>TARA_R110002096_G_scaffold6599_7_pt1 | contig 24300 bp, 25 predicted proteins | sample TARA_R110002096 | Tara Oceans TARA_R110002096 (sample SAMEA4397295) | marine metagenome | biome: Polar Biome; feature: [DCM] deep chlorophyll maximum layer (ENVO:01000326); material: water (ENVO:00002006), including particulate matter (ENVO:01000060) such as... | depth 35 m
TGCGCCCGGAACGGCTGCCGGATGCTTAGCATGATGCTGGAAATGTAGTTCTCCATGGAGTCTTTGACGGCAAAGCTGATGGCGAGTCCCAAGACGCCCGCGCCGCCCAGTAGAGTGCCCATCAAGGCCGTGGCCCCAAGTATGTTCAGAGCGAGCAACAGACCCAGAAGCATGGTAACAAGCCGAACAGCGTGGCCCGCAAGTTCCCCCAGAAACGGATTTTTGGTTAACCGTGACCACAGCGGTGTGTGGCCTGCTAGCCGGTGCCCGGCGAACGCCACAAAGGCAAAAACACTGAATGCCACCAGCAATAGGGGCAGGGCTCTTACCCAGCCGCGTAGAGTGTTCTGCAGCGAATCCCACAGTGGGTTGAGGTTGTCTTGCAAGTCCAGAGTGCGGACCACTCTGTCATCAACGGCGATGGCGCCTTCCACCCGACCAGCCAGCTTCAATGCCCGTTGGGCCTGGGCCTCGTTGGCGATCTGGCCAGACAGCGCCACTACGCCGCTGTTAACGTTAACCCGCAACGATTCGAACTGTGGAATCTGGGAAAAAATGCCGGAAATTCGCTGCGCGATCAACGCGTCGCTGTCTGCACCTGGTTCAAGAGTAATTGCGCGAGTTGGCTCTGCTTCGTGTTGCTGCGCCAGAGTCAGAGAGGGCATAGCAACCGTCAACGCCACAACGAAAAGCAAACGCCAGCCAAGGTGTGCCGTATTGAAGCACTGTGACAGGTAAATCTCTGGTATTCTCAATGTTTGCCTCAACGATGGCAGGTTGATCAGAGTGATGTGGCTGGCTTTTCGGGCGATCTTTAATGTGAAGCAAAGGTCAACTCACCGCCCGCGTCAACCAGTAATTAACGCGCGACGGGATGCCGGGTCCTCCAGGCATATAGACATTTGTTCATGCGCCGAGCAATATCATTTGCCTTTGCAACGGGCTGCGCCTTGCCTGCGCGGGGGGGCACTGCTAAAGTTGCCGCATCTTTCCGCAACCGCAACTCTCAGGTTGAAACTACACGAATGTTGATTAAAAGACTCCGAGGCTTATTTTCCAGCGACCTGTCCATTGACCTGGGCACCGCCAACACCCTTATTTTCGTGCGTGACCGCGGGATTGTGCTGAACGAGCCTTCCGTTGTAGCCATTCGTACTACTAACTCCACGAAAACGGTCGCTGCCGTCGGCGCCGAGGCGAAGCGCATGCTGGGCCGCACGCCCGGCAACATCACCGCCATTCGCCCCATGAAAGACGGCGTAATTGCCGACTTTGTAGTGACCGAAAAAATGCTCCAGCACTTTATTCACAAGGTGCATGAGAACAGCTTTATTACCCCGAGCCCACGGGTTCTGGTGTGTGTTCCCAGCAAATCCACTCAGGTGGAGCGCAAAGCTATTCGCGAGTCGGCCCTCGGTGCCGGCGCCCGGGAAGTGTTCCTGATTGAAGAGCCCATGGCTGCCGCGATCGGTGCCGGCCTGCCGGTAGAAGAAGCCAGCGGCTCAATGATTGTGGATGTTGGCGGTGGTACCTCCGAAATCGCCATTATTTCCCTTAACGGCATCGTATACGCAGATTCAGTGCGGGTGGGTGGCGACAAGTTCGACGAAGCCATTGTTACCTATGTGCGCCGTAACTACGGCAGTCTTATTGGTGAATCTACTGCCGAACGTATCAAGCACGAAATCGGTTGTGCTTACGAAGGGTTGGAAATTCTCGAAATTGATGTGCGTGGCCGCAACTTGGCCGAAGGTGTGCCACGGGCGTTCACGCTTAACAGCGAAGAAATTCTGGATGCGCTTCAGGAATCCCTGGCGCAGATTGTACAGACCGTTAAAAGTGCGTTGGAGCAGTCCCCACCAGAACTGGCCTCGGATATCGCCGAGCGCGGTATCGTACTGACCGGCGGCGGCGCATTGCTGCGCGGGCTGGACAAGCTGATCAGTGAAGAAACCGGGCTGCCGGTGATCATTGCCGAGGATCCGCTGACCTGTGTTGCCCGTGGTGGCGGCAAGGCGCTGGAAGTTATTGACCGGGGTGGCATCGGGATGTTCTCACCGGAGGGATAATCCTTTGGGGAGGGATCGCCATTAAAACCATTTTTGTCCAGGGGCCAGTGCCTGGCCTCAGGCTGTTGCTCGTAATTATTGTGTCGGCTGCTCTTATCGTTGCCGATCAGCAGTTTGATCGGCTTGCACCTGTCCGCAGTACTCTGGCCACCGGCCTCACCCCTGTGCACTGGCTTGGCAATGCGCCTTATCAGTTCAGCGATTGGGTTTCCGGGCTGTTTACAACCCGTGAAGACGTGAAACAGGAAAATGAAGACCTGAAAGTCCGCCTGCTCATTCTTGAGCGAAGGGCTCTCAAGTACGCTGCCCTGGCATCTGAAAACAACGAACTTCGTCGCTTGATGAATTCGTCAGAACTTCTGGATGACCGAGTCATCGTCAGTGAAGTGGTGGGCGTGTCGCCGGATCCGTATTCCCACGAAATCATTATCAATAAGGGTCGCAGTGATGGCTTGCAGGTCGGGCAGGCGATACTGGACGCCTATGGCCTTGTAGGGCAGGTAGTGCAAACCAGCCAGGTTACCTCTCGTGTACTTCTTGTTTCAGACAGTAGCCACGCTGTGCCGGTTGAGGTTGTGCGCAACGGGTTGCGGGCCATTCTTCTGGGCACCGGCGATTCTGGCGCGCTTGATCTGGTTCATGTCCCTGATACTGCGGATATTCGTGAGGGTGACCTGCTGGTCAGCTCCGGCCTGGGGGGGCGTTTTCCAAGAGGCTATCCGGTTGCAGAAGTCAGTCTCATCAACAAAGAGCCGGGCGAGCCTTTTGTATCGATTCAGGCGCAGCCAAAGGCAAAGCTCAATCAGAGCCGTTTGGTACTGGTTGTGTTCCCTCCGCTGGACAACACTCCGACCACCGAATCGGCTCAGGAGGGGCAAGACTGATGTTATCTGTAATCAGTTATCCGGTATTTGTGCTGTCGGTGATCGTATCACTGGTGTTGAGCATTTCCCTGTTCCCCGTTGGCTGGTTTGAGTTCCGGCCGGAGTGGCTGGGCTTGATTGTGTTCTACTGGACGTTCCGGGCCCCGGCGCAATTCGGCGTCCTGTTTGCCTGGTGTCTCGGCCTGTTGCTCGATGTGCTGGAAGCAACGCCGTTGGGCGTTAATGCCTTGGGAATGGCCCTGGTCGCCTTTCTTGTGCTCACCATTCACCAGCGGCTGAGGATGTATCCCTGGCCGCAGCAGTGCCTCATGGTTTTTCTGCTTCTGGGCATAAACCAGATGCTGGTGCACTTCCTCAAGCAGGTGTTCGGAGGCGAGGACGCCGGTTTCAGCTACCTGTGGCCGGCACTGACCAGTGCCTTGATATGGCCAGTGTTTTCCATATTGATGGATAACATCAACCGGAAGCTTGGATAGTCATGGCCTCGATCATTCTTGCTTCTGCGTCGCCGCGTCGGTCAGAACTTCTTGAACAGATTGGTGTCCGATTTACGATACAGCCTGCCGATATTGACGAAACTCCACGGATCGCAGAAATGCCCGGTGATTACGTTGAGCGGCTGGCGCGAGAGAAAGCGCTCGCGGTTGCGGGCAACTATGCCGGCGCACAGGTTCTCGGCTCGGATACGTCGGTGGTGCTGGACGGCGAGATTCTTGGCAAGCCATCTGACCACCTTGAAGCGAGAGCCATGTTAGGGCGGCTCTCCGGCTCAACCCATCAGGTTATGACGGCCATTGCATTGGCACAAAACGGTTTATGCACATCTTGTCTGGTGACGACCGAAGTTACGTTTCGCACGTTGCAGAGCGCGGAAATTGCAGCCTACGTTGCCACAGGTGAGCCGATGGACAAAGCTGGAAGTTATGGAATTCAGGGCCTTGGTGGTATTTTTGTGAAAGAACTTAAAGGTAGCTACAGTGCGGTTGTTGGACTGCCATTGCAGGAAACAGCGGCCTTGCTGGCCGATGCTGGCTGCCCTGTCTGGACACATTGGCCGAGTAGTTGGGAGAGCCAATCATGAGCGAAGAAATCCTGATCAACGTAACGCCGGTTGAAACCCGTGTCGCGTTGGTCGAGAACGGTATGCTGCAAGAAGCGTATATCGAGCGTGCCAGTCGCAAAGGCATTGTCGGTAATATCTACAAAGGTAAGGTTGTGCGCGTGCTTCCCGGCATGGAGGCGGCATTCGTCGACATCGGCCTGGAAAGGGCTGCCTTTATTCATGCCTCCGATGTGGTCTCGAACCAGTCCAATGCTGCGGATTCCGGCGACGGGCCAAAAACGGTTCCGGATATCCGTACCCTGTTGCGAGAAGGCCAGTCATTGGTGGTGCAGGTCACCAAGGATCCTATCGGTACAAAAGGCGCCCGGCTCACCACTCAGCTTTCCATACCCTCCCGCTATCTGGTTTTTATGCCCGACGTCAGTCATGTGGGTATTTCCCAGAGGATTGAAGACGAGGCCGAACGCACCCGGCTGAAATCGCTCGTTGAAGAAGGTGCAGCGACGCACCCTGATGTGAAGGGCGGGTATATTATCCGCACGGCAGCTGAGGCCGCATCAGCGGAAGAACTGATGGCAGACATGAACTACCTGCATCATCTCAGCCAGTCCATTCATGAGCGGATTGAGAAAGTGCAGGCGCCTGCAGCCGTGTACAAGGATTTGCCGCTGTTCATCCGCACCATCCGTGATCTCATTCGACCGCAGACAGAAAAAGTGCGCATAGACAGCCGCGAGAGCCACCAGCGGGTTATGGAGTTTGTCGATGAATTTGTGACCGAGTTTGCCGACAAGGTGGAGTATTACCCCGGCGAGCGCCCGATTTTTGACCTATATTCGGTGGAAGACGAGATCCAGAAGGCGCTCAGCCGCAAGGTTCAGCTCAAGTCCGGTGGCTACGTGATCATTGATCAGACCGAGGCAATGACCACCATCGATATCAACACCGGCGCGTTTGTGGGTCATCGGAATCTGGAAGAAACCATTTTCAAGACCAACCTGGAAGCGGCCCGGGCGATCAGCCGTCAGCTGCGCCTGCGTAACCTGGGCGGCATCATCATCATCGACTTCATCGATATGGAAGATGCAGAACATAAGCGTCAGGTTCACAGAATGCTGGAAAAGATGCTCGAACGGGACCACGCTAAAACCAAGATCACCGGTGTATCCGAGTTGGGCCTTGTGGAGATGACACGTAAGCGAACCACAGAAAGCCTCGGCCAGGTTCTGTGCGAACCCTGCCCGATCTGTGATGGCAGAGGCTTCCTGAAAACCAGCGAGACGGTGTGTTTTGAGATTTTCCGGGAAATTCTGAGGGTTAACCGCGCGTACGACGCAGAAAGTTATCTGGTTATGGCCTCCCAGAGCGTGGTAGATCGCCTTCTTGATGAGGAATCCGACAACGTGGCAGATCTTGAGACCTTCATTGCCAAGACGGTCCGTTTCCAGGTAGAACCCTTCTACAGTCAGGAACAGTACGATGTCGTTTTGCTCTGATTCCGGGGCGATGCACCGGCGTTGGGAATAGTACCCCGATGCCTACCTCCGAACGCCTGCCTACCCGCGTGATAGCGCTGTTTGCCAACGCTATCTGGTGGCTTCTGGTGGTCGTTCTGGTACTGTTTGCGCTCTATGCCGGGATTGGCCGGCAGCTCACCCAGAACATCGACACCTTCCGGGAAGATCTTTCCCGTGAACTTTCCTCCCGCCTGGCGCACGACGTAAGCATTGACAGTCTCTCTTCGCGCTGGTTTTGGCTGGACCCCTCCTTTACGGCACAGGGTATAGAAGTGACGAACCCCGATTCCGGGGTGCGGGTGCTGAGCCTCCAGCATCTGACCATTCGTTTGGATGCATTGGCTTCGCTGATGCGTTTCAGAATTGTGTTTGAGGATTTTGAAGCCGAAGGGCTTGAGCTGACGCTGAGCCAGAAGGATAGCGGCGAAGTGGGTGTTCGGGGTGCCGACTTGCCGGTCCCCCTTAACAACCGGTTCCGGCACTGGCTGGAAGTTTCCGGAAAATGGCTGTCAGACCCCTACATAAAAGTGACACGCGTCAGTCTTGGAGTTCGTGATAACCAGGGCCAACTCCGATATCTCGATATCCCCCAGCTTGATTTGCTTTACCGCCAGGGCCTGTTCCGTGCGTCCGGACGCGCCTTGCAATCCTCAACAACCCAGCAGCTTGCCAGCTTTACCCTGGTCGGAAAACAGTTCTTTCGCGGTGACTTTACTGGCCAGTTATACCTTGATTTCGATTCCGGGCGACTGTTCGACGGGCTAATTGATGAATATCAATGGCGGGACATGCGCATAGAAGGGTTTGATCTGGGAGGTGAAGCCTGGCTTACCTTTCGGGAAGGTGTCTTGCAGCAAGTCAACGGAACGGTAAAAACGCCTTACCTGCAGCTTGGAGTTGCCGGTGAATCTCTGGCACCGCTGGAGGACATCAGCGCCCGTTTCGGCTGGCGCCGTCATTCTGCTGTGATGGGAGAACGGGGTGACGAGGGTGACCAATCAGAAACCATTGGCGAGTGGCACCTGAAACAGCTTGGCTGGACCTGGAACGGAGACAATGTTCCGCCGTTCAGCCTCCTTTTGGCTCCCAAGCCGGAGGGCTTCTCAATAACGGCCGACGCACTCCCTCTGCGCCCGTTAAGACGTTTGGTGGGAGCCTTGCCGCTGCTGCCAGGCGTGGCCCGGGATGCGTTGGAGAACTACCGACCGGTTGGATTTCTCGACAGCATGACGCTCAACATTCCGGGCGCTGACGGTAATGGTTTTGAATTGTCCGGCCGTATGAGGAACGTTGGGGCTGCAGCCTATGGCGGTGCGCCAGCGGCAAGCAATGTGAACGGCTTTATCTATGTTGATGAGAGCTCCGGCTATGTGAAGGCTCGTTCAGGCAGCCAGCCCGTTACTCTGGCATTTCCCGTGCTCTTTGGTAGTGAGTGGCCACTGCCTGAACTTGCTGCCACCGTTGCCTGGCAACGGAATGGCCCGGTCACTCGTGTGTATTCCGACGATATACGGCTGAGCTACGGTGAGGGTGCCCGGTTCAGCGGGGCCTTTGATCTCAAACTCAATCAACAAGGTGAGGACGATCTGGGGCTGCGGGTGGGTGTCGAGAATGCATATGCCTCCATGCTGGCGGATTTCGTGCCTGAAAAGCTGGTAAATGCAGGCCTTTATGGTTGGCTCACGACCGCAATTCAAGAAGCTGATATCACCTCGGGTGTCTATTACGGCCATGGCCAGATCGGTGCGGACGCGCCCTCCGGATCATTTGTCTCCTCCATGTGGTATGAATTTGATGAGGGCACTGTCCGGTATGACGAAGCATGGCCGGAGGTGACCGGTGTGCGCGGGCGGGTCGTCGTACAAAATGGCGACACTCTGGTCTCTCTTGAGGCCGGAAAAACCGGCGGTCTTTCACTGAACCCGAGCACGGTTGCCGTTATTCCCCAGGATAGCGGAGCACTTGTTCGGGTAAAAGTGTCGGCGCCCGTGCCGGGCAGTGCCATTGCCTTCTGGATGTCAAATAGCCCCTTTGGAGAAATGGCAGGACCTCAGGCCGCAAGCCTGAAGTATGGCGGCGATTACGCGCTTGATCTGGACATTGACTTGCCTTTGCATAACAGCGAAGACGTGGCAGTGAAAGCCGGTGTCAGTACTTCGAATGGTTATGTGGGGTATCCGGACGCGGATCTGAGTTGGGAAGATATTTCCGGGTCCCTGACCTATGACACGAGCAAGGGTTTTTCCGGGGGTCCGCTTAGCGCCCGGTTTCTGGACGAGCCGGTCGAGGTAATGTTCGGCCAGGCATCGTCGGGTAACGCGTCTGGCCCAGACATACTCACTATCCGGCAGACCGGCTCCTTGTCTGTGCCGAGCGCGCTTCGCCATGCTGGGTTGACGGGATCAGATGTCGGATCCGGCAGTGGCGATGGCGGGGATAATTACGGACTGAAAGGCAGCATTGATTACTCTGCGGAGCTGGATGTGATGGCGGACACAGCGTCGCGCATTACTGTTCGCTCCAGCCTTGAAGGGCTGTCCATCGATTGGCCCGGCCCGTTTTCGAAAGAGTCGAAAGAAGCAGCCCCGCTGGTTGCCCGAATTGATCCCGAATCAGCCGACGGGGTCGCGATCACAGGCAGCTGGGAGGGTCGCGCGACCTTTGATCTGCTGTTGAAAGCCTCTGGCGTTGAACTGACGTTTGGCGAGCTGTACCTCGGTAATCAGACTCTCACGAACATCCACCTGGAAGCACTGGACCTCGGTGATCGCTGGGTGCTTACCACGAATTCAGAGCGTGCTGTTGGCCGCATCGTCGTTCCCGATGATGACCGTGCGGTCACCGTAAATCTTGAAGTACTACGCCTCCTGCGGGATAACGCCAGCGCGAAGGATGCGCCGGAGCTTCTGACCATAGAACAGCAACTGGAAGCTTTCCGGGCAATGGATATGGTGAATTGGCCAGATGTGGATATCACGATATCCCAATTGCTCCTCAATAACGATAGCCTGGGTCGCTGGTCGCTCCAACTTCGGCCTCAGCATCAACAGCTCAATATCACGGGAATCGAAGGTCAGCTCCATTCTCTTGTCTTGAGCGGTGACATGACCTGGGGGGTTATAGACAACCGGGAGACCAGCAAGTTTTCCGGGTCCATATCCGGCGGGGCGCTGGCGGATCTGGGGGAGCTTTTCGATTCGGAGATTCCACTTACCAACAAGCAGACGAATATCGAGCTGGATCTGGACTGGCCGGGGCGCCCGGATGAGTTTGAATTGGCGAGCCTTAGCGGTTCAGTCAGCTTTCGTCTGGATGATGGCGTGATCCTGCAGAGCAACAACAGCGCCCAGGTGTTCCGGATTTTCAACCTGCTCAACTCCGATACGCTATGGCGCAGGCTGAAGCTGGACTTTTCGGATCTCTATGAACGAGGTGTCGCATTTGATGCCATCTCAGGTAAGGCCAAGCTCGGTGATGGCGTGTTGACCATGGACCCGGAACTTCAGGTGGTGGGGCCATCAGGCGCCTTCAAACTCAGCGGCAGTACCGATATGGCGAATGAGATTCTTGATATGCGCCTTGTCGTCGTGCTGCCGCTGACTCAGAATCTGCCACTGGCAGCGCTGCTGATGGGCGCAGGCGCGCCGATAGGCGGTGCTCTTTTCGTGCTGGACAAGGTTCTGGGCGATCCACTGAGCAAACTGACCAGCGCCACCTATAACGTTACCGGCACCTGGGACGAGCCCAAAGTGGATCTGAGGCGGGTATTTGATACCGGTAAATGATGGGGGTACCTATGAATAAACCGGTCTCCAGTCGCGTTGCGGCTATACAGATGGTAAGTACGCACAATATGTCGGCGAACCTGGCCAGAGCTGAAAAGCTGTTGGCTCAGGCGGCGAGAGACGGCGCATCTGTGGCCGTTTTGCCCGAGAACTTTGCCATGTTGGCGACAGGCAAGATGATCGCCTGTGGTCAGCGCGAAGCGGGACCAGACCCTGTTATCCGAACGTTTCTTTCAGAACAGGCCCGCCGTAACAAACTATGGATAGTGGGCGGCTCTCTTCCTATGGCAACGCGCCCGGACGGCGCCCTGGTTGACGGGCGAGTGCGGGCTACCTGCCTGGTATTTGATGATAAGGGCGGGGAAGTTGGGCGTTACGATAAAATACACCTGTTCGATGCCATGGTAGACGATGCCCATGGTCAATACCGCGAATCAGATACCTTCGAATCAGGCCGTCAGGTGGTCACAGTGGATACGCCGGCGGGTAAGCTGGGCCTTGCCATCTGTTACGACCTGCGATTTCCTGAACTCTTTCGGGCACTTCGGGAGCAGGGCGCGGAGTGGGTGTGTCTGCCCAGTGCGTTTACCTGGCAGACAGGCAATGCACACTGGCACCCATTGATTCGTGCCCGGGCTATTGAAAACCAGATATGGGTAGTCGCACCGGCACAGGGCGGTCAGCACAGCTCGCGGCGGACCACCTGGGGACACAGCCTTATCTGTGACCCATGGGGTAAAGTGGTTGCTGAGATCGACGAAGGCCCCGGTGTTGTTACTGCAGAGCTGAGTCTGGAGCTTATGGAGCAAACCCGTTCCCGGATGCCGGTATGGGAGCATCGACGGCTGTAGGCCTGAGTTTTACGCCTCGGCTTCGTCAACGCACTCCCGCAGATAACGGAACAGTTTGCGGGCCTGCCCGGTGTTGTTCTGCTTCTCCACATCCCTGCGGGCATTGCGAACCAGGTTGCGCAAGTGCTGTATATCAGCGCCCGGGCAGTAATTGAAAAACTCACCGGCCACCGAGTCTCCTTCCGCAATCATACGGTCACGCCAGCGCTCAGCCAGGTGGTGCCGGCGAGTGTGTTCCTCGCTCCCTGAATCGAAGGCATCAATGGCACGCTCCACCGCTTCCGGGTCGTCTTCCTGCCGGATGATTTTGCCGATGTATTGCAAATGGCGCCGCTTGGCTTCGTTCTGGCGAATCCTGCGGGACTCCTCAATGGCGTTTCTCAGCGTATCGCTGATGGTCAGCGTATCAAGCTGTTCATTGCTCAACTCCAGCATGCGCTTGCCAATATTCTGGAGTGCGTGCATATCCCGCTTGAGCTGGGATTTGCTGGGGCCGGAGTATTGCGGGGTTTCGTCTTGGTTGCTGTCGATCATTGTTCCTTCCAGGTTTGTCGGATCAGGCGTAGAAAAGGGTGGCAAGGCCCAGAAAAGACGTAAAGCCGACCACATCTGTGACGGTTGTCAGTATAACGCTGCCTGCCAGTGCCGGGTCGATATTGCGGGACTTCAGGAACAGCGGCAGTACCGTGCCCACCAGCGCGGCGGCGACCAGATTGATAATCAGAGCGGCAGCAATGATTGCACCGATCATTACGTCCTGAAACCAGACCATGGCGGCTATCGCGACTAACGCTGCCCAGAGCAGGCCGTTCAGAATACCGGAAAGAAACTCCCGGTTCAGTAGCCAGCCCACGTTGGCGCCGCTGATCTGCCCCACAGCCATACCTCTGATTACAAGGGTCAGGGTCTGGCTGCCGGCGATGCCGCCCATGCTGGCGACGATCGGCATCAGTATCGCCAGAGCCACGACTTTGTCGATGGTGCCTTCGAACAGACCGATCACGCCAGACGCAATAAAGGCGGTGATCAGGTTAATGCCAAGCCACACAGCCCTGCGCCTGGTGGTTTTCCAGACCGGTGCAAAGGTATCTTCGTCGTCATCAAGGCCGGCCATACTCATCAGTGAGTGGTCCGCGTCCTCGCGGATAACATCCACCACGTCATCGATGGTAATCCGGCCCAGCAGCCGCCCCTGGTCGTCCACCACCGGCGCAGAAATCAGATCATAGCGCTCAAACAGGTGGGCTACTTTGGTGTCGGAGAGGGTGACGGGTATCGGCTCGATATCGGTATCCATGACTTCCCGCACGGTTGCGGTCTGGCTGGATACCAGCATTGCAGTAATGGGCAGCATGCCGATAAATTCGTCGCGCCGGTTTACAACAATCAGGCTGTCGGTCATCGGCGGCAGAGCCCTGTGCCTGCGCAGGTATCGCAATACCACATCAATGCTGAGGTCCGGGCGCACAGTGATGGTGTCCGTGTTCATCAGGCCGCCAGCGGTGTCTTCCGGGTAGGAAAGCACCGCTTCGACCCGTTGCCGGTCCTGCTCGTCCATGGTGTCCAGAACTTCCTGGATCACCGTATCCGGCAACTGTTGCAGAAGGTCGGCGAGATCGTCGGACTCGAAGTCCTCTATGATATCGGCCAGTTCCTGAGCGTTCAGTCGGCTCAGGTATTCGGCACGAATGTCCTCATTGAGGTACTGGAGAACATCGCCTTCCAGCTGTTTGTCGACCAGGTTCCAGAGCAGGGCACGCTGGCGCGGTGGCGAGGATTCGAGCAGGTGAGCAATATCACTGGGGCTCAGGCCGCCATTGAGAATGCGTGCGACCTGTTTCAGGGCACCACTGTCCAGAGCTTCACTCAGTGAGCGTAAACGCTGGCGAGCCTGGCTTTTCTCCGGAATCTCGGACATGAATCACCTGCAGTCAGAAAACGCCCGTATTATAACGGAGTTAGGCGGTGCACGTGAGAAAGAGTTGCAGGGGGCTGCTGTAAAAAATGGCGAACTATTCACCCTCTCCGAAATAGTCGTTTATCAGAGCGACCAGTGCATCAATGGCCTCCTGCTCCCTCGGACCATCCGCCACAAGCTCCACTTCTGTGCCGTTACTGGCTGCAAGCATCATCACCTGCATGATGTTTTTTGCATCCACCTCACGACCCTTGCCGCAGACCTTTACGGAGCAAGGGAATGCCGAAGCGGTGGCAACCAGTTTGGCAGTGGCCCGGGCATGCAGGCCAAGTTTATTGATAATAACAACCGGCTTGCGTATCACGCTGCGTCAGACCTCATCCCGGGCCTGCAAATGCGGCAGCTCAGCGTGACGTACCTGGGCATTGCTGCTGTGCTCCCGAAAATGACGCCCCAGCTGCTCGCAGATATAAACCGAACGGTGCTGGCCGCCCGTGCATCCAATGGAAATGGTCATGTAGCTGCGATTGCTGTCTGCAAAAGAGGGGATCCAGTTTTCCAGGAACGCAATAATATCGTTTACCATTTTATGGCTTGCAGGCTCTTTCTCCAGAAACTCGATAACCGGCTGGTCAAGGCCGGTAAATTTGCGCAGGTTGGTGTCCCAGTAGGGGTTGGGCAGGCAGCGAACGTCAAACACGTAATCGGAATCCAGTGGTACACCGTGTTTGAAACCGAAAGACTGGAAAAGTAGGGCCAGTTCCTGATCCTTGCGGCCGGCTACTCGCTGTTTCACCATATCCCGGAGTTCGTACATCGACAGCCCTTTGGTGTTGATGTAGAGGTCCGAGAGCTTGGAAAGAGGCTCGAGCAGGCTCTTTTCGTTACTGATGGCCTCCCTGAGAGAGGTTTTGTCATCACTTAGCGGGTGCTTGCGCCGGGTGGCGTGGAAACGCTGCAGCAAAGACTGCTCATCGGCGTCCAGGAAGATGATCTCTACCTGAATGTCGTCTCTGCGAAGCTTGCGGTAGATCTCCTCAAAATTAGCCAGCTCCCCGGACAGGTTGCGAGCATCAATGCTGACCGCCATCTTGTCGAGCCGCCCCGGAGCGCTCTGGTTGGCAGCTTCCCGGGTGAGCGGAAACAGAAGCCCGATTGGCAGGTTATCAATACAGTAGTATCCGAGGTCTTCCAGTACGTGAAGAGCGGTACTCTTGCCGGAGCCGGACCGGCCACTGACGATAATCAGCTTCATGGTGAAACAGCCTGTTGCCAGAGTGGATATCAGCCGCTTGCGGCGGTCATGCGTTGGTAAAGCGTACCCGCATCTTCGCACTGCCTGATGTGGTCGCAGAAGGTGCGGTCATTAAATTTTTCGGCGAGCTGGCTGAGTAATTCAAGATGCTCGCTTGTGGCCTCCTTAGGCACAACAAGTGCAAATACAAGATCCACCGGCTGGTTATCAATAGCGTCAAACTCTACCGCTTCTTCCAGAGTCATCAGAACGCCAATCACATGTTCCAGCCCTTCCAGGCGACAGTGAGGGATGGCGATCCCCTGGCCAATTCCAGTGCTGCCCAGCCGCTCGCGAGCAATCAGATTATTGAAGATCTGGCTTTCGCTGAGCGAATCATTGTGCTGACGGATCTGCTCGGCAATGAACTCCAAAGCCCGCTTTTTACTCGATGCGGGTACCTTACACAGGGTCAGTTCCGGTGCAAGAATGCTCTCTATCGTCAGGGGTGTGTCGCTCATGAATCGACCGCGCTTCTGTTAAAAAAAGCTGCGACACGTTGTGCGCGCCGCAGCCTGATTAGATGACATGCCTGAAAACAACCGCCTAGCGGGCGGCATTTCCCTGCATCCTGTCCACACTCTTTTCTTTATGCTTGAGGATCTGTCGGTCAAGCTTGTCGACGAGGCCGTCGATCGCTGCGTACATGTCCTCGTTTTCCGCCTTTGCGTGAATCTCACCACCCACCACGTGGAGCGTAGCATCCGCGATCTGACGAACCTTATCCACTTCCAGTGTTACCTGGCAGTTACTGATATGGTCGAAGTGCCGCTCCAGTCGTTCAAACTTTTCGGATACATAATCCTTCAGGGCGGGAGTCAGTTCTACGTGATGGCCTGAAATGTTGAGTTGCATAGACGTCTCCTGTTGTCATTCGTTCCAGCTCCGGGGAGCCGGCCTGAGTGCCGGCGCTTGTGGCTGCGCCAGCTAAATTCGTGTGAACCGTTAAACCTTGCCGGCTTAAACCAGGCGTTTACGTTCGTTCGAGGGCGGAATGTGCATCGCCTCGCGGTACTTGGCAACCGTGCGCCGCGCCACATTAATTCCCTGTTCTCCCAGCATGGCCGCAATTTTGCTGTCACTCAACGGCTTTTTCGGTGTTTCGGCCGCAATCAGCTTTTTGATCATTGCGCGGATCGCAGTAGAAGAACATTCGCCGCCTTCGTCGGTACTGACGTGGCTGGAGAAAAAGTACTTCAGCTCAAAGATGCCCCGGGGGGTGTGCATGTATTTCTGCGTGGTTACGCGGGAAATGGTGGATTCATGCATTTCCACAACCTGGGCAATGTCCGAGAGAATCAGCGGTTTCATCGCTTCCTCCCCGTAATCCAGAAAACCCTGCTGATATTCAACGATACGAGTGGCAACCTTCAGCAGTGTTTCGTTCCGGCTTTGCAGGCTCTTTATAAACCACTTTGCCTCCTGGAGCTGGTCGCGAAGGTAGGTGTTATCAGCACTGCTATCTGCTCGCCTTATCAATGAAGCATAGCTGGCATTCACGCGTATGCGCGGAGCGATTTCAGGGTTCAGTTCCACACGCCAGCGGCCATTGTGTTTGCGCACGATGACATCAGGAATGACGTAATCCGGTTCCGTGCGATCGATGATGTCGCCAGGCCGCGGGTTGAGGCTGGTGATCAGTGCAAGAACGTCGCGCAGCTGGTCCTCTTTAAGGCGGCTACGGCGAAGCAGCTGGGCATAATCGCGATTGCCCAGCAGGTTTATGTAATGGGTGATAACCAGGCGTGCCTGGGCCAGCCAGGGGGTTTCAGGAGGCAGCTGGTTAAGCTGGATCAACAGGCAGTCCTGAAGGTCCCGGGCGAAAACCCCCGGTGGATCGAAGTATTGTAGCCGGCGTAAAACGGCTTCCACTTCATCCATTTCAAGAGGATCTTCTTCGGTATCGTCGATCAGGCCTGCGTAGATCTCGTCAAGAGGGCTGGTAAGGTACCCGCGCTCGTCTACAGCATCCATCAGTGCGTGGGCAATGGCCTGGTCCCGCTCACTCAGAGGTGTAAGGTTAAGCTGCCACTCAAGATGATCCCTGAGGGTTTCGGTCGGTGAATTCCGGGTTTCGAAATCGTGGTCGTTTTCATCGTCATTCCGCGCAGCCGAGGCAGGGGCGGACTGGTAAACGTCTTCCCAGGCGGTATCAACGGGAAGGTCATCGGGAAGCGTGTCCGGAATTTCGTTTTCAGATTGCCAGTCCGGGCCGGTTTCACTCTCGTCCCAGTCAGAGCTGGCAGCGTCAGCAGCCATATCTGCCGTGTTGTCAGTAGGGGTTTCGTTGGGAGTGTTGTCCTGATTCTGATCGCCATCCGCTGATGGCGTTTCAGTCTGGTCGTCATCTTCCGACGTTTCCAGCAGGGGGTTGGACTCCAGTGCTTGCTGGATTTCCTGCTGAAGGTCGAGAGTTGATAACTGCAGAAGCCTGATCGCCTGTTGCAGCTGGGGCGTCATTGTCAGGCTCTGACCCAGCTTTAATTGTAATGAGGCTTTCATAACCATCGCTCAGGATCCGTCACTCATACCCGTTCTGAATTTCTTGCGTTAGCTAAAAAATCTTTGTATGGCGGTTACTTGCCGCCACTTAAGAATGCCTTGCAAGTTCTTTGCCGAGTTTACTTGCTCCGGCTCAGCAAAACAATCGAACGGGTCTATCCCGGTGCTGAAAACAGTGTTTACAGGCGGAATTCGTTGCCAAGATAAACTTCTTTGACCTGTTGGTTGGCCAGAATGGATTCCGAGTTTCCGGAGGCGATAATGTGGCCGCCGGATACGATGTAAGCGTTCTCGCAGATATCCAGCGTTTCGCGCACGTTGTGATCAGTGATCAGAACACCAATGCCCTTGTCCCGGAGGTGGCGGATAATCTGTTTGATATCACTGACGGAGATAGGGTCTACACCGGCAAACGGCTCGTCCAGCAGAATGAAGGCAGGTTCCATTGCCAAGGCGCGGGCAATCTCGACCCGGCGGCGTTCGCCCCCGGAGAGCGCCATACCGAGGCTGTCGCGAATGTGGGTAATGTGAAACTCTTCCAGCAACTGTTCGAGCTTGCTCAGGCGGTCAGCACGGTTGAGGTTTTTGCGAGTTTCCAGAATCGCCATAATGTTATCCCGCACCGAGAGCTTGCGAAATACCGAAGCCTCCTGCGGCAGATAGCCGATGCCTTTGCGGGCGCGCCCATGCATGGGTAATGGCGTAATATCCTGGCTGTCGATGGTTATGCGGCCATTGTCGGCGTTTACCAGCCCTACGATCATGTAGAAACAAGTGGTTTTGCCGGCGCCGTTAGGGCCGAGCAAGCCGACGATTTCACCGCTGCGAATTTCCAGCGAGACATCAATGACCACTTTTTTCTGCTTGTAGCTTTTTGCCAGGTTACTTGCTCTGAGAACTGCCATCGGATCCCTGTCTAATGTAATCAGCTGCTATTGGGTGGAGTCGTTGCTGATATTGCCATTGCCTGGCTGGATAACCATCTCAACTCGCCCCGGGCCAGAGCCTGTATCTTTGCTTCCCTCGGCCGTGACCACCCGTTGCTCGGTATCGTAATGAATGATGTCGCCGCGGAACAGGTTGCCATTCTGCTCAATCTCCGCCTCCCGCTCAAAGATGAGCTGCTTGTCTGAGGCCGACCAGGTGATGTTCAGGGCTTTGGCATCGGTTTCACCTTCGCCGTTGGTGACCGGCTGTTGGTAGCGAGCGGGTGAACCCGTGGCTTCAATGCGGTTGAGACCGTCTGCGCTGCGGTAAAGAACGACCCGTTCGGCCGTAAGGCGGGTTTTGCCCTGAACCAGTTCAACCGCTCCGGTGTATGTGGCAATGCCCTTGCCATCGTCCAGGCGGGCGCTGTCGGCGCTGACGGTGATCGGTTCATCGGAACCAAGATCAAAGGCCAGCGCCGGGCTGGCAAGGCCTGCTGCCAGAATGGTGGCCAGAAGCCTGCGCATCGGGTTATTTAACGGTTTCATAGCGTCCTTCCACCTGGGAGTTGAGTTCCAGAATGCGTTCATTGATCCACGCTTTCATACCCTTTGCCCGGGTAGTGCCAACGCTGTCGACAATAACCACCGGGTCATCGGTATAGACGATGCCCTGATCATTGTCCAGGGTCAGGCTTTCAGTATTCAGTATTGCTGTCCGGTTACCAATGGTCCGCACCACGCGAACGTTGCCGGTAAGGTTCAGCAGGTCTTCGTTTCGAAGCAGGCTGCCATTATCGGCTTCGAGAATCCAGGGCTCGGGATCGGTTGCGCTGAACAGTTCTGCGTTGGGCGACTCCATGGTCGCCAGGTTTCCTTCTTCAAACTGTTCGATGCGAGGGCTTGTAAAAACGATCTTGCGGTGGCCTGTTTCATCGTAAGAAGTATAGTTGCCGTTGATTACAAAACCATCGGGTTCTGTCTCACCCCGGAGCTGGCGTGCGTCGCTATAGCTGGATATTGGCGGTTCATCACTTTGCCATAGCAGGAAAACCGTTGCCGCAATCGTGGTTGCAAGCGCCAGCATGCGAAGCCGGGGCCTGTTTGCCATGGCCATTACGGAAAGCCGGCTGGTTTTTTCGCTCTGTGCCATGGTTATGGTTCCAGGTAAGGCATCAGGGTTGCGTTCAGGTGGTTGCCGGCTGTCAGCAGCAAATCACAAAGCTCCCGCACCGCACCACTGCCGCCGTTAGCCCGGGTACAATAATCCGCATGCTCGCGCACCAGCCAGTATCCGTTCGGCACCGTAACTCCGAGGCCTGCGTAGCGAATAGCCGGCAGGTCTGGCAAGTCGTCGCCCATATAGGCGATAGCTTCCGGAAGAATGTTCAGTTTGTCCACCAACTCCTGCAAAGCGACCTTTTTGTCTTCCCGCCCTTGCATCAGATGGGGAATCCCCAGATCTCTCATGCGCTTTTCAGTTAATGGTGAGCTGCGACCGGTGATGACGGCTACAGTGATTCCTGCGGCCATAATCTGCTTCAAGCCCAGCCCGTCCAGAATGTTGAAGCCTTTCAGTTCGTCACCCTTGGCACTGAAGTAGATCTTGCCATCGCTCATAATGCCATCAACATCCAGGGCAACAAGCTTGATGCGCGCAGCTTTAGCCAGCAGGGCTTCAGGCCAGGCTTCCTGAAGTGGGCTTTTCAGTTCTCCCATCATATTGCCTCACAAATTTGCCTATTAAATAACGCCGGCGCGGAGCAGGTCGTGCATGTTGATGGCGCCGACGAGGGCGCCGTTCTCGTCGGTAACCGGGAGTGCACTGATCTTGAGGCCTTCCATAACGTTGAGCGCTTCCGCAGCCAACTGATCCGGCTGAATGGTTCGTCCATTGCGTGTCATCACATCCCGCATAGGGGTGGTGTGCACATCAATGGACTTGTCCAGGGTGCGGCGCAGATCGCCGTCCGTGAAAATTCCGGTCATTGCACCCGTATCGTTTACGACGGTGGTCATGCCCAGCCCTTTACGGGATATCTCCAGCAAGGCACCACTCAAAGTGGTGCCCTCATTTACAATGGGGATGCGGTCGCCGGTATGCATGATGTCGGTAACCCGCAGCAGGAGTTTGCGCCCCAGGCTGCCACCGGGATGCGAGAACGCAAAGTCTTCAGCGCTGAAGCCCCGGGCTTCGAGCAAGGCAACGGCCAGGGCGTCGCCCATCACCAGAGTGGCGGTTGTGCTGGATGTCGGCGCCAGACCCAGCGGGCAGGCCTCCGCTTCAACGCTGACATCCAGGTTCGCAACCGCCTCTTTTGCCAGTGTGGAGGCTGGATTGCCGGTCATGCTGATCAGCGGCGCGCCCATGCGTTTGATAAGTGGCAGAATGGTAACCACTTCGCTGGTGTTGCCGCTGTTCGAAATGGCAATAACCACATCCTGGCTGGTAATCATGCCCATGTCGCCGTGGCTGGCTTCCCCGGGATGAACAAAAAACGAAGGTGTTCCGGTGCTGGCCAGAGTGGCCGCAATCTTGTGGCCAATGTGGCCGGATTTACCCATGCCGGTCACTACAACCCGGCCCTTACATGCCATGATGACTTCACAGGCACGTATAAAGTGGTCGTCGATTCGGTTTTCCAGGGCGCTGATTGCATCGCGCTCAATGCGAATGGCCTGAAGTGCGGGGTTCCGGAAATCGTATATTTTCTGCTCAGTCATCGGGCAAAGGGCCTGCTTTCTCGTTAAGGTACGTGATTGCGATAAAGTTGGCGAAGTATAACATTTCCGGTGGCTGGCGCGGCCTGGTTACCGCAAGTTCATTGGAACGATCAGCAAAACTGATCATTGCTATCAATTCATTTTGGGAACCACTGATTGAGCTTGAGGGCTCCTTGGCATAATGTAGCCGCTCTTTGAAAGCTAAGCGCTATGCGTTGAAGAGCTAAACGCAACGGGCTGAAAGCTAAAGGCTATGGGCTGAAAGGTAAGGAATATGGGTTTGAGCTCGTACATTTCATTGAAGGATGTTGTATTTTCCCGCTCTGGTCGCCGTATTTTCAATGGTGTTTCCGCAGAGATCCCCCGTGGCAAAATCACGGCCATTATGGGGCCCAGCGGCAGCGGAAAAACCACCTTGTTGCGCCTGATTGGCGGCCAGCTTCGGCAGGACTCCGGCAGCATACTGGTGGATGGACACTCGATTTCTGAACTTCGCCGCAAAGAGCTTTACAAGTTTCGGGAAAAAATGGGCATGCTGTTCCAGAGCGGTGCGTTGTTTACCGACCTGAGTGTTTACGAGAATGTGGCGTTCCCGATGCGCGTGCACACCAAACTGCCGGAAGACATGATTCACGACATCGTGTTGATGAAGCTGGAAGCGGTTGGCTTGCGCGGTGCCCGCAAACTCATGCCGTCTGAACTTTCCGGTGGCATGAATCGGCGCGTGGCCCTGGCCCGCAGTATCGCTCTGGACCCGGAGCTGATCATGTACGATGAGCCCTTCGCCGGGCAGGATCCGATTGGCATGGGTGTGCTGGTGAAACTGATCCGTGATCTCAATAGCTCCATGGGGCTCACCAGCGTTCTGGTATCCCATGACGTTAAAGAATCCCTGAGCATCTGCCACTACGCCTGCATCATTGCGGATGGAAAAGTGATTGGCACAGGTACACCCGCCGAGTTGCAGGACCACCCGTCTGAACAGGTGCAGCAGTTTTTGAATGGGCATCCGGATGGCCCCGTGCCGTTTCATTACCCGTCCTCGGCGGCTTCTGAGGATTTCGGTCTTTCCGGGGGTGTCTCTTGATCGACAGAATCGCGTCCCTCGGGCGTAGCGGCGTAGATTTTATTATTTCCTTCGGGCACGCCGGTCGTTTTCTGGCTGGCGTGCTGTCAGGCGTTCCGCGCCCGGCAACCGGTTTTCCGCTTTTGATGAAACAGCTGTATTCGGTTGGCGTGCTGTCGCTGGCTATCATAGTGGTTTCTGGTCTGTTTATCGGCATGGTGCTGGGCCTTCAGGGCTATACCATTCTTAGCGATTTTGGCTCCGAAGCGGCCATTGGGCAGATGATTGCGCTCACCCTGGGGCGCGAGCTTGGGCCTGTGGTGACAGCACTGCTGTTTGCCGGGCGCGCAGGTTCCGCGTTGACCGCTGAAATCGGCCTGATGAAAGCGACCGAGCAGCTCTCCAGTATGGAGATGATGGGTGTGGACCCCCTGCGCCGTGTTATTGCTCCCAGGCTCTGGGCGGGCTTTATAGCCATGCCAGTGTTGGCCATCATTTTTTCGGTGGTGGGTATCTGGGGCGGTATGATGGTAGGCGTGGAATGGCTCGGCGTATTTGAAGGTTCCTACTGGGGCAACATGCAGGCCTCTGTGGATTTTTGGGACGACGTGATAAACGGCGTGATCAAGAGCGTGGTCTTTGGTTTCGTCTGCGCCTGGATTGCGGTTTACCAAGGCTACGATTGCGTACCCACATCCGCAGGAATCAGCTCGGCCACTACGAAAACCGTGGTCTACTCCTCGCTTGCCGTGCTGGGGCTGGATTTTGTGTTGACCGCCTTAATGTTCGGCAACTTCTGATTAACGATTGACGAGATAACACCGGGAGCCGGTAATGACACAAAGAACAACGGACATCACAGTTGGCCTGTTTATGCTTGCCGGATTGGCTGCGCTGCTTTTTCTGGCACTTCAGGTAAGCGGGCTGTCCCCCAAATCGGCCAAAAGCACCTACACCATTTACGCGGATTTTAACGATACCGGCGGCATTACGCCTCGGGGCAGGGTTTCCATGGCGGGTGTAACGGTGGGCAGTATCGAGTCCATCAGCCTGAACAAGGAAACCTTCCAGGCGCGGGTCGCCATGTCCATTCATGGCGATGTGGACAATATTCCAGCGGATAGCGCTGCAGTAATACGTACATCCGGTCTGCTGGGCGAGCAGTACATTGATATATCCATCGGTGGTGAAATGGATTCCCTCAAACCGGGCGATACGTTTTATTCCACCCAGTCCGCCATGAACATTGAGCGGCTGATCAGCAATTTTGCGTCTGGCAAGTAAGCCGGCTTCGCGACAGAACAGGAGGAACTACATGATTGCTTTTATACAGCGATTTTCTCTCGCTCTGACACTGATGGCGTTTTTCGTAGCATCGGTTCAGGCGGGTCCGGAAGAAGACCTGCAGCGCTATGTGGACGGCAATACCCAGCGCCTGGTAAATCAACTCAATGCTGAACGCGGGCTTTATGAGCGTGATCCTGAAGCCTTTTACCAGAGCATGGATGATGCGCTGGAAGGCTTCGTCGATTTTCGCCGGATTGCGGCCCGGGTAATGGGGCGCTATGCACGCCAGACAACCTCTGAGCAGCGCGACGAGTTTGTAGTCAAGTTCAAACGCAGCCTGTTTGACAGTTATGCCCAGGCGTTGGTGAGCGCTGAAGATTTCAAAATCAAGGTTAACGACGCCACCATCAACCCGCAGGACGACAACCGCGCCTCTGTGGCCATGGAGGTGATAACCGCCTCCGGCAACCGCCATTCAGTCACCTATTCCATGTACCGCAAGGAAGGCGGCGACTGGATGATGGAAAATGTAATTGTTGAAGGGGTCAACATCGGCCTTTCGTTCCGGGATCGTTTCACTCAGGAAATGGAAGCCAATCGAGGGCAGGTTCAGGTGGTGATTGACGGATGGAGCGATGCCGTGAAATCCCTCAACCTGGAAGATGAAGTGAATAAGTCATGAGTGCGGAGGCACAACTTCCGACCGTTCAGGTAGAAGGGGGCGTACTCTCGATTTCGGGCGCCATCGACGCCCATACAGTGATATCGCTGCGGGCTGAGGGCGAGCGACTGATCAAAACAGCCAGTGAGAGCTTGAAAAGCCTGGTGGTTGATCTTGCAGGCTTGTCCAACACCCACAGTGCTGCTCTCTCCATGCTCCTGTGCTGGAGCCGGCTGGCTGAAAAACAGGGTATTTCGCTGTCGTTCAGAGAAGCACCAGACCGTCTCATTTCTCTTGCCTCTTTGAGCAACCTCGAGGATTGGTTACAATCCCGCACCTGATTTTTAAAACACCCGAGGATTTACTATGGACGCCACCGAAGTCACCGAGCTGGTCAAAAAAGCACTGCCCGATTGTGAGGTGCAGGTACAGATCGACGGTAACCATTATATGGTCGTGGTCATAGGTGACGTTTTTGAAGGCCTGTCGAGCATCAAGCGGCAGCAACTGATCAACAAGGCGCTATTCCAGCAAATCATGGATGGCACTATTCATGCCCTTCACCCGAAACCGTTTACACCGGCTGAATGGGCCGCGCGCCAGGGCTGAACCGCTCGCACACGACAGGATTACTATTGTGGACAAACTCTTGATCCGGGGCCGTAAGCCTCTGGATGGCGAAATCCGGATTTCCGGTGCAAAAAACGCTGCCCTCCCTATTCTTGCGGCAACTCTGCTGGCCGATGAACCGGTTACCGTAGGCAACCTGCCGCATCTTCACGACGTTACCACCATGATCGAGCTGCTTGGGCGCATGGGTGTGGAGCTGATGATTGATGAGAAAATGAGCGTGGAAATTCACGCCAACACCATCAAACATTTTCACGCGCCTTACGAGCTGGTCAAAACCATGCGCGCCTCCATTCTGGTGCTTGGCCCTCTGGTTGCACACTTTGGCGAAGCAGAAGTATCTCTGCCCGGTGGCTGTGCCATTGGTAGCCGGCCGGTAAACCTGCATATCCAGGGCCTTGAGCAGATGGGCGCGGATATCAAGGTAGAAAACGGTTACATCCGGGCGAAAACCAACGGGCGCCTCAAAGGCGCACACATCTTCATGGATGTGGTGACGGTAACCGGTACTGAGAATCTGTTGATGGCTGCAACGCTGGCGGATGGTAAAACCATCCTCGAAAATGCCGCTCGTGAGCCGGAAGTGGTGGATTTGGCCGAATGCCTGATTGCCATGGGTGCGAAGATCACCGGGCACGGCACCTCAACCATTGAAATTGAAGGCGTTGAGCGTCTGCACGGCTGCCACTACAACGTGTTGCCAGACCGTATCGAAACCGGAACTTATCTGGTGGCAGCAGCTGCGACCGGTGGCCGGGTAAAACTGAAAGATACCCGAGCGGACCTTCTCGACGCTGTACTGCTGAAGCTGGAAGAAGCCGGCGCCCACATCACTTCTGGCCCGGACTGGATCGAGCTGGATATGAAAGGCCAACGCCCGAAAGCGGTCAATATTCGTACGGCGCCTTACCCGGCTTTCCCGACGGATATGCAAGCCCAGTTCGCCGCGATGAACGCTGTGGCAGAAGGCACGGGCACCATAATCGAGACCGTATTCGAGAATCGTTTCATGCACCTGCAGGAGCTGACTCGTATGGGCGCCGATATCGCCCTGGAAGGAAATGCCGCGATTATCAAAGGCGTTGACCATCTGACCGGTGCGCCGGTGATGGCAACCGACCTG
>TARA_R110002096_G_scaffold406782_8_pt1 | contig 24254 bp, 21 predicted proteins | sample TARA_R110002096 | Tara Oceans TARA_R110002096 (sample SAMEA4397295) | marine metagenome | biome: Polar Biome; feature: [DCM] deep chlorophyll maximum layer (ENVO:01000326); material: water (ENVO:00002006), including particulate matter (ENVO:01000060) such as... | depth 35 m
TAGCAATGGTTTCTTGAGAACGGGCGAACTCTCGAATCTTCCGGGCTCCAAAGCCAGGTATTAAACTTAATGCTATTAGATTTCTAAGTATCGATTTCTTTTGCATGTTGAATCTTTTCCCATAAAACTTCTCTCAACTCTTCCACACCAAATCCTGTGGCTGATGAAATAGGAATAACGGGAATTTCATCATCAAAATGAAATTCTTTATCTAACTTAAACCCCTGTTTTAAATCCATCTTAGTTATAGCTAGGACTCTGGGCTTATCCAATAAATCTTTTCGATACACTTTTAATTCTTTTACAAGTGCATTGTATTCGTACTCAACATCAGTGTCGGCACTTACCATAAACAGCAGTACATTATTACGTTCAATATGGCGTAAAAACTGAATCCCAAGACCTTTTCCTTGATGAGCTTCTTCAATAATTCCAGGAATATCTGCCATCACAAAGCTACGATAATCAGAGAATTTAACTACTCCTAAATTCGGCTCTAATGTAGTAAAAGGATAATCTGCAATTTTTGGTCTAGCTTGAGAAAGTGTAGAAAGCAGGGTGCTTTTTCCTGCATTAGGGAAACCTACAAGTCCAACATCAGCGAGTAGTTTTAGTTCTAGCTCTACAATACGTTCTTCACCAATTTCACCTGTTTGAGCAAATGATGGAGTTTGGTTCACTGAACTTTTGAAATGCCAGTTTCCGAGTCCCCCGCGTCCACCCTTAGCAATAACTAAAGTTTGTCCATCCTCTGTAATTTCACCGATTCTCTCTCTTGTTTCGGCATCGTATGCAACGGTACCAAGTGGTACAGTAAGCGTCACTGATTCTCCAGTTTTACCAGAAGAACGACTACTAGAGCCATTAGCACCAGGTTTTGCTTTTATATATTTCTTATACCGAAGATCTAAAATTGTGTTTAACTGAGCATTTCCTTTTAGGACAATACTTCCCCCAGCACCACCATCACCTCCGTCAGGTCCACCTTTTGGCACATACTTTTCTCTACGGAGATGAGCTGAACCATCTCCCCCTTTTCCTGCTGTAATATAAATCTTGGCGTAATCTGCGAAGCGCACTATGCTAGCCTTTCTAAATTGTTGAACTATTTCTAAACAACTAATTTAAGACTTTTTAAACTCTAGTTGTTAAAGTTTCTCTAGGATAAAATTTGTCATTAACTGATAAAGATGTTCTCTAGAATTTCCACCAGATATGCCATGATTTCTATTTGGGTAATACATGGTTTGAAACTGGATGTTACTTGCCAATAAAGCGTTCACCATTTCAACTGAATTTTGGAAGTGTACGTTGTCATCTCCCGTACCATGAATAAGCAAATAGTTACCTTTTACTTGATCCGTTTTAAAAAGCGGCGATCCATTTTTATATCCATCAGGATTACTTTCTGGAGTTTGCATAAAACGTTCGGTATAAATGGTGTCATAGAATCCCCAATAAGTAACGGGTGCTACAGCTATTGCCGTACTAAACACAGAATTTCCTTCTGTAATACCTAGCGATGACATATATCCGCCGTAGCTCCATCCCCAAATCCCGATTCTTTCTGCATCAATAAAAGGCTTGCTAGCCAATTGTTTAGCTACCTCTATCTGATCTTCTATTTCGTACTTACCAAGCTGTAAATAGGTTTGTTGTTCAAAATCTCTACCTCTAGCTCCTGTTCCTCTGTTATCAACAGAAACCACCAAATAACCTTGATTTGCTAAATACTGGTGCCACATTGCTCTTTGTCCGCTTTCGTAGCTATCCATAACGGTTTGGCTACCTGGACCACCGTACACATACATTAACACAGGATACTTTTTCGTAGAATCGAAGTCTACTGGATTGATAATGAATGCATTTAACGTTTTGCCATTTACATCAAATTGAGCAAATGTCTTTTTCCCAAACTTAAAGTTGGATGTTTTGGCTTTTAATGTTGCATTGTCTTCTAAAGTTCGAACACCTTTCCCATTCTCTTTGTATAAAGTAATTACAGGCGGCGTTGAGTGATTGGAATAAGTATCGATATAGTATTTAAAATCACTACTCAAATTAATGCTGTGCCAGCCTTTGGCTTCGGTAATGGTTCGTTTACGCTTTCCATCAACTCTGATGCGATAAAACTGGCGTTGTAATGGTGAAACTTCTGTGCTTTCATAATACAGGTTATGCCTCCCTTCATTAAAACCTACAATCTTGGTTACTTCCCATTTCCCTTTAGTAATCTGATTCAGCTCTTTACCCGTCATATCATACAGATATACATGGTTATAACCGTCTTTCTCGCTAGTGTAAATGAACTGCTTTCCATTTTTAAGAAAAATTAGGTTGTCGTGAACATCCAACCAGCCTTTGCTACTTTCGCTTAATATCACTTTCGTCTTTCCTGTGGCAACTTCAGCAAATAACAGTTCTTGTTTGTTCTGCAAACGGTTCATTCTGCGAATTGCCAGAGTAGAGCTTCTTGTAGTCCAATTGACTCTTGGTATATATTGATCAGTTTCATCACCAATATTAATGTTGGTAATTTTTCCACTGACAAGGTTATATACATGAATGGAAACAACAGAATTTTCTTCACCAGCTTTAGGATATTTAAAACTTACGTCTGAAGGATATAAATCTCCCCATTGCTCCATTGTGAATTCTTTAACAGCAGATTCATCGAATCGATAGAATGCAATACTCTTACTATTTGGTGACCAAAACCAAGCTTTGGCAAATCCAAACTCTTCTTCATATACCCAATCGGTAGCACCGTTTATAATGTTATTGTACTCTCCGTCGGAAGTAATTTGAGTCTCTTTTCTAGAAGCTAAATCTATCCAAAATAAATTATTCTCTCGTACAAATGCTGCTTTATTACCATCAGGCGAAAGTGTGGCAAACTGCTGTTTAACATCACTAGACGTTAATTTTGATAGCTTCTTGTTTACTAAATCATATACATAATAATGTTCTCTAGTACTTCGTCTCCAAATTTGTTCTACGTCTGTTTTTAGTAGGATTTTATTTTCATCACTAGAAAATTCATATCCTTGTATCTGAAATCCTTTCGGATAATCGGAATTCTTAAAATTAGCTCCATCAAACAAAATCAGCGCTTCATCTTTTAAGATATTGTATCTAACAACTTGCTGGTTTCTAGTAGCTGTGTAATAGTTACCATTCTTCATCCACCTTACATTTTCGACACTTTTGGGAGAGAAAGATGAATCAAAGATATGTTCGAATTGTAGTGGATTCTGGGCTTGTGCAAAAGCAGATGCACATAAAATTAGACCCAATATGAAGCTAATCTGTACTCTTTTCATCTAGATAGTATTTAGTTTACAGAAATGAAAAAGGGAAGCTTAATTAAAGACTTCCCTTTTTTTAAAAATGTTGCTAATCTTTATTTATTGAGAACGATTTTGAGCAACTTGGTTAGCTTTGACTTCATTTTTGTTCTTGGTACGATGAAATCAAGGAAACCGTGTTCTAGTAAATATTCTGACGTTTGGAAACCTTCGGGTAAATCACGACCAATTGTTTGGCGAACTACACGTGGACCTGCAAAAGCAATTAATGCCTCTGGTTCAGCTACATTAAAATCTCCAAGCATTGCAAAACTTGCTGTTACGCCACCAGTTGTGGGGTTGGTCATATAAGAGATGTAAGGAATACCTGCTTCCTCAAGTAATGCAAGTTTAGCGGATGTCTTTGCCATTTGCATCAAACTGAGTACACTTTCCATCATACGTGCGCCACCCGTTTGAGAAATGATAATGAGAGGAATTTTTCGCTCACGCGCAGTGTCAATGGCAATCCCAAGACGCTCACCAACTACGGAGCCCATACTTCCTCCAATAAAACTGAAATCCATACACCCAACTACGATATCGAGGCCATTCATTTTACCTACGCCTACTCTTGCTGCGTCTGAAAGTCCTGATTTTTTTCTCGACTCTATAAGTCGGTCGGTATACTTTTTCCTGTCGCTAAATTCTAAAGGATCAGTTGCAATTATATTAGCACCGAGTTCTTCAAATTTCTCTTCATCAAAAATTATTGAGAAATATTCTTTACTTCCTATTTGGAAGTGATGTCCACTTAATGGATCAACCCATAAATTTTCTTCTAATTCGCGCCGGTGGATAGTTTCGCCAGTTGTGGGAACTTTAACCCAAACACCTTCTGGCATTTCTTTCCGTTTATCGGTCTGTATATTTTCGTCTTTTCGTTTAAACCAGGACATAAACTCCAATTTGATATTTTATCTAAAATAAAGATTCTTCTACTTAAATCTGAAAAAGATTATGCAGTCGAATTATTCACCTGATTACTAGTTATGTAATTAGGGTTTAGTTCTTCTAAACTTGTTTTATTAAAAAAAGATGCAGTTGGTACAGTATTAAATAAACTGATAAGATGTATCGCTGAAATAGACTCTGAGTTAAAAAATTTTATACTTTTTTCCAGAGGTAGCGAGAACCTATCTGTTCCTGTGCCTACAACTATGTCGCCATTTTGAATTTCTTTTTCAACATCGGTTATCTCTTTAATGATAGCATCCGTTTTTGCCATTAACCCATCTATTTTATTAAATGCTTGATGATAGAGATGTGAACGACGAGCGTCAATAATGGCATGAATTTTTCCATCAGCAACTTCATCAATTTGAGACTGAGCAAAACCAGCCAGCGTATCTACCGCAAATAAATCTACCCCTAAACCAAATAACATTCCTTTTACTGCGCTTACACCAATCCGTAAACCAGTGTATGATCCAGGGCCGATACTAACCAACACAGCATTCAAATCCGACATTTTAAAATGGTGTTCTTGCATCAGTGATTGGGTATAAAGGAATACATTATCAGAATGCACGCCTTTACCTTGTATGCGCTTTTCGAATACTTCCCCATCGCCGTTTTGAAAAGCGACTGAGCAGACATCCGTTGCTGTTTCGAATGCTAAAATCATTCTTTAATAGTAATAAAATCTGGTGATTCAACTATAAACTGCCAGTTTCCACGATATTGAGAGAATCGTCCGTAAAACTCGATTTCCTTATCTGTTCCAGCAACGTTCTTCAGCACAGAGTCGAGTTTAAATGCAGGAGCATACACATCGTAAGTAGTTCCGTTTATTACAAAATCGTATTTCTCGGTTACTGTTGCTGTTAACTTAAAGTATTCATCAAAGAATGCGATATTTACCGTTGGGTCTCCACTCGTGAATTCGGTTTCGGTTAAGAACTCAGTTGGAATAGAATATTGAACAGGAATAGCTTTCCAATTAGCATCGTCATTTTTGCTAGGATTAGCTAACGCCTTTTTCTCATTAGTGAGTTTGAATTTCATAGAAACAGGTAGGTGATCTGAAAATCCACTTCCTGAAAATGTAGAACTCCAGCGTTTTGGTTCACCAGATGAGCTATAGGTGTTTAAGGCAAATTCACCTCGTTCGAAAGAATTATCTACATAAGTAACACCTGATCCATCATACATTCCTGATGAAATCATAATCTGCATCAGTGTCCCCCAATAGCCTCTGTAAGTATCAGAACCACGCTTAGTTATTGGATAATCGTACCATAAATTATAGACTGCATTTGTTTCGCCACTCACTACAGTTTCTTCATCGCCAACAGACTTTAACACATCGTTAACAGCTGTTTTCGGGAAATTATATCTAGTAGTTTGATTGTAATCTGAATTGAAGTCTCCCGCTAGAACAAAATCTATATTAGGATTTTCTGTTTGTAGCTCATCTAATCTTGCGCGCAACACTTCCGCATTTTGAAGGCGAATTTTTTCCATATCAGCACTTCCTGCTCCCGACTTCCAATGATTTGCAAAAACAACTAACTCAGCGCCATCAACATCAATCCATGCTTCCAGAATTGGGCGAGCTTGCTGTAAAGGATGGATTTTCGTTTTCTCTCTCAAAATCTGAAATCTCGAATACACCGCTGTTTTTTGAACAGTGGTTGGTAAACCTTTGGAGTCTTTTGGGCTATATCCAACTTCCAATTGATAGTTCCACATTCCGCCATCTGCCATGCCTTTTAACAACAACAACTCTGATGGTAAATCGGCAATTTCATCGCTAAAATCATCACCTAACATTTTGTCTAATGTGGTGGTTTTATATTGAGCAAGAAAATCTCCAACATCCATCCACTTCGACTCACCTTTAACTGGTGTATAGTCACTTTCAAGCTCAACCATTGCAATAATATCTGGACCTTTGCCATCATTGTATTGCTTCAGTACACGAACTGCATTCTTAACTTTATTCAATACATCTTCTTTAGTGTATTGGTCATTCCCATCCTTATCTGTGAGATTGTAATCGTCGTATATGGCAATTCCATCCGCATCAAACAAATTCTCCACGTTGTAAGTAACGAACGTATAGATTGGCGAAGTCTCTTTTTGTGCAACACAACTTAGCGATGTGAAAATGAATAGAGTGATTAGAAACAGGTTTTTCATAAATGTAATAATTAAGTTCTAAAGGAAACGAGAATCTTATCTCAATTGGTTTAGTACCAACTTCCCTTTATTAAAGATACCTAAAGCACGCCCTGTTAACTTTGTATTTAAGTAAGGCGAATTTTTTGATTTCGAGCGAACATTTTTTGCGTCAAAAGTCCATTCTTCATCGGTATTAAAGAAGGTAAGATTAGCTTTCGCCCCTTTCTCAATCTTCAATTCTTCTAGATTTAATATTTTACGAGGGTTGTCGCTTAGCTTTTCAACAAGCTGTTGCAAATTCAACTTCTTAGTTTTGAATAATCGCATGTTTGAAATGGACCAAGCTGTTTCAAGCCCGATAATTCCATTGGGTGCGTAAATAAACTCTACTTCTTTTTCTTCGATGGAATGAGGAGCATGGTCGGTGCAAATTACATCAATAGTTCCATCAACCAAGCCTTCAATCATCGCATCCACATCTTCTTGAGAGCGTAATGGCGGATGCATTTTGAAGTTCGTATTAAACTTTTGGCGATCAATTTCTTCATCGGTTAAATCGAAATGATGAGGACAAACTTCCGTAGTAACATTAATGCCTTTTTTCTTGCCTTGACGCACTAAATCTACTGCGTTTTTGGTACTGATATGAGCCACATGAACATGACCACCAGTATATTCTGCTAACAAAATATCACGAGCAATCATCGTTTCTTCAGCAATTGAAGGTGTTCCATCTAAACCCAAGCGAGTGGAAACTCTACCTTCATGCATGTGTCCTGGTCGCGAAAGTGCGATATCTTCTTCGTGATTGATTATGGGCATTCCTAACATGGAAGAATATTCTAAAGCAACGCGCATTACTTGGGAGTCGTAAACGGGATCGCCATCGTCGCTAAAAGCAACCGCTCCACCGTCTTTCATATCACCCATTTCGGCAATGGATTTCCCAGCTCTTTCTTTGGTAACACATCCAATTGGATGAACATCAACGGCAGTAGCTTCTGCTTTTTTGATGATGTATTCCACCACGTCGCGCGTGTGCGTAGCTGGTTTAGTGTTTGGCATACAAGCAACCGCTGTAAAACCACCAAAAGCTGCGGCATCGCAACCAGTTTTAATCGTTTCCTTGTGCTCAAAACCTGGCTCACGTAGATGAATGTGCATATCCATCCAACCTGTACTTACAAAAGCACCTTCAAAGTCGTGAATTTCTTCGCCTGCACTTGCAGTCAAGTCGCTCCCGATTTCGTCAATAACTCCATCTTTTATGCGGATGTTTACGGTTTCGTTACCATTTTGAGTTTTGCTAATTGGGCGAAGATTTTTTAGGAGCATCGGTGCTTTAAAATTGAATTACGATTCGATATCGAATATAGGGTTTTTGTCGGTTTGAAAATGGTGGAATATGACGAAAAACGAGCTCGGGTTATTTATGAAGAAGAAAACTATTATTCTTATGATTTAACTTCTTCGGCTCACAGAAGCACAGGCTATTACTCAAAGATATTTAGAAATATACTTTATAGAAGATAAATCCCCTTTTACATCCGATGCTTCTCTTTAGACACAACATTTTCTACCGTCCATTCTATCTGTTTCTGAAAAGGTGATTTTCGAACTTCGCAATCTTCTATGGTACAAAGCGGACATGAAAAATCATGGCAATAATCAGTATGGATATTCAATTCAATTCGGCTTCCAAATTGATCCAAAATAAGAGCCTCTAGCTTATCGGTTTCATCATGACCTTGCTTTACGGTAAAATACCAAGGGAGAGTAATATGACAGTCTATGTGCAACACACTTCCGTATTTGATGATGCGTAAGTTGTGTAAATCTATCCAGTTTTTATCTCTGTGTTTTTGCAAGCAAGCTACCATCTCACTTAATAATTTCTCGTCCGATTCGTCCATGATTCCAGCAATTGCACTTCGCAGAATTTTATAACCAGTATAAATGATAAGTAGCGCAAAAATTATGGCTACTACACCATCTAACCACATATAGCCTGTATATTGAAGGAGGAGCAACCCAATAATAATTCCTAAAGTTGTGTAGGTATCTGATTGAAGATGCTTACCACTAGCCTGCAACGCCAACGAATTATTCTTTCTCCCCGTCCGAACGGCCCATAAACCAAAACCATAATTTATAACCGCCGAAATGCTAATGATGATAATTCCCATATCAAGTTTGGCAAGTGTTGGAGGAACAAAAAAGCTTCTAGCAGCTTCATAAATAATAAAAATTCCTGCCGCTGAAATTAAAGCCCCCTCTATTCCAGCAGAAATAAATTCAATTTTACCGTGCCCATAAGGATGGCTTCGATCTCGAGGAATGGCAGCTAAACGCAAGCTATATAATCCAACAAAACCACTCACTACGTTTACAATACTTTCTAATCCATCTGTAAGAATAGCAACTGATTGTGTAAGATACCAGGCTACCATCTTTAAAATAAAAAGCAGTATTGCTACCCTAACGATATACCTTTGTACCCGGATATTTTCGAAATGTGATTTCATTACTCTAAAGTAACGCTATTTGTTAGGACTTGAAACGGCTCAGGTGAATAGTATTAAAAATATGGGTGAACTCGAGATGAACGGCACTTTTTTGAATAGTTAGTATGCTTTTTTGAAAAAGTCTTTACTTAAGTCTTGATTAGTAGAATAATTTAAAAATTCTAAAGTAATATTTTTGTTTGGTGATGAAATCGTCACTTTTTTGGGCATCCAGACCTCTCCAATTTTTAAGTATTCATCTATTGAGTAGTTCACTACTTTTTGTCCATTTTTATGAAATAAGTAAACCTGTTTCATAAAAGGTCTGTTATCTTTTTTTGATATATAGTAGACTTCTTCCCCGAAATCGAACCCAGAAAGTCGAAGAACCCAAGCTTCTTTATTTCCAATCTGTATTTCGCCTTCATAAAATATTTCGAGCCCTTTCCATTCGTAATCAAAAAGATTGTTTTCATATGTATAAGCAAACCTCATATCTAACAAGTCCTCCCCCTTCACCTCTTGAACTTCGGAATTAATTTGGCCCTTTACCTCCCGAAACCAGCCATTATTCCCATAAACGGATACCGAAACTTGTTTGCCTTCTTCAGTAAAATCTAATTTAACCCACGCTTCTTTCAGAAAGTAATAGTCGAATTCGGTCTGCTCCCCTTCATCGAAAGTAATAAGCCCTTTTGATGAGTAGGCTCCTAATTCTCTAATATTCTTATTTCCACCTAAAGCCGTAATGGTGTTTTCAATAATGACTCTCTTCTCTTCATTGTAGGAGTATAGATCCATCATATATTCGTTTTGCTCTTGGGCTTCTGAATATTGGAAAGGAAATATTATACACACAAGAAAAAACCCAATTTTCCAGCTATTCAGCTTGATGGGAAATTTTCTTTTTTTAAGTATTTTATCAGAAAGAGAAGTTATTATTTTCATAAGCTAGAACCCTTAACTTAAAACGCTGACTTACAGCATTCTATAAATATAGACAAATTCACTTTTTTTGCTAGTTAAAAATGTCCGACCAAAAACCTTTTCTTTTTGATATACCAACGGTTACCGAGTTAACAGGTAAAGTCAAACAACTTCTCGAACAGAATTTTACAGATATTTTAGTAGAAGGAGAAGCTAGCAATGTTAAACAAAGTGCAAACGGACACATTTACTTTACACTGAAGGACTCTGGAGCTCAACTACCTTGCGTGCTTTGGCGAAATACTATTCAACGTTCTGGCATCAAACTAACCGATGGCCAGCAGATAGTTATTGGTGGAGACCTTCAGGTTTACGCTCCTCACGGTCGCTATCAGATGATTGTGAACTTGGTACAACAAGCTGGAATAGGAAAGCTTCAGCAGGCTTTTGAACAACTCAAAGCCAAGTTGCAAGCTGAAGGGTTATTCGAAGAATTTCACAAAAAACCTCTTCCTAAATTTCCACAAACCATTGGTGTTGTCACTTCACAAACTACAGCCGCTTTCCAAGATATCCGAGCAACTCTTGAAAAACGATGGCCGTTAGCCCAAGTAAAACTCTATCACGCAAGTGTTCAAGGCGTTAATGCAGCCCCAGAAATTGTTCATGGATTGGAATATTTCTCGACCCAACAAAATGTAGATGTCGTAATTATTGGGCGTGGAGGTGGCTCGTTAGAAGATCTATGGCCTTTTAACGAAGAAGCTGTAGCCCGAGCCGTTTTTGCTTGCCCAATTCCTATTATAAGTGCGGTGGGACATGAAGTTGATTTTTCCATTTCAGATTTTGTTGCCGATGTACGTGCTGCCACGCCAACTCATGCCGCTGTTTTGGCAACGCCAGACATTAATGAAATCCAGATGTATGTGGAAGATTTAAACCGTCGGATGGAATTGAACACCAAAGGCGCCGTTCAGTTTTATAAAGATCGAGTTTCTTATCTCGGGAAATCACATGCACTGCTTGCCGTCCAACAGAAAATGAAAACGGCACGTTCTACCATTTCTACAATTCAAGAAAAGCTTGCTCATAGAGTTGAGTCAAAGCTTCGGACTCAGAAAGAACAACTTGTCGAGTTTGCACATCGCATTGATAAGCAGAATCCTAATGAACCTCTCGAGAAGGGATTCGTTAGAGTTTGGCAGAATAAGAAATGGATTCGAAATTCTGAGTTGTTTCAAGAAACGGCTACAACCGAATTAGAATGGTCAGACAACAAAGTTACTATTCAGTCTTAAAATCATGAGTAAAGCCCAAAAACCGATTACTATTCTAGGTGGTGGAGTTTCTGGATTAACAACGGGCGTTCTCTTACTTGAAGAAGGTTTTGATGTTACCATTATCGCTGAAGAAGTCGCCCAAAATACTGTTTCATCTATAGCTGCTGCTATTTGGTTTCCTTATGCTGCAAAACCTGTAGAGAAAGTTAATGAATGGAGTAAGGTTACTTATCAAAAATTTGAAGAGCTCTCTAAAATCGAGCACTCAGGTGTTTCCTTTGTCCCCTTTTCGGTTATTGAACAGAATGATGATCGTCCTGATTGGCTTACAGCGTTGCCATCTAGTATTGTCATCCAAAAAGAGCAACAAAACATCTCGGATAAGGAATGTATCTCCTACACCATGTTACTTCCTTTAATTGAAACACCGATTTACTTGCGTTATTTGCAAAGTGAATTTTCTCGTCTTGGAGGAAATTTTATCCAAAAAAGGATTACAAAAATATCTGATTTAGACCTGAATTCGATTACTGTTAACTGTATCGGTTTAGGCTCCAAACAATTATTTAACGACTCTGAAGTATTTCCAATTCAAGGACAGGTGGTAAAACTTAGTCCTTCAAGTTCAATACAAGGATTTTCATTTGAATTTCCTTTTGATGAATTTTCAGATGAGCTTGTTTACGTAATTCCTCGCAAAGATTGCATTGTGGTTGGCGGTTCTGCAAAAGAGAATCAATATTCTACTACACCAAGTGAGACTCTGAAGAAACGAATTCTTGAAAGAGCCATGAGCGTTAAACCCGAATTACAAAACCTTGAGATTCAACAAACAGTGGTCGGCTTGCGTCCTGGTAGAACGAGTGTTCGATTGGAATGGGATACCGAACTTCCCATCATCCACAATTATGGACATGGCGGTGCTGGTTATACTGTTTCTTGGGGTTGTGCAGAAAACGTTTATGATTTGATTCAAAGTAAAGTATAGATTAATGAGCTACATTTTCACATCAGAAAGAATTGGGTTTCGAACTTGGTCTCAAAATGACCTTGAACCTTTTGCTACACTCAACGCTGATGAGGAAGTTATGCGTTACTTCCCTTCAACATTAACTAGTCAAGAAACTGCCAGTTTGATGGAACGCATTTCAAATCATTTTGAAAAATATGACTATGGTTTCTTTGCAATAGATTATTTGCCAGAGAAAAAATTCATCGGTTTTATTGGGCTTTCTCACCCATCTTTTAAGACTGACTTTACTCCTTGCGTCGAAATTGGATGGCGATTGGATAAAGCATACTGGAATATGGGTTTAGCAACTGAAGGAGCTCAGCGTTGTTTAGAATTTGCTCAACAAGAACTTTTGTTAACTGAAGTCTACGCGTTTACTATTCCAGAGAATCTTGCCTCTCAACGAGTGATGCAAAAAATTGGAATGCAATTCGCTGGGAACTTCAATCATCCTCGCTTTGAAGAAGATTCTCCATTTTCAAAGCATGTGCTATATAACATCGGCTCTACATTCATCAATAAATAGAATACCTTTCTAGTAATCGTCTTTTCTAACTCTGTATTTATATTCAAGGTTTTCATAACAAATACTGCTATTATTGTTTTTGTTTTTTATAATTCAACACATCATAATTCGAACATTTTCATCCTTGTAAAATGACTTTTCTAAAAGGATTATTAATTCCTTCCATATTTATATTCACTTCTATTTTTTCTACTTCATTTGCACAAGAAACAAGCAAATTCAGTGCGTACGGGGATGTCCGAATAAACTATTTAGGAACCAGCACCGATGCAGATGGTATAGGCGGAAGTATTCCATTTTTGAGAGTTCGTCCAGGAGTTCATTATGAAATTAATGAAAATCATAGTTTTTCTGCTCGGGCAGTTTACGTTGTTTCAAGAGATTTAAACAGTCCAGAATTTAGCCTTACTCCAAATCAGAATGGTTCTCTGGCTTATGATACCTTCTCTTTCGATGAGTTCTATTACAAATACGAAGATGAAAATCAGGAGTTTAGATTCGGACGTTTTCAGAAAAGTTTTTCCCTTCCCATTGCAACCGGACATTCTATAGATCGATTTCAAAGTAATGCAATTTTTGTGCATTGGTCGGATGGATTCTACTACAAAAGAATATTAGACGACGAGTGGATTTCAGAAGTCGTTTTGGAATATCATAAAAGAGGTGAGGCTACATTTCCTTATAAAAACCCACTCAATTTTGGCAGAAACGAATATAATATGGTTAACTATGTAGCCTTAACAAACTCAACAAGAGATAAATACAATATCATTCGTAAAGGTGTTGGTTTGATGTGGGCTCCAAACGCCTTCTTGCAAAACGCAGAGTACACGACTTATTTAACCCTCAGTTCGAATATCGTTTTCGACTTCCCTAAAAAGGAATTACTAAATGGCGGGTCAATTCGTGTTTCAGGGGAATTGGGGCAGAATTTAAACACGAAGTTTTCGGATGGTTCAGTCATCGCAACATCTGTTGGCGTGTATAATGTTGCCGAACGTCACAACTTGATGGTTGAGCTTTCAAGAAACGATCAAGATTGGCTTACAGCTCCTTATGCAACTAATAGTGATGAACTGGAAATGCGTTATAGGTTTGTTATATCAAAAAAGCTAAGCATGGACGCCCGATATAGAGCGCGCAACTCTCGTACTTTTGGTATTCCGAACACCTACAGCACATTCATTCGAGCTACGTACTCTTTCGCTAAATAACCTCTGCTTAATTCATTTCTTTAGAATAACAGCCTAGAATTTTTAGTTCTTCTGCTTCTTTAGCCAATTCAGCTAATGCGTCCTCAACTTTAGGATTGCTGGTGTTGGCTTCAATATCAATGTAGAATGAATAACGCCATGGCTCGTGAGGAAGTGGACGAGATTCGAGCTTACTCATATTGATTCCGTGCTTATGTAACACGTTTAAGCAGTCGATTAGGGAGCCCTCCTCGTTTGATGTCACCATCATCAAGGATGTTTTACATGGAACTTGTAGGTCGATAGTAACAGCCTCTGGTGAAACAATTACAAAGCGAGTGAAATTCTCTTCCTGATTTGCAATGTTATGTGCAATAATATGCAACCCGTAATGGTCGGCAGCATGAGCACCCGCAATTGCTGCTTGAGATAAATCTCCATCTTCCAAAACCTTTTTGGCTGAAATGGCTGTATCCAAATAAGACTCAACTCTACACCTTGGCAATTTAGAAAGGAAATTAGTGCATTGTTCAATGGCTTTGGGGTGCGATAGAATTCTGCGAATTTGTGAAACGTCTACTGGTTCCACTGCCATCAAGCAGTGAACTATTTTGAGAATTTCTTCGCCAACAATGTGTAACCCAGAGTTTCCAAGAATATCGTATGTATCATTGATAGAACCTGCTGTCGTATTTTCTATCGGAAGCACCGCGAAATTAACTTGACCATCTTTTACCGCTTGTGCAGCCTGCTGAAAAGTATCGAAGCCATAGCAATCTACATTGCTGTATCGCTCGCCGAAATGACGTAAAGCTGCGAGATGGCTAAAAGCTCCATCTGTCCCTTGATAACTCACAGAAACTCGTTCGTCACCATTTTTATGGTTCTGGTGATCTACCAAAGAATGGGTTTGAAAGCGAACAGAGTTGGTTATAATCTCACGGAAAAGATGTTCAGCATAATATCTATCTAAGCCAACTTCGTGTGCAAAATCACGGATTTTGCTAAGCAATAGTTCTTCGCGTTCTAAATCTCGAATGCCAGCCGCCTTATCAATTTTAAGAGAGGCAACTTCCTTAACTACATCCTGTCGGTCGGCTAAGGCTTTTACAATGGTTTTATCGATTAGGTCTAATCGATCCCTAATAGATGCTAATTCTTTCTTCATGCTTCAATGTGTGAGAGTGTGAGGATGGAATGTAGCAAGTTTGAGAAGAAATTGAAGTGCTTTTTTATGTTAGACGATCTTTTTTATTTGATGTAAGAAATGACTTAACCAAACACCATAAATATTAAGAACTCGTTTTTTTATAACGATTTAGCGAGATACCCAAAAAGAGAATCCCCATTCCAAACAGCACAATAACCATCTTGTATATCTCTTGCCATCCTGCACCTTTTAGCAAAACCATCCTCATAATTTTAATGAAATAAGAAACCGGATTTGCCAGCGTTAGATTTTGCGCCCATTGTGGCATACTTTCGATTGGAGTAAATAAACCACCCATTAGGATAAATATCACTATCAAGAACCAAGCAATAAACATAGCTTGCTGTTGGGTATGGGTTACGGTTGAAATGAGTAAGCCCATTACTTGAATGACCACTAGATAGATTCCAGCAACAGCTAAAATGGTAAACAGACTTCCAAGAAATGGAATCTGAAATCCAAACCGAGCTAGCAATAATCCGATACACAAATCAAACATGCCAATCGTCCAAAATGGAATGAGTTTAGCCAACATAAAATGTGATTTCTGAATGGGCGTCACATTTAATTGTTCGATGGTTCCAATTTCATATTCTCGTACGATATTCATCCCAGAAAGGAACAGTCCAATCATAGAAATCAGAACAACCAAAATTCCTGGCACCATAAAAGTAATGTAATCTAAATCAGGATTGTACCAGTTTGAAGGAATAATATTTATAGATTTCGGTGAAACTATTGCGGAACCTGCTATGGCTAATTTGCCTAATTTCTCGGCATTAAAATCAGAAATAATGGAACTCGAATAGGATTGAATAAGCCCGGCAGTGCTTCCATCAACAGCATCTATTGTTACTTGGATAGAAGCTTCTTTACCCGTCTTCATGTGCTTTTCAAAGTCTTGGTCCACTGTTAAAAGCATCTTTATTTTACCCGCTTTCATGTCTTCAAGTGCGGTATCTGTAGAGTGGTATGTTGCTTCTAGTTTAAAGCGACCTGAGGCTTGAAGTTTCTGCACCAACTCATGCGACATCTGTGATTGATCGAAGTCAATTACAGCAAATTGCACTTGTTTTAGTTCGTAAGTGGCTGCAAAAGACAGAACTGCCAACTGTATGACGGGCAATACAAATAGAATGGGAAGCATCCCTTTGTTTCTGAATATTTGCAGGTATTCTTTCTTTAATAAAAAGCGAAGTATTCTCATTGTAACCTCACCTTAAATTTTTTCAGGCTTAAAGCAATCAAAATTAGTGTTGTGCCTAAAAGTATTGCTGTTTCTTTCCAAAGAATGAAAATACCCGCGCCTTTTAGCATAATGCCACGCACTATAATGAGATACCATTTTGCAGGAATGATATTGCTAATTATTTGGAGTGGAAAAGGCATACTATCAATTGGAAAAATGAAACCTGAGAGCAACACGGTTGGTAATAATAATCCAGCCAAAGAAATCATCATCGCTGTTTGTTGGCTATTTGTTGCCGATGAGATGAGTAACCCAAGAGATAGAGCTGTTAAGATGAACAAAATAGACTCAAAGAAAAACTGAGCATGCGAGCCTTGAAATGGCACGTGAAAAACGAATTTAGCTAAGACAAGTATCACAACCACATTGATGACCGACAGCGCCAAATAAGGCAACACTTTGCCCAGAATAATATGTATTGGCTTTAGTGGCGAAACTAATAGAATCTCCATATTTCCCATTTCTTTTTCGCGTGTGATGGAAATGGATGTCATAAGCGCTGAGACCAACATCAAAATTACGGCAATTAAACCTGGCACAAACAAATTCACACTTGCGAGCTCTGGGTTATACATCAGTTTGATTCTGGGTTGAATTCCCATTGATTGCGAAGCACCATTGTCGTTTATCTCTTTAACATAACTACGAATTATATTTGAGGTATAAGATTGAACAATATTTGCCAAATTGGGGTCTGTTGCGTCGGTAATGAGTTGAATATCGGCAGATCCCGTTCTTTCAATTTCTCTTCCAAAGGAAGGTTCGAACACGATAATCTCTTTAATTTCCCCTGTTTTGAATACTTCAGTAATCTCATCATAGCTAGATAAAATAGCTGTTACTTGAAATGCATCGGAAGCATTGATCTTCTGAATGAGTTGCTGAGTTACAAGATCTTTGGAGGCATCCAAAACACCAACCTTCACATTGGTCACTTCATTTCGAATCGCAAAACCGAAAAGAAGAAGCATAATTACAGGCATTCCAAAAAGCACTACCAATGTTCTTTTGTCTCTGTAAATCTGCTTAAACTCCTTAATTACGAAACCTCTAAATGCTCCCATCAGTCGCCTCGCTTTGCTGAACGTGCTAATTTTATAAACACTTCTTCGATGGTGTTGGTTGAAAAACTCTTTTTCAGCCCTTCAGGGGTATCTAAGGCTTCGATTTTACCATCAACCATAATAGAAACTCTATCGCAATATTCAGCTTCATCCATGTAGTGAGTGGTTACAAAAACCGTAATTCCTCGGCTAGCTGCTTCGTAAATCATCTCCCAAAACTGTCGACGAGTAACTGGGTCAACACCACCAGTGGGTTCATCTAAAAAAACAATACATGGGTTGTGCAATATTGAAATGGAGAACGCGAGTTTCTGTTTCCAGCCTAATGGTAAAGAAGCTACTAACGATTTTTTGACGTTCTCTAAGCCCACATTAGTAAGTAACTCTTCAATTTTTATTGAAAGATTTTTTGAGGAGATTCCGTAGATCCCGCCATAAAATTCAATATTCTCAGCTACCGTTAAATCATCATAAAGAGAGAATTTTTGGCTCATATAGCCAATGCTCTTTTTTATTTTTTCGGTTTCAGTATACACATCAAATCCGTTTACATAGGCTTTGCCAGAACTAGGCAATAGGAGCCCTGTCAACATTTTCATTGCGGTAGTTTTACCTGCTCCGTTGGCGCCTAAAAAACCAAATATTTCCCCTTTTGCAACTTCAAAAGAAATGCTATCTACGGCCGTAAAGTTGCTGAAAGTTCGAGTGAGTTCTTCTGCTTGAATGACTAGATTACTCATCGTTAGCCTCCTCTCCCATCAAAGCCATAAAGCTATCTTCTATATTGGGAGTGACCGATTCAATCTCCACATCGTGGATGCCTTGCTTAACTAAATAGCTTTTCAGCGTTTCTAAGTCAGGATTTTCATTCTTTTCCGTGTAATGGAGAAATTCGCCAAAAGGATGGACTGAATGAGTTTGTTCGTAGTTTTTCAATGCTAAAAGAAGAGGATATGTCTCTGCTGCTTTTATGCCTAGCAATGGCTTCTTGAAAGTTCTTACAATGTTATCGGGAGTATCAATCTGTAGTGTTTTTCCTTCTTGGATGAGTGCAACGCGATCGCATAATTTAGCTTCATCCATATACGGTGTAGAAACCACGATGCTAATTCCTTGTTCCTTCAGGCTCACCAACATATCCCAAAATTCTTTTCTCGAAACGGCATCAACACCGGTTGTTGGTTCGTCTAGAAAAAGTAATTCTGGCTTGTGAATCAGGGCACAACACAAAGCTAGCTTCTGCTTCATCCCACCTGAAAGCTTTCCCGCTAAACGAGTATTAAAAGGCTCCAGCTGTTTGTAAATGGGCTCAATCAGTTCATAATTTTCCGACATGGTAGTTCCAAAAACCGATGCAAAAAAGTCTAGGTTTTCTTCAACACTTAAATCCTGATATAAAGAGAATTTACCCGGCATATAGCCCAATTTAGGGCGTATTTTTTTGTATTCAGAAACTACATCATAACCCAACACTTTAGCGCTTCCTGAATCTGGAATCAGTAGTGTAGTTAAAATCCTAAACAAGGTTGTTTTTCCCGCGCCATCTGGACCGATGAAGCCGAAAATCTCGCCCTTGCTTACACTTACATTAATGTCAGTTAGTGCATTTACAGAACCGTAGGACTTATTTAGCGATGTTATTTCTACTACAGACATGAACGTGCTAGTTAAAGTTTACCTCTCCAGGCATTCCAATTTTTATCAATCCATTTAGATTCAGCACCTTCACTTTCACAGCGTAAACCTGGGTTACACGTTCTTCTTTTGTTTGAATCATTTTGGGTGTGAATTCAGCTTCTGATGAAATCCAACTAACCACTCCTCTCAGACTTTGGTTGGTGGTCTCAGTTTCATCGATAAGAACTTCTACTTCTTGTCCCAATTTGATGTTTGGCAATTGCCCTCCTTCTACATAAACTCGTAAAATCATTTCGTCAATATTAGCAATTTCAAACAATGGTTTACCTGCGCCAATAAGCTCATGTTGCTCCACAAATTTGTTTAGAACTATTCCATTAATTGGATTTACTATTACCGCTCGATGAATCTTATCGTTTATCTGATCCAGCTTTGCATTTACCATCTCTATTTCTGCAAATACCGACTTTTTCTGAACCTCCGAAGCTCTAATTTGTTTCTCTAAACTAGTTACTTGTCCTGATGCATTATCTATCTGTTGCTGAGTTGAAGCCTTTTCTTTCATTAAAGCCTCTAGTCTACTTAGCTCCTTTTTTGCGGTTACAAGTTGAGCTTCAAACACATTCTTTTGAGCTTCAATGGTACCGATTTTGGTTTTAATTGATGCTCTTGTGGCCTTTAGTTCTTGCTTTTGCAGATAGCTTTGCACCGTATCTACGAATCCAGCTACTTCATTGGCGACCAATGTTTTTCCTTCTTCTACCTCAAAAGAAACCAGCTTGCCTGACACCTCGCTAGAAATCGTTGTTGCATCAACTTCAAATTGCCCATACGCATCCGATTTTTGTTCGCTAGTGCAGGAAATGGCAGTCAAAAATAACAGCAACGCTCCAAGTTTACTTCTCAGTTCCATACTATTCCTTTCTTTGTTAAGTACTCGATATTTGTTTTTACTAATTCCGTTTGATGAACTTCTAAATTCAATTTAGCTCTGTGCTCAGCATTTAGTTCTGTTAGCCATTCTGTAGATGTGATAACACCATGCTCCAATAAACTCTTCTTTTCGCTTACCACTTGTTTTCTTAGTTCTACAATATTCTTGTCGAGCTCAATCTGTTTTTCCAAACTTCTAATTCGCTCCAATGATTGAGTTAGCGAAGCCTCTAATTGCAAAGTAAAGGCGTTCTCTTCCACTTCAATACTTCTTTGCTCCAACAGCAGAACTTCATTCTTTTTGGAAGCATTATGCCAATTTCTGAAACTCCATTGCGCTTTTAGCCCAACCATCCAATACAATTGCATATCATCATCAAATGCATTTAATCCAGGTCGAGCATACGCTGATTTTGCAAATGCTGAAAGAGTTGGAAGTTTATCTGCTTTTAATAAACCTTTGCTCTCTTCTAGCATCGTTGATTTTGCTTTAAAGAGTTCCAATTCAGCTCTGTGTATAGAAGCTTCGTTTAGCGTATCTAATTCTTCTAAGTCGGGATAAGATAAATCTGGTTGGTTTTTAAAATCTGTATCTAGAATTAAACCCAACGCTTCATACCCAGATTTTACTGAGGATTTAAGTTCTAACTGTTGCTGCTCAAGTTTTAATAGCTCTGCTTTTAGAACCAGTTCATTTCCAGGTAAAAGCACTCCATTGTTTACTCTAGATTGGACCAATTTTAGTTGTTCAGCGATATCATTGGCCATTAGACTGAGAGATTCTTGCTGTTTTTTCAAAAGGATTATTCCGAAAAATAACCCATCAATTTGAGCACGTACATTTTGTAACTCTACATCAACCATAGCCAAAGAGGCTTTTTCGTTACTGTTTTCAATCTTTTTTAAAGCACCAACTCTACCCCCATCAAAAATTGATTGATTAACATCTATGGAAATACTGTAGTAGTCTTTGCTAAAACCTGGTGAAGATGTGCCCGGAGCAGCAAAAGGAACTTCAGTTACATCAGATTGGTAACTTGTGCTTGCTCCGACAATTATATTTGGCAACCAATTTGATTGGTTAAGCTGCTGATTAAATCCAGCAATCTTTTGCCTTATCTCAATTTTCTCTGCCGAAGGATAGTTCTTTTTTATCTTTTGATAAGCTTCTTGAAGTGTAAAAGTCGGCTCTTCACTTTGTGCCATCAGTGGAGTAACCAATAAACCAAGCACTCCTATCAATGCAATTCTAAAGATTTTCATAATATAACCCCATTAAAAATCAGGTTTGGGATAAGCTCTCTGCGTTCATTCAGAAAACTATCGTATTCAGTATCATCTAAATGAAATAAAGTCTGAGCCATGTTCCTAGCTATCATTGGCATCATGCAAAGACTTATAACATTGATAAGAAATTGATCGGGTGCAATTCTGCGCATTTTTCCTGAAGCTACGCCCTCTTCTACTTGTTCAATAAATTCTTCAGGGAGATGCATATCCATTGATTTAATGAATTCTTTGAATCTTTCTGGATTCTGGTTCATTTCATAAACCACAAAGGCAGGCAAGTGAGTATTCTCTAAATATACATCATGATAGAAGTTCACAATCTGAACTACTTTTTCTCGCAGAGTCTTATCATTAGCCAAAATGCCAAACAAAGCAGGCATGATTTTCTTAACTCCAGATTTAAAAACCTCTTGAAATAACGCATTCTTACTTCTAAAGTAATAATGCAGCATAGATTTGTTTATTCCGGCTTCATCTGAAATCTCCTGCATCCTCGCGCCTTCAAAGCCTCTAAGCTGAAACACTCGCTGAGCAGCTTCAAATATTCGTTCTTCTGTTTCCTTTTCAATAGCCATAATCAAATTAATTTGTATTAAATCAATAGTAAGACTTTAAACCATCTAATTCAACCATTTGGTTAAACTATAATATCCAACCAATTAATTTGCGCTAAATAATTCCTATTTCTTATTTTATATGTATTTTAAACATTATTTTTTTCTTCATATATCCTTCATCTTTAATGGCTAATTTTTGATTCTAATTACAAACCAACCATATTTAAGATTATGAATATTTTAATTTCACTTTTAATGCTGTTCGTTTTTACGCAACCAAGCACTGATAAAAAAGCTACTGTTAGCACTACAGCTGACGCTGTGACCGAAGTTGTGATTGAAGGAAACGATCAGATGAGATTTAATCTTACTGAGATTAAAGTTAAAGCTGGATCTACTGTTAAACTTACTTTGAAACATGTAGGTAAGCTTCCAAAACAAGCAATGGGACACAACTGGGTTCTTTTGAATGCCGATGTAGTTGTTAAAGACTTTGCAATGTCTGCAATGAGCGCTAGAGACAACGACTATATTCCAAAAGACTCAAAAGATGTTATTGTTCATACCGACTTAGTTGGCGGTGGCGAGTCTACTACTATTGAATTTGAAGCTCCGGCTAAAGGTGAGTATACTTTTATCTGTAGTTTTCCTGGCCATTATGGTTTGATGAAAGGCACGTTTATTGTAGAATAAATTTCCTTCATTTCTATTAGACATAAAGCCCAGTTAAGTTCGCTTAGCTGGGCTTTTTTATTGAGAATTACTTTATGAATGGACTAGAACTCTACTTTCCAACTTAGCAGTGGCAATGGTATCCCTTCTTCTACCAAATCAACTTTCTTTGTTTGGTAGTTATAATCGAAAGATTTGTCCTTGGCTCCTAAAACATTCTTTATCTGAAGCGCCCAAATACTGGAATAGCTTTTAAAATTTCTACGGTAGTTGACGGTTAAATCTAATATGACACTATCATCGAATTTTCTTGTAAACGCTTTGCTTTCGTCAAATACTACTTGTTCCATGCTTTTTGAATCAGATTGACTAACAGGGCTATACCTTTCCCCGCCAGTGTAACTTACTCTACCATTCACCCCCAGTAGATTTCTTCCCCCTTTAAATTCAAACTCTTTACCCACTAATAGATTCGTTGCGATATTCTGATTAAAACGAGTATCTCTCCAAACGCCATCCCCACCTTTGTAAGTTGAGGAATAGAACGTTCCGGTTAACATGTAGTAATAATTATTATCCATATAGCGCTCAAAAGTGAGCTCTAATCCATAGTTCTTACCTTCACCATCATTTACTAGAGTCTCATTAAAAGTGAAGTCTTGAACAAAATTAAGCATCGAGAAACTACTATCCGCAATTACTGGAACATCATATAGATATTGCCAAAACACTTCCGCTTTTAACAGATGGATATCGCTCATTTTTCTCTTTACCCCCGCAACCAAATGATGTGCTTTTGTCATTTCGAGCTTTCTGTTTGGGAGCCCATTCTCTGGCTGAACAAAATAGGCGCTTAGTTCTTCTATTTGGCTGTGTAACCCATAACCAACGCTAAAACCTGTAGTAGTATTAACTTGGTAATCTAGTGAGGCACGCGGTTCTAAAAGCATTTCTTCATTAAGTGAAAACCATTGCCCATGCAAACCCGCTAAGAAAGTGAGTTTGGGTGAAATTAACATCTTAGCGTTGCTATATATTTGAACTAACTCTGCGCTTCCATCACCTTCTGATAATTGAGTATAAATAGATTGATTATCCAATTTACCAGCAATATCTACATTATAGACTAATTCTTGAGCCTCAAAGCCTGAACGAAGTACTATCCTCTTACCCAACTTTTGGTTGATATAACTTTTGAAGGCAATTCGACTTGTATTACTTTTGATTCCGATATACGGCTGCATATTCAAGTTATCGTCGAAACGATTTTCAGTGTATTTAGTGGAGTTTCCCGAAAGTGCTAACGTCGTTTTAATATAGCTTTTTGAATTCAACAAATAACTGTGAGAAAGACCTAAAGCGCCAACTCCCAACTCAATTCTATTATCTGTAAAATCCCAGAAAGCATATTCCCAATTGGAGGAATCTGTTTTTGCTTCCATAGTTTGATAATCTAGACCGCCAACACCCCATAGTTCAAAACGGCCTGAGTTTTTTGTAGGAACATCTACCTTAAAAGAAATGTCTTGATATCTGATAGCTCCTTCTGTTGGCAATAAAGGCTGGAGAAATGTTAGCGTAGAGAATCGATAATTGAATAAATACGTTGCTGTCCCATTCTTTTTGAACGGCCCTCCTGAACTTGCTTCAATTCCGTTTAATCCTAACTGGAAGGCATGTTCGCGCTTTTCTCTTGGGCCAGATCTGAAATTAATATCAAACACCC
>TARA_R110002096_G_scaffold169955_2_pt1 | contig 24246 bp, 12 predicted proteins | sample TARA_R110002096 | Tara Oceans TARA_R110002096 (sample SAMEA4397295) | marine metagenome | biome: Polar Biome; feature: [DCM] deep chlorophyll maximum layer (ENVO:01000326); material: water (ENVO:00002006), including particulate matter (ENVO:01000060) such as... | depth 35 m
GCATCTTACGGGGCCGCGATGATGGCCAGCGCGTCGGCGTTCGATCCGAACAGATGATTCACGGAGGCTAAGGGTATTCGCCACCGTGAGGCTCGATACCGAGTTGTTCTCCCGTGCGAAGCCGCATTCCACATGGGGTCCACCTCGCGGAATCCCGCGGCAAAGTCCTTCCCGCTTCCCTGGAGTCGTCGCGTGGAGCTCAAGGGCCTGGGACGTGAGTTGCAGCGGCACTATTGTGTGGTGGAGTTGTGTGTCGAGTGTGGTCCTGTAATCCGGGTGTGTACCCCTCACGAAAACTCTGACGCATCCCCGCCTGCGCTGCGTGTGAGCATCACGGCTTGCCCGACCACCGTCGTCACCAGGATGGAGACAGCGATGCAAGCCCACACTCAGCACCGCGCGTGATCGAGGAGCGACAGGCGTGCCTCGGTGCGGCGCGGCGACCTCACGAGCTTCCAGCTATGCTCTAGCCAATGAAGGTCTACCTGGACGACGAGCGCACCCCACCTGTGGGATGGGCATTAGCGCGTTGGCCTGACGAGGTGGTCGCACTCCTCCAGACCGGCCAGGTCACCGACCTCAGCCTTGATCACGATCTTGGGGACGACGCTCGGGGGACGGGCTACGACGTGGTCCTTTGGATCGAGCAGGCTGTTGCGACCCGGGCATTCGTGCCGCCGAGGATCTCGGTGCACTCCGCCAACAGCTCAGCTCGGCTGAAGATGGAGGCCGGGATCAAGGCGATTCAACGGCTTGCTGGGCGCGAGAGCTCCTCGTAGGTCAACATTGCGTCGCGAAGGTCAGACCCGAGAGAGTGGCTCACACGGCGTACCTAGGCGGCCTCCAGGTGATGCCCCTCTACGGGTGGGTGAGGCCCAACCTCGAGCCGAGATTCACGTCGATCAGGCCCGATCCGTCCTCAATCCCCGCGATCCGGGACGCATGAAGGAGAGACAAAACAGCAACAGTGCCTCATCGGATACAGTGCGACATCCAAGGTGGCGCGCGTAAGTTGCGACAGTGTCGGCACTTACGATACGCACCTCGCCTCTATTCATCGTAAGAGCATCAGCTTGGGAAGCTGACGCTCTTCCGTTGCCATTCGAGCGAGCAGCAGACTGCACTCAGGGCAATTCAGGGGCGTCCCAATACAAGTCGGCAGGCCCCAGGTCCACGACGGATATCCCCACCAGCAGGCATATGGGATCCATTGTGCCGCCTGGGCAACGATTCGAGAGCTATCCTGTCCACATGCTCCCCGAGCAAGTCCTCCTCACCGAACTCGGCCAACGGCTCCGCGAGCAGCGCCGCATCGCCGGTCTCAGCACCGTCGAACTCGCCGAAGCAGCCGACGTATCCCGTCGCTACGTCACCGAAGCCGAGGCGGGACGGGCCAACCTCTCGCTCCTCAAGCTCGCGGCATTGGCCACGGCTCTGCGCATCCCGCTGCGCCAACTGTGCGACCTACCGTTGGGCGGCGTCCCCGAACGCGTGGCCCTGGTCGGTCTCCGCGGCGCAGGCAAGTCGACGGTCGGACGAGCCCTGGCTCTCGAGCTCGAAGTCCCCTTCGTCGAACTCGACGAGCGCGTCCAGGAACTCGCGGGCACCGACATGGCCAGCCTGTTCGAGGCCCGCAGCGAGGCCCATTTGGCGAATCTCGAACGGGAAGCCCTCGAGACGGTCCTCACCCAAGGTCAACGCCTCGTGCTCGCCGCAGGTGGTTCGATCGTGCATCGCCCCGATACCTACGCGCGTCTCCTGGCCACGACGCGCTCCGTCTGGTTGCGCGCCCAGCCCGAAGAACACTTCGAGCGCGTGCTGGCCCAGGGCGACTCGCGGCCGATGGACGGTCGCCCGCACGCATCCGAGGAACTGCGCGCGCTGCTCGGCCGTCGTGAACCGCTGTACGCCCGCTGCGAGATCGAGATCAGCACCTCCGGCCACTCCGTGGACCACGTCGTGAAGACGGTTCTCGACGCGTTGGGCTAGGCCGCGCACCGGCTCGATCGGGACGATGGTTCCTGGACCCGAGCGGCGGATTCCTCTCCCGGTTCGAGGCTTCCCAGCGCTGGGGGGGGCAGCCACCCGGTCGTGCCAAGTGTCTGCAGACACATGACTTGCGGTCTTACACCCACGCGACGACCTTTCCTGGCGGGCTCCTGGACAGGCTCTCCGATGAGGTGGATAACTAGAGACCTCGGAATCGACGTTCTTCGCATGAAGACCGACGGATCCCGGTCGTCTGAGAGGTCCGGCGCACACGGCGTACCCCTCGGACCGCCTCGCTCAACCCACAACGGAACCTGACATGATCCTGTCCAGCTTGATCCTGGCCGCCATGGCCCCTGCCGCCACACCGATGGGCGACACGACCGCCGCGGTCCACGTCGACCTCAAGGCGAAAGCCAGTCGCAAGTGGGAGTACGAACTCCCCGCCGAACAATGGTTGCCCGTCGGCACCCAGGTGACCCTCGCCGGTCGCCGCTTCGAGGCCAAGGTCGACGGGGAGGCCCTCCTGATCGACACCGATGGCGACGGCGAGCTCGAGCGTCGGATCGAAGGTCGCGAGGATCGCGAGACCAAGGTCCACCAGGCGTTCGTCACGCTCCAGGACGAGTTCACCGGTCCGCACTCGCTGCGTCTGACCAAGGACCGAAGCGGCAACTGGTTCTGGGCCACGTCGTGCATCCGCACAGGCAAGATCGACGGCCAGAAGGTCACGCTGATCGACCAGAACGGTGATGGCCTCTACGGCCAGCCCGGCGTCGACGCGATGATCGTCGGCTCCGGCAAGGTCGCCACGTTCCAGTCGGACGTCGTGCGCGTCGGCGAGGCGCTCTACGCGATGACGGTGGACGAGGACGGCACGGGCCTCAGCATCCAGCCCTTCGAGGGCGCGACCGGGATGCTCGACCTCGCGACCGATTTGACCACGGACGGCAAGCTCGTCTCGGCGATCGTCGTCAGCGAGGACAAGCGCATGAGCTTCGACCTCGCCCTGTTCGGCGAGGGCCAGTCGGTTCCGGCCGGCACGTACGAGATCCACACGGCCAAGATCGGCCTCGGGTCCCAGCGCGTCAGCATCGATGCGAGCGACATGGAGAAGCTCGACGTCGAGGCCGGCGAAGAAACCAACTTCTCGTGGGGCGGACCCACGCACGCCGAGTTCGCGGTGATGCGCCAGGGCGACGAGCTCGTCATCGATCCGTACCAGGTCTACTACTACGGCGAAGGCGGCGAGGAATACGTCGACTGGCTCCCGCTGGGCAAGAGCCCGGAGTTCACGATCACCTACACGATCGACGGCAACCAGATCGAGAAGAAGGCGGTCTTCCCGCCGAACTGCTGAGCCCGTGGATTCGTGCCGGTCACCGTGAGTGTGCCGGCCAACGTCGACGTCAACGTCTCCATGATCCAGGACAACTGGGCCTTCGGACGCGTCGTCGGCAAGCCCCGGTCCTGATCCGACGAGGGTTCCTCGGCGGCTCGACCGCGGAGGACCCTGCGGGGAGCTCCGACTCCCAGCGTTCACGGGGCGCCGCCCGAGCGGCGCCTCTTTCGTTACCCCCTCAACCGTCCCCGTACCGACACGCCGGCATGCACCGCATCGTCTCCGCCGCATCCCTTCTGGTCCTCGGCTCGCTCGCGACCGCGAACGAGCCGTCGACCTCCGCCGTCCTCGAAGCGGGCCCCGTTCGCGTCGGCTTCCAGCAGGACGCCCAGGGGCGCATCCCGGTCAAGCTGATCCACGACCGCCTCGTCGTGTCCTGCGACCTGTCGACGCGCTTCCGGCGCATCCCCGCGAACCTGTTCGTCGAGTACGAAGGGCCGTTCGCATTGCAGTTGCACAACAAGGCCGCCGACGGTCTGAAGTGCGTCTCGCCCGACGGCACGACGTACCCGATCACGATGCACTTCGACGACTTCAACCTCACGGTGGAGACGCGCGAGATCGGTGACGAGGAGTACATGGAGTGGTTCACCAAGTACTTCTCGGTCGAGCTCGGCGAGAACGCGGTCGTCGGAACGATCGGCGCCGAGGTGCTGATGCAGCACGCGGTGACGTTCGACCTGCCCTCCGGCTTCATCGAGGTCGCGCCGCTCGGCACCGGCGGTTCCTTGACGCCCGAGCCGTTGCGCGAAGAGGCCAATGGCGTCGTCGACGCACCGCTCTCGTTGAAATCCGGATTGTTGTGGTGCCCCGTGCGGCTCGACGGCGGCGATCCCGTCGCGCTGGCGATCGGCTGCGCGCGCTACGACACGTTGGTCGACCGCATCTTCATGGAGCAGCGCGGCACGCCCGCCGGCAACGTCGGTCCGATGCGCATGGGCTCGATCGACTTCGCCAAGTACGTCGCCGGCAGGCCCGAGGAGCTCGCGCTCGTCAGCGACGATCCTCCGCTCGGCGTGATCGGCATCAACCTGCTCGAACACTTCCGCGTGCGCGTGGACCCGGGGACGATGCGCACGACCTGGCTGCCCGCTGTTGCGCCGGACTTCCCCGAAGAGGACCTGGCCTTCTTCATCGCGCGCCTCGAAGAGGACGCGGACGCGACCGAGGCCTGGCTCGACACCTACCCGGACGTGCGCCTGTCGCACGAAGCCGCCGAGCTGTTGCTCGAGCAACGCTTCGACGAGATGGCCCGCGACGAGGACACCCAGCGCGCCGTCGCCTGGATCGGGAAGACGGCATGGGCCGACCTGAAGACCACGGTGATGCTCGACCTGATGAAGGATCTTCAGGACGAGGAGCGTTGGGGCGAGATCCTGATCGCCGGCGCGTACGGCGTCGAGGGCGGTCGCAAGGATCGCTATCCGAACGCGGTCCACGAGGTGCACGGCCGCATGGGGCGCATCCACATGGATCGCGGCGACTCCAAGCCCGCGCTGCGCCACCTGTTGTCGGCGGCGTTCGGTCTGCCCGAGGACGGTCGCATCAACCTCGATCTCGGTCGCTACTACGAGGCCGAAGGTCGCCACAAGCGCGCGTTCTCGCGCTACCTGCAGGCGATGATCCACACCGAGGTCGGACCCGAGGCGATCGAGGGTCTCGCGCGCGTCGAGTCGCACCTCGACCTCGAGGAACCGTTCAGCGTCGATCTGGTCGAGCGCCTGATCGCCGGCAAGGTGCGCAACTTCGGCGCGCCGACGGTCTTCGAGCCCGACGACGAACATCCGGCCGGCAAGACCGCGCTGTGCGAATTCTTCACCAACGGCTACCTGGGCGACGAGCGCGGTGGTGCGATCGGCGGTGCGCTCGGCAACGAGGGGCTCGTGACGCACTTCGACCCCGAGCACTGCGTGTTCCTGTCGCATCACCTGCCGGCGCCGCGCCTCGATCCGCTGTGCACCGAGTTCGGAGCGCGGCGGGCCAAGGAGCTGGGCGTGGCGCAACCGACCATGCACATGGTCGACGGACGCGTGGGCGGACCGGGCGCGGCCAAGTGGCGCGAGGCCGAAGCCGTGTACTTGCAAGTGCGCGAGCTCGTCCTGGAAGCCATCCAGGCCACGGCCAACTACGAGCTCGAGCTCGAGGCGACCCTCGACGCCGGCCAGCTGAACGGCAGCCTCACCGTCTACGGACCCGAGGAGGCGCGCGCGCAACTGCGCATCGTATTGGCCGAGCGCGGCGTGCTCTTCCCGGGCGGCTCGACGGTCGTCATCCACCGCTACCTCGCTCGCCACGAGCTGACGGACATCGGCGGCGTCGAGTACGTGCCCGAGCCCGATCCCGACGGGGACGGCATGCAGACCGTCACCTTCAGCGCGAACCTCGAGACCATCGCCCAGACGCAACTCGACTACCTGACCCAGCTCGAGAAGGGCGGTTTGGGTGCCACGACGCGCCTCTCGACCCGCGTCGATCCTGCGCAAGCCGTCATCGTCGCGTGGATCGAGAACCCGCGCAGTCGTCAGGTCTACCAGGCGATCGTGATCGATCCGGACCGCCCCGATGTGAAGGACGACCTGCTGCCCACCGTCGCCGAGGAGGCTCGCTGACATGGCTTCGAACCGCAGCGCACTCCCGCACGATCTCGAACAACTCGCTCTGCGTGCCGGCGCCGCCATGCGCACCGCGGACTTCCGCGCAGCCATGGCACGCTCCGCACCGCGCGCCGCGATGGTCGCCATCGCCGTTCCGCTCGCCGTCGTGGCGATGCAGCTGGTCCGCCTCGGCTTCGAGGGCGACGGCCGGCTGGTCCCGTGGGGGATCCTGGCGTTCGTCACGCTCGGACTGTTGTTGCTCGTCGGGCTCGAGCCCGCCCTCGTCACGCGACTGGTTCCGCTGGACACGCGGCGCGCGCTGGCCGTGCTGGACCGGCGCTTGAACTTGGAAGGTCGCATGGCCGCGGCCCACGCGTTCCTGGCCGAGCCCGAGCGCACGCCGTTCATGGAAGCGGCGCTCGACGACGCGGCCGAACGGACCCGCGCCGCGCTCGCCGGCGAACTGGTGATGCCGGCGCCCGTGTTCCCTGGGCGGCTTCTCGGCGCGCTGCCCGCGAGCGTCCTGCTGATCTTCCTGTCCGCCTGGTTGGGCGGATTCGTGGGGGACGTGACCGAACCCGGGAACGTCGTCGGTGGCGACGTCACGGTCGCGAATGCGACGCCCTCGGACCGCGAGGGTTCCAACATCACGCGGCCCGACGCGCCGCCGCGCGAGACGACCGACGGCGAGTCGCGCAACGCGAACCCCGATCAACAACGCGGCGAGCAACGCGAGGCGTCCAAGGATCGCAGCGGCGTCGAGAACGACGAGGCGAAGAAGTCGTCCGGCAAGTCCGAGAAGGGCCGCTCCGCCCAAGCCCAAGGTCAGAGCAACTCGAGCGCCTCCCAGGGCAACCCGTCCGACCAGACGCAGACGCCCCAGGACGAGCCGAAGACGAGCAAGCCCAAGAAGAACCAGAAGCCGAAGGACCCCAAGAAGGAGGACGGCAAGCGCAAGCGCGTGCCGCCCAAGGAGTCCGGCGCGGCCAGCAGTGGCGCGTCCTCCAAGGGTTCCGGTCGCAACCCCGCCGTCTCCGAATGGAAGAGCCGCGACCAGGTCGCCTCGCCCAACGACCAGGAGATGGAACAGGACGACGACGCCGACGACGAGGAGGAGGACCAGGAGAACCGCGGCGGCGTGCAGCCCAACCTGCGCGACCGCAAGCCGCCGGTGAACCGCGACCTCCAGATCGGGTTCGGCAACGGCAAGAACCCCGACGCCAACGGGCGCGGTGGACCCAGCGCGATGAAGAAGTCGCGCGGCGTCGCCGCCTTGGTGCTGGGCGTTCCGATCCCCGACATGATCAAGGGCAAGCCCGGCCCCGGTCGCACCAAGGTGACCCAGGAGCGCATCGAGCCCAAGGCCGAGGAAGCTCCGCTCGCCGATGCCGGTGGTCGCGATCGCGGCCCGGCCACTGAAGGTCGCATGTCCCAGCTCGATCTCGAGCCGTGGATGCGCGACCTCGTTCGTACGTATTTCCTGACCCTACGCAGCGAAGGCAAGTGATTCGCGTGCGCGTCGCTCCAGACGCGTGACCCGGTCGCCCTTCGCTTTCCCAATCCCTCCCCGCTCCAACCCGAACGGTTCGTCCCCATGACCGCTCCCTCCGAAGCTTCCGCCAACGCGCGCGAAGCGGCCACTCGTTTCCGCGCCGTCCACGACAAGGTCAAGGCCGAAGTCGGCAAGTCGATCGTCGGCCAGGACGCCATCGTCGAAGGTGTTCTTACCGCGCTCTTCGCGGGCGGCCACGTGCTGCTCGAAGGCGTGCCCGGCATCGGCAAGACGCTGCTCGTCAGTTCGCTCAGCCGTGCGCTGGACCTGGACTTCTCGCGGATCCAGTTCACGCCCGACCTCATGCCCTCCGACATCCGTGGCGCCCAGGTCCTGGTCGACACCGAAGGCGGCGGCCATGAACTGCAGTTCCAGCAAGGTCCGTTGGTCGCGAACCTCGTCCTCGCGGACGAGATCAACCGCGCCACGCCCAAGACGCAGTCCGCCTTGCTCGAAGCGATGCAGGAACGGCAGATCACCGTGGGGGATCGCACGATCCGCCTCGAGGAACCGTACTGCGTCATGGCGACCCAGAACCCGGTCGAGCAGGAGGGCACGTATCCGTTGCCCGAAGCCCAGCTCGACCGCTTCCTGTTCAAGCTGGTCGTCGGCTACCCGCAAGAAGCGGACTACGCCGAGATCCTCGCGCGCACGACGGGCACGTCGACCCAGGACCTGAAGCCCGTGTCGAACGCGGCCGAGGTCATGGAGATGCGCAACACCGTGCGCGCCGTGCCGGTGCCCGAGGACGTCACCAGCTATGCGGTGCGTCTCGTCATGGGCACCCAGCCCGGCAGCGACTATGCACCTGCCGCGATCAACGAGAACGTGGCGCTCGGCGCGTCCCCGCGGGGTGCCCAGGCGCTCTTGCTGGGCGGCAAGGTTCGCGCGTTGCTGGCTGGTCGCTTCTCGGTCTCGGCCGACGACGTCGCGGCCGTTGCTGGCGACGTGCTGCGTCACCGTGTGATGGTCAACTTCCACGGCCAGGCCGAGGGCTTCACGCCCGACGCCGTCGTGGATGCGGTCCTCGCCGCCGTGAAAGCGCCTGGCGCTTGAGCTTCTCCGCCCTTCATCGAATTCAAGGAACGGAACGGCCATGAGTGGCGTCCCCACAGCTGACCAGCTCTTCGACGCAGAGCTGCTCGAACAGATCGCGCACCTGCGGGTGATCGCACGGCGTGTCGCGCCGGGCGGTCGCTTCGCGGAGCAACGTTCGCGTGACCGCGGTACCGGCATCGAGTTCGAGGATCACCGGCCGTACTCGGCGGGCGACGATCTGCGGACGGTCGACTGGCACCTGTATCAGCGCTTCGGAACGCTGTTCCTGCGCCTGTTCGAGGAGCAGCAGGACTTGCCGCTCTATCTCTTGCCGGACGTGTCGAAAAGCGCGTTCCACGAGGACCCGCCGCGCGCGCTCGCGTCGTTGCGTTGCGCGTTGGCCTTGGCTGCCGTCGGCTTGAACCAGCACGACGCGGTCGGCGTCTTCCCGTTCTCGGACGACCTGAAGGTCCAGGTGCGCCCCCAGTCCGGGCGCAACCGCGTCATGCACTTCGCCAAGCGCTTGGCAGAGGTCGAGCCCGGCGGCGGCACGGACTTCGCACGATGCGTCAAGCGCTTCGGGTCGCTCGGCCTGCGCGAGGGATTGGTCATCGTGATCTCGGACTTCTTCGACCCGGGCGGCATCGAGGCCATCACGAGTTCGTTGAAGAAGCTGCGGCATCGGTTGCTGCTCGTCCAGCTCAGCCGTTCCACCGACCGCGAACCCGATCTGCTCGGCGACCTGCGCCTCGAGGACTGCGAGTCCGGCACCGTCGAGGACGTCTCGGTCACGCCGCAGGTCCTCGATCGCTATCGCGCCGCGTACGACCGTTGGAACGACGGCTTGCACCAGTTCACGCGCAGCCGTGGCGCCGGCCTCCTGCGCGTCGACGTGGATCAGCCCGTGCTGCCGCAATTGGCGGCGCTGTTCGAAGGCGGGAGGTACTCCGCATGAGTCTCTCGAACATCGGCCCCCTGGGGTTCACGCTCGGACTGCTCGGCATCGCCGGTGCGCTCGCCGCGCTCCAGGTCCTGCGCGTACGCCACGATCGCGTTCCGGTCGTCACGACCCTGTTCTGGAAGGAAGCCGTCGACGAGGCGCGCGCGCGCGAACTCTGGCAACGCTTCCGCCATCCGCTCGCCTACCTGATGGCGTTGGCCATCGGGCTGCTGGCCTGGTTGGCCTTGGCCGGTCCTGAGTCCGATGCGCGACCCGCGTCCGACCTCGTGCTGGTGCTGGACGCCAGCCGTCAGCAGAGCACCGAGGATCACGTCGCCGACCTGGACGCCTTGATCGCGCGCGCCAAGTCCGAGCCGCGCAAGGCGACGACCGTGATCTGGTGTGGCGCACGCACCGAGACGCTGCTCGCGCCCCAGGAATCGATCGCGTTGCTCGAACCGCGACTGGCGGACCACACGCCCGATGGCGCCGAGTCCAAACTCAGTCACCTGCTGACCGAACTGGCTCGCAGCCAACCGGCGGACCGCGAGTTGAACATCGTGATCCACGGGCCGACGCGCATCGCCTTCGATGCACTGGCGTCGCTGCCCGCTCACGTCCACGTGTTCCGCGACGGCGCCCAGGTCGATGCCAAGCCCGCGATCACCAAGCTGGGCATCACGCCCGCCGCTTCGGGGCGCTGGGACGCGGTCGACGTGCTCGTCGCGGCGCGTGGCGGGGAACCCAGCGTGACGAGGAACGGAACCGCAATGACCGAGGGCGAACGCTCGCCCAAAATCAGCCCGGACGGGATGCACAGCGTGCAGTACCGCGACGTCCCGGCCGACGGCAGTCTGCTCGTCGCGGCGCTGGCGAACGAACCGCGAGCCCGGGCCGAACGGCACTTGCCGCTCCAGCGCATCCTCAGCGTGGACTTGGATCCTTCCGTCGGCGCCATCCTAAGCGCCGTGTTGACCGCGGATCCCGCGGTGACCTTGAGTGGAGGAGCGCCGGACGTGCGCGTCGGTGGCGCCGGCACGCCCGGTCCCGCGATGCGCGTGGTCTCCGCCGACGACCAGGGTCCTGCGATCCTGGTCGAGATCGGTCCGGACGAGGATCCCGACCAGAGCCTGGCCGAGATCCTGGGCGAGTTCGGGTTGGACCGCGTCGACGCGAACCTGTTGGCGACCGAACTGGGCCGTCCGTTGGCGATCGAGGTGCAGGTCGGCGAAGCGCGCTCGGTCGCGTTCTGGTCGGACCTGCTCGATCCGGCACGTTGCTCGTTCACCCAAGGTCGCGCGTTCCCCGTGATGATCGGGCGCTCGCTGCGCTGGCTTGCGGGCATCGACGCCTACCCGGCCGAGATCGCCGTCGGCGAACCCGTGCTCGGTGGGCACGGTGTCATGGTCGATCCCGACGAAGCCCAGGTGGACGCGTTGGGCTCGGCCTACGTGCCCGACGCGCCCGGTGACGCACGTCACGCCAGCGGTGACCTGTGGAGCGCGTCCTTCCTGGTCCACGGCGCCAGCAACGGCCCACGCAGTGACGCCGTGCTCGACGAGGCCACCGCTGCCGCCGGCGCGGGGACCTCGATCGTGTTCTGGGTCCTGCTCTTCGCCCTCGCCCTCCTGCTCATCGAATGGCGCCTGGTGCGAACCGGCCGCATGCCCTGAACTCCCATGGAATTCCTCGCACCGGCATACCTGTTGCTCCTGTTCGGACTGCCCATCCTTTGGGTCTGGCCGCGAAGGTGTGTGGATGTGCGCCAAGGCGTGCTGCGCACCCTGGCGGTCGCCGCGATCGTCATCGCGGTCGCGCGGCCCGTGCTGCACGGTGACGAAGCGCGCGAGCATCACGTGCTCGTCCTGGACCGCAGTCCCAGCATGCCCGACGCCGAGGCGGTGCTGACTTCGGCGCGTGCGGTCGTCGATGCGTTGCCCGCGGACTGTCGCTTGACCGTGATCGAGTTCGGCGATGCCGAGCGGACCGGTGAGCGGATGAGCTTGCGCGACGACGAGCACGTGCTGGTCCTGGACCGTGCCGGCTCGCCGCTGGGGGACGCGTTGGCCGCAGCCGATCGCGCGCTGCCCGATCACGTGGCGGGTTCGGTCACCGTGATCGGGGACGGACGCGCGACGACCGCCACCTGGGGGCGGGCGATCCAGACGCTCCAGCGGCGCGGCATTCCCGTACACAGTTTGGTCCCGGCGGACCTGGACGACGACGTCGCTCCGGTGGCGCTCGATCCGATCGACGAGCTGCGCGCAGGTGCTCCCGCGCGGATTCGCGTGACGATGACAGGCACTTCCATTGTGAACGTGACTCTCAGAAGTATCGGTCAGGACGGGGTGTCCGTCGAACTCGCGCGGCTCGAGGGTCATGCGCTGGCGACGGCCAAACAGGCGATTCTCGAGATCGTCCCGCCCGAGGCCGGGTTCCTGAATCTCATCTGCGACGTCGAACTCGTCGACGGTACGGACAGCCGTCCGGGGCACGAGTCCTTGCAGACGACGCTCGGCGTGTTCGACCCGTTGCGCGTGCTCTATCTCGGCGGTCGAACGCGTGGCGGAGGTGCCGCGCTGGGCGATCTTGCCGGACCTGGTTTCGAGGTCGTTCTGCCCGCCGAGGCCGACGACCCGACCGCGCTGGATGCGATCGATCCCGGTGGCTACGACCTGGTCGTGATGGACGATCGCCCGGCTGCGCAGGTCCCCGACGCTTTCCAGAAACGCGTCGTCGAGGCCGTGCAACAACGGGGCACCGGACTGTTCTTCTCCGGCGGGGAAGGTTCGTTCGGACCCGGCGGCTGGCACGAACAGACGCTCTCCGAAGTGCTGCCCGTCGAGAGCGTGCAGAAGGAGGAGAAGCGCGACCCCAGCGTCGCTCTGGTCGTCGTCATCGACACGTCGGGCTCGATGAGTGGCAACCGCGTACAGCTGGCCAAGGAGACCGCGCGCCTCGCGATCCGTCGTTTGTTGCCGCACGACTACGTCGGCATCGTCGAGTTCTTCGGCGCCAAGCGTTGGGCCGCGCCGATCCAGCCGGCCTCGAACACGATCGAGATCGAACGGGCGCTGAACCGCATGGACGCCGGTGGCGGCACGGTCATCCTGCCCGCCATCGAAGAAGCCTACTACGGTCTGCAGAACGTCGCGACGCGCTACAAGCACGTGCTGGTGCTGACCGATGGCGGCGTCGAACAGGGCGCCTTCGAACCGTTGCTGCGACGCATGGCCGAGGAAGGCATGAACGTATCGACGGTGCTCGTCGGGTCCGACGCGCACAGCGAGTTCCTGGTCACCTTGGCGAACTGGGGCAAGGGCCGCTTCTACAGCGTGCCGAACCGCTTCAACCTGCCCGAGGTGCTGTACAAGCAACCGGCCAGCGCCAAGCTGCCCGCGTACCGTCCGGTCACGACGCAGGTGCGTGCTTCGGGCGGACCGGGCTGGTGGGGCGACGTCGACTCGAGCGACCTGCCGCCGATCAGCGGTCACACCGAGACGCGCATGCGGCCCGGTGCCGAGCGCATCCTGGAAACGGTCGACGGCGCCAAGCCCGTCATCGCGTCCTGGCGCCACGGCCTGGGACGCGTAACGACCTTCGCCACCGAACCGACCGGCGCGGGCACGGAATCCTGGCGCGAGTGGGAGGGCTACGGCCCGTTCGCCTCGCGTCTCCTGCGCCGCACGGCATCCGACACCGCGCATCCGTTCGACTTCCGCCTGGTGCGGGACGGCGGCCGCGTGATTTTGCACGCCGAGCGTCGCGTCGCCCAAGGCACACCGGCCGCTCGCGTCTGGCTGGGGGATCAGGAGCACGTGCCCTCCTTCGAGGAACGCGCACCCGGCCGCTTCCGCGCCGAGGTCTGGGTCGACGCCGAGACCGAGGTGCGCCTCGAGGGTGGCGCCGCCGTGTTGTTGCCCGACAGCTCGACCGTTCCCGGTGCGCCTCTCGTGCGGCGTGTCGCCCAGGGCGCGGCCCCGGAACGGAACCCGCGACCCAGCGATGCGCTGGACCTGCCGCGCCTCGCCGCAGCGACCGGCGGATCCACCGCGAACCTCGCGCCGGGTGCGATCTTGAATCCGACGACGGGTGGGGCGGTGACGCCTCCCAGCGTGCGCGACCTCGCGCCCTGGTTCGCCGGCCTCGCACTGCTCGCTTACCTGCTCGAACTCCTGCATCGACGTCGCCCCACGCGCACCCTTCGCACGACGGCATGAAACCGAACCTGATCCGAATCTGCTCGCTGTTCCTCGCGGTCGCGCCGGCCCTGGCGTGGTCGCATCCTGTTCGTCAGGACGAGGTTCTGCCCATCCACGAGGAGGTCGCCAGCGTGCTGGTCGAACTCCTCGAGAGCGCCGATCGTTCTGGCGCGGAACGTCTGTACGACACCGCGATCCTGGTGCAGAAACAGGTCGAGCCGACGCTCGCCGAGCTGGACCGGATCGCCCTGGACGAAGCACGGTTCGCCGAGGTCCGCGACGCCGCCGACAAGCTGAGCGGTTGGATGCATTGGCGCTACGGGATGCTGAAGGAGGCGCAGGAGCGTTTCCAGCGCGTCTACGAGCGCACGCCGACCGACACGGATGCACAGCTCTCGCTCGCTCGCTTGCTCGACGCACTCGGCAAGACGGACGAGGCGATCCAGGCCTACCGCGGACTGCTCGAGGACCTCCCGACCGAGGAGGAACGCGCGTCGATGGCGCTGCGCATCGCGCTGATGGAACTGACCGAGGGCGGCAAGGACGGCCGCGAGGCGCTGGCCGATCACGTGCGCGGTGAAGGCGTTCCCAGCGAGGTCCGCAACCGTGCGGCGATCGTCGTCGCGCTGCTCGGCAAGCCCAAGGATGCGATCGAGCTGTACGAGATCGCCGAGAGCGGCAAGGACCGCACCCTCGATCAGATTCGCATCGCCGAATGGGCGTTGCGCGGTGGCGAGCACGAGACGGCCCAGGAAGCCGCATGGGACGCCGTGCGAACCGCCGAGTTGCGTCGGGATCGTCGCTACGGTTTGACGCTGCTGATCGAGTCGTACCGGCACAAGGACAAGCTGGTCGAATTGGCCCAACGCTTCCGCGATGCGGAGTCGTTGTCCAATGAAGAGCAGCAGGCGCTGGTCGAGGTGCTGCGCGAAGCCGAACAGTACGACGACGCCATCTTGCTGATGACCGAGCGCACCGGCGAGGAACTGCCGCCCGAAGTGCGTCGCGACCTGCTCGAGATGTATCGGGAAGCCGGTCGCGAGGACGAGATGGAGGCGGTGTACCGCCAGCTCATCCAGGACAACCCGGGCACCGCGATCTGGCGCGAGGGCCTCAGTCGCGTCTACCTGGAACGTGGTCAAGCCAAGCGGGCGATCGCCATCTGGGACGACTTCGTCCAGGTCGCACCGCCGTCGCTCTTGTTGCACGGCGCGGACGCGCTGCAGGGATTGGGTCTCTACGACCTGGCGCGCACCGTCGCCCGGGCCGCGGACAGTTCCGAGAACGAGCGCGTCGCCGCGTTGCTCTTCCAGTTCGGCCTGGAACGTGAGATGGGCGACTTGGACGCCGCGGTGGACGTCCTGCGTCGACTCGAGGACGGCACGGAGCCAGGCTCGCCCGCGCGCTTCGACCTGGCGGAGTGTTGGGAGCAACTCGACAACCTGCCGGAGGCCACGCGCATCCTCGAAGCCGTCAAAGCGACGCGTCCCGAAGGCGAAGCGGGCGAGGACCTCGAGATGCGTCTCGCCTGGCTCTACTCGGAGATCGGCGACGAGGAGAAGGCGCTCGTCGCCTGGAAGGAACTTTGGACCCGCGTGAACTCGGTGCCGCGTCGGCGCTACGTCGAGGACCGCATGATGACCGTCGCGGCGCGCATCGGCGGGCTGGCGGATATCGCGATCGACATCGAGGAGAAGCTCAGCGAGCACCGCGCCACCGACCTGGAGGCCGGCTTGCTGGTGCGCCTGTACTCCAAGGTCGGCAGCTCCGCGGCCGCTACGGAAGTCATCGAGGAGCAGTTCAAGAACACGGGCGGCTCCGAGGTGAAGCTGCTCGAGGAGAAGGCGCGCATCTTCATGACGTGCCTCGACTACGCGGCTTACGAGAAGACCGTCAAGCAGCTCATCATCGTCGATCCCGAGGGTGAGGCCGAGTACCTGCAGCAGCTGGCGATGAGCATGCTCGAGCGGGGTCGCCCGATCGAAGCGCGTTCGGTGTTGAAGCGCCTGCAGACCCTCGAAGGTCTCGAGATCGCGACCGAGTTCGAAGCCGGTGTGCTGGCGATCGCCGGCATGCGCCCCGAGGCCATCGCGGTGTACCGCAAGGGCCTCGCCGAGCACCCGAACCGCATCGATGCCTATCTGCTGGTGGCGAACCTGATGAAGGACCTGGGTCAAGGACGCCAGGCCGTCGGGATGTTCCAGTACCAGATGGAGTTCGCCGACAAGGACGACCTGTTCACGATCGCCGTCGACGGGGTGTTGAACATGATGGTGCGACCGGCCGCGGGTACGCGCGACCAGGTCGATTGGGCGCGGCGCAAGACGCTGGAGCGTCTGGCCGATCGTCACGACCGGAGCTACCTCTACCAACTGCTCTCGGACCTCGCCGAGGAACGCAACGACCGCAAGGCGATGGTGACCGCGCTCGAGAACGCCGTCGCCAGCGCCGGCCCCAGGCGCGTGTCGATCCTGCGCGAACTGATGGACCTGTGCAAAGGCTCGGGCGATTCGTTCATGGGTAGCGGCTGGGCCGGGGACCACGAGAAGCACCTGGACTTCGGTCGCCGCTTGATCGGCGTCGGTGACGTCGTGCCGCCCCAGGTCTACATCGATCTGGGCGAATCGTTCCTGGAAGCCGACGACGTGCGCAACGCGACACGCACGTTCAATCTGACGCGCGACAACCCCGACCACGCGTCGTTCCAACGGCACGCTGCGCGCCTGTTCGAGGAGGCCGACAAGGTCGAGCCCGCGCTCGCGATCTACGAGAGCTTGCTGGCGACGCGTCCGAACGACGTCGGACTGCTGATCAAAGTGGGCGAGTTGCAGGAGGCGGACGGCCAGGACGATCGCGCTCGCGGCCTGTACGCCTCGGCCATCGACCTGTTGCTGTCGCGCGAGTCGTTGAGCACGTCGCGCGCCGAGGCCGCCCCGCCCGACGGCATGCCCGTGTTCTTCTCGTACTCCGGCCGCAACCAGGACGACTGGGATCGCTTCCAGTCTCGCGCGATGATGGGCGAGCTGTCGGCCACGTCCAAGGACGCCGTTCTCGGACGGTTGACCGAATTGGAAACCGAACTGCGCGCGGACCTGGCCTTGGTCGCGGCCGAGGTTCTGGCCGAGGACGAGACCGATTCGATCCTGAACCACCCGCGCGTCGATCGTCGCGCGATCGTGGCGCGCCGGTTGGCTCTTTCGTTCGGACACCTGGACCGCGCGCATGCGATCGACCTGGCGTTGCTCGCGGCGTTCCCGGCGGACGACAGTCTGCTGGAGCGCTGCGTGCTGCAACGACTGCAACGCGGTCTGTTGCCGGCAGCCCTGAGTCTGGTCGAAGCCTCTGGGCGCGAGGGCCAGGCGTTCCGTGCTCTATTGACCCAGATCCAAGGCGTGCCCAAGGTCGAGGACATGGCGCGCGTGCTGCAACCGGCCGACGCGATCGGGATGCTGGTCCCGTTGGTCGCCCAAGGGGATCGCGCCACCGTGCGCGAGATCCTGCTGCGCACCGATCTGACCGCGCTGAAGGACGACTCGGCGCCCGCGTCCGTGTTGTTCGCCGCCGCGATGTGGATCGAGGACGAGAACCTGATCCTGCGCACCGGTCGACGCCTGCTGAAGATCCAGCTCGACAAGAGTGGGGGCAACAGCTACATGCTGACCACGACGCTGGACGCGGTCGTCGGCGGAATTCCGCGCGACCAACGCGAGAGCTTCTATCAGTACTTCGTCGGGATGATCCTGGCGGACGTCGAGAAGTACTCCGGCTTGATGGAGATGTTGCCGCGCCTGCAGCGCCGCGTCTCGGAGCCGCTCGCGAACGAGGAGCAACTGCTGGCGCTCTTCGAGCAGTTCGGGGAACGCGGCTACCTGTACAACGTCGGTCCCGTGCTGGCGTTGTTGCCGCGCGAGTTGCAGACGTCGTCCTTGCGCGACGTGATGGGCAAGTCCGAGAAGAACATGCGGACGTACAGCTTGATCCAGGTGATCCAGCAGTACCCCGACGAGATGCCCGAATCGCTCGGCAGCTACCTGGTCGATTCGATCGAAGCCTCGATGAAAGAGGACGGGAACGACAACTGGGATCCGTTGAGCCAGTTGCAGTACCTGGGTGGGCGCCATGCGAAGGTCATGCTCGACCTGGCTGACATGATGGCGCGCACCCAGCCGGATCATCCGAATCTGGCGCGCACGCGGATCACGAACCTGATGGCGCTCGACCGTGAAGAGGAGGCGTTCGCGCTCATCGTCGATGCCTGGAACCAAGATCTCGACGAGCACTTGAAGCTGGTCGAGGAGGACCCGGAGAGTTCCAAGGCCAAGCGTGCATTCCGTTCCAAGGTGCAGAACTCGATGCAGCCCGAACACGTGGAGGCGGTTCGCGCCTCACTTGCGGCCCGCATGGAAAAGGACGGCCATTCCGAACTGCTGAGCAAGATCGACCTGTCCCTCGCGGAGTTCACGCGGGATGCGGAGGTTCAGCTGGACGCGCTGGAACAGGCGCTCGCTGCGAACCCCGATTCCAAGGAGTTCCTGCAACGTGCTCTGTCCGCCTATGCGGATGAGGGACGCTACCTCGACCAGGTGGCGATGCTCGAGCGGTTGCGCGCCAACGAGACCAAGAAGATGGGCATCCGCCGGCGCAACGAGGATCTGTACGAACTGTGGCGCGAACTCGACCATCCCGAGAAGGCCCTCAAGGCTCGCGCTGGATTGGGTGACAAGGCGCCCAAGGCGGTGGCGACCGAGATCCCTGGGGACGACGAGCCCCAGGACGCTGGCGTGGCGACGCTACGCATCACGGCGAGCAGCGGCGGCACGATGATCATGTCGTCGAGCTTCTTCATGGGGTCGGACTCCGGCGAGTCGCAAGCCCAACTCGTCAAGGTCAAGGAGTCCATCGCCGAGGAGAAGCCGGCGGACGCCAAGAAGTACTTCCGCCGCTACTGGCGTCAATTCCCCAAGGGCATCGAGTCGAACAATCCCTACGCCTTCATGAACTACGGCGGACCTTCGCCGATGAACTGGATGCAGTGGCCGGCCGACGAGGACAGCGAGGACGAGGAGGAGGACGAGACCGAGAAGGCCGAGTCCCAGCCGCCGCCCGCTCCCGGTGTCGTGCCGCGCAAGCGTGGCGGTTTGGAGGAGTGGGTCGAGCCCGTGATCGCGGAGGAGCCTGCCGAGGACGACGCGTCTGTGGACCCGACCGCGACCGGCGTGGAAGCGCCAGAAGATGCAGCGGAGACCGAGGACGAAACGCCGCCCAACCCGTACGTGATCTTGGCGAGTCATGACTTCGGTCTCGAGGAGCTCGAGCGCTTCCTGCGTACCCGAACGGCCAACGAGATCGACGGGTTGCAGCGACCGTTCTACGAAGGCTTGCTGTCCGGCTACCTGTCCCGTCACGGCGAGGCTGAGACCTTGCAGGAGATCCTGACCCGCTTGAAGGAAGGTCGTGCGGCGCGCGAGCACCAGATCATGCTGCTCACGATGCTGGATCAGAACCCCGATCTGGTCACGCCGGATGTGCTCGGCGTGATCCACGGACTCGAGCGTTCGGTCGATCCCAAGGATGCGGCCCAGGTGCGCCGCATGGCGCGCGTGCTGGCGCGTGCCGGGTCGAAGGCCGAAGCGCTTCAGCTGTACCTGTGGTGCGCGAAGCGCGGGCCGGACGATTACGATCCTTACCGCTACGACCCCTTCGCCGGACAGAACGGCCTGTCGTCGCACACGCTGCTGAACGAAGCCAAGGAGTTCTTCGAGGGTGAGGAGCGGATCCAACTCGTGCGTGCCGTCCTGTCCGACGACAAGTTCGCCGAGAACAACGGGATTTTCTATCAGGGCAACGACACCGTTTCGGTCCAGATGGTGATCCAGACCTGGACCGAGATGCTGGAGCCGGTCGAAGCGCTCAGCTATGCGCGCCCCGCTTGCGAATCGGTGTTCGACCTGTCCCTCGGATTGCGCCGCCACGACGCGCGTCCCGCGGGGATTCTGTTCGCCAAAGCCGGCGCCGGTGCGGATGCCGCGCGCGCCCTCGAGATCGCGTTCTGTTCCTTCGAACCGGACCAGGTCGGCCAGGATCCGGACGTCTGGTACTCCACGCCGCAGATCCACGCGATGGCGATCGACGATGGTCTCATCCATCAGTTGCTGCCGTTGGACATGTCGGAGTTCGTCGATGTCGGGCCGACGCTGGTCGCCCTCGCGGACGGCTTCGAGGCCTGGTTCGCGGCGGATCGACTGCAGGTCTCCAGCGCACATCGGTTCCTGTGCATCCTGGCGCTGCGTCTGCACGCGCACGGCCGAACCGAACGAGCTCAAGATCTCGTCCAATTCCTCGCGTCGCACACCGGTTGGTCGACGTCGCAGAAGCTGTGGGTCGCGGACGTGGCGCGCGAGGTCGGGTCCACCGAACTCGCCTATCAGATCGAGCGCGAGCTCCTGGAGGCTCGCCGATTGCCGGTCGTGCGGATCCCCGAACTTCTGACGTACGTGCAGGAGTCCGAGGGCCCGGACGCGGCGCTGGCGTTGGGCACGCTCGCGACCGAGTACACGCGTCACGCTCCGGTGCTGGACGTGCTGTTGGCCATTGCGACCGCCCAAGCCGACCCCGAAGTGCTCGCGCAGTGGACGGCGATGAGCGACGCGACCCGCGTGGCCCAGGACGAGGTCAAGGCGCTCGAGTACGCCGACTACGAGGAACGCCTCGCCAAGTTCGAGGAGCGCAAGGCCAAGCGTGAAGCTCGCGAGGCCGAGAAGGCGGCGGAGAAGGCAGCCGAAAAGGCGGCGGAAGAAGGTGCCGAAGAAGGTGCCGAAGGCGACGCCGGCGAAGCCGAAGAGATCGTCGAAGAGGTCGTCACGACCGTCGAGACCCCGGCTGGCGGTTGACGCCCACGATCGGCTCGTCGATCAGTTGCGGACGTACCACAGATAGTCGGCGCGGTTCACGTCGTCGGGTTGGATCGACGACGGCGTGCCGGAGCCGCGGACCGCGCTGACGACCAGGATCTTCAGGTGCGGCCGGCGACGCAGCACGCGTTCGACGGTGCCGAGCCCGAAGTCCGAGTGGAAGCGTCCGCACCAGTGCACGACCAGCGCGCCTTCGTGTCGCGCGAGCGCGTCGACGATGCCCTCGGCCATCGCCTCGTCCTTGATGCACTGCGCCTGGAAGATGAGCTCCATGCGCGCGGCCATGCCTCCGCCGTGCGCTCCCATGCCGCCCATCGCGTCCATGAACTGGTCGTGGTACGCGCCGGGTCCTGCTTGCGCGTGCAGCGCGGCCCACGGATCACCGACCGCGGCGACCAAGCCTTCCTTGGCGACGCGGCTGGCGAGGGGGCGATAGCAGTTGCCCGCGACGACGGGCAGGCCCCGTTGGCGTGCCAGTTCGATCACCGGGCGATAGTCCGGGTCGTAGTTCGGCCACGGGCGGGATTGGGCCAGGAACGTCGCCTCGTCGTGACCACCACCGAGATACAGGTCGACGCTGTCCTGCGCGTCGCGCTCGAACATCTCGAGCGACACCACGACATCCCGTCGATCGCTGAGCGCGCGTGTCGTGCGGGCTTGCAGCCGGTGCGTGTCCGGGCTGTCGTGCAACTCGCCCAGGAAGACGACGTCCGCCGTGGCGAGATGCTCGATCATCGCGTCGAAAGAGACGCTTTGATCCAGGTTGCCGTCGACGATCGAGGTCCCGCCTCCCACGAAGGAAGAGACCGGATTCGAAGCGATGCTGTTGCAGGCGACGAGAGAAAGCAGGGACACCGCCACGAGATGGGCGGGACGCAGGGAAGGCTGGAAGGCACGCATGCGCGACAGTCTAACGCACACGCGCCCGCCGGATCCCGAGTGGGGAGGCGACGGCGCGTGAGGCTGCCCGCGGGGCTCAGAGCTTGCGGAAGGCGGCGCCCGCCCGATCAGCGGAGGTCTGGGCCGCTTCCAGGAAGGCTGCCCGGGCCTCGTCGCTGGCGAACAAGTAGAGCTTCGCATCGTGGACGACGAAGCGCTCGGGCGTGCCGGCCACCTGGGCGCCCTCGATCAAGGCCATCGGGTCCCAGCCGCCCACGCGCGGTTCGTAGCGCGCGGGGTCCTTGCGGAACGAGTCCCGGTTCTCGGTCGTGGCGAACCGGTAGGTGACGCCGCGGTACTCGTACGAGATCTTGTCCGAGCCGAGCTGGGCCATGCCTGTTTCGCCGAGGTACGCGATGGGGTCGTAACCACTCAGCGCCAGTCCATCCGTCAAGCTGCGCCGCGTCAGGTCGCGGTCGGCGTGGACGAAGTGCTTGCGCCAGTACGAACCCGCCTCGGTCTTCAGCTTCGCCACGTCACCCTTGCGCCACTTCTTGCGCGTGTCCGCCAGCCAGCCGTCGTAGAAGAGCAGCAACTCGCCGTCCTGGATCAGGAACGACTCCGGGTCGATCCCCACGCGATCGTCGTCGGCCATCGCCCACGCGCACCAACCTCCGAAGGCAGGCTCAAAGCGCTCGGGCCCAGCCAGGAACCGATCCCGATTGGCCGTGTTGGCGAAACGGTAGACCGCGCCACGGTGCGTCACCGTCAGGGCCTTCATGCCCTCGAGCGCCTTGCCCCCGCCTTCGGGGAAGTACGCCACCGGGTCGTAACCATCGATCGCGAGGGAGCGTTTGTCCAGGTTGAGCTTCTGGAGGCCGGGACGTTCCTTGCTCGATTGAGCGAGGACCGGAGAGGACGTGGAGAACGTGCAGAGTGCAACGACGAGCAGAAGGATCAAGCGCATGGGTGTCGGGAGGACGTGGTGAACGGATGCCTGGCGGTTCGCAACCCGCCCGACCCTGTGACCCGACAATTCGGATCCAGGTCGGCGACGCTAACGATGCCGTCGCTGGTCACGCCGGTAGCTGCGCCAAGCTCGCCACAGATCGCGCAAACCACTCACGTGGGCGCCGTTCCGAGCCTGTTCCGCGCCGACCTCGAAGGCCCAGCGCCATTGCCGGAACAGCGTGCGCATGCCGTAACCCCAGCCGTGACGACGGTCGTAGATGTGCGTCATCTCGGACGTGACCCCGTTCAACTCGATGACCTTCAAGTCCTCACCGCGGGCCAGGTGAGCCGCGCTGGGGGCACGCACGTCGAAGCGCCCGAAGGCGAATCCGTCGAAGCGGGATGCGAGTGATGTGATGGCCGATTCGAGTTCGGGCGTGATGAGGTCCGCGCCGTCCTGGAAGATGGCGCCGCGCGCGTGGGTCCCCAGTTCGACCAGCGGAACCACCTCGCCCTCCGGAACGACCTCGAGCAGTCGGTCCGCGTGGTTGTCGAAGTACGCCTGCGCACACGCGACGGCGCGCGCGTCCGACAGGATGAGGCGTTCGAGCGTACGTCGCCCGTCGCCCGTGACCGTCGGCAGGATCTTGGTCGTGACCGAGATCACGCGTGGGGCCGGCTCGGCCGGGTGGTTCATCCAGAACACGCCGAACTCGTCGCCGACGAGGTGCTCCTGGACGATCGAATCGACGCCCATGCTGGACAGTGCGTCCTCGAGTTCGACTTCCGAGTGCAGGACGAGCACGCCCGATCCGCGTTGCCCGGCATCCGGCTTCAGAACGATGGGGAAGCCGAGCGCGTGCTCGCTCCGGAACGCATGCACGACGCGTCTGCGCTCCTCGAGAGTGAGCTCCGCGGGGACACGACGGAAGTGCGCCATCTCCGGCCCGTCGCCGAGCGCGTCCAGGATCGCCTGCTTCGACTCCCCGACGAATCCGCCCTCGGGCATGCCCGGATTGGCGGCGGTCAACGTCAGGCCGCGATGACGGAGCGCGAGCCAGAAGAACCAGGGAACGATCGGCGCGTAGAGCAGCCAGGCGGGCCAGAACTCCCAGTGCCTCCAGCGGCGCCACGTGCCGAGCAGCATGCGTCGTCCGCGCCACGTGCAAGCCGGGATGCCTACGCGCGCGATGACCAGCAGCGTGAGGATCAGGCCCAACATGGCGAACACGGCTTCGCGCGTCAGTTCACCGGAGTCGAGTCCGAGCTCGTCGCCGGCCCACGCCGACAAGCCCACCAGGATCGGCGTCCACAACACGCCCGCGAGTGCGAACCACAAGCAGAACGTCGACAGCCGCGTGCCGACCGCGCCCGCGGCGAAGTAGGTCGGTAAGCGCAGGCCCGGCATGAAGCGCGAAGCGAGAATGACCTGGGCACCCTTCTTCGTGAACCACTGGCTGGCGCGCTCGACCGCCGGCTCCGAGATCATCCACTTGAGCGGTGCGCGCCGCAGGGCTGGCCTGCCGAGCATGCGGCCCATCAGGAAGAGCCACACGTCGCCCAGGAAGATGCCCGCGAAGCAACCGAAGGTGCCGCCCAAGAACGAGATGCGACCCTGCGCGATCAACAGCCCGGCGGCGATGCAGGTGAGGTCCTCGGACGCGAGCGTGGCGGCCGCCAGGACGAGGATCGCGACCCACAGTCCAAGTCCGTCGAGCGGCGGGACGCTCTTGGGATCGAACGGAAGCTCGGCCGCTGCGAGCCGTTCGGGTGAGGCTTGCGAGCGGC
>TARA_R110002096_G_scaffold309403_1_pt1 | contig 24220 bp, 20 predicted proteins | sample TARA_R110002096 | Tara Oceans TARA_R110002096 (sample SAMEA4397295) | marine metagenome | biome: Polar Biome; feature: [DCM] deep chlorophyll maximum layer (ENVO:01000326); material: water (ENVO:00002006), including particulate matter (ENVO:01000060) such as... | depth 35 m
TGCTTTATCAATCTAAATATAAACTATACTACGAAACGCCCATATTTCAAAACACTCACAACCGAACGTCTGCTTTGGGTCGCAAGCAGACACTCAGAATTAGAAAATATTTACCTGATGTGGTTCAATTCAGTTGAAAGTGAATATGGTCGTCATGCCGGGCTGCGTTACACCCAGCGAACTTTATTTTATCACTGTGAACATTGAGAGTTTCTACAAGGTACGGTTCAATAAATACCTTTTGAATAGGCTTAGAAGCATTCCCGAGGCTTAAGTAATTTAACATTTCACTTGTTCGATCAAGGTCTAAGGCTAGGTTGCTAAAAATAGATTGAAGCCAAGCAAATTTCCACCTCAATGAACCATCATTCGCGCACACTTGCTTCTTCTCATAGTGCCATGACGGAGCAAAGTTCCAGTACCCGACCATCCATCCGCCGCCTTTAGAGAACGGCATACCGCTTTCTTGGTCTTTATAGAAGAATGCGACATCTAACTTTTTGCCATCGTTGTGGCTCAAGTGAGGAAGTAATGGAATACCATTTACGAAGGGGAAATTGGCATCGAGGTAACTAACAACAGTTCCTGGGAATTTATTCGCCATATGATCCGCGAGCTTTTCAAGTGTGCTTTTAACTTTCGGCTGAACATAATTGCGGTTTAATGCACAGTACAGTACGGAATTAGCTTGATACGGATGAACTTCTGTTGCGAAACAGTTGAGAGGGACCCTGCCAAACAAAGGGGCGACATATGGGACGACAAAGACAATTGATATGCCATAAATGAATAAGAAAATCCAAACGATAAATAAACTATGAGACTCTTGTTTACGGTTGGTTATGATTTCTCCAATACCGTAAGAAAACCATAGAATAATACCACCAATTTCCGTTACAGCCGTCAATAATATTACGGCAAAAATAGCAAAGAATATACCCATTATGGAGCGACGGGAAGACACAGGGCCTAATAGTAGTCTTTTAATTTCAGAGAATAAATTCATCCCGCCCAAGCAATAAAGTATGTTAATTTTTCATAAAGACTATCATATGGATGAACATTTCTCTAGCCGAAACCAATTGGATAGACAACTTGGACAGCTTTCTTGTATTGCCAACGGCTGCTTTGGGTCGTTAGCAGTCATATGATGGAATAATCAATTGTCGCAATCACAGTGCGCTCTGAGTGTCTGCTATCGACCCAAAGCGGTCATTCGTCATAAATATAACTATCCGCCGCAACTTTCGCGGTCTCTGCCTCAATTGTAGCTATGTAACGATACCCTTTGTTTTCAAGATTGTCGCAAACCCACTTGTTTCCTTTGATACCAAAAGTAAATAACATCGCAGCCCCGATCATGAGTAACGCTACACCTCTCACCATAAAAAATCGTGGGCTTACTTCAATCGGGTATAGTAGATTAAGCTCATTTGCAATTATGTTAATCAGAACAAGAAAAAACAGGCATCCAAATGCTACCCACCAGAGTTTCTGTGATAACCCCCAAATCCAATGAAAAGAGAAAGCCCACCAGTTGAAGCCAACCTTCACGGCCTTTGTATCTGCACCTTCCTTCTCGAATATTTTCCACTTTCTCAAATCTCGTCCCCAGAGTTCTATAATAAACCAATTAATCCATCATCTTTGATTTCACTTAAACTAAATGCTCGAGATTTTACTCTCAATCGAGCTGCAAATATCTACTGAGTACCGTAGTTTATTTGAACGTGTTAGATTAAGTCTAAAGTATTTGTTTTAGTAGGTCAAAACACCGACATTTCGTACGTCCGCTATGGGTCGATAGCAGACACTCATCACAAATATAACCGTCAACAATTATTGGTTCATTCTGCGTGTCCGCCATCGACACATGACGGACATTGCGTTATTAGAATTTTACAATAGAAATCAGATCAAGTAGAGTACTCGTTAATTAAATTGGTACGCAACATATAGCAGAGAAGGTAGAGTAATGGGATCAGGAGCAACACGACCAAACAATGCCGATGAAAAAATGATAGCGGCTATTGAGCGCGGTGATCAAGGTGTGTTTAAAGACCGTAAACCAACTAGAAAAACGGATAAGAAACTCATTAAAGAAAAAAAAGCAAGAGCAGATAAAGCACGGGAAAAGACCCAAAAGTTAAAGGCATTGAGATTGGCTGCTGAAAAAGAAGCTAAGGCGAAAAAAAAGTAGCCGAAATAACAAGATGAATTTTAACAGGATAGTCATAACTTGTCCCTTAAGTAGATGCATAGTTTGTCATCAATTATTGGCAAAATCGTTGTCAAACACTCGCATCCGCTGGAGAATGCCTTAAAGCTGAAAGATATATATACACGGGTACCTTTATGCGGTACATTTTGAGTACTGGCAACATTTTTACTGCCGTAAACGCTTCTTTTCAATCTCGCTCCGCCGGGGCTTTGTTGTCATATCAGTCAACAGAGTCAGGTCGTGCCGATGTCTCCTTCCAAAACTTCCATAGAAATTTCTGATGCTACTCAGTCAGTTCTTTTTCGCACAATTTGTGATGATCTTGCATCAATGTCTTACAGTGTGCAGCAAGATGCTATGCCAAAAAAGCTCATCAACTTGTTATGTGAGCGAGTAAAAAGTGATAGTGGACCACATTACACCTCAGCAGGTATTGGTCGATCAACGTCTCATCATAAAAACCAAAGTATCCGGCGCGACGAAATAGCATGGATCGATAATGAAAGCTCGACGGATCAGCAATGGAACCAATGGACAGAGTCGCTACGTACTGCATTAAATCGTCAACTTTTCTTGGGGCTTACTTCTATCGAATGTCATTATGCTCGCTACCATAAAGGCGGTTTTTACAAAAAACATTTAGACGCTTTTTCGGGCGCAGATAATCGCAAAATTTCAATCGTTCTCTTTTTGAATGACGTCTGGAAAGCAGCCGATGAAGGTGAGCTAATGCTGTTCGTTGGTCCAGAACATGGCGAAAAAATTCTTGTGACACCCAAGTCAGGCACAATAGCGGTATTTCTTAGTACGGAAATAGCGCATGAAGTGCTGCCAACCAACTGCACCCGTAATTCTATCGCCGGTTGGTACCGATAATTTTAAAAGATCAGCATAGTCCCAAGACCGCCAAATCCGGTAGCGATATAAAAACCAATCAGATTTCCATCACTTAAAGCGCCAAAGTAATCTTGCGACCTTTCGCACGAGAGCAGCAGGTCATAATACGGTCAAGCTTGCTCTTTTCCGATGCCGTTAGTACATCGTCGCGGTGATCAACCTCACCACTTATAACGCCTACCTCACAGGTGCCGCAAATCCCTTCTTTACAGTCGTGTGGCGCGTCTATTCCAACAGCGAGAAGCGCATCAAGCACGGTCTGGTCAGCTTTCACGTGAACCGTGATGTCAGAATCCTTGAGCTCTACATCAAACGCATGCTCCACCTCAGGGTCAAGATTTGATCCTTTGGAAATAAATCTTTCAAAATGGAGTGTGTTATCTGGCCAGTTGATTGATTTTTGTTCGAGGTCACATATTAATCTTTCAGGACCGCAGGCGTAGACTTGAGTTTTGATTGCAATGTCGCCTGTTATGCGCATCAAATCCATTCTCTTGCCATCTGCTTTGGGATATAGATGTAGATGATCGCCATGATCATCCCTCAAACGATCAAGCAACGCCATCGTTGTCAGCGATCTGCCTGCATAATGAATTTCGTAGTTTTTACCAAGTGATTTCAATTGATCGGCCATGGCCAGGATCGGGGTAATGCCTATACCACCAGCAATCAGGATATAATTATTCGCTGCTTCATCAAGCCTAAAGTGGTTTTTAGGGCCAACGATTTGAACATCGTCACCAGATGATATCACATCATGGATATGTTTTGAGCCACCTCGACCATCTTCTTCGCGCAGGATTGCAATTTCATAACTATCCCTGCTCCCACTAGCACCGCATAATGAATATTTACGATTATAATCCCCAACAATAAGATCAATATGCGAGCCGGGCGACCAGTTTGGTAACATCCCGCCCGTCGGTTTTTTCAAAACCAGGCGAACAATTTCGTCGCATTCTTTGTAAACGTCCGAGACCTTAACACGTCGCGTCAGTTCATCTTTCGAAGGTGAGCCGATCTTAAAATGTTTGTTATTTTCAAGAATTGATGGATCACTTCGCTCCGGGTTTTTTGCCGGATCCCACTCCACCCAAAGACTTGACGGGCCGCGAAAGGACGTGTTGGGAAGATATTCATATTGTTGATCTTCGACTATTTTAAGATGTGGAAGACGTTTTGTGAACTCCTCAAGGAAAATACGCATTTCCATACGAGCGATGTTTTTTCCCATGCATTGATGACTGCCATAACCAAAGGTCAGATGATCGGTGGTGTTATCGCGGTATAAGTCGACCTCATCCGGGTTTTCAAAATGACGCTCATCATGATTGGCCGAAGCCAGTACGATCAATAGCTTGGCGTCTTTTGGAATTTCTACGCCATTAATTTCGGTTTTTTCCGTCGCCCGTCGACGCCATGCCACCACGGAGCCTTCAAATCTAAGGCATTCTTCCACGGCATTGGGAATAAGATTGGGATTTTCACACAGTTCTTGCCATGCGCCCTCAGTAGAAAGAAGCAAGCGGATGGCATTTGCGGATGCGTTTGACGTGGTTTCATGAGCCGCCGCAAGGATCGCCATCATCATCGAATGCAGATAAGACGGGGTGACAATATCAGGATAAAGCCTGTTTTGCCGGATAGTGTGGTGCATCCATCCTGGACCGTTAGGGTTTTTACTCATATTTTCGAGTATTTTACCTGCCGCCTGCCAGAACTTACCAACGGAGTGTGCCACCGCTAGCTGTTCGTCTTCCGACGGTCTGCCCCAAATATTGACTGTATGGGCGACCGAAAAATCCCGCAGGCGATCAATATCATCATCAGGTACACCAAGAAAATGTAGCGCGACCATAAGCGGTATTTCCCAGAACATCTCACCAACGAGATCTGCTTTTCCTTTGTCTATGAAGCGGTCGATATAGACGCGCGTAAGCTTTCTGACGTCTTCCTGATGTTTTTCAAGTTCATCCGGATTAAAACTATCCATCAGCACCCGACGACGTTCCATATGGACTGGCTCATCCTCATTAACCAGAGTTCTACTCATGGCGTAACCGTAGGATTTCAATATTTCTTCCGCTTCCGGCGGCGCAGGAGTTATTTTTTCAAGGACAATGGACGGTGAGAAAAGCAAATTATCGCGAAACACCGATTTCACATCCTCATAACGGGTCACCACCCAATACCCCAGCTTGGGATTATAAAAAACTGGCTCTTTTTCACGCGACCAACGCAGTGCTTCCGGCGGATTAGCCAGATAACTCCCTTCGAATACATCGAATGCAGCTGCTTCATTTGAAATCGGGCAACCCGTAGGTGTTTTATTCATTTCCATTCATTCTCACCTATATTGAACTCCATGTACCCAGTTTTTCGGTCAGACGTTCCATGGATGAAATAAGCTCTTTCTTAATGCGTTTGCTGGCTTTGTCTTCCGGATTGCCAATATCGCTTTCATATCCTATCACAGTCAGGGCAAATTCTATTTCGCCGCGCGCATTTAATATCGGCACCGAGTATGAACACACGTTGGATTGAAAATCTCCAAGGCCAGTTGCCATCCTGGCCTCTGCAATGTTTGACAGCTCATCTATAAATTCAGTTTTATCGAGTTCGGCGTCACCAATTTTTGGTTTTCGCGGCAGTGATGAAAACGATTTAAGCAATGACTTTTGCTCTTCATTCGACAGAAATGCAGCAAATAATCGCCCCACTGAGCTATGAAATGGCGATAGCACCTCACCAATTCTGACCAGAAGCGTTATCGGCCTAGACGATGCTTTACGCCCAACAACGAGTGCTTCGCCGTCGTTCCATATCGAAAGAAACACGGTTTCATCAACGCGGCCATTAAGTGCTAAAACCTCTTCATTAGCGATACTGACCCGGTCGATCCTCTGAATAGCTTTAAAACCAATTTTTAGCGCCTTGGGGCCAAGGTCATAAAGACCTGGTTCCTTTAAGCGTTCAACCAGCCCTGTTTCAATTAAACTGACTAGATAACGGTGAACCTTTGCCGGTGACATATCCACCTCGGCGGAGATCGCGTTTAGAGATAGCGCACTGCCCGCGTCGACAATCACATCAAGCACCCTCATGCCGATCACGACCGAGTTAATTCCTTGCTGTGTTTTTCTGGGCTCCGCCATTGATCAGTCCCTTACTTTCACAATTTGATCGATAGGTCCAAAAATTGAGTTTCCAGCATAGTCCTGATGGTCAATTTTCACGGCATCGCCAAATTTGAGAAGCTCCGTTTTGGCCGCACCATCATTTATCACCTCAAGTGCCCGTTGTTCGCCGATACATCCGCAACCAACACTCTCGTCTTCGTTGGAAACTGTACCAAGGGCAATGATTGTACCGGGTTCAAAATCGCGGGTTTGCGCCACATGGGCGATAGCATCACCATAGTGAAACGGTGTATCAATACCGGATTCGAGCGCACCAAATTCAGCGCCCCTAACCCAGCACTTCATTTTCCCTGACACAAGCTTTCCGTCCCAAAGGTCACCGAGTTCATCAGGAGTAACAGCAATAGGCCCAAGCGAAGAGGACGGTTTACCGGTAAGAAAACCAAATGAACGCTTGAGTTCCGGCGGAATGATTGCTCTTAACGAGATATCATTGAGTAGCATAAACAGCTTAATATGTTTTGTCGCTTCATCCGCTGAAACACCCATGGGCACATCGCCGGTAACCGCTGCTATTTCCGCTTCAAAATCGATACCCATGTCGTCACTCGGTAGCCTGATGGGGTCGTTCCAGGCCATAAACCCGTGGGATATACCTTGATAAATCAGTGGTGCATCGAGAATATCGTCTGGCAGGCTATCCCCTCGCGCGGCCCGGTTACGGCTTATATGGCTGATATAACAGGCGCCATCAAGATATTGAAACGCGCGCGGAAGCGGCGCAGCAAGCCCGTCCAGATCAAGCGTAAACGCGCTGGTACAGGTGCCTGCGTTCAAGTCCGCATAAAGCGCTTCAAGTCCTGAGGAAACAACCCCCCAATCATCCAGTGCCGCCTGCATGGTTTTTGCTATGTGAGTAGCGTCGGTGGCTGTTTTAATGTCTTTGCTGACGACGATTAATGATCCGTCACGGCCTTTTTTTAGTGATGCTAGTTTCATTATTTATTTCCGCTCATATCCCGTCTTGCCACCGAATATTTTTTCCCTTTGTGACCAGTCATGGGTTTGATCCCATAGCTCAAGCACTTTATAGGCTTCACCTTCGAAAACCTTGCGTTTGTCATCACCGCATGTATCTGTGGTTAGTTCAAGTCGGTGACCGTTGGGATCAAAAAAGTATATGGACATAATAAAATCATCGTGGTTGACCGGCCCCAATACATCTATACCAAGACTTCCGAGACGTTCTTTTTCAGAAAGCAGTACATCTACATTTTCGACCATAAAGGCAAAATGCTGAACCCATTCCGGCATTTCCATATCTTTCATATTTCCAGGATCATTGGGAAGCTCGAAAAACGCTATGCATGACCCATCCTCCATTTCCAAAAATATGTGGACATGAGGACTGTATTCCCCGGTCGACGGAACATGATCTTCACCCATAGCATGAGTAAATTTGAGGCCAAGAACATTGGCATAAAAATCAACCGTTTCCTTCGCATCTCGGCAACGAAATGCTGCGTGATGAAGTCTTTTAATAATCATATTATTTTCCCGTTATTTTATTTATCCATCCTGTCTGGACAACCTCAATAATTTATAATAAATAAACTCATTATTCAATAAGTAATTATAGCAAGATCATTTATAGTAATTTGAGGGTGCTTTATGGCTTATTCAATAGTTTTTTCTTGATTTTTACATTTCGCCTGTTAATTATTTTATATAAAATATATATATTTATATGCAATTTTTTAAACACATGCAGGATGACAAAATTTAGGCAATGAGTGATTTTTTAAAGCTTTACATCGATGGTCAATGGGTCGGTAACGCCGACAACGAAAAAATTGCTGTCATCAATCCAGCAACTGAGGATACGATTAATCATATTTGCGCGGCAACTGATGAGAATCTGATGCATGCGGTCAGATCGGCTGAGAAGGCATTTAAAAAATGGGCCTTTACCCCCGCCACTGAAAGATCAAAAATTTTAGCAAGTGCAGTAGAGAATTTAGACAAGAGGCGCGAAGCCATAGCAGACGGATTAACGCGCGAACAAGGCAAACCAATCGGTGAAGCAATGGGAGAGGTTCAAGCCGCCATTCAGTCATTCGCATGGGCCGCGGCGCAAGCATTACAAATAAAAAATATTACCTATGAGGATGACGTGGGAAATTATACCCAACAGTCGAACTATGAACCCATTGGAATTGTCGCGGGATTTTCACCGTGGAATTTTCCGATTATGCTAACGGCGCGAAAAATCGCGGCGGCCCTAGCCGCAGGATGTTGCATCATTATTAAACCTGCCGAAGAAGCGCCAGCATCGGCCCTTGCCCTTGCGCAGGCGCTTGATGAAGCCGGATTACCAAGGGGCGTTCTAAATATGGTGTTTGGTGATCCGGAGCAGATTTCAACAGCTCTTATCAATCAAAAATCCGTACGCAAAGTATCGCTTACCGGCTCAAGCGCGGTTGGTAAAAAACTTGCCAAAATCGCAGCTGATACGCTCACCCCTTGTGTTCTAGAACTTGGTGGCCACGCGCCAGTGCTCGTGTTTGATGATGCAGATGTTGATAATGTTGCCAAGAACCTTGCAATATTTAAGTACCGAAATGCCGGACAGGTTTGCATTTCACCCAGTCGCTTTTTCATTCATAAAAATATTTTCGAAACCTTTTGCAATAAATTTATCGAGTACGCATCTGCATTAGTCGTGGGTGACGGTGCGGATCAGGACACCAGTATTGGTCCCCTCGCCCACGAGCGAAGATTGGAATCAGTAGATGCATTGGTCAGTGACGCCAAAAACAAAGGCGCAAGATGCCTTTTAGGCGGTCACAAGCTTAATCGTTCCGGTTATTTTTACGCACCAACCGTTCTTACTGACGTCCCTGAAAATGCGGAGTTATTAAAGACGGAAATATTCGGCCCAGTGGCGGTTCTTGCAGACTTTGAGGATCTAGATGATGTCATACTCCGCGCAAACGATGTCCCATACGGCCTTGCATCATACATATTTACAAAAGATCAAAAAATGATCGATTACGTGAAACCTCGACTGGAAGTTGGACTGGTAAGCATCAATATTACAACACCGATACGGGAAAATGTACCGTTTGGTGGTGTTAAAGAAAGCGGATATGGCTACGAAGGCGGCGAAGTCGGCCTTCACAGCTTCCTGCATAGCAAATTAATTCACAAGGCTTAAGACATTGAGTGAAAAGATAAATTTTCTATATATAATGGTGGACCAAGCCCGGGCGGACTTTCTTGGCTGCTACGGCAATCAGCATATCAACACCCCCAATATCGACGCACTTGCGGCACGTGGTACCCGCTTTGACCGTCTTTATGTCGCAAATCCATTTTGTATGCCAGCAAGATCAGCGATCATGACCGGCCGTATGCCATCCGCCAATGGCGCCCGCACCAATGGCACCCCACTCAGTGTACAATCGCGCACCTTCGTGAGCGCACTTCTTGAAAATGGGTATGACACCGCCCTGATTGGAAAATGCCACCTGCAAAACATGACTGGATTGCCACGCGCTTATACGTCGCCATCAGCAAATAAGTGCAGCACGGATGCTGATGGCTACCCCGATCAACCAACCCGCACACCCCTCACCGGGGGCGATTATGATAATGAAAATTCCGTCCTTTGGCGGGAACGTGAAAATCATCAGGTCAAGACACCCTACTACGGTTTTGATCATGTTGATTTATGTACCCTGCACGGAGACAATGTCGGCGCAAGCTATCCACGCTGGCTTAATGAAAAGAACGAAAATGCGGCAAACTTAAAAGGCGCAAAAAATGCACTCGATAAAGGCGATATATCAACGCCTCAAGCGTGGCGAACGGCGGTGCCGGAAGAAGAATATCCCACGGCTTACATTGGTCAAAAAACTGTGGATTTGATCAATACACATGACGGAAATAATCCATTTTTTATTCAATGCTCCTTTCCTGATCCCCATCACCCATTTACGCCACCGGGTAAATATTGGGGGATGTATGATCCTGATGACATAGAACTTCCTAAAAGCTTTAATAAAGGACGCTCACCGATCCTTGATCATTTGAGAGCGGAATATGAAAGCGGCACCGCAAACCGCGAAACCACTCTTCCATATGTGGTTAATGAGAAAGAAGCACGCGAGGCCATTGCCTTAACTTACGGCATGCTGAGTATGATTGATGATTGGGTCGGAAATATCATCAACACATTGAAAAAAAAGAATTTATTCGAAAATACTGTGATTATATTTGCGTCCGATCACGGCGACTATATGGCGGATCACGGCATCATGCTCAAAGGCCCAATACATACACAAGGCCTTATTCGCACACCATTCATCTGGTCAGACCCTAGCGTCGAGACAGCGAAAACTGTGAATAACATGTGCTCCGGTATCGATATCGCACCAACCGTGCTTGAGCGTAGCGAAACGCCCTTCTATTACGGCATTCAGGGTAAAAGCCTTAACGGCCTTATGAGAGGCACACGCGAAGATCATAGAAATGAAGTCTTGATCGAAGATGACCGTGAGGTGATTTATCTCGGGTTTACTGAACCACAACGGGTGCGCACGATGATCACTGAAAATCACCGCATGACCCTGTTTCATCCGTCTGGCAATTATGAGCTTTATGACCTCAAAAATGATCCGGACGAGCTTGAAAATATCTGGGACAAACCCGGCCATGAAGACTTAACCAACAGAATGACAAAACGGATGCTTCAGCTGATCTGCGAAATGCAGGACTGGAGCCCGCTGCCCACAGGACGGGCTTGAGGATAAAAAATGACAGAACAACGTAAAGCACAAACTGGCGGCAGACTTCTTGTTGATTGCCTTCTTAATCAGGGCGCATCCATCGGCTACTCTGTGCCTGGCGAGAGTTATCTTGGCGTGCTTGATGCCCTTTATGATGTGCCAGATCAGCTTAAACTGATTATCTGCAGACAGGAAGGCAGCGTTGCCTTTATGGCTGAAGCTCACGGGCGTCTTACCGGAAAACCCGGTCTTGGCTTTGTTACCCGCGGCCCAGGCGCTGCCAATGCGGTCATCGGCGTTCAAACCGCCCATCTTGACGGCACCCCCTTGATCCTTTTCGTAGGGCAGGTTCCACGCAAAAACCGTGAGAGAGGTGCGTTCCAGGAGCTTGACTTAAAAGGACTATTTGGATCAATTGCAAAGCTGGTGATGGATATTGATGATGCTGCACGCATTCCCGAAATTATCGCTCGTGCTTATCGAACTGCCTGTTCCGGCAGACCGGGACCAGTGGTTCTTGGTCTACCCGATGATATGCAGCTCGACGAAGTGGCAGCAACACCTGCTAAGCTCATCGAACCCACACGATCAGCCCCCAGTGCTGATGCCTTAAATGAGCTCCAGAATATTATTTTAACCGCTCAAAAACCCCTGATACTGATAGGCGCCAAACCGAGCACATGGAACCAACAGGCTAATGACAACATACAGAAATTTGTCGAAAACCACAAACTGCCTGTCGCAACCGTTTTTAGGAGGCAAGATCAATTCGACAATAACCATCCAAATTATGTTGGTGTTAAAGGGGTGGGGACCGATCCCAAGCTCGAAGCGTTCGTTGATCAGGCCGATGCGTTGATCATCATCGGCGCAGAAATGACCGACATCGAAACCAACGGATATCGAAAATACGATATCCCTCACCCGCGGCAAAAATTAGTGCATGTAAGCTCAGGCCATGAAGACATCGGCAGAGTATTTCAAGCTGATCTCTCCATCGTCTGCGATATGACTGAATTTGCAAAAGCCGCATCCGAGTTAGAGCCTAATGACCAGCACCCTTGGGAGGGTTGGGTAAAGCAAGGACACAAAAATTATCAGGAATTTTCCCTTGATAAAGGAAACATGCAGGATGCGGACCTTGCCGGAGTTATGAAGTGGTTGGATGAGACACTACCGGACGATACCATCGTCAGCTTCGGCGCCGGGAATTATACCCAGTGGGTTCAGCGCTATTTTTCCCACAATCAATTTGGCACACAGCTTGCCACCCAGTCAGCAGTTATGGGCTATTCTGTACCCGCTGCCATATCGGCCAGTATGCTACATCAAGAAAGAACCATATTATCATTCGCTGGCGACGGTTGCTTTTTGATGAACGGGCAGGAAATTGCAACCGCCGTTCGCTATAATACCAACGTGAAATTTATAGTGATTAATAATTCACGCTATGGATCAATCCAGATGCATCAGGAAAAACGCTTCCCTGAACGCTCAATAGCAGTTGATCTCACAAACCCTGATTTCGCTGCGCTTGCAAGAGCTTACGGCATGCCAGCCATGCAAGTACACACCATAGATGATTTTATAAAATCCTTTATTGAACTCAACAAAACTGATGGCCCCTGTTTAATCGAAATACTCACTGATCCCAATGTGATCACCCCAAGCATAATGCTTTCTGATTTAAGAAAAGGCTCTTAAACGAACTTTATTTATCTGGTTTTATATTTGGGAAGAAATAGCATAGAGACGGCAGTGACAGCCAATATACATGAACATATTCCTAAAATATTTACATAAGAGCCATAGAAATCAAATAACCTGCCAAATACAACGGGGCCAATAGAAACACCGCCCAGGAATGCTGCAAACAAAACTCCATACACCAATCCGAAGGAATTTAGGCCAAAGTATCTCGTTATCAGATAGGCAAGCAAATCAAGCTCTGCACCAACACTAAAGCCGAAGAATATAGCCGCCATAAAAGCAGTGGGACCAACTGCGCCAAAGGCCAAGAATGCCGTTCCAATGGCGGAAAGTATAAAACAAACCATACCAACACGGGGCGCAAAAAATTTATCCAGCAAAAATCCGATGACAATGCGGGATACTATGATTGTCATACCCACAGTGGATGCAGCAAGCGCCGCAGTACTTGTGTCCATCCCTCTATCGATCAGCATAGGGACAAGGTTCGACATCAAACCATAGAGACAAAATGTAAGCAGGATAAAAATGGCAAACAATTGATAAAACAGCGGCATTCTAAGGAGCTCACCAAGAGTGATTTTTTCCTCTTCATTTTGCACGTCTTCTAATTCGTCTTCACTCGCCGTATCGCCATCTGGCAGAAGATTAAAATCCTCCGGTCTGTCATGCATAAAAACCTGTATCAACGGAAGAATGAGAAAAACGACAATCGCCGCCAAAACATAATAGCCAGACCGCCAGCCATAATTATCTATCATATACTGAACCAAAGGCGCGGAATAAGCGTATCCGAGGCCGCCGCCAGACATAATGAGCCCAAAAGCAAGCCCGCGTTTCTTTAAGAACCAGGCAGCAGCAATCCTTAAATAAGGAACAGCGGCCGCACCGCCAGATAGAGCACCAATGATCCCGTAAAAGAGATAAAGATGCGAAACGTCCCCGACAAGAAGGGGAATACCACCAAGCAGCAGACCAAATACAAATATTGACGGCATCATAACTTTTTTACTGCCGTACTTATCAATTAAACTACCTAACAAAGGTGTAAAGATAGCCTGCGTCAAAGTAAGGAATGCGGTTGATAGAAAAATATCTGCTCTAGACCATCCAAATTCCAACTGCAAAGGAATAACAAACACACCTAGAATACCTACAGCAAACTGTCCCGGGGCCGCCGAATAACAAAGTATTGAGGCTCCAACAATTTTCCAGCCGTAAAATACCTTACTCAACGCCATGCAAACAACCCTATACAAATGTGTTAATTTAGTTTCTACTTATACCTGTTTCTAACACCATAAGAGCGTGATCAATTTTACACAACATTTTTTAATATTGGCCCCATCAAAGTTAATCCTCTGCTTTATCTGTTCTTTTACAGAGATTTCAATCACCTAGTCTACTTAAAAGACCATCGACAAATTCAGGCACTATTTCGCTTGCGAGACCATACGCCCCCCTGGAAAATTGCTCTGCATTTAATGATGGCTCCAGGTTAAGTTCAAGTGTTTTGGCATCAGGGTTTTCTGAGACCACCTGAGCAAAACCAGCCGCAGGATAAACATGACCAGACGTTCCAATAGAAATGAACAAACCGCATTGGCGCAGTGCGCGGTAAATCACGTCCATATGCATCGGCATTTCACCAAACCAAACGACATTTACTCGCAAATGACCACGTTTATTGCAGGAAGGACAATAGCTTTGGACATCCATATGCTGATGCCATGACATTTCCTCGTCACAGGCTGTGCAACGCGCTTTTAAAAGCTCGCCATGCATATGAATAAGTTTTTGTGAACCCGCCCTTTCATGAAGGTCGTCAACATTTTGTGTAACGAGCAACACTCCACCGGGCCAGTGCTGTTCCAGCCTTGCCAGCGCCAGGTGGGCAACGTTTGGTTTAATTTCGTCATTTAGAAGTGCGTCACGGCGCGCATTATAAAATGTATGAACCAATTCGGGATCATGAAGAAAAGCTTCAGGGGTTGCGACTTCCTCCACCCTCACACCTTGCCATAGGCCACCCTCCCCACGAAATGTCGCCAGACCAGATTCTTTTGAAATTCCCGCACCCGTTAAAATTACTATCGGTGTATCAGATTTAATATCCATGATTTATTCTTAGTCTATCATGAGGATTGAGCCAATTGTTTCTTGTCAAAAAATCTGTTAAAAATTAAAAAACAAAAAGGGAATTTGTGATGAATCCACGAGGGGACGGCCGCACGACATTTAAGTTGCACGACCATCGCACCATAAAAGTAGCAGCAGCGGCGATAGGACTTGCCGGCATCTTTTATCTGCTTTGGAAAACAATTGCTCTGCGGGGCCAGGACTTAAGCTTTAGGTATCTGTGGTTTGCGGGAAGCTTATGGCTTGATGGTATAAATCCTTATGGATCCCAGTATCAGGAAATTGGCCACAAATTATTTGCCAGCTTTAACGGCCAGCCGTTTTACTACCCCCCTAACTGGTGGCCCATATCGACATTTATGGGAAAATTTGAATATCAAACCGCAATGGAAATATGGCGTACTTTCAACATGTTAGTGATTATTTCGTCCACTTTTCTCCTAAATTCTGCATTGAAGAGAGTAAACATAAATATCTTGCCAGCGTATCTTATATTTTATACCGGAATAGTATCATTCATGCAGGCAACGGTCATTTCATTGTCCACAGGACAAACATCAATTTTGATGTATTTAGGTGTTTGCCTGGTGATCTACGCCGCCTTGACTGGTAAACATATAATACTTGCGATTGGTTTCGCAATTGTCTTGTTGAAACCGCAGATTGGCGTCCCTCTTATGATCGCCTTCCTGCCCTTTAGAAAACATCACCTGAGCATTTTCTACGCATCGGTGATAACCTTTTTGTTTTCTCTTCCCGCTTTGATAACTGTAGGTCCGATAATCACTATCACATCATTTCTGACCGGTCTTTCACAACATTCCGAATTTGCCTCAAACATCGGATCCAACTCCACTGGCTTAAAAAACGTTTTGATTACTTTTTTTAGTTTCGACATCTCAAGCAATACTGCAATTCTAACGGCAATAATTGCAACAGCGAGTACTGGTTATTATTTCTCAAGGCGACAAAAAATAACTTCAGAACAACCAATCGCAATTAATCAAAGCCTCTTTTTCATGATGGCGATCGCGGGAGTAGGTTTTTTCTCACCGCTTCATGAATATGATTTAATCTTAATGGCACCCATTCTACTCTTGGCCGCTACTGAAACTATGCGTTTTCAATACATTCTCTATGCTGCATTTTTGCTCAATATTCGGCCGGGTAATATCGCGGAATTATTTGGACCGCACAATGTAGATGATGGCAGGTATTACACTGCCGTTGTCGCGACGCTCGCGCTTTTTAGTATTTTAACATTGTTGCTGGCAAAAATCAGGCGCGAGGCGGGTTGATGATTTCCTTGGTCATATAAAGAGGCCGATCTTTCGTCTCATTAAAAATACGTCCAAGATACTCACCGATAACGCCAAGAAACAATAATTGAAGCCCGCCCAGAAACAGTATGACAACCATCTGAGATGCATAACCATCAACACTCGTGCCGTACAGTAGCGTACGTATAAATATAAACACAGCATAGATAAATGAGATCAGAGAAATCGAAATCCCTATATAACTGGCGAGCCTCAGGGGTAATGTTGAGAAAGACGTAATTCCTTCGAGTGCAAAATTCCATAAGTTCCAATAATTCCATTTTGTTTCACCAGCGACGCGAGCATGACGCTCATATTCTACCGCTGCCGTGTTAAATCCAATCCAGGCGAATAAACCCTTCATAAATCTCTGACGCTCGGGAAGCTCTTTAATAGCATCCACTGCCCGGCGACTGAGCAGACGAAAATCACCTGCATTTTGCGGTATATCCACGAAACTCATTTTTTTGAGTATTTGGTAGAAATGTTGTGCTGTCTTTTTCTTGAACCAACTTTCTCCGTCGCGCTTCGTTCTGACACCATAAATATTATCATATCCATTTTTCCATTGTTCGATAAACACCGGAATGACTTCCGGTGGATCCTGAAGGTCAGCATCAAGAATTATTGCGGCATCTCCGGTCATATAATCGATACCGGCCGACATTGCCGCTTCTTTTCCAAAATTACGACTTAGGTCAATGAGCACCACCCTATCATCCTGTTGGCAAATACCCCGGATGAGTTCCACTGTCTCATCAGTACTGCCGTCATTGATAAAAATGAGTTCCAGTAGTTCATCGATGGAATTAAATACATCTACAATCCGCTCATAACAGACATTAATTACATCTTCTTCATCATAACAAGGAACGATGACCGAAATTTTTTTGTCTTGTGACAATTATCTTCTCCTATAACTCGCAATTGATAACACTCGATTATTTGCGGAACACCCAATATTTACCAAGAATAAAGTTAACCACAAAAACGGTTCCTGTGGCAATAATCTGACTAAGAATATAAATCCAGAAATCCAGAATATACATTATCGCTGCATTCAAAATAAATCCTGCTACGACCATAATAATAAACTTTGGAAACCTTACAAGGTGCCGGCCTTCCGACTTAAAAGTGAATTTAAAATTTAGGATATAATTCACGACCGCGCCCACCGCATATCCGATCATCGTGGCAATGACCGGAATCCATCCAAAAACTTCAACCAACAATACCAACGCGACATAATGACAGCCCGTACTTACAATCCCAACCCATGTAAACTTCATCAATTGTTGGGAGGTCGCATCTTTATTTTTTTCTCTTTGGGGCAATCATTTATCCGATTTTGGGCATTTGATCAGCGCAAATTATGGATAATGGCTTCGGTGCCGTCTATTAATGGATCGACACAAGGCAAACCAACACGCGCTGACAAATCCTTCAGATATCGTGTCCGTTCCTCACCATCAAGCATTGATGTGTTAACGCTGACTCCGACACATTTAATATTCGGATTTGTAAGTGACCCAATAGCAACTGTTCTGTCAATGACCTGCTCAATGGTTGGGACGGGAAACCCTTCCCATTCGCCGATCTCTTTTCTACCGGCTTCATGGCAAACAATAAATGCGTCGGGCTGCGACCCGATCAATAGCCCCATACTCACAGAACTATATCCCGGATGGAATATTCCACCTTGTCCTTCAATCACATCCCAATGATCAGGATCATTATCTGCTGACAGTAGCTCTGCGGCACCGGATAGAAAATCCGCAACCACCGCATCAATGGGAATTCCACGTCCAGCAATCATTATGCCAGTCTGACCACTGGCACAGAAATCAGCATTAAGGCCCGCTTTTTTCATATCCCTTTCAAGGGCAAGAGCGGTATATTTCTTGCCGACTGCACAGTCGGTTCCAACCATGAGGATACGCTTACCGGATCGTTTCTTACCAGATCCCACCGGAATATCTTGTGGCGGCACACGTACATCCACGAGCCGGGCGCCCGATTTTTCTGCTGCGTCAACCAAGCGGGGTATATCATTAAGCTTTTTATGAACACCTCCCACAATATCTAGACCAGCATCTAGCGCCTGCTCCATAACATCTAACCACTGATCTGGGATACCGCCACCCACAGACGCCGTACCGATGACAAAGGATTTTACCCCTGCTTCGACCGCCTCTTCGATACTCAACTTTGGGAGACCAAGATCCAGCCCATCTTCAATGAGGCTCAATTGTCCTTTGCAGAGTTCGGGTCTCCAATCGACCATTCCCGATCCGGTCTTGGCATAAAGTCTATCGGTTTCTTCACCCAAAAATATCAAATAGGGTGCTTTTATTTCAATTGTTATCATTTTTTATTCCATTAAATATTGATCGGCGAGAACTTCACGAACCGCGCGGTGAGACTGATCGATGGCCGCGTCGGTGAACGGGCTTGCGTCCGCATCTGAGTTGGCTATGGATATACGACCAAGTTGCTGGCGTGCCACCACACACGGCCGATCATCGGTCGCATACATGGCCCAGTGATAGGGTTCGGTTATGGTATCATAAGCGTAGGCATTGCCGTGAGGCCAGCGATTTACGGTTATCGCCGCAATATCGCGGGCCGCATCAAAGCCACCGCCGCCGAGCATGCGTTGAAGCTGCTCACGAATATTACGTTCAAAAGTTTCAAACGACGTATTGAGCAGGTCGTAACGACCAAGGCGCAATTGATCACGGCGAAGTTCACCCGGTGCATTCGGTGCGCGGTGCATCTTAACAATCACCGGTTCGTCCATAGTTTTTGGTGCTTTATAATCACCAACCTCCAGCGGATAATGAAGGCTTGATGTGGTGTGATAAAGACCAGGCGAACTTATAGAACTGATACCCAGTTTTTCAAAGGCTTTGCCGTTTCGCAGTAGCACATTGGTATAAACACGGGGCGCTTTAATACCGTAAAGCTGAGCTTCTTTTTGCTCGTCTGAGAAATCATCACAAATATAAGGAATAACGTTGTGCCAGCACGCCATGATGACATTTTTTGATTTGACCGTCAGTGCGTGCCCACCGTTCATGTATGATATATCAACGTCTCTTGCAGTCTTGGGGGCGCCATTATGCGCTACTTTTATGACGGTGCTATTGAGCCGAATACGGGTTGAATTTGTACTTTTGTCTAATTTCGCATAGTCCACTTTCGCCGTATATATATCATCAAGCGAGCTTCCTGGAATCGCATCAGGAATAAGACTACGGACCGTCATTCTGGTGATGGTGGCATTGCCGTCTGGAAAATAAATACTATCTTCATGATATTCATGTTCACGGCCATGTTGCGATCCGGCAATATGATGCATCGGACTTATTTTTTCGGTTGGTTTCAAGATTAAATTCTCAAACCCAGGATTCCCGCCCAGTTCCCAACAAAACAGAGCCGGAACCTGCTCCGCTCCCACATAAAATCGGAAATGAAGCCCCGGCGCATAAAGTGGCAGCACCCGCTCATCAATACCAAGCTCCTTGGTGACATAATCCGCGTAGGTCATGCCAGCAAGTTTCATTTTCTTCTCTTCGTCTGAAAGACCCTCAAATGACTTCGCGACCACATCTTCACTGTGTAGCTTTCTGAACTGTTCCTTTAATTCTTCATCGATGGGCGCGTTGTCCCAGAAATCATCCCAAGCTCCTTCTGCACGGCGATCTCGTTTTGCAAACCCATCTTTACCACCAAAGGTTTCCTCGTCAAAAAAGGTTGAACCACCAAGACCGCTCGTACGGTGTTCAATGATCATATCTTTGGTTTTTTCGTGGTAAGCTTTGGTATCAATTCCAATTTCACGAAGATATCCCATGGCAACCGTACTGTAATTTGTCGGCTGCTCAATATTTAGCGTACCACCATTTACAATGATATTGCGGCCATCCAAATTATATTCGTTGCGTTTGGCATGGCCGCCAAAATCATCATGGTTATCCAGAATAAGTATTTTTGCGTCCGGTCCCGCCGATTGTCTATAAAACCAGGCTGCGGAAAGTCCACTGATGCCGCCCCCAACAATCACAAGGTCATAGTCTTCGCCAGTCGGATCGGCAGAAAATATGTCGCCGTCGCGCACCAGATGCGCTGTTTCAAAGGAACCGTCATGACTACCGCGCATATTCACCTTATCGGGCGGATAATAATTTGCGTCAGACTGGTTTGGCTTGGCCTTGTCCAGCGCCTGCATCGCCTTAACCAGTGATGGACATAAAATTGCACCAGTCACCGCAATACTTGCACCACTGAGAAAATCCCTTCTTAGGATTTTTCGGCCCATTCCCAGCTCTTTGTCGGTGAATTTTCTCTTGGTCATGCCTGCCCCTTATTATTTAAAGAAAACAGGCTATCACACCAAGTTATTATATAACAATAGCTATGTTTTGTTGACGAGATATTGATCCGCGAGAACTTCGCGTACTGCGCGGTGGGCCTCATCAATTGCCACATCGGTAAACGGATTACCGCCAGCATCCGAGTTTGCAATTGAAATACGGCCCAGCTTCTTACTTGCCACCGCGCAGGGACGATCATCGGTCGGATAAAAGCACCAATGAAGCGGCTCGGAAAGTGTATTATAAATATAAGCGTTGCCGTGTGGCCAGCGATTAACGGTGATCGCCGCGATATCCCGCGCCGCATCAAATCCACCACCCGCAAGCATGCGGTTAAGCTGGTCACGAATGTTATATTCAAAGGTAGAAAATGGTGTATTAAAAAGCTCCGTCCTTCCGGCTAGAAGCTGGGTACGCCTGTCTTCGCCAGGCATACATGGTGCTCTGTGCATTTTCACCACCACTGGCTCGTCTGGATTTATAGGCGCCTTATAATTCCCATAACTTAGAGGCATATGCAAACTTGATTGAGTATGGTACTCACCCGGCGATTGAATGCTTGAAACACCAAGTTTGTGAAAAGCATGGCCGTTTCTAAGCAGCACATTGGTATAAACACGCGGCGCCTTAATGCCGTATTTCATGGCGCGTTTTTGTTCATCGGAAAATTCCCGTGCAAAATACGGGATCACCATATGCCAGCAGGCAAGAATAACACTTTTTGCCGTGACCTTATGAGCACCATTTCTCATATAGGTAACCTCAACCGACTTTGCCACTTTGGGATCTCCCATATGTTGCACATTAACCACAGTGCTATTAAGCCTGATACGGCAGTCATTAGCCTCCCGGTCAAGGCAGCTATAGTCGCTTGGCGCGGTGATCAAATCTTTGAGGGTATCCCCTGGAATTGAGCCAGGGATAAGCTTGCGCACCAACATTCGGGTGATGGTTGCGTTGCCGTCTGGAAAATATATAGAACTTTCGCGGTGTTCGAATTCGCGACCATGATGAGAGCCGCCAATGTGATGCAGTGGACTTATTTTACCGGTAACACTCAGCTTAAGATGCTCAAACCCCGGATAACCGCCCTGCTGCCAACAATAAAGAGCTGGAACCTGTTCGGGCCCCATATAAAAGCGAAAATGTGTTCTTGATTGAAAAAACGGCAGGACACTTTCATCAAGCCCCAGATATTTGGTCAGATAATCATTATAATTTATCCCAGCCAGTTTTATTTTTTTGTCGTCGTCGGACAAACCCAGCAGTGCATCGGCGCGAACGTCTTCTTGATAAAGTCTAGTAATATCGCGTTTGGCGATCTCCGACATGGGTGTTTTAGATATAAATTCCGGCCACTCCATTCCTTCTGGTCTAGTCGCCAGTCCTTCACCGCCGAATGTATCCTTATCAAACCAAGTCGACCGCGCAAGGCCATTATTTCGGTAATAACGCACCATATCTTTGGTCTTGTCGTTATAGGCAAAAGGATCGATGCCAATTTCTGCAAGCATCCCCATGGCCACCGTACTATAATTGGTCGGCTGCTCAATATTAAGCGTGCCGCCATTAACAAGTATCTTACGGCCATCAAAAGTGTATTCATTGCGCTTGGCATGGCCGCCAAAATCATCATGATTTTCAAGGATTAGTATTTTTGCATCCGGTCCTGCACTCTGGCTGTAAAACCACGCCGCAGCAAGGCCGCTAATACCGCCACCGACAATGACAAGATCATAATCTTCGCCAGTTTCCACCGGTTCAGTAATCATACGGCCATCTCGAATGGTGTGGGATGCTTCAAACGATCCGGTATGGCTACCGCGCAAACCATCAAGGGCTGGTGGATAATAACCTGGCTGATCCTGCTTTGCTGCGCTCATTCCCTGAGCCAGTGCAGATGGACCTAGGGCGGCAGCCACAACACCCATGCTGACGCCATTTAAAAAATCGCGTCGGTCGATCTGCCGGTCCATACCGAGCTTATTATGATTTTTCATAGCGTTCGCCATCATTTTGTCTCAAAATTTTGGACGGTGATCCTCGTTAGTTATTATTCCATGCCCCGCATATTAATCCAAACCTAAAAGATCCGCAGCATTACCGGAAATCATTTTCTTGATATTGATGTGCGAATAGTCGAGGTCAAGACAAGTCGCAATGACATTTTTAAAACCTTCAACCGGTGTAGGATTACCCATCTGCCCGAGGTCAGAACCAAGAATAGTGCGCTCCACGGTCCCCGCTTTTATCAGAGCATCGAGATTTTCCGGAGTATAAAAATGAAACTTTGAGCCCGGTACAAACATACACATTGAATGCTCAAGATAGGCGCCCATAGTCACCAGATCGCCCATTTCTGCTTCGGTTGCATCAATTAAATAGGATGGATGATTAACGAGAAGCTTTTTAACACCACGTTTTTTAGCCTCTTCAAATAGCGGAAAAATTTCTGTGATGTGAAGGTGTCCGCCAGAAAGAACAATATCCGCTTCGGCGATCATATCAAGAATGAATTTAACATCGTCTAATAATACACCACTATCATCAAGGACGCTTAGCTCAACCGGCGCCAGCATCTTTTCTTTGGTGGTTGGGAATTTTTTTTCAAAATCTTTATCTGATTTATGATGTGCGATGTGATTGCGTGATGAAAAGGTCGGCATCCAAACAAGTTTTGCACCCAACTTTATTCCGTGATCAACGGCGAAGCGATTAATACCGCCCGTAGAATTATTAAGTGGAACACCTGAGAGCATCTGAACACCAAGTTCCTGAAAATGGTTCATCAGCAATTCTGTAAGCGGTGTCGCTGAATAATAGTGATCCTTGATCAGGATCGCCTTCATATTCGCAGCCGCCCCCTCTTTCATCACTTCGATATGATCAATGCAGCGGGGCATAACGCTTGGCCCGCTATGACAATGAAGATCTATAGCCCCTTCAAGAATTTCACTAAGCACCGCATCATCATATTTTGCAGCGGGAGATTGATCAGCAGACGAATTAATACGGTCTGGTATATTTTTTACCATTTTTACTTCCTGATATTTATGAAAAATCTTTTATAAGGCGAGCGATACCTTTTTGGATGAGGTTATGTTCCGAACCGACCGCAAACATAGTAACGCCGAGGGCGCGTAGCATATCTTTTTCTTCGGGCTTTGCATAAGCGGCGATGCGTTTACCAGCGTTTCTAGCCACTTCGCACACATGCTCAACGGCATCGATAATTATTTTGTCATTGGCTGAATTTGCGCCGTAACCAACGGTGAGATCCATGCGACCAAGAAACAGACAATCTATGCCCGCTACCTCAACAATTTTTTCGATATTTTCAACGGCTTCCACATCTTCAATTTGAGCGATGATCGTGGTTTCGCGGTCAGCTTCATCAATATACTCATTCATAACCCGGGTTCCGTAGCCACCAGCACGCTGTGTGCCGGCGAAACCGCGCTTGCCGTTTCTATAGCGGCCACCCAAAGCAATTTCATTGGCTTTATCCACCGTCGCAACATGGGGAACGATAATACCAGTTGCACCGCAATCAAGCGGGTAAAGCATGCCTGTAGCCGTGTTTTGTTGAATACGTACGAACATCGGCATATCTGCGGCTCGCCCCGCC
>TARA_R110002096_G_scaffold376724_9_pt1 | contig 24194 bp, 17 predicted proteins | sample TARA_R110002096 | Tara Oceans TARA_R110002096 (sample SAMEA4397295) | marine metagenome | biome: Polar Biome; feature: [DCM] deep chlorophyll maximum layer (ENVO:01000326); material: water (ENVO:00002006), including particulate matter (ENVO:01000060) such as... | depth 35 m
GGATTCGTCACTTCTGGACGCAGTATCACGAAATCCTCCCCGGCGTGGCCATGGAAGGTTACTCGCCCAAAACGCTGGCGTGGCTTCACCAAAACCCGAAGTGGGATCCGCGCGTTCGCCTCGCCGCGCCCGAACTGCGACCCGGCCTGATTGAGGCCCGCGCCACCCAACCCATGCCGGAACTCGGCGGCCACGCAATCGCCCAAGTCGATGGCGAAATCCTCGGCGATCAGGAGTTCGACGGCCTCATCGGCAAGCCCGTGCAGAAGAACGGCCTCTGTATGGCTGCCAACTGCAAGTCTCATGGAATTGGTCTCATGCAGATGCTGATGGCTGCGAAAGTCGCGGAGGCGGCTGCGGAAGAGTCCCACGACGACGACAACAAGAAAGATCCCAAAAAAGAGGACGAAGAAGAGAAGAAGAAGGACGAGGAAAAACCCAAGGAACCCGAGGTGAATGAAGACGGCGAACAGCTGATCGACGGCATTCCGGAATCCTTCGTTGGTCCCCTGCTCGCCGATCTCGTCGCTCACGAAGTCGGCCACACCATTGGTCTTCGCCACAACTTCAAGGCGTCATCGATTTACACGATCGAAGAGATCAACAGTCGAAAAGTAGCCGGCAAATCCGCCATGACCGGCTCCGTCATGGATTACATTCCGGTGAATATCAACGCGCAGACCGGCGAGATCCAGGGCGACTTCGCCATGATCGATGTTGGTCCCTATGACATGTGGGCGATCGAATATGGCTACACGTTCAACGACTTGAAGCCGATTCTGGCACGGGTTGGTGAACCTCAACTCGCCTACGCGACTGACGAAGACACCTTCGGCCCCGACCCTCTCGCCCGGCGCTACGATTTCGGGAAAGACCCGCTCACGTTCGCCGAAAACCAGATGCGGTTGGTAAAGAAGAATCGCGCAGTAATTCTCAATGGCTTCGTCAAGGACGGCCAAAGCTGGAGCAAAGCCCGGCGCGGCTATGAACTGACTTTGGCGGTGCAAACCCGCGCCCTTGCCATGATGGCCAACTGGATTGGCGGCACCCACGTGTATCGCGACAAGAAAGGCGATCCCTCCAACCGCGCCCCGCTCGAAGTCGTTGCCGCGAAGAAGCAGCGCGACGCCCTCAAGTTCGTCATGAAAAACGGGTTCGAAGAGTCCGCCTACGGCCTCACTCCAGAATTGCTTCGCTACATGACCATCGACAAATGGTGGAACGAGCCTCGCGGCCGCTCCAGTGCGATGCAAAATCCCGCCTGGCCCGTACACGACAAGGTCCTCGGCATTCAATCCTCGTTGTTAACCAGCCTGATGCGCCCGGAAACGCTCGAGCGCATCTACGACAACGAGTTTCGCGTTCCCGCCGATGAAGACGCCTTCACCATTCCGGAACTTCTCGACCAATTGCGCGACGGGATCTGGGGCGATCTCCAAGCGCTGCTCAAAGACGACGCCAACAAGTTCTCTGCTCGCAAGCCGGCGCTTTCCAGCCTGAGCCGGAACCTGCAGAAGGAATACATCGATCGCCTCATCGATCTCTCCAGCCCGGAAAGCGGCCTCAGCATTGGCGAGCGCCCCATCCAGGATCTCGCGGCAATGCAGCTTGGAGAAATCCGCGACCAAATTGACGCCGTCAAAGCGGATCCCCGTTTCGACCCTTACTCCAAAGCTCACCTTCAGGAATCCAGCAAGCGCATCACCAAAGCGCTCGAAGCGAATTTTGTTGTGGAAGTACGGTGAGATTTCCTCAGGTTCAGATTCGAATGGAATACCGGAATCAATAGCCAATCCCTGACTTACGATCTGGCGAAAAGCTCTTTTCGGATTTCCGCCATATTGCAGTGAGGCGAACCCATGCGTTGCTTGTATGGTATTTGGAAAATAGGTATCAATCGTTAGCCTTTGGGTTCAATCTGAGAGCCACGAATTCGACGGATCATTGACATTCGTTGAGAAATTGGAATTCTGAAGTATTTCGTGAATCGAAATGCCACTTTCCTCCCACAACTCTGGCCTAACTTTGGATGAGATTCGCCACGGCCCTGAATCCCAATTCTTCGATCGAAAAAGCTGCCGCATCAAACCATCAAAACTAGCGAATCACGTCATTGGAATGTTGAACGCAAGTGGGGGTGTCATCGCGCTGGGCATCGGGGACGATGGCGAGATTGAAGACCTTCGCGAAATGGAGGAAAACGATCTCGATCAGTTTCGAAAAATTGTAATCGAATTCGTGTCGCCATCAGCCTTGGTCGAAATCGAGGAGGTGGAACTTGAATCCGGTGAGCTGATTTTCCTCTACCACATCGAGCCAGACTATGAGCGGCTGTTTATGAGGAAGGACAATGAGGCGGTATATCTGCGAGTAGCCGATAGCTCTAACGGACCTCTCAATCGCGAACAGGTCCGAAAATTGGAGTACAACAAGCCGATTCGATCCTTCGAAGATGAGCAGCGGCCCGATTTTGATCCGACCGATTTGAGGAATTCGGTTTGCGACTACTATGTCACCAAAATGAACTACGCCGGTTCCTTTGAAGATCTAGCCGTAAAGCGAAACTTGGCCGTGCAAAATGGGAAGCAAATCGTTTACAAGAATGCAGCGATTCTCTTATTTGCCGAGGAACCCAGCAAATACATTCCAAACGCTTTAGTTCGGTATGTTCGCTATCGTGGAACCGAAAGCCGTACCGGAATTGAGTTCAATGTGGTTAAGGATGAGCGCTTTGACGAGTGCCTGCCGCGCCAGATCGAAGTTTTGCAGCGTTACATTGACGCCACTTTTCGAGACTACTATTTCCTTGATCTCAAGGAGGGAAAATTCACAAAGGTTCCCGAGTATCCACGTGAAGCCTGGCTAGAGGGAATCGTAAACGCGTTGTGTCACCGCTCCTACAACCTGCAAGGGAACTCGATTTATTTCAGGCACTTTGAAGACCGAATCGAAATTTCCAACAGTGGTCCACTACCAGCACAGGTAACGATTGAGAACATTCAGAGGCAACGCTATTCTAGGAACCCCCGTATAGCGAGAATGTTGTCCGAGTTCGACTATGTCCGGGAACTCAATGAAGGAGTGCCAAGGATTTTTCGTGCCATGGCCGAGGGAGAGTTGGCAAGTCCTGAGTACCGCGTCGAAAATGACATCGTGACGCTAACGCTTCGAAATCGCGTCACCGATCGGAAGGAGACAATTCACGAAGATGTATTGAAAGCTGTCGAAGAGGGATGGAAGGACTTTGCAACCTCTCAGCGTGCTATTGTCCATTTCTTGTTCCAAAACCATGAAGCCACAATTGACACCTTAGCAGAAAATCTTGAATTGAGCACGCAGACCGTTCGTAACCAACTCAAGAAGATGGAATCGCTGGAAATCGTGGAGAGGTTAAGCGCGAAAAAGCGGGACAAATTTGCGGTTTATCGATTTAAGCACAAATGACCGCAAACAAAAAAACCTCTTAACTTACTTATAATGAACAACTTAAGTGAGCAATTGGCTGAGTGAGGTGGTATTAACCAAATTTTCTAAAAATTAGCAAACTAGCCCTTGTTTAAGGAACAACCCTCACCTCAAGCACGGCCAAAATCAGTGCAGTTCGGCCATAAAACCAGACAATCGATGCCTTTCACAACGTTCTCTTCCTCATATTTGAATTCCACGCTTAGTAGCTAAAACTCCTCAATTCATCACCGCCTCAATCTGCTCCCGCGTGAGCCGCCATTTGGCGTTGCATCGGGGACAGGTGACGGTGATGGCTTCGTCGCCTTGGAACAATTCGTCCAGTCCCTGGCTGGCGAGCGGGGCGATGGCGGGGTAGATGCGTTCGAGGTTGCAGCCGCATTCGAACCGGAACTTCCGCGTTTCAAGGAGGCTGAGCGTTTCGTCGTTTTCCAGATTGCGGGCACCTTCGGGAGTGAGCGCTTCGAGCCATTCCTCGTCGCAGTCCGGTTGCGCACTGATCATGAAAAACTCTTCGTCGCCGAGCTCAAAAATGCGGGCACGGCGTTGTTCGCTCTGCAGGTAAAACGTCTCCACCGCGTCAAAAACGCGGCTTCCCTTCATCTCGGTCGTGCTTTGGCGCGGGTCTTCATTCTGCACCTTCACCTGGGCGTAAAACAGTCCGTTTTTCGTTTCCCGAACGCCGTCCGTGAAGACACGACCGGTGACGCTCTCGCCCAAGCTGCTGGCGGTGACGAAGAGATTGGCCAGCGGATTGGGAATGTTAAGCGTCCACGCGTGGGTTTCCTTCCACGGACGAGTCGTTGCGTGGAGCACCACCGCAGCGAGGCCGTCCTTCAGCATCAGGTCCAGTTCAGGCGGATATTGCACCGCCTGATCCATGAGATGCAGATAGTAGTCCACATAGAGCCGCTCGAAGCTGGCGTGAACCGCCAAGGCATTGCGCTCCCGGACAAAGTAGCTGCGAACCTCAATCAGCGTGGTCGCATCCCGCGCGTCAGGAACGCTTGGCATTTCGGAACTGGAATCAGCTTCTGACATCAGGCAGTCGCCGGTCCAGCCACTTTCGCGGCTTCCGCATCCATGACTTCGCGGCGCAAATTGAGTTTGCGGGTCCGCGCCCACCAAAGGACGATGGGCGATGCAACGAAGAGGGAGGAGTAGGTTCCGATCAGGACACCGATGATCAGCGTGAGCGCGAAATCATTCAGCGAAGGCCCGCCAAAGACGAAGAGCGTGCCCACGACGATCAAGGTCGTGATACTGGTCAAAATCGTCCGGCTCAACGTGGCATTGAGGCAGAAGTTCATCACGTCCTTGATGTCGCCACGTTTGGTTCGCAAACCTTCCCGCAATCGGTCGAACACCACAATGGTGTCGTTGATCGAGTAACCCGCGATTGTGAGCAAAGCGCCCACCGTGATCAGGTTGATTTCATGACCAAAGAAGATCACGAGACCAAGGGTGATGGTTAAATCGTGAATCACGGCGACGATGGCACCGAGCGCGAAGGCCATCGATTCGAATCGGAAGCTGACATACAGCATGATCCCAACCAAGCCGAGAGCCAATGCGAGGATGGACGACTTGAGCATCTCGTTTCCGACATTGGAGCCAACGGATTCGAGCGAGGTGTCCTCAAGAGGCATTTGCAACGCTTCCCGCAGATGATCGCGGGCAAGATCGCCTTGTTTTTCCGGAACGCGGATGGTGTAGAACACCGTCTCGGTTCCTTGAGGCTTCTGCTCCTGAACCTGCGGTTCACCTCCCAGATCGACCGAACGCAGCGCATCCTGGATTTTGGGGACGGAAAGATCTTCCGAAGATTGAATGGTGAGCAAGTCACCGCCGCGCAACCCCACTCCCAGAGCGGAATCCTGTTTCACCCAGAGGAGCGAAATCGCTCCGATGACCAAGATAATGGAGATCATCGCGGCCTTGCGTCGCTTGCCGAGGAAGTCAATGCTGCGCTCCTTCACCAACTGCCAGAGGCTGATGTTTTTGAGGATGCCTGCGTCCATGAGCCAACCGAAGCAAACCCGGGTCACCAGCAATGAGGTAAAGAGCGAACCAAACACCCCGATCATGAGGGTAATCGCGAAACCCTTGATGGTTCCGGTCGCGAACCAGAGCAAAATCGCCGCAGCAATCAGCGTGGTGATGTTGGCATCGAAAATCGCGGAAAACGCCTTCCCATAAGCCGCGTCAAGCGCCGCCTTGAACGACTTCCCGGCCTTTTGCTCCTCTCGCAGTCGTTCGTAAATGAGGACGTTCGCATCGATCGCGATACCAATGGTCAGAATAATTCCGGCAATACCCGGCATCGTCATGACGAACTGGAACATCGACATGATGCCAAAAATGATGACGACGTTGAGCGCCAGACCAATGGTCGCGACCAAGCCGGCAAAGTTGTAGTAAACCAGCACGAAAAGCAGCGTGATGGCCAAACCAGCAATCCCCGCATACATTCCCTGACGAATCGTGTCCTCACCCATCGCCGGGCTCACGCTCGACTCCGACTCGATCTTGATCGGGTTCTGGAGCGGGTTCTTCAGCTTGGTGGCCAAGGTGAGCGCTTCGTGTTGATCGAAACTTCCCGTGATCATGAAGTTTGCGCCAAACACCCCGTTGATGGATGGAGCCATGATGACCTCGCGATCGACGAGAATCGCCATCCGTTTGCCCACATTTTCCTTGGTGAGGTTCCGCATTTTGCCGTCGGCCTCCCCTTTCAACTCGACGTTGATCTGGAATCCGCCCGGCGCATAACTCACGCCGGCGTTATTGATCAACTCGCCACCGATTGGCGCCCGCAATTGGACGATCTCGGCTTGTTCAGAAATCTTCTCGCGTGCTTCAGCAATGGCGCGGTCAAGCTTGGCAAGCAGGCGGGTCCGCAATCCGTTTTCGTCGCCTTCAGCTTCGATCAACGCCACCAGCGCCTTCTTCTCTTCCAGCTTTCGCTCGAGAGACGCCGTTCCGTAGGGCTCGACCAGCTCATATCCGGGAAAGACCTTTCCTTCACGCGCTTGACTCACCAGAAACGCTGAGGAGGACTGGCCATTGGGATGAACCAGGGCCAATTCCAGTTTCGCGGTTTCCTCCAGCTTGCTCCGGATGAGATCGCGTTCTTCCTCGCTGATCCCCGGCATCTGCAACAAAATACGATTCGTGCCTTGGGGAGACATCGTCAAATCGGTGACCCCGCCTTCGTCGAGACGGCGCTGCAGCGTCGCCATGACGTCCTGAACCGCCTGTTCATCGATCTCCTTCTCGCCATCACTCTGGATCTCGAGGATGAACTGGGTTCCCCCCTGAAGATCAATCCCTTTCGGCATGGGGAAATTGAGAAAGAAAAAGAGCGTAAACGCTGCAACACCCAGGGTGAGAGCGGTGCCGACAATCCGGCGTTTCACGACTTTCTCGATCGCGAAGTAGGCCACAAACAAGCCAAACAATCCCAGTCCGATCCAGAAAATCATCATCGGGTTGATCGCGTGCGCAACCTCTTCAATCGGCGCCGCGACTTCCGGAATGGAACCTTCCGGAGCAGCGCTAACCACCGTTTCGCGCGCTTCACCGGCGACTTCCGCCGCAGCGTCTTGCGTTTGCGCAACGGCTTCCTTGGCTGCCTCAGCGGTCTCGGTCGCCGCTGCCGCGCCAGCTTCCGCCGCGTCCTTGGCAACGTCTTTCACCGCTTCGGCTGCTTCCGCAACAGCCCCGCCCGCATCGGCAGCGGCTTGACCAGCTTGAGCGACGGCATCACCTGCCGCCTCGGTAATTTGCTGAGTGAAGGCGAATGCCTGAGTCAGAATTTCAAAGTCCATGATCTAGGGATTTAACGGGATTCGAAAAACGGCGATTAGCTCGCTCGCAGCTTGACCTCTTCGTCCTGAGGCTCGTCGTCCCCGCCATCTCCTCCGTCATCGTCTGAGCTGGCGTCACCTTTGCCGATCACCGTGGCGATGCTCGACTTGTCGAACTTCATCTTCACGCCCTCGGCAACTTTTACGGTGACGGTTCCCTTGGCGTCGTTCTTATTGGCGACGATTCCATGAATTCCACCCGCGCTGATGACGCTGTCACCAACTTTCATTGAGCTGAGCTGGGCCTCCAACTTTTTGCGGCGTTGATTGTTGGGGCGCAGGATGAGGAAGTACATTAAACCGAACATCAACAGCATGGGGACAAGCAAGCTGCCGATTCCTCCAGACGGTGGCGGAGTAGCTGGTGCTTCTTGGGCGACGAACAAAAGATCTGAAAGATCGAAAAGAGACATTTTATAGGGACTATGAAGGTTGTGATTTCTCTTGCCCAGCACGATAACGAGCCACGAATTCCTTCCGGAACCGAGCAAAAGAGCCGTCCTCGATAACACACCTGATCCGACTCATCAAGCTGAGATAAAAATGGAGGTTGTGGAGCGTTAAGAGCCTCATTCCCAGGATTTCGCCCTGAGTGACCAAATGCCGGATGTATCCGCGACTGAATCCGGCACAAAGTGGGTGCGTATTGGGCGAGATCGGCTGGTCATCCAGCTCGAAACGCTTGTTGTTGAAATTGAGCGTTCCGTCCTCGGTGTACGCCGTTCCATGCCGGGCCACCCGGGTCGGCAACACGCAGTCAAACATATCGACGCCGCGCGCCACCATCTCGACCAATTGATCCGGCTGACCGAGCCCCATCGCGTAACGCGGCCGGTCGGCCGGGAGAAACGGAACCGAATGCTCGACCGCACGCATCATCTCGTTCTCGGGTTCGCCGACGCTAACTCCGCCGATCGCGTAGCCATGAAAATCGAGCTCCACCAGCTTCTTCGCGCTTTCTTCCCGCAGATCCGCAAACGTCGATCCCTGCACAATCGCAAAAAGCTGTTGGCGAGCCGGGTCCGCGTGCTCATCGAACCAGCGCCGGCAGCGCGTTTCCCAGTTCAGCGTCAGGTCCAAGCTCTTCGCCGCGTAATCGCGCTCGCAGGGATAAGGCGGACATTCGTCAAACGCCATCACGATGTCGCTCCCCAAGTCTGACTGAATCTCCATCGATTTTTCCGGGCTCAAAAACATCGGCGAACCATCGAGGTGACTCTGAAATCGAACCCCGTCCTGCTCGATCTTTCGCAATTTCGCCAAACTCCAAACCTGAAACCCACCGCTATCGGTCAAAATCGGCCGATCCCAGTTCATGAATCCGTGCAACCCGCCGAACTTCTTCACGACCTCCGGACCGGGTCGCAGCCAGAGGTGATAGGTGTTGCCGAGAATGATCTGCGCCTCCAGCTCAACCAACTCCGCCGGGCTCACGGCCTTGACCGACGCCCGCGTGCCCACCGGCATGAAGATCGGGGTCTGGATTTCGCCGTGTGCCGTCGTCAAGCGACCGCGGCGAGCCTGGGTTTCGGAATCGGTTTGAAGTAGTTCGAACATGGCAACAAAGAGAGCCGCAACCTCTCCCGGCTTCCTGCGACGAAGTCAACGCAAGAACTACTTCAGCGTCGCCAGGTACGCCACAACGTCCCGAAGTTCCCGCTTGCTCAGCAACGCCATCATCGGTGGCATCAGGCTGATGGGTGGCGTTTGGGTCGCGATATCGGCCTTGTTGACGTTGTCGGTCTTCTTTCCGTCCGCGCTGCGGATTTCGAGCTGCTTTTCGGTTTCCTTGCGAAGTTGACCGGAAACGGTTTTGCCATCGTTCAGCGTGACGGAAATCATGCCGTATCCTTCAGCGATCACCGCCGACGGCAGAACGAGCGCCTCGAGCAGATAACGCGGCTCCTGTTCTCCAATCGCCTTCAAATTTGGCCCGATCACGCTTCCGGCACCATCTTTGACCTTGTGGCAGCGGATGCACTGCGCGGCGATGTGGTTCATGAAGAGATCCCTGCCGGCGCTGACATCGCCACCATCGAGACATTCGATCCAGGGCGAAAGCGGGTCGTCGGCATCGCGGGGATAACCGGCCTCGATCCCGCGTGCGGCGGCGGCCTCCAACAACTCGATGTGCATCGCGATCTCAACGCCATCCTGATGAAACCGGCCGATCCACTCGTTGAGCACGGCATCGGCGGCTTCGGTTTCGAGGCTGGTCAGCGTCTGAATCGCCGCCTGACGCTCGGTGACGGACGGAGCGTCATCGAGACGAAGCCGAAGATACTCAGCCGCACGGTCGGCATCAGATTTCGCGAGAAACTGACTTCCACGAATCCGCAATTTTTCGGCGTCCGACTTCAGGGCGAAATCGATCGCCACGGCCGACTCCAGATTCTCCAGAGCCACAACGCGGAGTGAGTCGGGAGCTTTCGAGTTTTCCAGAACGGCGAACAGCGCTTCCGGCTCGAGCTGGATTCCGAGACTCCTTGTCAATTCGAGCGTCTTCTCGACCAACGCCGGGTTGTCTTCGGAGAGTAAGCTTTTGAGCCCCACCTCTTGAATCGCGGCGGCGATCGGCCCTTTCTCGCGCTTGCCCAACACCCGGCGACGGCCTTCGACGCGATCCAGGACCGGCGGGTTCGTCCAAATCGCGAGGGTTTCGAGGGCGTGCACCCGCATCGCCGGCAGGACTTCGTCCGGATTCGTATTGAGAGCATACTTCAGCACGCGGGCGGCGTGCTCCGGAGAACCCAGGCGGAGGTTCGCGTTGATGGCGCGGCGGATCAAGGCCTCGCCACGCATTGGAGGCTCGTCCAAAACCTTGGCAAGAGCAGGGAGTGCCTCGGGAATCCCGGCGTCGTCATGGATCGCGCGGGCGGCTTCATCGATGGTATTGCTGTGGAGTGCGTAAAGAAAGTCCGCAACCAGCGGTGATTTCTGGCGTCGCAACGCGAGAGCAGCCGTGGTGTGAACCAAATCAAAATCGTGATGATAGAGTTCCGCGAGTTGTTCCGGCTCAGCACAAGCGGCCAACCCCATGGAGACCGCATGAACGAGATAGGATTCATCCGCAGCGACCGCGCTAACGCGATTGATGACCTCGACAAGTGGCTCAACCGCATCTGGTGTTGATTGACTGGCCAGGGCAATCGCCGCATGCATCTGGAGGCGCCGAGAATCCGAAGCCAACAAGGGAAGCAACGCCTTTCCCGAGGTCGATCCCGTCGGCAAATCTCCAATCGTCTTTGCCGCTTGAACCTGGATCTCCAATTCGGAATCGGCGAGGAGACTGGTAAGTTTCGCCACGGAATTCGAATCCCCGGCCCTGGCCAACTGCCCAAGACCCCAGACCGCGTGAACGCGAGCCAAGGTTTGATCCATCCCGGACAACGCAGCATCGAAGAGCTCGCGCTGGTTCCGTTTTACGATTTCAAACTGCGCTTTGAGCCGAACCCGTTGATCCGGATGATGAAGCAATCTGCCCAACTCCGGTTCCGGAATGGAGGCGGCTTCCTTCTTCAACAGGGACTGGGTTTCGGTCCTGGCCGGGTCCGGATTCGCAACATCGATCTTCCAGACAGCGCCCGTCTGGTTCAGAGGATAGCCGTTCGCCCAATCCGCCGCATAAATCGCGCCGTCCGGTCCAAAGTTCCAGCCGATCAAGGCCTTGCCCGCGCCCACCTGGCGGGAGTTGACCATCGCAAAGCTCGCCCCCACCGGCTCCACCTGAAACGCCCACTGCACACCTTTCGGTGCCTCGGTCATGAAGTATGTCCGCTCCCACCCCGGGCCAAGCGCCGTGCCCGGATTGTAGATGAATCCGCAAGGCCCATCCTTGTAGTTGCAGATGGGCGCAACCGTGTAGTAAGGCCGGTTGACGAATCCATTCACAACCTCGGCCGGCTTCCACAGATTCTCCGCCATCCACGGATTGTAGCCGTTCCCGCGATATTGATAGTTGCAGCGCCAACCAGCATCCGAGCCTTTCACGATATAGACGAAACGCTCCATCTCGCCGGGCTTATCCGAGTCGTTATCGACCCCGAAGATGTTGCCGTATTCGTCGAACGCGATTTCCTGAACGTTGCGCAATCCGTGGGCAAACACCTCGTAATCGCTTCCATCCGGATTGCAGCGCATCAATCCACCCTGGTTGGGATATCCCGGCAGGCCCTTGTCGCCGACCGTCCAGTAAATCTTGCCATCCGGCCCAACCGTGAGCCCATGCATGTCGTGCCCCGCATAGGCAACGTGCATGCCGAATCCCGTCGCCATGACCTCACGAGAGTCCGCCATCCCATCACCGTCGGTATCCTTTAACCGCCAGACGTCCGGAGCGATCGTCGAGAACACCGAGCCTTCGTGCCAAAGCACTCCCGCCGCGATCCCCGTCACCTCGGTTTGAAAATCGTCGGCAAACACCTGGATCTTGTCGGCTGTCCCATCGCCATCGGTATCTTCAACCAAATGAATCTTTTCGCTGAGAACGGTCAGGTCCCGCCAATCGTGGGAGCCGTCTCCATTGAGATCCTCGATCCGGTTCTTGTTCTTCTCCGAGCGTTCCGGCGCAAGTCGCTCGTGATAAAACGCCCGCTTGTCATCGATGCTGGTGAAACCGACTTCATCCTCGATCCAATCGCTGTTCTTGCGAATATCGAGATCCTGGATCTTGCGGCGCTGCGTCTGCGTAACGTAGACCCGCCCTTCGTCGTCGAGACTCACCGCCACGGGGTCGGGCACATTCACGTCACCGCTCCATTTGTGGAAGTTCAATTCGTTGGATTCAGCCGATTCCTGACCCAGGCAGGGCCCGAGGATCGCGGCACAGAGACTTACGAGAAGGGGTAATCGAAGTTGGGGCACGTTCCACGATTAGACTGTCGATTCCAACTTGTCACGAGCGAATCCGGCAGGGAACCGGCAAACTGCGGGACGTCATCTTGCCACTTGCATCTCACCCTCCCCTCTTCTTGGTGGCAGTCATGAAAACCCCAATTGCTATCTCCCTCCTCTGCATTGCCTGGCTCGGACTCGCCACCGCCGAACCCGAAACGAAGCCGATTTTCAGCGGAACAGACTTCACCGGCTGGAAGGTGCCCAAGGGAAACGCGGAGAAAAACTGGTATCAGGCCGTTGATGGCGAACTGCACATCCAGAGCGGCCCGGACAAGAAAGGCTCCATTCTCTGGACGGAGAACTCCTTCAAAGACTTTGTCGTCGAACTGGAATTCAAATTCGGCGAAGGCACGATCGATTCCGGCGTCCATCTCCGCAACATGGACCAAATCCAGATCGGCATCTCCGGCTCTCTCAAGCGTGACATGACCGCATCCCCCTACATCCCCGGCAAAGGCTACCCCGTCGAAGCCGAAGGCGTCGCGGAATTGCTCAAGCTCGATGACTGGAACGCGATGAAAATCCAAGCCATTGGCAAGCAATACACGGTTTGGCTCAACGGAAAACAGGTGATGACCTACGAGTCTGACACCGCGATTGAAGAAGGCCCAATCGGCCTCCAGCTCCACGGCGGCAAGGACATGGCGATTACCTTTCGTTCGATTCGCCTTGCGGAGTTGAAAGGTTAGTTGCTCAACGCAACATCGCCCTCCGTCTCATTCGGTCGGTGCGTCAGGCGACCCTTCGCATTCGAAATGGTTTCAAACCCCATGGCTTTGAAGACCGATTGCCCTTTCTCGGGTGCGGCGAGATAGCGCGCAAACTTCAACGCTTCGGCGGGTTGTTTGCTGGCGGTCAAGACGGTGACGCTGACGTTGTCCGTTTCCGCGTCGAACTCGGGAATCCGAATGGCCTCCAATCCTTTGAACTGGGGAATGGTGGAGTTCCAGATGACGGCGACGTCAACGGCTCCGACTTTGAGGTCTGCTGCGATCTCGGTGACTGTTGGCTTCATCACGGCGACTTTGCCGGCCAAGGCCGCCCACTCATCCCCCAATCCACGCTTGGTTGCCTTTCCGATGCTGGTCGCCTCCGGGTTTCCAACCGCGACACGGATGTCTTCACGCAACAAATCGTGAAGCGTGGCAACTCCTTTGGGGTTGCCACTGGCGACGGCCATGACCGGATATTGTCGCGCCAGGGGAATGACTTCAACGACCGCTCCCGAGTCTCTGGCTGACTGCACGGCGGAATCGTCTGCGGCGATGAAGAGATCGCCTTGATTGGAGATTTGCACTTGGCTGAGCAGGGTTCCAGTCCCGCCAAACTGCAGTTGAACTTCGACTCCGTATTCTTCCAAATATTGATGGGCAATCGCGACGGCAGGCTTCTGGATTCCCGCAGCGCAAAACACCATCAGCCTGGTCCCAGACTCGGAGGTTCCCTTGCGGTGAAAAATCTGGATCGCGAAAATCCCGACCGCCAGCACCACCATCAACGAGGCCACAATTTTCACCATGAAGACGTTTTGGGGTTTGTTCGACGGCGTCGAAACCAATCGCGCAAACCCGTCAATTCAACCACTTACGAGTCGATGAATTGCTCCATCGCAGCGTCGCGGGTCGCACCGCTGTGCAGGGCCTTTTGATAGAACTCCTTCGCGAGTTGCTTGGAAGGCTCGCTTCGGGTGGCGTAGAGCACGGAAAGGTTGAAGTAGGCTTCGGAGTGAGCCGGGTTCAACGCGACCGCTTTCTTGAACTCGGTTTCGGCGCGCGTTCCCCATCCCTTCAGGCTTGCGACCAATCCGACGTAGTTGTGGGCATCCGCGTTGTCTCCACCGTGACGGAGGCACTCATAAAAGCTCTCCAGAGATTCATCGAGCTTGCGGTTCCGGTAATTGAGAACGCCGAGGTAATAATGAGCATTGGCGCAGCTCTCATCGACGGAGAGCGCCCGCTCCAAGTGAGACTCAGCGGCTTTGAGATCGCCCTGGCGGAGATAAATGACTCCCATGTTGCAAAGGGCATAGAGATTGTTGCGGTCGAAATGCAGCACTTTGGCGTAGCCCCGGGATGCGGCATCGAAATTCCCCTGGCTGAAGTCGTAGTTGGCGGCTTTTGCCAGTTGGGTGATCTGGTTCTCGCGGTTTGCTGCAATCACCATGTCAGCATCGTAACTTTGAGGATTGGCCGGGATCGAAACCGTCATGGAACGAGGAGATGTCGACCCGAGAGCCACTGGTGCTTTGTTGGACTCAACGGCCTCAATCAACTGCAGATCCTCGGATTTCTTAAACATGGCCCGCTCGTCTTCACTGAGCTCGAGCCGTTCTCCGGCCATGCTGTCGAGACTGGCAAGGAGCGTTACGGACTGCACATCCAACTTGCGCAGTTCGTCGAGCACGATGTCGCGAGCCTGCTGCAGTCGCGCCTGCTTGACGAGTTGCTTCCGAATCAACCCTCGCAGCATGTCGTTCTCTTGAGCGGAACTGCTGAGATTCACGACTTCCTTCTGGCTATTGCTGAGCTGTTCGGCCAGGGAGGAGAGACGCTCTTTGGCCTGGGCCAGAAGCCCGTCTTTCTGGGAGATCTCGGCTTTGGCGTCATCCAGCTGACGAACCGTGGTGTCGAGCTGGGCCTTCATCACGTCGCGCTCCTGCAAGGCGTCATCGCGCTGCTTGGAGGTCGTGTTCAGCTCGGTCAGCATGGTTTTGAGCTTGCCGTTCAGCTCCTCAACCTTCTTCGCGTAGAGATTGCTGTCTTCTTCAGAAGCCATCCGCTCGTTCTGAATTCCCTCGACCTTCTTGCGAAGGCTTGCCAACTCATCTTTGTAGTCGCCACCACTCCGCGTCAGCTTTTCAATCTCCATTTTGGCTGCGGCGAGTTCTTTCTGCCATTTCAGATTCGCGGACACGAGATCCTTGACGTCTCCGTCGATCTGCTCACTCGCGTCGAGCAAAATGGCCATTTCGTCGAGATTCTGTTGAAGCTGATTCCGCTGCTCAACCAACAGGTTGCGCTCCCGAACCAACCCCTCGTTTTCGCGCCGCATTTGCAAATTGGAACGCTCCAAACTGGCAACTTTCGTGTTCAGCTCGGTGATGGTTTTCTGCGATTGTGCCAGTTCGACGAGCAATTGAGCGTTGGTCTCTGACAGATCGCCGTTTTCGCGAATGGCCTCGGCCAGCTTCTTGGCCATGTCATTGCGCTCGGAAGTGGCCTCCTCGGCAATTTTCTTCGCGGCTTTGATCTCCTGAGTCGCGGCATGAAGCTTGCGCTCGGTTTCCTCAAACTTCGCGATCATTTCCTCGGTCACTTTGCCCTTCGCCTCGTCCAACTCCTTCTTGATCTGGTCGCGCTCTTCGCGGGCTTTGTCGCGATCGGTGATGGCATTGGCCAGGCGCTTGGAAAGTTGTGCGTTGTTCTCCATTTGGTTGGCGCGCTCCTCGGCATAGGCATCGCGCTCTTTCGAGATGTCCTCGATCTCCGCTTTCGCCATCTCCAACGCTTTCAAAATGCTCGCGCTCTCCGTGTTCGCCCGGCGCAACTCTTCGGTGGCAAGCTTGAGCTGCTCCTGGGTCTGCTGAACTTTTTGCTCACTCAGCATGTCGGCATTCTTCAGGTCACCCAACGCCTTGGCCAGCTGGGCTTGAATGGTCGCCTCAACTTGCTTCGCCTTGGCGAGCTGGTTCTGGAGCGATTGCATGCGTTGCTCGCGCTCGGCAACCTGGCGCTCGAGCCGTTGCTTGGCTCCAGTCAGGAAATCAACCTGAGCCTGAAGATTGGTAAACTCCTGATTGACGCCCTGCGTGTAATTCTGGGCATTCGGCGCCATCGGAGCGGGCGCCGGAGTATAGGCCGGAGGCATGGGAGCTGCCGTTTGGGGAGTCTGAAATTCCGGACTTCCGGGCCGCACCACCATGGGACCATTTCCCATCGAAGGAGCCGCCTGAGCAATCCCGCTTCCCGGCAGAGGGCCGAGATCCTCCGAATTGTTGCCTTTCAAGCGGGCATGGACCTGATCGATTTTGTCGAGCAGCGCACGCCGCCGAAAATCCATCATGTTTTTCTTCCAGCTTGGATGCGTCCGCGAAATGTAGTCGAAGAGCCGCTGGGATTCCCGATAGCTGGCGAGAGCCTCCAAGTCCTTGCCACTTTCCTCCTTGGTTTCGGCATCGCGCATCTTCATGTAGGCACGCAGCCACAAATCTGATGGATCAGTTGAGAGTTCGTCTTGGGCAACGACGACGTCTCCAAAACCGACGCAAAGAGAGATTGTAACAAAAAAGACCCAGAGATTCGGAATCCGAAACATCATAGCAGCAGACAATAATTTTATAGGGATTGTTTAGGCGAATAGGTCTCCAAGGCTGGATATTCACACGCTATTCACAGGTGGCCCAGACTTTCTAGCATAGTTCTTTAAAAAAATCCTAGTAAAATCTAGTCTCAATCCAGCGAATTTTGGCAAACGAAAGCAGCAGCGACCGCTGTTGAGACGGAGAAATGGCTTGATGTAATCAATCCGCCCCCTAGATTCGGGAACGATTTGAAGGAGTAAATCGCGGTGAATTCCACCCTAAATCATCCCGTTCTCGTGCTCAACCGGCTTTGGCAACCGGTCAATATCTGTTCCGCGCGACGCGCATTTTCGCTCCTCTTCCTTGGTCATGCACAAGTTGTTCACACTGACGCAGAAGAGAACTTTTTTACCCACGATATCGACTCCTGGCTGTTGACGAGTCAGGACGCGACCAATCTGGAGGTCGTTCACACCATCTCGTGCAACTTCGGCATCCCGGAGATTATCGTTCTCTCGATGTTTGATCGCCTCCCCAAGAAAGAGGTGAAATTCACCCGCCAGAACATCTTTGAGCGCGACGAACACACCTGCCAGTATTGCGGAGTCGGCCATGAGCCAAAGCAACTCAATCTGGACCATGTGGTTCCGCGAGACAAGGGCGGCAAGAACAGCTGGGAAAACATCGTCACGAGCTGCATTCGCTGCAATACGAAAAAGGCCAACAAACTGCCCCATGAAGCCGGGATGTTCCCCCGCAAAGAGCCGCGTGCACCTCGCTGGCGGCCCTTCATGTGTCAGGCCGAGAAATCCGCCCGCCGCAAGGCTCGGCCCAGCTGGCGACATTTTCTGGATTTGAAGCCTTCCGAGGTGAACCTCAGCGGCTGACCAGGGAGACGATTAGCTCCCGATTACAGGCCCACCCTAAGGATAAAGATTAGCGGTTCGTCGTAGTTGACGCTTCGCTCGGGTCGAATTACTCATTGCCAACATGGAAGTCAGCCTTGGTCATCCCAGACCTCTTGGTGCTCATCGATTGCCCAATGGTCAGTGGAATTTTGCGGTGTTCTCCCAACACGCGAAATCGGTGGAAGTGTGTCTATTTCGCCCTCGTAGCCCACATTCGGAATCCGCCCGATTTTCGTTGAAGAATCGCACCGGCTCCGTCTGGCACGGCGCGGTATCCGGTTTGAAGCCGGGTCAGCTCTATGGTTTGAGGGTCGATGGAGAGTGGAACCCCTCGCATGGTCACCGCTTCAACCCGCACAAACTTTTGCTCGATCCCTACGCACGAGCGCTTTCGGACCAAATGCGCGATCACCGCGATCTCTGCAATCCCGGGAAAAAGCCGGATGAAATCGATAGCGCATCGGTCATGCCCAAATGCGTATTGGTTGATGATAGTTTCGATTGGGAGGGCGATCAGCCCCTCAATATCCCGTGGAACCAGACGATCATCTATGAAACCCACGTTGTCGGGCTGACGAAACAGTTTCCCGGGCTCTCCAAACGCATGCGGGGCACCTACGCGGGACTGGCTCACGACAAAGTGATCCGCTATCTCAAGGACTTGGGAATCACCACCGTTCAGCTGATGCCTGTTCATCATCACATTGATGACGGCTTTTTGCAGGATCGTCGCCTCACCAACTATTGGGGCTACCAGACCGTGGGCTTCTTTGCCCCGGAAAGTCGCTATTCGTTCTGCGATCCGTCCAAGGGCGATCACGTGAAGGAGTTCAAGCGCATGGTGAAGAAGCTCCACCAGCATGGTTTGGAGGTGATTCTGGACGTCGTGTACAACCACACCGGTGAAATGGCGCCCCAGGGGCCGACCACCAGCTTCCGCGGACTGGACAATCACTCCTACTACCGCTTGGAACCCCGCCACCCCGAGCACTATCGCGATTTCACGGGGTGCGGAAACACGGTCGACGTTCGCCATCCCTACGTTCTCCAGCTCATCACCGACAGCCTGCGCTATTGGGTCGAAGAAATGCACGTTGACGGATTTCGCTTCGACCTGGCGGCTTCCCTCGGTCGAGAAAGCGACGGTTTTACGCGCGAAAACGGCTTTTTCCGCGCCATTCACCAGGATCCGGTGCTCTCCCAAACCAAGCTGATCGCGGAGCCTTGGGATTTGGGCCCCGGAGGCTACCAAGTCGGCGGATTCCCCGAAGGCTGGTCCGAGCTGAACGGAAAATATCGCGATTGCATGCGCCGATTCTGGAATGGGGATCCGGGTTTGCTTCCCGAATTCGCCTCTCGCCTTTCAGGCAGTGAAGATCACTACGCCGCGAGTCGCCGCGCCCCCCAATGCAGCGTCAATTTCCTGACCAGTCACGACGGGTTCACGCTCAAAGACCTGGTCAGCTACAACGAGAAGCACAATCTGGCCAATGGGGAGGAGAATCGCGATGGCGACATGTCGAACCACTCCCAGAATCATGGCTATGAGGGAGAAACCGATGATCCCGCCATTCTCGACGCCCGTGATCAGCATCGGCGGAATCTCGTATCCACGCTGTTTTTATCACTCGGCACGCCGTTTCTCCTTGGGGGAGACGAACGCGGACGATCCCAGGGCGGAAACAACAACGCCTACTGCCAGGACAACGAGATCAGTTGGTTTGATTGGAAGGCCAATCCTCGCGATCAGCAATTCTTCAATTTCGTGAAACGGCTGATCCAGTATCGCAAACAACGGCCGGAGTTGATTCGAAAAGAGTTCTACCACGGAGGGAAAACCGATGATTCGGGAGTCCGCGACCTGGTTTGGTACGATTTTGAAGGCGTCGAGATGGAAGGCGAAGCCTGGTCCCGAGGCGAGATCGGCGGTCGAATCCAGGCTCTGATTCATGACGAGCAACTCCTGATTTTCAACGCTTGTCACGACCCCGGAAAGGTTCATTTGCCCGGCGAAGGCTGGCGTCAGATTGTCGATACGACCAAACCGGAAGGTTTTTTGAAGCGGCCCATCAAGGTCGAGAGCCCGGTTTTTGCCGCCGCCTTCAGCCTGCACGTGTTTGAGCGTGGGGCGCTGGCCTAAAAACGCTCAGCTAAAAAACGTGGCAAGATCCAACTGAAAGCCGGGAATCGCGTTGCTGCTCACCAATCCAGTCCCCACCCATTCCTGTTGGTTCGCATAGTTGTCTTTCTCCGGACACCGGAAGACCGTGACGGCGGCTCGGGAGGGATCCACGATCCAATATTCCTGCACTCCCGCCGAGGCATAAATCGCTGCTTTCAATCGATCTCTCTCGATCGTGCTGACGGACACCTCCACGACCAAAGCTGCAGTCGAGGGATGCGATGTTCGAAACGAACGTTCCTCCCCCTTCACCACCATCAAGTCCGGTTCCGGTTCGGAATCCGCAGTCGTAAGGGGACGTTCTTTGGCGACAAAATGGGTATCAGGAAGAATCTCCTCCAGCAACCGTAGGAGAACGTAAACAAAGTATTCATGTTCGGGAGATTTGCTCATCTTCTCTACAGGAATGCCGTGGAGGAGCTCCACGTTTTCATCAACCCAACCCAATTCCCCTGACGCATGGTAGAAATCCACACTCATGGGAACGACCGCCTTTTGAATCTCGGGATTCTGAATGATGGATGATCCGGCCATGAATTAAAGAAAGTAGATTTTCCGATGAAAGAAGGAAAGGAAAAAGCTTCGAACCTTTCTTCCCAACACCACGCAAATCGAAAAAGCGGCAGACCTTTCGGCCTGCCGCTCTCCAAAAAATCGAATCGAAAGCGATTCCGTTACGCTTCCTCTACGCCGGGAGGATAAGGCGTGATGCCCGGAATCGCCATTTCGCGGATTGGCAAACTGTCGTTCCAATCGAGATCGTCGCCGGGAACCAGTCGCTCGCCGCTGTTGAGAACATCGTCGTAGGTCAGATACTTGCCACTGTAGGCCGACATCCGCGCCGTGATTCCATGCAGCGTCGAACGGGCGACCCATTCTTCATCGGAGTGGCGTGCGCCGTCCTTGCGGATGTTCGCGAAGAACTCGTCGTGCTCGAGCTTATACATGCTCTTGGCTCCGGAACGCGGTTTGCGCCATTTCCAGGCTTTGTCACCGGTCACTTCAGCACTGTTGATCGAGAACGTGGCCTGGCCTTTGCTTCCGATGATGTAGTCCTTGTTGTCCTTGTAAACCGTTCCGGCATACTGGCTCCAGTTCACATGGGCGCGGATTCCGCCTTCAAATTCGTAAAAGGCGTGGAAGTGATCGTAGGTGTTCCCCTCATGATTGGGACGCTGGCGCCCCCCCTGGCAGTAGCAGCCAATCGGCATCGCGTCCTGCATGATCCAGAAAATCTTGTCCACACTGTGGATGCCCTGCTCCACGATTCCGTCGCCACCAAGCCAAGTGAAGTTGTACCAGTTTTTCACCTGCCACTCCACATCGCTCATTCCCGCAGGACGATCGGATGCCGGCGGCATCGGCTTGACCATACCGGTGTAGTAGCTGGCGTGAATGGAGTGAATGTCACCAATGTCTCCGTTCCAGATGCGATCCTGGAAAAGCTCCCGACCGTGATCGGAGTAACGATAGCAAAATCCGCAAAGGACGGAGAGTCCCTGTTCCTTGGCTTTCTGACCTGCGGCCATGAAGCGCTTCACACCGGCAACGTCTGTGGCGCAGGGCTTTTCGACGAAGGCATGCTTGCCAGCTTCAATCGCGGCCTCAAAGTGTTGCGGGCGAAATCCGGGAGGCGTCGTGAGAAGCACAACGTCGACTCCGCTGTCAATCACCTGCCTGTAGGCGTCGAGCCCGGCGAACTTGCGATTTCCGACATTGATCTTGGCCGCATCGCTTCCAGAATTCTTTTGGAGAACTTCGAGCTGGCGGTCGATTTTTTCAGCGTAGATGTCGCCAACCGCCCACAATTCACAGTTGTCATCCGCCTGCATCGCATCGGCAGCGGCACCGGTTCCGCGTCCACCCATTCCGATGAGGCCAATTTTCAGCTTCTTATCGTCTTGAGCTCGCAACGTCACATTGGGGGCCAACACGCTTGTTGCAGCGGCAGCTCCGGCCGTAGTTTTGATAAAACTGCGCCTTGGAGCGCCCTCGGGGTTTTCTGATTCAGTCATTTGGGTAATTCGAATTTCGGTTTTCGAGCGATAAAAGGCGACGTTAAAGTGATTCAGTCGGCTGTCCAGTCGCTTTCGCCCTCCCTTGCCCGGAAATGCCTGCCTTTGGACATCAGCCAATGAATAGCTTCACCGCCATCGCAGCCAATGCGATGTAGAGAACGCCCCGGATGAACTTCTCCCCTTTGTGAATGCTGAGCTGGGAGCCGATCCAACCGCCAATCGAGTTGCCAACGGCCAGAATCCCCCCAGTCAGCCACAACACCTTTCCGTTGATCGCAAAAACGATGAGCGCCGCCAACGTGAAACACCCGATCACGAAGACCTTGTGCATGTTTACCCGAACGAGATCGAGCCCCATCACGCCGTGAAGCGTCGCGATGACCAGGAACCCGACCCCGGCCTGGATGAATCCACCGTAAAACCCGACTCCCACCATGCAGAGGTGCGCCCAGAACGGATGTCGCGTCTCGGTCGAAGGTCTCCACTTCAAGGCCATTGCGATCATGACACCAATCATGACACAGGCCAGAACGCGATTGAAAACCACCCCGCGAACCAACGTGCCCAGACACGCTCCCGCGATGGCACCCGGCAGGGTCGCGAGCGCCAATGTCAAACTCAGTCGCGGCTCGGAAAAGCCCTTCGAGCGGAATCCCGTCACGGCCACAATGTTCTGAGCGAAGATGGCGACGCGGTTGGTGCCGTTCGCAACCGGCCCGTCCAACCCCATTAAAACCATCACCGGAAGTGTAATCAACGAGCCACCGCCGGCGAGCACGTTGAGGATTCCAGCGACGAGTCCGAGAGCAGCGAGAAGGAAGTATTGCCAGAGTTCCATGAACGAACGCCGAGATTAGCGCGAAAAACTGCAGTTTCCGCTGGAAAAGCCAATTTTCATTTGTATCCTATTTTCAGAACTTACTGAAAGTTCCTTATTAAAAGTAGAAACCATAACCTAACCTCGAATCCATCATGAGCCTGATCGTCATCACCTACACCATCTACCTCACACTGAGCCTCATGCTCACCATCTGGGTCGCCAAAACCCTCCATCGCAACGGTCGCATCTTCCTGGTCGATTGTTTTCAGGGAAATGAGGAACTCGCGGACAGCGTCAACCACCTGCTGGTCGTCGGTTTCTACCTCATCAACATCGGCTTCGTCACCCTCTACCTGAAAATCGGAGCCGAGATCGCAGTTGCCCAAGACATCTTCGAGGCACTCAGCCAGAAAATGGGCGTCGTCCTCCTCGTGCTCGGCGTGATGCACTTCTTCAACATCTTCGTCTTCACCCGGATGCGCCGCAAAGCCCTGATCCGCAACTACCCACCGCCGGTCCCCGCCAACGCGCATACCGCCACCAACTGAGATCCCCCCAACCGAATCCCCACCATGAAAATGCTCCACGTCTTTTACGATAGCCATTGCGGAATGTGCCGCCGGTTTCGGGCGTGGCTTGCCGCTGAGCCGCAGATCGTGCGGCTCAGCTTTCACAGCTACCGCCTGCCTGAAGCCAAGGAGATTCTTCCCAACCTCGACGACTACAGCCCCGGCAATGAATTGGTCGTAATGGCCGATACCGGCGAAATCTACCAAGGCCCCCGCGCCTGGATCATGTGCCTCTGGGCGCTGGAGAATCACCGGGAACTCGCCATCAAACTCAGCCAACCTCGTTGGTTCGGTTTTACCAAGCGGATCTGCCGTCTCGTTTCCGAAAATCGCCTCGGCCTTTCCAAACTGCTCTTTGGCAAGGACGCCCAATTCCTCGCCGATCTCGAACAGGCCGAACAAGCCAATCCCAACACCTGCACCGATGAAGCCTGCCATGTTTAATCCTCCCTACACGATCGCCACCAGAGCCGCTTTCGCGCTGATCGCCGTCGCCGGAACCATCCTCTTTGCCATCGTATCCGGAGCCGGTCAGGAAAGCGGAATCAAGCTCGCCTGGATCACGGGAATCTCCTGGATCATCTTCGGAACCTGCCTCGTCCGCTGGAGCCGCCTCCCCTTCTGGCATTGCATCGATTTCTGCCTCGCCGCAATGGTGATTGGCGAGATCATCCTGATCCTTTCCGCATTGCTCGCCCTTCCCGGCCCCGGAATCGTCGCCGCCAACCTGGCCATGGCGGCCTTCCTTGCCGACCGATTTCTGAAACGCGGCTTTCCGGTCTGGAAAACCTGCACGCTCTGGTTCGCCGTCCTCAACGGCATCGCTCTCATCCTCACCCCCTTCTTCTACGAATTATGAACGCACCTGCCCACCCCTTTCATCGCAGCTACACCGATACCAAGACCAACACTGCCACCAGCACGAAACCGCGTGCCTGGCTTCCCAATAATCCTGTGCCCATGGTTGGCCGGCTCAGCCGTTGCTGGCTGCTCGCCTACCGGGCTCCGCTCGACCTGGTGAGCCGTCATCTGCCGGCTCCGCTCAAGCCCCTGAGCTTCGGCGGATACGGATTCTGGAACGTCGTGGTTTGCGAAGTTGAAAACATGCGTCCCCGCAAGTTTCCCAAGGTTCTGGGAATCACCTATCGACACGTCGCCTATCGGATC
>TARA_R110002096_G_scaffold44004_3_pt1 | contig 24190 bp, 27 predicted proteins | sample TARA_R110002096 | Tara Oceans TARA_R110002096 (sample SAMEA4397295) | marine metagenome | biome: Polar Biome; feature: [DCM] deep chlorophyll maximum layer (ENVO:01000326); material: water (ENVO:00002006), including particulate matter (ENVO:01000060) such as... | depth 35 m
CCATTAGGAAGATATGTAAATCCATTTGCAGTAGTTACAGCTGTCCCTAGTGTCAATCCAGTATTACTATTTACAGTTACCGATGTAGCATTTACAAGAGAACTGTTTGCTGATGTGTTAACTGTAGAATTCCCTACAGTTACCGTGCCTTCTGAAATTGTAATAGATGAAGTGGAGTTAGAAACAACAATTGTTGAACTGTTCGATGTAGTGTTAACAGTAGAATTGCCAATTAATATTGAACCAGTTGTAGTGGAAACTTCTGATGTAGAATTGGAAATTTTGACTGTGCTACTATTCGCAACAGTATTTGTTGTGCCTGTCCCAAGTAAAATATTGTTTGCAGCAGTTGCATTATTAGATGCAAAGGTAAAGGCAGAATATACTTCGTTAAAATTATCATTGACTTTGTCAAAAGCATCACGTAATGGATCACCAGTCCCATCATTTGCTGTTGAACCTATTCCTATTGTCTGTTTTGTCACTTCATATGACTCCTAATTTAAGAAACAAAATCTGCTAATGGTAACATTCTATCAGCCGTGTAAGTTCTGTCAGCAGTAGCAAAGAAAGTATAGCTATCCACAGTAACAGTCCCATTGTCAGATAGTAAAATATTAGAATCTGATGTAAAATCAAAAGATTTTATCGATGTATTACTACTATGTAATAATTCTATAGTAGAACTTACGTCTTGTATAAGTTCAAATTCACCAAACAATTCAGAACCGGCAGAATGAAACGTATCTTTTATTATATCTTTATATTTAGCAAGTATTTTTTGAACTTTTATCTGATAAGAAAAATCTTGATAAAAATAACTATCTTGTATAAATTTATCAGAGCTTAAATGGCTTCTTGTAGTAGTCCAAAATCCTCTACCCACACCAATACCAGATTTTAAAACTCTACCGCTAACAAGACTTGCTGTATTGAACTCTGTTATATTGACAGATAATAATGCATTAATTCCGTTAGAAGTTCTAATGGAAATAGTTGGCGTTGTTTGATACCCAGATCCTCTGTCACTATAAACAACGGATGTGATAACACCACTACCATCAGTTCCCACTACTGCATTTGCACTATCTGCGGTGTCTCCACCAGAAAAAATAACTAATTCATTGTTTTGATATCCAGAACCACCAGAACTAATTACAACATTACTCAATCCACCTTGTAGATATAAATCTACAGATTCGCCGTTTAAATATGATTTACCAGAATTAACGATTGTAACTGAAGTTGCAATGTCATTGCCTGATGCTGGAAGCCCTCTAATATTTTCATTTTCACCATTAATAGTTTCATCTTCTCTTACCATAATGGTATCATACGTGGCAAAATTAGATGGTAATATTGTAGGTGCTGCTCTATACTTAGCGCTTCCTGTAGAATTATTTTCAGGAGGACCATAGAGAATTATTTGCGTGCTATTTGTAACTTCTTTAATTACTTGTATTTCTTCTGTACTAGTTAAAGACAAATTTGCTTGAATCTGTATAACATCATTTGCTTCAAATATAGAATCAAATATAGTCGAAGTTCCTGTGATTGTATTTGAAGATGTTGTATAACTTAATGTTCCGGGGAGATTATTTGAAATTAGTGTAGATCTAACAAAATTTATAGTTGTATTATTATAGTTATTACCAGTAGTTACATTTGTTAAGGTTGACACTGTTCCAAAAGTATCTGTTCTAAATGATAAAGCAGATCCGATTGTAGCAGTTAAATTAGCAGTAATATCACCCGGAAATCCATAGGTGGTAGCGTCTAATTGTAAATCAGAATAATTACAAATGACATCAGTGTTGTATGTAATAAGTTGTTGATTAGTTAACTGATCTATATCAAAATTAGCACCGGACCCAGAAGTATCACCTGTGCCGTTATAGACAAATATCGAAGAATTTGATAGATAACCAAACCCACCAGATAAAATATCAAAGTTGATAGATCCAAACGCTCTACCTATACTAGCAACTCTTAATAATCCATTTTGACCAAATGATATAATATTATTGTTTGATAGGTCTCTTTTGACAATTTTTAATATATTACCTACTTTAAAATTCTGACCACCATTAATTAATTGTAGACCATTCAAAGAGCCTTTTAAAATAGGCGAAGAAGAAATAGCAGAAGTATTTGATGCTTGTCCTTTTAGAACAATTGCTTCTCCTATGGTAAAATCTTGGTTTTTTGGTGTTATATTTGAAATAAACAAAGTGTTCACAATATCATTATCAAAAGATTCTTTTATAAAGGATTCTATAACTGCAAGAGTGCCGGATTCAGAACCCTCAACTTCTTTACCTACTAAATCATTTAGACTTCCATTATCTGTAACTTCTAAATACTTTGGTTCTTTCCAAGTCCCATCAGAAGGTTTTAATAGATCTCTTCCAGGAATATATATTTCTGAATCTAAATTATAAAGAAGTTTAAATAGTAATTTATGTCCCTGAATACTCGATTTTGATCTATAAGCATCAAGAGCATGCTTTATCATAAATCTTTTATTTACAACAGTTTCAAATGGGATACCGAATAAATATTTTTTCTCAAAATGAACTAGGAAGTCATCTATAGTGTTATCAACATCGCCATAGTTTAAAAGACTTCTTGAATGGTAGATTGGATTACCATTAGATTCCATCCATTCATAATATGCTTTCATAAACAATATGAAAGTTGGTCCATCTTCTCTATAAAAAGATGGAAATTGGCTTTCAATGAAATTTGATATTTTTGGTTCTATTGAAAATTCCATATTATTTTACTGTTTCTATTACATTAACATTAACATTAGAATTATCAATAAGTAGAATCATATTTTGTGAAGAAATTACATCTTTATTCTTAGTATTAACCAAGAATGAAATATATTGATCATAACTTTTTATTTTAATATTATCAATTTCTACTTTACCAGTAGTATAATTTATTGTCCCAATATTTGATTTAATAATTATTAATTTACCATCAATTTCTTTATAAACTTCTAATATACCACTACCATTATCTTTTATTTGAGCAAATGCTGTTTCATTAGCATCATCATCAAGATATGTAAATTGTGTAGTTGTAAGAACTACTGAATTATGAGTATATCCAGTGCATAATGTTTTTCTTGATTCAAGTTCGTTATTATAGTTTATAATAAAGCTTACTTTTTCATTCACTTTTGGTGTTTGTCTTGAAAGTAATCTCACCTGAGTGTCATTACTTGTAATATTTTCATCAACAGTATCGATAGATGAAACAAATTTACTATATCTAAAATCATTATCGAATTTTGAAAGATTAGTATTTCCAAAATCTATAATATCTTGTATTACTAATGCATTTATATCATTGACAGATTTCAAAGATGTTATAGTATTAAGTTGAACAGATGAAATCACGTGAACATAAAAGAGATCAGGATCAACAAAAACAACTCTGTTTGGAAGAGCAATATAATCTAATAGATAATTAAGAATATCGTTCTTTAGAAAATCTGGAGCAACAATTCCCGATGCTGGTTTTAATGAAAGTAAAACTTTACCATATTGTTTTGGTTCTACTTCTTGACCACCATAAACATTTACATCCGATAAGGCTCCTCCAAATCTAGCTAGAACTAAAGCAGAATAATCGTTTGATGCTACTGCTCTTTGTTGTGTAGCAAAATATCTAGGTGCTCGGAATTTAACTTCATCAATAGTTTCTTGGAAGGCACCATCTGCTGAATTAGTAATTACTGTAGGAGTTACTGTTGATATTTCACCAGAATTTATTGGTCCTAAATCATCAACAAGAGAAATGTCTGTAACACCATTAGAATCTTTGCCATTGTTTACAATATAGTCTGCTTCTATTGTAGCAAAATTTTGTGGTCTTCTACCAAATATATCGTTACCAAAAGCAATTTCATATCTATTATTATCAGATGGTTGTAAGAAAAATACTTGTGAGTTTTTGTTTATACCAAGAAGATTTTCTGCTCTTGTATAGTTATATGTATTAGCACCATTGTTCTCTATTACTGTAACTGTAAGAGTATTAACATCTATATTTTGGTTTGATAATCTAAGAACTTGTGTCTCATCTGTTGAATCATATATAAAAGAATCTTGGAAAAAAGAACCTTCTAAAATTTCTACATTCGAAATGGAATAAGTATCATTTGCTGATGTAATTATATTTACATCATTGGTAACGAACTCAAAAGAATCATTTGAGTTTGAACCAGAAAATCTAGTCCCCTTAGGTATCGTAAGTGGGCCATTGATTCCAGTAGTTTCAAATGTTAAATCGAGAAATGCTGTTGATGATCTATTTGAAATAGGAAGATAGTTTAATTCTTTTGAATGTGATGCGACAGAATCATATTTTTGAGAAGAATCAAGAAACATTTCAGATGCAACCATATTCATATAGAAAGAATTTAAATATGAGTTATATGACATTACATCAAGTAAGACATTAATATTCGACCCATCAAAATCATAATCTTTTAAAACAGATTGATTTTGAAGGTAAGTTTTAAAGTTTTCTTTTAGTGTATCAAAATCTAATGACGAAATGTTTAATGAACTATTTGCCATTTAACGAACTCTTTTCAGTAATGGTATTGTTAATACGATCTCTTCTATGTTATTTATAAGAGTATAAACAATAGTAATAACTATTTCGTATGTATCTATTAGTCTATTTATTTGTGTTGTACCTGAATCTAATGAAGATTCTACCAATACCTCTATAAGATTAACTCTAGGTTCATTATTTTGTATAGTTGTTCTTATAAAAAATTCTAAATCATTTATTTTTGCTTGTGTATTTAGTTCAAAAAGTGATGCATTTACATCAGAACCAATAAATGGCTGAAATAGTCTTTCACCAACATTTGTTTTAATAAGATTTCTTAATGACTGATTTACTGATTTTTCATTTGTGACGCGGCCAAGCTGTTCTCCAATAGGAGTCTTTGCAAAAGAATTTAAAAAATCAGAGAAAATCTCACCTTGTTTTTCTTTTGGTGAAATAGATTCTGCTCTTGTTGGTCTAGTTACCATTTATTTTTTTCCTTATGGTCCACAGAATACATTCGACGAACCTGATGCTACTGATGTGCAAGCAGTTACGGCATCTCCAATTCTACCACAACCTTTACCATTTATAAAAACTGTAGGAGATCCAGTTGTAATTGGAGCTTGATGTAGTGGACAAGGGACTGCTGTATTTGCTTGATGAGAATGGTTATTATCACCTTGCCTGGAAATACCTATACTATTTACAAACACATCAGGTGATCTTTCTAATCTAAGTGGAATTGAACAATGGACTACATCTTGATCTACAAGATCACCTCTGCAAACGGCTGGCATTTTTTCTCTCCCTTTCCATTAATTTTTGAAGTTTATCATTCCATTGAGATATTTCTTTATGTTGTTCTTCAGTATGCGGTTCTGGTGGAAATGCAGGAAAAAATTTAATAACATTATCAAAAACTTCTGGTATGTCTTCATATTTATCAAAAGTTTTCAACTCACCATCTATGAGTATAACAAATTCATTCTTATCTCTATGTGCTTCTGGCATCATTTATCCTTATGGATTTAAGTCAATTTTATCTGCAATAATAGTAATTTTATTAGGTAAAATTTGTATAGAAGAAGTTCCACACTTTAATAATATTTCTGTAGAAGATTCAATTTTATATTTACCAGAATCTACTTTAGTATCCATATTACCAGACTGAACATTTATACCATATTCACCATTTTTTACTATATCATATCTTGATTCACCAGTAGATTGAAAAGTATCTCCTTCTACAGAGTTATTTTCCGATCCAACTCTTTTAGTGGTTTTATTACCAAGTGTTACTTCTACATTTTTATTTTTTCCTTTTGCTTGTAATAATGCTTCATTATCCATAGAAGCAGTTATAGCACCCTTTCCGTTCGCTTTATATGTCTCACCTCTAGTCTCATTACCTGATTGTTTCCCTGTAGCAGTTTTAACATTTCCTCCCGTTGGAGAATCTTTAGTGTTACCGACATTATCTAATCTAGATGCAGCATCAGTATTCACATTACCAGGACTCCCATCATGAACTATTGATTTATTTTTATTTTCTGGTAAACGCTCGGTTTGCGTCACACTACCATCTGTTTTAGTATTAACCGATGCAGAATCGTTGCTTTCGGGTGAACCGATATTGGTAACTTGATATGATGAGCCAGTCCAATCTTGTTTCATATGAGTATAAACATTAGGATCATCAAAAGATCTTGTTCTTTGTGAAGAATTACTTGGCGGAGTGCTCCATCTTTTTTTTGCAGCATCGTCGGTTTCCGTCATTATATTTCCTTTATTATTTTAATAAAATCAAATACATTATTACTTTCAAACGCATTTGCTGCGGTTTCAGCAACTATTATAAAATTTTCTTTATCAACAGTATCAGGAACACTAGAACTAGGAGAACCAGATAATTTTGAAAGATGTGTTAATTGATCTTCTGCCACTTCATCCAAACTATAATTAGTGTTATTCATTTTACTGACCATAGAACTAGATTTATTTGGTAATTTCATTGCTTTCTTAGCATATTTTTCATAAACATTTTTTAGTTCATTTTGTTCTTTTGTGGCATTGTTAAGAAGTTTATTCATTTTTGTTTGGTCTAAAAATGAATTTGGTAAATGATTAGTTTTTGCTCCACTAATAGCACCACCAAGAACTGGTCCTAACATTGAAATTAAATCTGTTGGTGAGCTTGAACCTTTACCAGCACCCTTTTCATCAGCAATATCTGTAATTTCATTACAGTATTTTTCTAAAAGTTCGTTTAAAATATCAACTGTTAAAGATATTGTTATAATATAAGGTCTTACCTCTCTAGCAAATCCTTGCTCTGCTGTAGAATAGAGTTCTTCATCTAAAGATGTGAATGGTAAATATTCGTCTGTTCTTAAAATGTAAACAGGTTCATCATTATCATTCGGACCTTCAAATTCAACGTAACCAGGATATGGATCATTTTCAGACGTATAGTAATTTTGAGTATACATATCAGGAACAGCTGTCGCTACATTTGACGGGATGTTATCTCCAAAAACTATCTCTGGTATAATAGATATTGGTATGTCTTTTTCACCATAAAGTATTACAGAAATATATAAAGATAGTAGAGAGTCTTTTACAATATCTTTATAATCTTCTAATAAATCATTAAAATTAGTTAGGAGTGGTAAAGTAAAAGAAGTTAAAACTGTAGTATATCCTAATTCTTTAACAAGAATGCTTAAAGCGCCAGTTAAGGCATCCGATATTAGTTCTTTTTGTCCTTCACTTGGCTCTTGACCCCCACCATCATTCCCAGAAACACCACTACTATTTCCAGGCGATCCTTTCATAGAAGTAGCAGATCGGATCTTTTCCATCATATCATAAAATTGTGGAAATATATTAGAAAGCCCTTGTGGATCTACTTGTTTTAATCCATCAAGTATTTTTTTAATATTTTGATCTGCGCCTGCAATAGTTCCTATATCTGGTGTTTTATGATGATTATTTTTATAATATCTATGTGGTGTTTCGGTTGTTGGTGTTCTTTGTGGATTTTCTATTTTTGGTATAGGTTTATTTGTGTGTGGCTGTATTACTGTCGCAGGCCATATTGTATGTTCTGTCACTTCATATGACTCCTAATATTCTAAATCTGGATAATTATATGGTGGTAGTGGAGTTGCATCACCACCTGTTCGATCATGGTGTTTCGCTGGATTTGGTGGTGTATTTGCTGGGAGCTGAGACCCATCTGAAGCCTCACCAGCATAATCACTGTTTTTAGCAGCAGCACCATCCGTTCTAGATCCAGCAGTTCTACCAACGGTACGTATAATATGATATGAATTTCCGTTTTTGTGTATGAGCAACATAGTTCCAGGAACATAGGTTTCAGACTCGCTTACTATTCCCCCAATCTGACCATTTCTTGTTGCTGGAATAAAAATTAAATGATCTGTTGGAACTCTGTCTTCACCAAACACCCTTCTAATTCTATATCCGGGGGTTTTTGACCCCGATTCAATTTCTTTTCTATCAACTACCCCAATAAAGTGATTATTATCCACTTGGTCCTCCTGGTTTCATAACTTTATATTTAGAAGTATATCTTGGAGTAGCGCCAATTTCTTTAATAATATGTGTAATAGAAGTTACGACTCCATTTTTGTTAAAATTAGGATCTCCTTGTGTTCTTTCGTATCCTGATTGCATATTAGCAGATATAGGATCACCCAAATTTACGTCATTACCATAAGTAGTAAATTCTTGAGTTGGCGCATTTCTTATATCTCCAGTAATCTGTTTATATCTTTCTGCTGCCGTTTGTTCTATGGTATTGGGAGTAATATCATTATATTTACTTGAATTCCCAAAAATGCTATTTTTAGTATTATTTGGCGGTTTTCGCTTAGGATTTAAGGGTGCACCCTTAGTTTTATAATTTGACAATCTTCCAGTTTCTGGATCATACGTTCTAGCGTTTGCACCAGATCTATTTACATCATTTTGTGAACCTATACTATTTCGTCCAGGTGTAATTATATTTGTTGGTGAATAATTACTTCCGTCATTTGGTGTTTGTGAAAACTCCAATCCACCGCCCTTTTTAGCTTTCTCCGCCAAACATTTCCAACTCGATATAACTGGTTTGCCATCTTTCATATAAACAAAACAAGCAGATGCTTTATCTCCTGGAATTTCTGCTTTTTCAGAAACTTCTGTTAGTGCATTTATTGGGTTTCTATTACTACATATGTGATGAAACCCCTTTGAGTCTTTCTGTCCTTCATCTAATTCTACTTCTCCAGCACCAATTTCTTTATAGATGTTATCACAATATTTTTTTAAACTATCACTCTTTCCACTAAATTGTAACCCATCATGTAATTTAGGTTGATATTGTGGAGAGCAATCAAATGTAACTTCATTATATTTTCTGTCTGCACCACTACTATCTCCTCCTCTTGGTTCTTGTTGCTGGTCTCCAGCAGATCCTATCTTACATTTAAAATTTCTACTAACTCCTTCTGGTGTAGAAAAGTTAATAGTGACATCAGAGTCGGGTTTTATATTTGCTAAATCTTCCTTCGAATCTTTAAATATAATCTTAGCAGTAGGACCAAAAGGACTACCAATATCTTCTTTTACAACTATTAGAGATATATTTTCATTTTCAATACTAACACCACCTATAGTGCAAGTTATTGATGAAAGATCTCCAGGAGGTGAAGCTGCCATGTTTATTCCTCAAATAAATCTATTAAATTTAAAACAACATTTCCTGCTAAGGAACTATCTATAACCCTAATTGTTTTGTTAAATTCGTTCTTTTCAAGCTCATCATCGAAATGCGTAATACCTTTCCAATAAACTTCTTCTTCTGGTGCTATATTATTTGATACCAAAGTTGCTGATGTAAATATTGTATTTATACCACTATCATTACCATATATATAACTTGAACCAGAAATAGTAATTGTATTACTTTCTAAATGAGTACCAGAAAGATGTTTCAAGTATACTCTTGTGTTAGATGTCGAAATAACTTGCCCTGAGCCATTATTTGCAGCAGTAAATACAATGTTGCAAATTTCATTTTCAATAAAGTTAGTATTACTCACTTCATAAGAAACGATTTTATTTGTTGTTATTTTCCAATCTTTTGGTATTCTTTTATATTCTAATATGTTTCCAAAGCTATCATATACAGGATGCCAATATTTCTTCAGAGAAAAAGCAAGTGCTTCATATCCATTTGTTTCTAATGAGTCACTGTTTGTCCAATCATTTCTATAATAATCAATTTTTTGTTGTGATTCAACAACAGAACCATATTTTGTATTGAGGAAAGAATTAAATTCATCATTAGTCATATACCATTCATAATAAGGATCAACAATTTTATTAGAAAGGTATAGAATCCAAGATTTATATTGATCATCAAAATATCTATAGCTAAACTGATCAGGACGTTCATGTTCTGATATATCATAAGTATAGAAAATATAAGGATCATAGTAAGCAACATCAGTTATTGATATTCTTCGTGTAATATCAATAGAATCAGTATTAGAATATTTTATTTGTGGTAATTTATCGAAATATCTATCTTCTGACATTAGCTATTACTATCTCCCCAACTATTCTTTTCCCAAATTTGAATTTCTTTAAAAGATATAGCGAGTTTAACATTTACAGGTGCACCATTTCTTAAAAATGCTGGCTGTCCAGCACCATTATACTGAACTTGAACTGATGTAATAGCTGCTGGTTTCATTCTAAAAGTATATTTATCATCAGGATATAATTTCATAACTGCTATGTGAGGATATTCGTAAAACAGTCCTGTGTTTCTCGGAGAGGATTGGTTTTTAATAAAATCGACAATTTCAGCAATAGTATCAGTTTCTCTTTGATTGTCTGCTACCATATCCCAATTGAATGTATATTCTTTAAAGTTAGGTTGCCTGAACATCATAAAGAGTCCTGGATTTGGAGCATTTCCGGTCTTGACACCAGCTGCCGCTGCTACCGTGGTTGCAGCAGCAAAACCTGGAACGGCTTGTCCAGATGCCAGAACAGAATTTTGTTCCCAAGATAAAACCTGAACATCAGCCAGACTTGATGGTATGGGTAAAATTACAGAACCTTGATTTGAAGATGCTGTACTACCTCTAAAATTACTAATAGAAAAACTATATTTTGTAAATCCAATTCTTATATAAAAATTTCTTCCTGGTTGTATCAAATCACTTGGAAATTGTCTACTCTGCAATCTAGTATTAGCAGGTTTTTTTGGTGGATTTCTTGGTAATGACCTAGAACTATATCTTACTGGCATTTTATTCCTATTTTTATATATAAATACTTTTATTTATTTATACGGAAAATGAGCACATACAAAGGTTTTTTTAAACCCAAAAACCCAGATAAATATATGGGAAACCCAACTAACATTATTTATCGTTCAAGTTGGGAACTAAAATTAATGATGAGATTAGACAAAGACCCCAATATAATATCTTGGGGGTCTGAAGAAATAGTCATACCCTATCGCTCCCCTATTGATAATAGAATTCATCGTTATTTTGTTGATTTCATTGTAAATAAGATAAATAGAGATGGTAAGAAAGAAACTGTATTAATAGAAGTTAAACCAGCAAATCAAACTAGACCACCAAAGAGAAAAGAAAAGATTACCAAAAGATATATATCTGAGGTAAAAAATTGGGGGGTTAATGAAGCAAAGTGGAAAGCAGCTAAAGAATTCTGTGAAGATAGAAAATGGACTTTTCATATTTTCACAGAAAAAGAGTTAGGGATTAAATAATGAATTTTTCAGGTCTGTTAAAATTATTAAACAGAAACACACTAGAGAGTCTAAGACAAAGATCAACAGAATGGTTCCAAAAAAGAGTTGGACAACTTACTGGATATAATAGATTACCAACAAGTGATGAGGATAACGGGACTAATATATTAAAGACTTCTGGAAACAGAGGTAAAGGTAATTTAATTATGTTTTATTATGACCCTAAACATAAAGATACTTTACCTATGTATGATAGGTTTCCTCTTGTTATACCATTAGGTCCAGCAAAAGGTGGTTTTCTTGGTTTAAATTTACACTATGTTCAAGATCCAAAACTAAGATTGCAATTTTTATTCAATTTAACAGGAATAGATAAAAGAGACATTCCACCTAATTTCAGATTAAATGTTAATTTTAACAGCAATGATCCAATAATGAAATTATGTGTAAAGCACTATCTAAGAGGACACATTAGAAGTAGTTTTATAAGAATACCAGTAGATGAATGGGAAAACGTAGTTCCTCTAGAAACAGCACAATGGGTATATAAACATCGCAGATAATCAGGAAATTTAAATGCCTTTCAACATAAGCAATTTTAGAGAAGAAATTCATAATAACGGTTACTTAAAAAAGAACCAGTTTAATATGACTGTACATCTACCTATATTATTACAAAATGCAGTTATTGAAAATGTTGAAGGTGGAAATGATACAAGAAATATTTCTAAGATGATGGAGTTTAGAATTTCTAATGTTCGCACTCCACAAATGGCAATTTCTACTGTAAATGTTCAAAGATATGGGGTCGGCCCGATCCACAAATATCCATTCTCAGCACAATTTAATGAAATTATTTTCACGGTAACTTGTGATAAATTGGGAGATATTTGGAGATTCTGGCATAATTGGATGAGAGAAGTTTTTGATGCTACTGGTGGAGTAGATCAAAGATCTGGTGATATAAACCAATTACCTACTTATAATGCAGGATTTAGAAATGAATACTCTTCTACCTTCGAATTAAAATTATTTACACCAGAAGGTGAAAATGCCGTCGGGTTTAATATGTTTGATGCTTATCCTGTTGCTATTGTAGAAGTTCCTATCTCATGGGCAGATCCGGGAATAGTAGAATTGACTCTTTCTGTACATTTTAGAGAATATGTAATTGTAGGAACTAATTTAAGAAGCCAGCAAACTTTAAATGATTTATTATAGTAATAATTGGAGAATATAATGTTACCTAAAATTTCACACCCTAGTCATAAAATTGAAGTGCCCTCATTAAAAAAGAAGAAAAACTTTAGGCCATTTCTTGTAAAAGAAGAAAAACTTCTTTTAATGGCAAAGGAATCTGATGAACCAGAAGATATTCTAATTGCTATCAAACAAATAGTAAATAACTGCTCTCTTGATTCGGATTTTAATATTGATGCTATAGCACTTTTTGATTTGGAATACATATTCCTACAGTTAAGAGCAATTTCTGTTGATGACACTTTAGATGTATCTTATAGAGATACTGAAGATGATAAAGTTTATGATTTTAAAGTAAATTTAAAAGATATTAAAATTACTGTCCCTACTGATAAAAGCAATATTATTAAAATAGTGGATGATGTTGGTATGATTATGAAATACCCATCTGCTAAACTTTATGATGATAAAGAATTTTTAAATGCAGAAGATGAGCACCTGTTTAAATTAATTGTTCGGTGTGTTGATAAAATATATCAAGGTGATGAAGTCTATGATTTAAAAGATTACACTTATGAGCAAATACAAGATTTTATAGAAAATTTAAGTATAACCTCATTTACTCAAGTTCAAGAATTTTTTGACAATTGTCCAAAACTTTATCACGAGATAATATATAAAAATTCACTTGGTAATGAAAGGAAAATTGAATTCAATACATTAAATGATTTTTTTACTTGGCGTTGAGTCATAATAAGTTAGAAAATTATTATCACGTAATTTTCTCTATGGTTCAACACCATAAATATTCTATTACAGATTTAGAAAATCTAATTCCATTCGAATTAGACGTTTATATGAATATGCTACTAAAACATCTTGATGAGCAAAAACAAGAAAATCAAAAAGAAAGTCTATTATAGTGGCAGAACTAGAAGAGAATATTCTAAATCAAATCTCAAATATTATTCAGCAAAAAACTGAGGAAATGTCTGTTAATTTAAGACAGGCATCTTCTCAAAATAGTGAAAAAATAAATGAAATTGTTGGTAGTTTAAGTTCTGTAATTGAAGAAATAAAACAATTAAATATAAATTCTCTAGTTAATACCACACAAAATTTAAATAATAATCTTACAGGTGTTATAGGAGAAGTTTCTCAGAATAATAATAATATTAAATCTTTGATAGAACAACAAAGACAAATACAATCTTCTATGTCAGAATTGAAGTCTGACATAAACAGTATAAAAAATAATTCCATACAGTCATTGAATAGAATAGATAATCAAACATCTACTATATTATCTGGTTTAGAATCACTAAAATTAACCAAAGAAAGAAAAACACGAGAGGATAGTGTTGAAGACGCAACGGGACAAATGTCCCAAGAAAAAGAAAAAAAACCTAATTCTTCATTACAAAAAATTAAAAAATATGCAAAAAAAATTAAAAAATATGCAGATCCAATTAAAAAATATGCAAATCCAATTGGTGCTGGTGTAGGTCTAGCTGCACAAGGAGCAAAATCAGGATATGATTATCTAAATGGTGGACCATCAGATACATCTGGAGATAGAAGAACCGGTGGTCAAACAGGTGGTCAAACAGATCAAGGGCCGTCATTACCACCAACTGGTATGACTCCTAGTTCTGGTGAATATAGTGGTAATCTAGCAAAAGATAGAAAAGTAGCATTTGAAAAAGAACTAGAAAATCCTGCTGTATTAAGAAGACTTTATAACTTATCTAGATCTGAAGTTGGAAAAAATCCAATAAATCAACAACTATTTTCTGAAACTGTTTTTAATAGATCTATGCTTAGAGACAGATCTCTGTCTTCAACAATGTCTTCAGTTAGATCCGAAGGAGTACGAGGTGGATATTTTCCTGTAATAAAAAATTATAATCCTTCACCAGAAGAATTAGAAAGATTTAAGCAAAGTGTTATAAACAAAACTATGTCTGGTGCAAATAATACAAAAATGGCAACAGATAATGCATCACTAGATGTTGCAAGAAGAAGAATGCAAGCAGGGGCACACGGCCAATACCTTGGTGTTGGTAAAAAAGATATATCAAAAGAATACTATTATCGTGGTGGTGAAGATGCTGGAAAATATAAAACAAGACATGGAATGAGAGCAGAAGAATATCAAAAAAAACTTGAGCAAGAAAGTAGATCTCAATCATCCTCTCCTTCAGCACCACAAAGACAAGAAACTAGTGGTGTTGAAATGCCGGACAATGTTTCATTTTCTAGTCCAAGTGTTGAAAGTAGAGCATCTGGATTAAACAGCGAAACACAAGATGCGCTTAAAAAATTTAAACAAGTAGCACCACCAGGAGCTGTTGTTACATCAACATATAGATCCCCACGACACCGAAAAGAAAGCAGAAAAAGAAGACCTGGTGCACATACACGAGGACAAGCTATAGATATAAGAACGAGGGGTGTTAGTAAAGAAGACCTTCAAAAAACTATTCAGGGATTAAAAGCTAGTGGGTTTAATTATATTCTATTAGAAGGAAAGCCACCACATATTCACGCTGAACGTAGACCTGGACAACCATTTAAAATAAAAAATCTCAGGGGAGGGAACCCGCATATATCTCTTGATGATGCTAGGGCGGCAGCAGAACAAGTACCAATTAATGCTGCTGAAAGACAAGCGGATGATAAATCTACTTCTGAAGCTGAAATTAGAAACCAACTAGAAGCAGCAAAAAAAGAAGTAGAAACAGAAGCAAAAGCAGATCAAAAAGCAAAAACTTCCAATAACATATTACCTAGCTTATTCGGTTTTATACCTCCGGCTAACGCCGACGACAAAAAAAGAATATCAAAAAAAGAAGATGCCAGGAGATATTATCAGGAATCATTAGAACAATTTAAATCTGATGTAGGACTAGGTACTAATAGTGGAGATGATGATGATACTGGGCCAGAATATGATCCTGAAAGTTCTGAGCTACCAAAATATCTAAGAAATCTATATAAAGCAACTAGGATGGATAGTCGTGGTAAATATGCTCGTGAAGATGTAGAAGGTGGTTATTTTCCAAATATAGAAAAGAAAAGAGATTTTACTTTTGAAACAAAAGAAAGTGATTCTTGGTTTCGTAGACAATTCGGTGGTAAATCTGCTGAACAAAAAGAAAATGAGATGATAAATAAAGCATCTAAATTTTTTGATTTGACCGATATGGGCGGTGGAAACGGAAATATAGATGAAGATGGTAATATAATACAAGCAATAGGCAAATTAATAGAAGCAGTGGAAAAAACAAATTCTAACCCACCACCAACAAATCCTCAAGTAACTACTGCTAGTAAATATGATGCACAAATAGATCCAAAAGATCATAACGGGGATACTGGTCCACCAGATCCACCAGGAACAACATCAGCTTCACCTGCTAATGGTGTGAGTCAGGGTCCAAACCAATCTAAACCAAACGAATCTGCTGTATTTGGAGATATGTATACATAATGTCAGAGTTTATCCTCTCTAGATTATCAGCATTAGTAAATTCTAAAACTAGAAATTTAAGATCTAGAACCGCTAATTTTAGATCTTTATCTAGACAAAACAACTATAAACTCCAAAGATATATTAGAACAATATATTTAACAATACAGTTAAAAAAACAACATTCAGAAAAATTAAAATCTAATTTAGAAAAGTATCAACATCAATTAAACAATTTAGATCAAATATCAAAAGAAACAACAACTTCTATTGATATTTTACAATCACAAATACCGTCAAATATAGAAGATATTAATTATATTAAAACTATTACTAGTGATATTCTAGGTAGTGTTACTGATCGTATTAAAAATTTAGAATCTTCTTTATTATCAATAAACAATAGTATTGATAATATACAACAAAATGGTACGAGTGAGGATAAACCACAAAAAAAATCAAATCAAAAAAGAAAATCTGTATTCTCAAGAATAATCGATTTTGTTAAAAATAATATAAATCCAATTAAAAAATATGCAAATCCAATTGGTGCTGGTGTAGGTCTAGCTGCACAAGGAGCAAAATCAGGATATGATTATCTAAATGGTTCTAATAAAACCAAGAGTGGAGGTATGTCTGATGCAACAAGAATGCCATTTACTGATACAAAAGGAGGTACAGTAGATCCTGGTTCCATTTCTAGTTCTGGTGCATATAAAAGAATAGTAAATGTTCCTTTTGTTCAAGGGGGTAAAAGAATTCCTGCTTCTGTGAGATATAATAACCCCGGTGCAGCATATCCCAGAAAAAGAGACGAACAATTTGGAATACAAGGCTATGGTATAATTGGAGGCGGACATAAGATAGGAAAATATCCTACAATTGTTCACGGGCTTGCTTCTAATATGGATCTCTTTGCTAAAAATTATAAAGGTATGTCTTTATCAGCAGCTACAACAAAATGGAGAGGTAGACCAGGAACTCCTTTACCTGAAGGTCTTGGTTTAGGTGGAAATGATGTAATAACTGAAGAAATGGTTAAAGATAGAGCATTTATGATGAGATTATTTTCAGAGTTTTCTAAACACGAAGCAGGGAGAAATAAATCTCAAATTACATCTGAGCAAATGGACCAGTCTTTTAAAATGTATCAATCTGGTGGTATCGAACAATTTAAAAAAGACTATCCTGATTTCAAACCAACAGAAATATCTGAAAGACCTGAACAATCAACCCCATTGAGAATATCAAAAGAAGATATAAAAAATAGACCATATCATATGACGGGATCAATAACATTACCAAAACTAACAGATCCAGAAACAGGAGAAAAATATGCACCTCCCGTTTTTCCTACTGGTTCTGGTGGTGGTAAAGGTGCTTCAATACCACTAGGTATACACCCAATGTCAGAAACTAGACAATCTGGTCCAGTTATAACAAATTTTGCTGGTAAATCAAAAGTGGTTCATATAGGAAGAAAAGGTACAGACTATCAAAGAATATCAGATCCAAAATTAGGAAGAGATAGAACAGCAATACAAATACATAGCACATCAGATATAGAAAGATTAGTTTCTGCTGGTTGTATCGTAATACCTAAATCCCAGTATAAATCTTTTATGAAATACTATGAAAAGGCATTAAAAGAACACGGACAGCTTTATATGATGGTATCGCCTACTAAAAAGAATCAACCACAAAATTTTATTATCATAACACAAAAAGAATATAATGCTTTACGAGATAAAAATAAAAACCAACCATTAACCCCAGCTCAAGCATCTAGTAACTTTAGAGGAACTGGTGATGTTAAAAATCCTCCACCAAAAGAAAATAAAAATAAAGATAAACCACCAGAGTTAAAAGCACCAAAAACACCAAATGCTAATGATAAGAATGATAAGCATTTAAATAATATAAAAGAGGCATTAGCAGAATTAAAAAGCCCTCCACCTGGACCAGCAGTACCATCTGGTCCAGGTGGACCACCAACTAAACCCCACCACAGTAGTTTAACGAGACCAAAACCTAAACCCTACGGTAGAGAATCGTTAATAAAACCAAAACCTAAACCCTCCGGTAGAGAATCGTTAATAAGACCAACACCACCAATAAATCCAGATCACCATATGGGCGATACATAAAAAAAGGGGAGCATTTGCTCCCCTTAAACTTTAGCTATTTGCCAGTTTTTGAAAAAACTCCAATGATTCATCATCATCGTTGTTATTATTATTCGTAACCTGATAATCAGTATTAGAAAATTCAGGCTGTTTAGTTTCAGGAATATCAGCTTCTGGTCGATATGCAGGTTCTTCCTTTGGAAGGATATTTAGAACTCGCATTAGTCGATCTTTCAACTGTTCATAGGACTTAAAGTTAGATGCACTAACAAACTCTTGTAGAGAGTTTTCTGATTTCCAGATACGTTCTAGAGCAGAATCATCATCATTTAAAGCAGACGCAGAATCAAACTCAGATTTGTCATAATTACGATACCCATCAACCTTACGAATCTTGAGTTTAAAGTTTCCACCTTGCCAAAGATCAAACGGATTTACCGATTCCTCATCAGCAAATTGTGGATTCATAGCTTCATTTAGTTTTTCAAAGATTTTCTTACCATACTTGTAGAGGAATACTTTACCTTCATTTTCTGGTTTTGCTGAATCTGATACAACATAAATGTTACTAATGAAATGCAGACGGCGTTTTTGCTTACGAGCAATCTCTTTATCAGATTCTACGCCAGAATTCCATAGCTTTGAGTTATACTCTGATACGGGATCGGGATTCCCAATTGAAGTGAGAGAGTTTTCAATATACCAAAGCCCGGTTGGACCTTGAAACCCATGATCATAAAGTCGAACAAAAGGGACATCCTCGTCACTTGGTGGCGGTAGAAACCGAATAACAGCATAACCATTACCAGCTTTATCTACTGTAGGAGTCCAGAATCGTTCATCTGCACCTCTTTTACCACTATCTTGAGTTGCCATCTTTGAAAGCTCTGCATTGAGAGATTCCATTGACTTTGTACCAGACATATTTTTCAATTTAGAGAAGTCCATAATATTTCCTTTCAAGTGTTTGCGTGTTTGCGTGTTTGAATGTTGAATATGACTACTTGAGTCATCATTATATATAACATAATCATTTAAAATAGTCAAGAACTATTTTCTTTAATTTTTCCTCATTATACTGAAGAAATGGTGTGTATTTTTTGATTTTTAGTTCAATTTCTTCCCAGAGTGGGTCATCTTTCAAATTTTTATTGAAATAAATGTCAGTTTTGGTCATTTTAATCAATATACACAAAGTTTCTAATGATATTCTGTTACCTAGATATAGCTTTAAAACTACTGGGTGCTGATTGTTCTCTATTTTTAGATTTTGATTGAAATCCTTTAGTAGTTTTGATAGATCTTCTTTGAACAAGTAGGTCAAAGATTGTTGTTTTTTCATCCAAGATTTATATTCTCTTTCTGGTTCCTCCGAATAGACAAGTTCTTTTATCCAACTTTTAGGATTTTTAATAAAATTAGCAATAAGAAATCCTTGAACATCTTCATGTTTTGCTAATTTCTGAAAAAATATCTTATCTTTTCTTTTGTCAAATGACTGATGCGTCATTCGGGTCTTACCATTGTATTTTAGATAATCGAACTTCTTTTTAGTGAAGTGATTTTTCAATGCAATATACATTGAAAATGCTTCGAATGATGTCATTACAGTGGAAGTCTTTTTGGCTTTTCTAGAATATTTAATTCTTCTGCTTCATATTGAAGTTTTGACATCATTACTGGGTCTTTTTTGATTAAACCTGCAATAAATTCTACTTCTACATTATTTTGTTTACACCAAGAAACCACACCATCAATGTATTCAAGCTTCATATCAATACAATATCGTTGTATTTCATTTAATGTGTGTTGATGTGCGAAGTTTTCTTTTAAATTTATACTTTTCATAGAAATCTCCATTATGATTGTGATAATAAAAATACATAGGTATGTGAATGTCATTATATATCCACATAGTCTCCACTATCCAAGCTTTTCTTGGATAAACGCCGATATCTCTTATTATATTGTTTCTTTACTTTTTTACATACACCCGCACGGCCTGCATATTTGTAGTATTTGCGAGCATTGGTTAGAATATCGTATTCATCACCGCCTTTAAGTGGTATTCGTTGCATCTTCCTTATCCTTTGCAAATGCTAAAACGAAAAAGAAAAGAGACATAAAAGTTAGTTTATCCATATAACATTTCTTTCATGTTGTAAAGATTAAAATTTGGCTGGGCAACTTGGATTCGAACCAAGCTCAGTCTCGGTTAACAGCCGAGTGCGATCACCTAGATTGCTATTGCCCAATTGTTATTAGCCCTGCTTGGTGTTACTGTTTCGCCACCATCAGAAATGCACTGTTGCTCAAGATTGCGAATCTTTATAGACTTACTGACGATTTCTCGTTCTCAGTGCACTTCTGGTGGAGGCGACGGGTACTGCCCTAAGTCCCACATAGTTTCAAGATTGCCTCAAATAATCACAAGAATATTTATACACTAATAAATACAGAATGTCAACTACAAAATCAATCAAATAATCTCAAATTGACAATAACATGGAATCATTATGCAAAAATATCTAAACTGTTACACATGTAATGCTCCGTTCAAAATTTCTCAAGAAGATTTCAACACAAAAATGGTTCTTGGCAATTCGTTCGTCATTTTTGATTGTAAAAAATGTACGAGAAAAAATAAATCTACACTATTACCATCGAAACCTAAAGAAATATTCACTGGTGATCCAGCATTCCTAAAAATTCTGAATAGCTGCAAGCATCGAGGCAAAGATTTTGATTTAGATGCCAAATACTTAGAGAATCTATGGAATAAACAAAAATTTGTGTGTGTATATACGAATATAACAATGATATTACCTATTTCAGGCAAAAAGAAAGCTCCACACACAGCGTCATTAGATCGCATCGATTCAGCAATTGGTTACATGAAAGGTAATGTTCAATTCGTTTGCTATTCGATCAACACAGCCAAAAACGATTTTGACGAAATCGAGTTCATTCAATTTGTCGAATCAATGAAGAAACAATCGATTTCTGTATGATTTAAAGACCATTGTCCTTATTTTTCATCAATCAGTGCCTTAACCTTGTTGACAACTGAGCCAATGGTCTTGAAATCATCAGCACTTTCGTTAGCGTTGTAAGGAATTTCCACACCGAATGAATCTTCAATGTCGAAAACGATCATTGCGAGATCAAGCGATTCAATTTCCAGAGCCATCAATTCTGTCGAAGTATCAACATCGTCGCTCGGCGTCTTCATGTGTTTCTTCAAGATATCGATGATCTTCGTTGTAACTTCGTCCATAATATTCTCCTGGGTCTAGCTTTCAAACGATATGTTCACATTATATAGTCCCTATTATACGCACTTTTGGGGATTTGTCAACAACATGTGATGTTAGTTGGGGGATTTGGTAACAAGGTTCCCCCGGACCTCGGATAATGTCTATCGACTAGGCGGCAAGAGCCACTTCATTGACATAGTTATCATTCGCTGCGATAAAGTTTGCAACTATAGTTTTTGTTCGCGTTAACGGAGCTTACATCCCGGTTGACTCGGTTTTGCCTTCCACATCCGTCGATCCTCGTCGTCCCCCAGAAACCCACTAAACACTATATAGTGGAGGTATGGGTTTGTGGTGGAGACGGGGGATATTGCAATCCCCGTCCGGCCTGCTTACTGCTACGCCTCAAACGTCAACACCTATATTTATAGCACTGTTGAAGTCAGTTGTCAACCCTTAATTTGTCTGCCATCAAAATAACACTCCCCTGTCCACAGAAGCCATATCAATCTCCTATCTCAATGCGACCAGCAGTCATGATCTTATCTGACAGTGATCTATCATGCCCAAGATACCCATACATGGCTGATTGAACCTTACAGTCAGCAATGTCATATTTCACATTGTGGTGAGTATGACCATGTATCCAATGATCAATTTTGCTATCGCAGATCCAATTACCATACTCTGTGATGTACCCATATTTCAGATCATTGTCACCAAAACGAGCATTTGGATGTGACATCATGCATGGAGCATGGTGCGTTGCAACGATCAGTGGCGTATCAGTGTCATGCAGTTCTGCGCATGTCTTGATGAAATCAAACGACTTCCTGTGTATCTCCTGAACATGATCAGCAGTGATAGGAGACTTTGAATCCAATTCCGGACGAATCAGCCTGAAATCATTCATACCATTCTCAACAGAACGCTTTATTAATTCCATCCATGGATCTGCAAGACCACCATGAAAACCGACCCAGAAGGTTGACCCAATGATAGTAAATTTTTCATTGACATACGACTTGTTGTTGAAGACTTCGAGACGAGAGTCAATCATTTCAATCTGTTTTTGGAACCATTCATCAGCGCCGTCCATGTAAAAACCATAGTACTCGTGGTTACCAGGGATGTAAATGATTTTCTTGTAGTGTCCACATTTTTTGTGTATGAATTTGGCGAAACGCTCTCTCATACCACGAGATTCTGAATCAGTTCTATTTGGATCGAAATACCGATAGCATGTGATGTCACCATCCAGGATAAGAACATCATCAGACGTTCCCTTTGGTATCATTATTTGTTCTGCTACGTTTCCGTTAATCTCCATGTGGAGATCTGACATAAAATCTATGTTTACCATCTGTGTAGTGCCCTTGTTAATACCCGGATCTTGTATTTGCATGTGTGCATAGTTGTAATGGCTTCGATCTTTGCCTTGAAGCTATCAATGAATGATAGGTTACACTCTATACATCATCCTAATTTATCGTCTCCTGTTTCTTCTACCACCATAACCAGCATCTTTTAAAGTACTATAGCATCGCCAAGAAATGACGTTTCTATTAGAACGCATACACAGTCTCATTTTCTTTGTTCCAGTTTTATATCGAGGACAGAATTTTTTGTAGTCGCCTTTACATGCTCGTTTAATCTTTTTTGAAATCTTAGCTTCTGTATATGCACTGGACATGAAAAGAACCATGACCGTGGATAATACAATTTTAGATAATTTCATTCTATCCTCCTAAAATAAATCGTAGTAATGATAATGATAACATAAAAACAAGAATAGAGTTAAGTGTCATAAGGGCTCTATCATGCCACATAAACCCAACTATAAACCAACCAGAACATCCAATCAAACTAAAAATAATATCATAGATTCTTGGAACTTCTTCAACCGATCTACAAGCAACTGCAAATAGAATTATAATACTTGCACACCACTTAATATACCAAGTCATACCCTTTTTTGGTGTTATAAAACTCATATAAACATATCCCAATTCTAATAAATATATAATAATATATCATCTAAAAACTATATTGTCAAGCAGAAGGAATAATAATAATGACTTATAAATTTGATTTTACTAATGATAGTGGATGGAATGCAATTGATACTAACCATAAACTGAATACACCAAAGGCATCTAATTTTGTAAAGTATCTTGAAGAAAATAATGTAAAGGTAATAATTCGTTATTATGCTTCATCAAAAAGATCTAAAACTATTTCATTAGAAGAATATAAACACCTATCTGATAAAGGATTTTATATTCTTCCTGTATATCAAGATGTTAATCGTAAATCAACAGACTTCGGTTATAATAATGGTATTCAACATGCTAAAAACGCATTAAAATTTGTTAAATATTTATCTCAACCAGAACATACAACAATTCTTTTTGCTGTAGATACAGACTTTACTCCAGATCAAATAGAAAAATATATTATTCCTTATTTCAAAGGAATCAATGAAGTTATAAAGAATTATCAAATCGGTGCATATGGATCTGGCGTAGTTCTAGATACACTTTATGAAAAAGATTTAGTCGATGTGAAATGGCTCTCTATGTCCAGACTATTCTATGGAACAGAAAAAACATTCTACTCTGATAAATGGGACATGAGACAGTTAGCACCAGATAGAGTTTATAATGGAATTAATTATGATATGAATATTATTAAAAAAGATATTGACACCCTTGGCGTGTTTAAGTATAATGATACTGTAAAGAAGAAAAAAACCTTA
>TARA_R110002096_G_scaffold153285_11_pt1 | contig 24188 bp, 19 predicted proteins | sample TARA_R110002096 | Tara Oceans TARA_R110002096 (sample SAMEA4397295) | marine metagenome | biome: Polar Biome; feature: [DCM] deep chlorophyll maximum layer (ENVO:01000326); material: water (ENVO:00002006), including particulate matter (ENVO:01000060) such as... | depth 35 m
AATACTAGTTGATGGCAATAACATTGAAAACTATAATTTGGAACAGTTACGCTCCTCAATTGGCTTTGTTCCTCAAGAAACTTTCTTATTTTCTGAAACCATAGGAGAGAATATTGCGTTTGGCGTTGATGGAGCCGATTTGGAGGCTATTGAAATAGCTGCTGAACAAGCTCAAGTGAAAGAGAATATTTTGGATTTCGATAAAAAATTTGAGACTATATTAGGAGAAAGAGGTATAACGCTTTCTGGTGGACAAAAACAGAGAACGGCAATTGCTCGAGCTCTTATTAAAAAACCAGAAATTCTTATTTTTGATGATTCTTTAAGTGCCGTTGATACAAAAACAGAAGAGGCGATACTTAAACATTTAAGAAATGAATTGAGCGGTAAGACAACAATAATGATAAGTCATCGGATATCAACAATAAAAGATGCCGACATTATTTATTACATTCAGGATGGGAGTATTGTTGAAAGTGGTACCCATGAAGAGCTTTTACAAAGGCAAGGACATTATACGAGTATGTATAACAAACAAATGCTAGAACAAGAATTAGCAGAAATATAAAATAATTAGGGGTCAAGGCTTGAACGTACAGCCCCTCCATTAATAATAAACGGGAGAAGAAATGATTGTAGTTCCATTAGGTGTAGCATCGGCAACACCAACAGCTTTAAGACACTTGCCCGCTGTAGCTTTATGGCGAGAGGGAAGTGTTTTCTTATTTGATTGTGGCGAAAACGCCCAAATGCGCATGTTACAAGCTGGTATTAAACGCTCGAAAATAGAATGCATTTTTATATCGCACTTTGATGTAGACCACTATTCGGGATTAATTGGGTTACTTTCTACACTTCAATTACAACGAAGAGATAAAGCAATTCGTCTGGTTGGACCTAAAGGATTACAGGAATATGTAGAGTGGAACTTGAACTTCTCTAGTATCGAGATTGGTTTTGAAATTATCTTCATTGAAGTTGAAGACACCATTGATGATGCAGTTGTAATAGATGAAGAAGATTATTTTGTAGTGGCTCGTGCTTTAAAGCACAGAAGGTTTTGCTTAGGGTATCGTTTCCAAGAAAAGGATAAACCAGGCAAAGTGAATTCTGATTTGGCTAAAGAAATGGGTGTGACAGATGACGCTCATTTTAAGGCATTAAAAGCTGGAGAGGACATAACGCTAGAGGACGGAACTCTTATTAAGTGTAACGACATTGTAGGGCACCCGCGACCAGGTGATAGTTTTGCCTATGTTACGGATACAGAATATTGCCCAAATGCAGTTAAGCTAGCTTTGAATACCAATATTCTTTATCACGAAGCCACTTTTAGCAATACACTTTCTGATAAAGCAACAGAAACAGGACATTCCTCAGCAAAAGATGCTGCTCGAGTTGCAACAGAAGCACAAACTAAATTGCTCGTTATAGGCCATTTTTCAGCAAGATATACCAATGCTCATTTACTGCTGAATGAAGCAAGAGAAGATTTTTATCCAACTTGGTTAGCGAATGAATTGCGTCCTATTTTTACCGATCCTTCGCACGAACGGGGAATTATCACTCCAAAAGTTGAGTTAAAAGATTTAACTAAGCAAACTACTGGCAGTTACGGTGGTAGAAGCAGTGATAATCGCAGAAGTGGAGGAAAGAATTTCCGCCCACGAAGAAACGATTCAGATCGTGGTGGACGAGGTGGCTATAGAAGCGGTGGAGACTCAGATCGCGGAGGAAGAGGTGGTTACAGAAGTAACGACTCAGACCGAGGTAGAGATAGTTATCGAAGCCGTGGCGACTCTGATAGAGATAGTAGAGGTGGATACAGAAGTGGTGGGTCTGATCAAGGTGGACGTTCGAGTTATCGAAGCGATGATAGAAATCCAAACCGTGGTAAAGTCATTAATGTTAAAGTAAATCGAGACAATCAATACAACAGACGAGATGACAGCAATAAGTCAAACGAACCAGATAATCGTTCAGGTTCTTCAAGACCATCTTACGATGAATTCAATAGATTTTAAAAAATAGCTCGTTGAATAAGAAGGAAGTTAAAAAAGCCGTCGATAGAAAACTCATTCGGCGGCTTTATTATTTTATTAAACCTTACCGCTGGTTCGTAGTACTTGCAGTGCTATTAACTTTATCGGCATCTTTTCTTGGTACTGTTAGACCAAAGTTGACGCAGATTGCAGTAGATGATTATATAGCAATGAAGGACACCGAAGGCCTTCTAAATATAATATTCTTACTAGTGATCGCACTGGTTGGAGAGTTCGTTCTGCTTGTTATAAACACGTATTTAACTAGATGGTTCGGTCAAGGTACTCTCTATTCGCTAAGAAATGCGGTTTATAAAAAAATACAATCTCTCAATGTTCAATTCTTCGATAAGACTCCTATTGGGCGCTTAATTACGAGAACTACAAGTGATGTAGAAGCGCTTAGTGAATTGCTGTCTGATGGTGTAGTAGCTATGATTGGTGATTTATTCAGGATAGTCTTTATTCTGTATTTTATGTTCTCCATGAGTTGGGAGCTCACTTTGGTAACAATATCAGTATTACCGTTTCTTTTCTATGCCACCTTTTGGTTTAAAGGTAAGGTAAGAGTAGCCTTTCTTGAAGTTCGTGATCAAATATCTCGATTAAACTCCTTTGTCCAAGAGCATATCAATGGGATGGATGTAGTTCAGCTCTTCAACCGCGAGAAAAAGCAGATTGATAAGTTTGAAAAAATTAATGAGTCCCACAAAAAAGCTCATATTAAAACTATTTTTTATTTCTCCATATTTTGGCCTTTTGTAGAAGTTACCGCCAGCTTTTCCATGGCTCTGATTGTGTGGTATGGTGGTGGTCGTGCTTTGACTGGTGGCGTTACTTTTGGTGTGCTTTTGGCATTTATACAGTACGCCCGTCAGTTTTTTATGCCCATTCAGGGAATTTCGGAGAAGTTCAATACACTTCAATCGGCTTTAGCTTCATCTGAGCGAATATTTGATATCCTTGATACAGACAGCAAAGTTGTTGAAAGCAATAACCCTGTTGAGGTGAATAACCCTAAAGGTAAGATTGAGTTCGAAAATGTGTGGTTTAAATATAACGAGGGCTCAGAGTATATTCTAAAAGACGTTTCATTTGTTGCGATGCCAGGAGAAAGTGTTGCTATTGTAGGTGCAACAGGCGCGGGGAAAACGACGATTATAAGCTTACTTCTTCGATTCTATGATATCCAGAAAGGTAGTATAAAGCTAGATGGAGTAGATATTAGAGAACTTCGACTTAAAGATTTAAGATCTCATTTCGGATTGGTTCTTCAAGATAATGCGTTATTCTCAGGTACAATTCTGGAGAATATTACTTTGGGTAATGAGGAGATATCGAGAGAAGAAGTTATAAAAGCTGCTCACGAAGTTGAAGCTCATCGGTTTATTGAAAACCTACCCGAAAGCTATGATTATAAATTACGTGAAAGGGGAGCTTCTCTTTCTATGGGGCAAAGGCAATTGATTTGTTTTGTAAGAGCGTTAGTTTACAATCCATTAATTCTGATTCTTGACGAAGCAACTTCTAGTGTTGATTCTGAAACTGAAGCGATGGTGACAGCTGCAAGCGATAAAATGATGAAAGGGCGAACTTCTATTGTAGTCGCACACAGGCTTTCAACTATCCAAGGAGCTAGCAAAATACTTGTTATGCATAAAGGTGAAATAAGAGAGTCTGGATCACATCAAGAACTCATTAAACAAGACCAAGGTCTTTATAAAAAGCTTTACGAGCTTCAGTATAAAGAACAAATTGTGGTAAAAGCTTAATCACGTCAATCAAATATTTGTAGCAAAAAATAAGCTATAAATCCAGAGTCCGGTATATGCCGAGTAACTCTCTAAGGTGTGTGAAGGGAATTGATGCTTCGCGGTTGAAAAAACTCTACCCGACATTTCTACAAAATTCACTTTCATCCAGCGAGTAAACCAGTCGAAACGAGAGTAGTCAAAATCGATTACAGCAAACGAACCCTTTGGTTTCAGATGATAACTAACATGAGAAAGTATTTCATCGATATCTCCCATCATTGTAAGAGAGTAAGAGCATACAACAAGATCAAAGCTATTTTCAGGAAAGCTAGACTTCTGGTATTGTTGGTGAAGTAAGGTAACGTTGTCGTTCAATTTCTGATGTGCTTTTTTAAGCATATCACTCGAAGCATCTAAACCTATTATATTAGCCTTTGGGTATCGTTTCCTAAGTGAGCTTAACTGATATCCTGTTCCACAGCCTAAGTCTAAAATAGACGCATTTTGCGGTAAGTCAGGAAGCCTGCTAAATAATTTAGAGCGTCCAAAAAGAAAACTCCATCTAGTTAAATCATAAATGTGAGATTGAACTTTGTAGTATGTGGAAATTGAGTTATACATGAATAGTTGCCAAATGTGTACTTGAGTATGTTCCGACTCTATCTTTTTCGAGGATTGTAGGGTCAATATTTTCAAATCGTAGCTTATTCAGAACAAAAGAGGGTAAAAAGTCTGGATTAGAATACGCAGAGCGAAATAATACCTTAGCCCCCGGTTTTGCGTGTTCAAAAATAGACTGCCATTCCAAAGTAAGTTCTTCAACATTGTTAGTTGCTAGCCAATCCATATGGTCAAGTAAGACAAAATGGGAATATTTTTTTGAGTTTAGGCTAAGTCTTTCTTGTATGGTTGAAGAGTAAAAATTGATGCGATGAGTGTTGCTTTTAATATGTTCAAAGTTGGTTTCAATTAAGTATTCAGGTCGAAAGTTTTCGTTATAACTTCCGTTTAGGTAGAGCCTCCAAAAGTAATTGTCATGTGCTTGATGCTCCACAAAAACAGATCTAAAAACCTTGTTCATAAACGTGTTTAAATCACCAATGGCATCTTTTTGTTCTTTGGGGATACCAGCCAAAGATAATAAGCCATCCCATTTCCATATATATTTGCTCATACCGTTCCAAAGCTTATGCTCAATATTAGAGTAAATATGCTCTCTCACTGAATAATTGGGCTCATTTATAAGAGTATTAACTGAAGCACGAAGTTTTTTTTTGTCTATAACTCTATTAATGTACCTCGCAAAATATCCTGATAATCCAGAGCTATAAAATCCTTTACCTGCAGGGTCAAAGGTATGAATATGAGCATCCCAAAACTGTTTGCCCTGTTTTGAAAGTTCGCCTCTAAGTTTTGAATAAATGACTTGATAATCTGTTGTGTTACCATTACCAAATAGTGCCCAAAGATGTGCACTCGATGAATGCTCAAATAAAGCTATTTTGAGTTCTAAAAGCGCATTTTGGCGAAAATTCATATCTACACAATCAATAGAGGCGGGATTGTCTAATAGATAACTAAGGGCATTGTCACCAGCGCTTGTAATCATAAGAATGTCGGAATCTGAATCTAGATTAAGGAGTAATCTGTCTACTTGAGGATCCTCCCAGCAAGTATTGTAAATCAGAAAATTTGAAGTTATGGTTTTAAACCACCATTTAGATAACGAACTCATATATAAAACAAGTTACCAAAAAATGTAGGAACATGAAGTGAGAAACAAACTAACATTTACTAAGCAAATTTGTATTTTTAAACATATAAACTCAATTCAAAAATTATGACTACTCCAAAACCATCTGAAAAAGCCAAGAAGCAAATCGAAGATACTTTTGACAATACCGTAGAGTATTTAGAAGACAAAGCTTACGAAAATTATGATAAGGCTATCGATCGTTTGAAATACGAAAGAGACCGTTTAGAGAATGAAGTACGCCATGAGTATAGAAGTGCTCGCCGTTATGTACGGGCTAACCCAGAAAGAGGTTTAGGAATAGCACTTTTATCAGGACTAATTATTGGAATTCTTCTTACGAGAGGAAGTAAAGACTAAAATTTAAGACTACATATCATCAATAATGAGTATTAATAAAGATCATTTGAATGAACTCTATGAGCGATTGGACTCGCTCAGGAGGTATCTTTGACTACGACAAACGAAAAATCAGAGTAATAGAACTTACTGAACAAACACAAGATCCAAATTTTTGGGGTGATCCAGACGCTGCTCAAATTATAATGAAGCAAATTGACCACGAAAAAGGCTTGGTAGAAGCTTGGGATAAACTCCAAGCTTTGCGAGAAAGCATAACAGTGTTTCAAGAGTTTGAAGAGATGGGCGAGGATGTTGAGCAAGAACTCGACACTGAATACTCAAAACTTCAAAAAGGCTTAGAAGATTTAGAGCTCAGAAACATGCTTAATGGTCCTGATGATCAAAGAGATGCCGTTATGACCTTCAATCCTGGGGCTGGTGGCACTGAAAGCCAAGACTGGGCTTCAATGTTGTATAGAATGTACGTTCGTTGGGCAGAAAGAAATGGTTTTAAAGTTTCTGTTATCAATTATCAAGATGGTGATGTTGCTGGAATGAAAACGGCAACGTTAGAAATTTCAGGCAGCAATTCATATGGATTTCTAAAAGCTGAAAGTGGAGTGCACCGTTTAGTTCGTGTTTCTCCATTTGATAGTAATGCCCGTAGACACACTTCTTTTTGTTCAGTATTTATCTCGCCACTAGTAGACGATACCATTGAGCTTAATCTGAATGATAGCGATATAGAACTGCAACGTTTTCACTCAAGTGGAGCTGGTGGGCAGAATGTAAACAAAGTAGAAACAGGTGTGCGGTTAGTTTGGACTGGTACGCTTTCTGATGGGCGTTCTGAAAGAGTTGTAGCTGAATGTCAGCAAGAACGTTCTCAGCTACAGAACAGGGAAAAAGCGCTCGTCCTGCTTAAATCTAGAATTTATGAGTTAGAACTTGAAATTCAAGAAGCTGAAAAATCTAGACTGGAAGGTACAAAAGGTAAGAATGAGTGGGGTTCTCAAATACGAAGCTATGTATTTGATGATCAACGTGTAAAAGATCATCGTACAAACTACGAAACCTCAAATGTTAATGCGGTTATGGACGGCGATTTAGATGAATTCATAAAAGCATATTTGCTTTCCATTTCCACTCAAGAGCAACAATGATAAAAATTGGAGTTACAGGGGGAATTGGTTCAGGAAAGACAACCTTTTGCAAGGCTCTGGAAGAACTAGGTTCCTTTGTACTCTATGCTGATGATTTTGCCAAAGAATTAATGTCGACAGACCAAAAGTTAAAACGCAAAATTATTGCAGCTTTTGGAAACCAGGCCTATTCTGAAAAAGGGGATCTTAATCGAAGTTATCTAGCAGAACAGGCTTTTTCAAAGAATAGAGTGGAAGAACTAAACGTGATTGTACACCCCATCTTATGGGAAAGAGTTGCTGAGCTAATGAATAGAAAAGAGAAAGAGGGGACGCGTATTTTTGTAAAAGAGGCTGCCATATTGCTGAACAATGGTCGCCCAGCCGATTTAGACTTTGTTGTTTTAGTAAAGAGTCCAAGAGAGAAGAGAATTCAGAGAGTTCAAGAAAGAGATAATACTACAGAACTACTTGTTACCGACAGGGTTGATAAGCAGCCCAATTTTGACGAGTTAGAAACTTTATGTGACTATATAATAGATAATTCTGGTACTGTTGAAGAACTAAAGTTAAAGGCTTCAACACTGTTTGAAGACATTCTAAAAAAATAGAATTATTTAGAATATTATTTATGAGTTAACAAAAAAACATTCCTATATTTCAGAAAAGCGCTTCCAATTAATAAAAATAGGATTATGACGCCAGAAATAAATAACCGAATAGTAACACTTGAAGAGTTTATTATACAAGCTCAAAATCGATTTCCTGGAGCAACTGGAGAGCTTTCGCAGCTTCTAAGAGACATTGGATTAGCATCGAAAATTATTTCCAGAGAAGTTAACAAAGCGGGTATTACGAATATTTTGGGATACGAAGGTTCAACGAATGTTCATGGCGAGGCCGTAAAGAAACTAGACTTATTTGCGGATCAACAATTGATTTCAGCTCTTGATCGCTCCAAGATTACATGTATGGTTATCTCTGAAGAGAACGACGGAATTATTCGATTAGAAAGTACAGGTGGAAAATATATAGTGTATTTAGACCCATTAGATGGTTCCTCAAACATTGATGTAAATGTTTCGATTGGTAGTATATTCTCTGTTTACATGAGGGAAACAAAGTATAAATCTGAACCCATGGAATCGGATGCTTTACAGCCTGGCGATAAACAAGTTGCTGCAGGGTATGTCTTGTACGGTTCAAGTACCACTCTGGCCTATACTACGGGGCTTGGAGTTACTTTATTCACTTTGGATCCTAGTATTGGCGAGTACATTTTGAGTGAGAATAGCGTCAAAATTCCAGAACACGGAAAGATTTATAGTATTAATGAAGGAAGCTATTATTCTTGGGAATTAGGCTTGAAAAAATATATAAAGTATTGCCAAGAAGAAGAAGAGGAATCAGGGCGACCGTACTCAGCCCGATATATTGGTTCTATGGTTGCTGATATTCATCGTACACTTATAAAAGGTGGTATATTTATTTACCCTCACAGTAAAAAATATCCAGAAGGGAAACTCCGATTGATGTACGAGTGTAACCCCCTAAGCTTTATTATAGAACAAGCTGGTGGAATGGCGACGAATGGCAAAGAAAGGATTATGGAAATTGAACCTAATGCCATTCATCAGCGCACACCAATATACATTGGTTCCCCAGAGAACGTTACTCATGTAATGGATTTCTTGCACGAGTATGAGGAAATTCCTCAAGAAGGCGTTCGTTAAAATTTAATCTTCACACCTTCTTTAATATCATTATTGATACAAAAGCCTGCATTTGTTTCTACAACAAATTTTGCAAGCTTAAAAGAGGGGAGAGATTGCTCTGAAAACGGTGTAGCACTATGATATACCGTTACAATGGTACTATCTGCACCAACATAAATGATATCGAGCGACAGCGGTGTGTTTACCATCCAGAAACTTTGAATCTCTTCAGTATCAAAAAAGAAAACCATGCCAGCATCTTCTGGCATAGATGGTACATTCATTAAGCCTTGATTTCTTTTGTCAGGAGTATCAGCAGATAAATATCGCAGTGTCGTAATTTCATTTCCAGAATTATCTATAAAACTAAGCTCGTTTGGAAACTCAAGTGTTCTACCAACTGGGGTAGTGTTGGCATTCTTTTTCTCTTTAGAGCCACAAGAAATTAATGTGGCCACTAAGATTAATAGAATTAAAAGATTATTTAATTTTAAAGGATACTTCATGCTTGTTTTTTCCAGCGGTGAAAGTTATGGTATATTCGCCTCGTTCAAGGAACTCGGGCTTCTGATTTTTATCTGTGCCTACTACTAAGTCCCAATTAAAGAGATTAAAGCCTTGTTGAGCATCAATTTTAGTGCTGTAAACTTGCTCGTCTTTTTTGTTCGTAATAGAAATTGCAATATCGGAATTAGTGGTTTTTCCTAGATAGAATTGAAAGCCTACTGAAGGCATAGAAGATTCTCTGTAAGGACTTGAGCTTTGTCCCCAACGGTTATTGAAACGTACATCTACAGGTTCGAATGCAGTTATAGCTTCGTTTATTCTAGGAACAAGACTTTGTAGCGGTTTAACGTCCATCACCCAAATACTTCTTCCGTGAGTTCCGATAACAAGCTCATTCTCTCTAGGATGTACTACCATATCATAGCTAGCTACATTGGGCATGTTAGCCAAATAATGCCACTCTTTGCCATCATTAAGACTAACATAAGAACCGTGATCTAGACCCGCATAAAGTATAGTTGGTTCAACAGGATCTTGAACGATAACATTAGCAACCTCATTAGGTAGGTTACCTTTTATGGATGTCCATGTTTTTCCGAAATCGGTCGTTTTATAAAGGTAGGTTGTAAAATCATCAACGCGATAGCCGTTTAGAGAAACGTAAGCAGTTCCCTTGTCATATTTGGAAGGATGAACTTCACTTACCCAAAGGCCTTTCGGAATACTTCCTGTAACATTGTTCCAAGTTGTACCGCCATCTCTAGTAATTTGAATATTACCATCATCAGTTCCTACCCAGATTACACTGAAATCTAATGGAGATTCACCAATGGTAGAAAGTGTAGAGTAGGGTACATCGCCATTTGGATGATCGTTAGTTAGGTCGGGGCTGATAGCAGTCCAAGTTCTACCTTGATCGAAAGAGCGACTTAACTTCTGGGAACCGAAATAAATAACATCAGGATTGTGATGACTTAACGCAATTGGACTATTCCAGTTGTAGCGGTAACGTGGCTCGCCAACTTCGTGGATGGGCGTTATCGACTCTCTTATATTTTTACTTTGCTCAATGCGGAAGTAATTTCCATACTGAAAGCCAACGTATACTAAATCTGAATTGGTAGGATTTGCGAATACATGCATTCCGTCACCACCAAAAAGACGCTTCCAAGGACGGTTACGGTTCGGCGTTGATGTTGATGGGCCGAAGAAAGTTCCATTGTCCTGTAACCCACCATAGATATTATAAGGCTTATCCATATCCACACTAACAGTGTAAAATTGCCCAACCGCTTCACTGTTATGATGAATGAAATTTTCACCTCCATCATGACTTTCATACAAGCCACCATCATTTCCGAGTAAAAGATGCTCAGAGTCGCTTGGGTCAATCCATAATGCTTGATGATCAGAATGAACTGGGTCGTTGTTTGCTTTGATGTTCCAAGTTTTTCCACCATCCGTAGATTTAATAAACGGGACGCCTAACGCGTAAACTGTATTTTCATCGTTAGGATCTACTCTGATCTCTCCGAAATAATACCCGTAGGTGTTGTAGACTCCAGGTAGTTGGTAATCATGAGTCAGTTCCCAACTATCGCCACCATCATTAGAACGGTAAACTTCCATTTCCTTAATGCTAGTATTAAACAGAGCGGCGTTTGCATCACCTAAAAACTCGCCTAATGCTTTAGGCTGATATTTACCATTCTTAACTGCTGCTTTTACTGATTGAGCAGTATACTTTTCAGGAAAACGATTTCTTCTTAAAAAGGTCTCCAATTTTTTATCATCTAAGGCCGCAAACTCTTTGCTAGTCATCTTTATAAAGGAAGACTCAGTAAGGTTTTTGCTATTAGTAGCGGCCTCTTTTTTAATTTCATACTGATTATCGATTAAAGCATAAAGCACGTTTGGATTCGAAATACTAATATCTAATCCAATTCTACCTACAAAATTTCCCTGTGGTAAACCTTTAACCGATTTTTTCCATGTGTTACCTCCATCGGTAGATTTATAAACGGCTGACCCATTACCGCCTTCCTTGAAATCCCAAGCTTTTCTGTCTTTCTCCCAAGTTGAAGCCCATAGAATGTTTGGGTTTTTGGGATGTATGACTAAATCGATAACTCCAGTGCTATCGTTCACAAACAAAGTTTTATCCCAAGACTTTCCACCATCTGTTGTCTTGTAGATTCCGCGATCGCTGTTATATGAGTAGAGTGGACCAACAGCTGCAACCCAAGCCGTGTTTTCGTCGGTAGGGTGGGTAATAATTCTACCTGTGTGATGAATATTTCTCAATCCAACAAAATCCCAGCTTTTGCCGGCATCCATACTTTTAAAAACTCCAGCACCAGCATAAGTAGAACGGCTACTATTATTCTCACCGGTTCCAACCCAGATAATGTCAGGGTTTGCGGGAGAAATAGCGATGTCACCAATTCCTAAAGCGTCTTGATGATCGAAAACGGGAGTCATAGTGTTTCCCGAGTTGGTGGTTTTAAAAACTCCACCAGAACCATAACCCACGTAAAAAATTCTGCTATTCTCTGGATGTACTGCGATATCGGAAACTCTCCCGCTCATGATTACAGGGCCAACACTACGAATAGGGTAGTCTTTAAATATCGAATTGGCACGAAGTTGCTGCCTTTTCGTGATTGAAACTTCAATATCAGTTACAGAAGAGGGGCTTATTTTTTGAGCATTTAGAATCGAGCTCGAAAGCACGATTGCCGTTAATAGGCAAGCTAGATATGTTTTTTTCATCAATGGAGTAGTTAGTTATTAGTACTGTATGATATTAAATGGAAATGAAAGAAGTCGAAAAAAGATATAAATGCATAAATATGGTACTTTCATAATAAACACTGATTCATTCTTTGAAATCTTGGCTAAATAAGGGTATATTCAAGTCTCAGTGAGCGTCGAAAGGCACTTGCTTTTTTTTGTCCTTGTTTTTTTTGAGCGTGCGAACAGATACCATAGAAAATATTAAAGATTTAATTGCTCCTCTAGCTGAAGCTGAGGGGCTTTTTCTGGTCGACATCGAGGTTAATACCGGTGGCGGAACGGAAGTATGTCTATTTCTGGATGCAGAAGATCGTGGTGTGAATCTCGATGAATGCGCAAAAATAAGCCGTGAACTTGGGTTTTTACTCGAAGCTCACGAACTTTTTGATAACGAATATAGATTGAATGTTTCCTCTCCAGGTTTAAGTAGGCCTCTTGTAGACCTTCGTCAATATGGAAAGAATATAGGGCGTTCAGTAAAAATGAAGTACAAAGCAGATCAGGATTACAAAAAAAGTGAGGGAGTCATCGTTTCAGTTGAGGAAAACCTCATAGCTGTAGAGAATGAAGACGGAAGTGTTATTGAAGTCTTGTTCGACGATATCTTAGAAACAAAAATCGTCCCAAAAATTTAATCATCATACAAAGCAAAAAGCTGATGCAAAACGATTTATCAAAACAAATTATCTCTTCTTTTGCGGAAATTGCCAAAGAGAAAGGCATTGACCGCGATCTGTTACTATCTATTTTAGAAGATGTATTCAGAACTATGATTCGTAAAACCTACGAGAATGATGATTCATTTGAGGTGATACTTAACGCTGATCGTGGAGAAATTCAGATTCTTCATGTTCAAGAAGTAGTTCCAAAAGAAGAGCTTACAGATGCCGTTTCAGAAATATCGCTCGAAGACGCTCAGAAAGTGGATCCAGATATTGAGCTTTATGATGAATTAGCTCAAGAAGTTCAGATTCTCGACTTTGGTCGCCGTGCAGTTATGATGGCTCGTCAGCAATTGGCACAACGTATTCGTGAGATTGAAAAAGACAATATCTACGAAGATTATTCAGACCGCGTTGGTGAAATTATTCTTGGTGATGTTTACCAAGTTCGTCAGAACAAAGATATTTTAGTAAACCATAACGGTGTAGAACTTTTACTGCCTAAAAACGAGCAGATTTATAAAGATCGCTACCGTAAAGGTGATTCTATTCGTGCCGTTGTTATCGGAGTGCATATGCGCAATGGTAATCCAACGGTTCTTATCTCAAGAACTTCTGATTTGTTCTTAGAAAGATTATTTGAAAATGAGATTCCTGAAGTATTTGACGGAATCATTGACCTTGTTAAAATAGCACGTTCACCTGGTGATCGTTCTAAAGTTGCAGTACGCTCTCATGACGAGCGCGTTGATCCTGTAGGCGCTTGTGTTGGTATGAAAGGTATTCGTATTCATGCTATTGTGCGTGAATTGCAAAACGAAAATATTGATGTAATCAATTACACCGATGATAAACTTGAGTTTATCAAACGTGCCTTGCAACCTGCAGACGTAGTAAAAGTAGAGCTTGATGAAGAAGGCAAGCGTGCAAGTGTACTAGTACCAGCTGACGAAGTTTCGAAGGCTATTGGTAAAGGTGGCGTGAACATTCGTTTGGCGTCTAAACTTGCGGAATGCGAAATTGATGTTTATCGAGAAGTAGAAGAAGAAGATGACATTGATATTTCAGAATTTGAAGAAGATTTTGGAGCAGCAATAATTCAACAATTACACGAAATTGGTTGTGACACTGCCCGTTCTGTACTCGATATGAGTATTGAAGAGCTAGTAAGTAGAACTAACGACGACATTGATGAAGAGATGGCTCAGAAAATCATAAATGTTATCGGTTACGAGTTCGAAGACGAAGGCTAGTCCAAATTTTGTCAAAAAAATTGATTAGTTTTCGCACACATAGTTAAAAAGTATTTATGCCCATAAACAGACCTAAACCATTATTTAAAGTTGCATCAGAATTCAACGTTTCTACGCAGTCTATTATAGACTCGTTGCTAGGCCGTGATTTCGAAGCTGCTAACCGTCCGAATTTTAAAATTACTCCGGAGATGTATTCGGCTTTGGAGGGGATTTATGGCGAAGACAAAGCAAAAAGCCAAGACCACGAGCGTACTCGCGAAGAGTATGAAAGTCGTCGTAGCCATATCATGAATCAACGCAACGATAGCGTTACTCTTGATAATGTGTTAGAACCTCTTGAAGACTTAGGTGGCTTAGAGCCTCTAGAAGTTGAAGATGAGCCAAAAGCGGAGGTAGAGAATACCTTAGAGGCGATTGAAGCTGTTGAAGAAACTCAAGAAGTAGAGCCTATTGTTGAGGAAGTAGTTCAAGAAGAGAAAGAAGAAGCAGTAGTAGTTATAGAGCCGGAACCAATTGCTGAAGTAGAAGAGAAAAAAGAAGAAGTGGTTGTTGAGGATGTTTCAGAAGTTGAAGCTGAATCTAAACCAGAAGAAGTAGTTGTAGAGCCAGAAGCAGAAAAAGAAGAAGTTGCTGAAGCCGAAGCTGTTGAAGAATCAAATGAGTCTGAAGTAGAAAAGCCTGTTGAAGCCAAAGAAGAAGTTGTTACTAAAGAAGAGGAAAGAGAAGCAACGGAAGAAGTAGCTGAAAAAGAGCCTGAAGCTAAAACTGAGGCTAAAGAAACAGCAGTAGAAGCTCCAGCAGAAGAGAAAAAGCCGGAGACTAAAGAAGAAAAAATTATTAGGGGTCGCGCAGGAAAGTTAAAAGGAACTAAAGTTCTTGGTAAAGTAGCTTTCACAAACGATCTTTCTGCGCCTCCAACTAGAAAGAAGAGAAAGAGACGTAAGGATCAAGACGAGTCTAAAAAAGCAGCTCCTAAAACAGCAGCAACTAAAACAACTGATGCTAAGAAAACTGCTAAGCCTGCAGGAAAGAATGCAAAACCTGCAGCTGCTAAATCTAAGAAAACTGAGGTTGCTGAATTTGATGTAGATCGCATGATGCGCGAAACGTTGCAAAAAATGCAAGGTACCGCTTCAGTAGGAAGTAAGAGGTCTAAACGTCGTCGTCAAAGAAAAGAAGACCGTGTTGAAGAGCAACAGCTTCACGACGAATTGCAAGAGCTGGAATCAGGTGTAATAGAAGTAACAGAATTTATTACTGCTAACGACCTTGCTGAAGAACTTGAAGTTGGTGTAAATGATATTATTTCAGCATGTATGAGTATTGGTTTGATGATTACTATCAACCAACGCCTTGATGCTAGTACTATCGAGCTTGTAGCTGGAGAGTTTGATAAAGACGTTAAGTTTATCGACGCTGAGGAAATGGATGAGGATCTTGAAATTGAAGAAGATGCTCCAGAAGACTTAGAATTCCGCGCTCCTATTATTACGGTAATGGGGCACGTAGATCATGGTAAAACTTCTCTGCTTGATTATATAAGAAGTGCTAAAGTAGCTGACGGCGAGGCTGGTGGTATTACTCAGCACGTTGGTGCTTACTCAGTAGTTCTTGATGGAAAGAAAATTACATTCCTGGATACTCCGGGTCACGAAGCGTTTACAGCAATGCGATCACGTGGTGCTCAAGCTACAGATATTGTAATTCTTGTAGTTGCTTCCGATGATTCTGTGATGCCTCAAACAATTGAAGCAATAAATCACGCGAAAGCTGCGGGAGTTCCGATTGTTGTTGCTATAAACAAAATGGATAAGCCAGGCTCAAGCCCTGATAAGATTAAACAACAACTTTCCGACCATGGAGTTATTGTTGAAGATTGGGGTGGAGAAAGCCAGTTTGCATTAGTTTCTGCGAAAACAGGAATGGGAATTGACGAACTTCTTGAAAAAGTTCTGATTGAAGCTGAAGTTCTTGAATTGAAAGCTAATCCTAAACGTAGAGCCGACGGTGTTGTATTAGAAGCTCGTTTGGATAAAGGAAAAGGTATTATTGCCAATGTTCTTGTACAAGGTGGTACGCTTAGAGTGGGAGATCCATTTGTTGCAGGCCCTTGCTTTGGACGTGTTAGAGCACTAGAAAATGATCTTGGACAAAGAATTAAAGAAGCGGGACCAGCAACTCCTGTTCAGCTTATGGGTTTTGATGAAATGCCCCAAGCTGGCGATAAATTAATTGTTGCCGTAGATGAAAAATCAGGTAAAGAAGTAGCAGCTCAACGTCAGCAAATACGACGTGAGCAAGCAATGAGAAAGAACAAGCATATGACCCTTGACGATATCTCTCGTAGATTGGCGCTTGGTGAAGTATCAGAACTTAATATTATTATTAAAGCTGATGTTGATGGTTCTATTGAAGCTCTTTCTGGTTCACTACAGAAATTAGGAAACGAAGAAGTTTCTGTGAATATCATTCACACAGGTCCAGGTGCTATATCTGAATCTGATGTACTTCTAGCTTCTGCATCCGATGCAATTATTATCGGTTTCCAAGTTCGTCCTACAGTTCAGGCTCGTAAGCTTGCTGAAACTGAAGAAATTGATGTTCGTTTATTTAGCGTTATTTATGACGCGGTTGATGAAGTTCGAGATGCACTTGAAGGTCTTCTTTCTCCAGAATTGAAAGAACAAATTCTAGGTGTTGTTGAAGTTCGAGAAATCTTCAAAGTATCTAAAGTTGGAACTATTGCAGGTTGCTACGTTACTGATGGTAAAATCGATAGAAACAGTCCTGTTCGTATCATTCGTGATGGTGTTGTTATTTATAACGGTAATATCGGCGCTCTGAAACGCTTTAAAGATGATGTTAAGGAAGTTGCTTCTGGCTACGAATGTGGTATTAGCATACAGAATTACAATGATCTTAAAGTAAATGACGCTTTCGAGAGTTATAAGATTACTGAGCATCAGCGTACCCTTGAAGATTCAAATAAATAATAGAGCTAGTAAGCAGTAATGAGTCTTAGAACAAAGCGTTTAGGTGAAGTTTTAAAAAAGGACCTCGGAGAGATAATTCAAAGGAATTATCAACCTGAGGGAGCTTTTATATCTATTACAAAAGTTATGCTTACTGTTGATCTTTCTATCGCGAAAGTATATTTAAGTATTTTTGCGCCAGGTAGAAATGATACCAAGCTATATGAACATTTAGATGCACATGTAGACACAATTCGCCATAAACTAGCTTCTAAAATTAAGAATCAGGTTCGTAAAATTCCGGAACTCCATTTTTATGTAGACGATACTTCCGAGTATGTTGATAAAATGGAAACTCTTTTCAAAAAAGTAAAAGAACAGCCTAAAGCTCCCACCGACGAAGAAGAGTAGTTATGGCCAAAGCACTCCCTTTGGATCAGATTGAGGTTTTTGATAAGAAAAACAAGCCTCAACCAAGTTTTGATTTTGGTTCAGCAGGAATACTGCTAATTAATAAGCCAAAAACTTGGACTAGTTTTGATGTGGTTAGATATGTTCGTGGCCGCCTAAAGACTAAGAAAGTAGGCCACGCTGGCACGTTAGATCCAATGGCAGAGGGACTACTAATTTTATGTTCTGGTAGAGCTACAAAATCTATCTCCCAACTACAGGAAATGCCTAAAACCTATATTGGTGAAGTAACATTTGGTGGCTCAACACCAAGTTATGACGCGGATAGCGATGTAGATGTAGAAGCACCTTTCGAACACATCACCTTAGAGATGATTGAAAAAGCTTTAAAGGATGAGTTTTCAGGTGACATTCAGCAAGTGCCGCCCATGTACTCTGCACTAAAAAGAGACGGCCAGCGCCTTTATGATTTGGCCAGAAGAGGAGAGACCTTAGAATTAGAACCTCGTCCAGTTACAATCTTTGATCATCAGATACTAGAGTTTACAGGTAATAAGCTATTGTTAAGTATTACTTGTAGCAAAGGAACGTATATTCGTTCTATAGCTCATGATATTGGTATCAGTTTAGGTTCTCGGGCTCATTTAAGTAAGCTAATCCGAACAGCTATTGGAACGTTTACCTCAGTTAATGCGCTTACTCCTAGTGAAATTGATGAACTATTAAGAACAAATGACTGAACTAATTCATCTCGCCGATATTGAGAGAGATGCCAACACGGTAGTAACCGTTGGTACTTTTGATGGAGTGCACGAAGGCCACAGAGCACTCATGGAAACGGTGGTTAAGAAAGCAAAAGCTCGTAACGCCAGAAGCATTGTTATTACTTTTGATCCTCACCCCAGAGATATTATAAGCCCAGGAAGTGATGGGATAAAAATGCTCACTACCCTTGCTGAACGAAAAGAGATTTTAGAGAGCATCGGTATTGATGAAATGGTGGTCATTCCGTTTAATCGAGATTTTTCTTTGTTAACCTCTGAAGAGTTTATAAAGAACATCGTTTTTGAAAAGATTGGTGTTAGCGAATTTGTTATTGGTTACGATCATCATTTTGGGAGAGACCGTTCTGGAACCATAGAAACGGTTAAGAGACTCGGAAAAGAACTTAATTTCGATTCGTATGTGGTTTCAAAGCGGGAAATGGGAGAGGTTACTATAAGTAGCACTACTATTCGAAAGGAATTGCAAGAGAATGGCAACGTTGAACAAGCGGCTAAGCTTTTAGGCAGAGAGTATATTCTGAATGGTTTAGTAACACATGGCGATGAACGAGGTAGAAAGATTGGCTTTAGAACTGCGAATCTCAAGCCAGAACACCCTAACAAAGCTATTCCTAAAAATGGAGTTTACGTTGTTAAAGTAAGAGTTTCTGGAATATGGTACGGTGGTATGATGAATATTGGTGTTCGCCCAACCTTTGATGACGACGGACGCACGCTTGAAGTACATATTTTTAACTTTGAAGAAGAGATTTACGGTAAAACCATTCAAGTACGATTCCTAAAAAGGCTCAGAGATGAGAAAAAATTTAATGGCATTGATAAGTTGAAAATTCAACTTATAAAAGATAAAGAAGAAGCCTTAAAGGTTCTTTAGACTAAATTGATGTTGGTGGTTCGATGAAATTTTATATCTATCAAAAAGCCATTTGTCTTAATCTGTTGGTAAGGAAAATGCCACTGAGAAGAAGTAGTTCTTCAGTTTGATTATGAATGGTTAGTTCACCCTTCTTATAGGAGGAAGAGAACATAACGAGTTGGCCTTCTTCATTTTTTATACTCCATTTAGATTGGAAAACGTTGTTTCGCTTCCAGTAAAAGGTTTTCTTATGTAGAAGAATAGTGGCCTTTATTCTCATGAAACCATAAGGCTTAATTCCGCCTAAAAGTTTTTTATTGGTTAAATCGATAATCTGAGCTTTTGGGCTAAACGAATTACTAATTTCAATAAGATATTTCTGATCAGCCAAATTGACGAGCGCTCTGTTTGGCAATAATTTGAAAAGCATGTGTCCTGTGTACTCGCCATTGGCATAGAAATTATAGTTTTGAGAAAAAGTGCGCTTCTTCCATTCAATATGCATGAAAAGATTACTCTGAAAATTAGAACTTATAAATAATAGAAAGAGAGTAGGGTTTTATAACTTCAACTTCCATATTATAAGAGCAAAAAGTAAAAGGTCGTTTTATTTGGTAAGTATACGTTGTTGCTTAGTTATAAAAAACGTATCTTTGCAAACTATTAAATCGTTTTAAAGTTATAACAGAATTGTAATGAGCATTACAGCAGCAGAAAAAATAGATATTTTCAAAAAATTTGGCAATGATGAAGCCAATACTGGTACTACAGAAGGTCAAATAGCCCTTTTTACTCATCGCATCAATCACTTAACTGGTCATCTTAAAGAGAACCAGAAAGATCACGCAACTCGTCGTGGCCTACTAAAGTTGGTTGGTAAGCGTCGTCGTTTACTCAACTACTTAATGAAGAACGATATTGAAAGATACAGAGAGCTGATAAAAGAACTCGGTATTCGTAAATAATTTGAAGGCTCCGGATATCGGAGCCTTTTTCAATTCATCCCACTTGTAATTATTAGTTATTCTAAAACAACTTGATGACTATGGGCAGGATTAAAGCAATAAACAAAAGAAAGAAAAAATAAATGAAAGAAGATTTTAGAAGTATAGAATTTGCACCAGGTAAGGTGCTATCAATAGAAACAGGCCGGATTGCCAAGCAAGCCGATGGCGCTGTTGTGGTTAGAATGGGAGACACAATGGTACTTTGTACTGCTGTGAGTGGAAAAGAGCCAAGACCAGGGCAAGATTTTTTCCCATTAACTGTAGATCATAAAGAAAGTTTTTCAGCTGCTGGACGTTTTCCTGGCGGTTTTATGAAACGCGAAGGCCGTTCTACAGAAAAAGAGATTTTAACTAGTCGTTTAATTGACCGTGTATTACGTCCACTTTTCCCTAAAGGATATGTATGTGATACTCAAGTAATTTCAAGCGTTATCTCGTCTGACGATGAGAACGATGGTGATATGTTAGGAGCCGTAGGCGCTTCTTTAGCAATTCACTTGTCTGATATTCCTTTTGACGGCCCTATGGCTGAAGTTAGAGTGGGTAGAGTAGATGGTAACTTTATCATCAACCCAACCATCTCTGAGTTAGAAAATAGCGATATCGACATGTGCGTTGGTGGTACTGATGACAGTATCCTAATGATTGAAGGCGAAATGAAAGAAGTTTCAGAAGCAGAAATGCTTGCCGCCATTAAAGAAGCTCATGCAGCTATCAAAAAATTATGTGATTTTCAGAACGAACTTCGTAAAGAATTAGGTAAAGAAAAGAGAGAATTTATCGCTCCTACTTTATCTGAAGAAATTGAAGCAAAAGTTTCTGAACTAGCTTCTGCTAAAATTAGCGAAGTAGTTAACATTGGTTTAGGTAAAGAAGAGTACAACGAAAAAATTCGTGAAATTAAAAACGAAGTTGTAGCTGCTTTAGAAGAAGAATTTGCTGATGATTTAACTACTGTTAATAAAGTGCTTGGTGCTATCGAGAAAAACGAACTTCGTAATATGATTCTTGAAAAAGGTCGTAGAATTGATGGTCGTTCAACTACTGATATTAGAGATATCTGGACTCAAGTTGGCTACATTCCAAGAACTCACGGTTCTGCATTGTTTACTCGTGGAGAAACTCAAGCATTAGTTTCTGCAACATTAGGAACTCGTAGAGATGAGCAAAACGTAGATACTTTATTCGATCAAGAAGCAAAGCAATTCTATTTACATTACAACTTCCCTCCATATTCTGTAGGCGAGGCTGGTTTCTTACGTGGACCTGGTCGTCGTGAAATAGGTCATGGTCACCTTGCTGAGCGTTCGCTTAGAATGATGATGCCTACTTTTGAAGAGTTTGGTTACGTTGTACGTATCATCTCTGACATTACAGAATCTAACGGTTCTTCGTCAATGGCTTCTGTTTGTGGCGGTTCTATGGCACTTATGGATGCTGGTGTACCTCTTAAAAAGCCAGTTTCTGGTATTGCAATGGGTATGATTGTTGGCGAAACTAAAACAGCGATTCTTTCTGATATTCGTGGCGAAGAAGATTACATGGGTGACATGGATTTCAAAACTGCTGGTACTGTTGACGGTATCACAGCTTGCCAAATGGATATGAAAGTTCAAGGTATTAGCTTTGAAACTATTGAAGAAGCTTTAGGCCAAGCACATACTGGTCGTTTACATATTCTTGGTGAAATGGCTAAAACTCTTTCAACACCAAGAGAAGCTATTTCTCAGTACGCACCGCAATTCCTGAAAATGGAAATTGATGGTAGTGATATTGGCGCGGTAATCGGGCCCGGCGGTAAAGTGATTCAAGCTCTTCAGAAAGAAACTGGCACTGAAATTATCATCGAAGAAGATAAAAACGGTAAAGGCCAAATCACTATTTCGGCTAACGACTTAAGCAAAGCTGAAGAAGCTAAGCAACGCATTAAAATGATCGTTGGTCATTTAGAAGAAGGTGCAACTTACAAAGGTGTGGTAAAATCAATCAAAGACTTCGGCGCATTTATTGAAATTGCTCCTGGAAAAGATGGTTTACTTCATATCTCTGAGATTGCTCACGAACGCGTAGAGAAAGTTTCTGACTTCCTACAACTTGGTGATGAAGTTGAAGTTCAATTGCTTAAAGTTGAGCATGGTGGAAAACTTCGTCTTTCTAGAAAATCATTGATCGAAAGAGAAAACTAAGTTCTCTTTTTTAGATTTTAAGGGCGCTTCTCAGTAATGGGAAGCGCCTTTTTTTTGTCCATGAATTATCATGCTTGGGAATTAAGGTCAAAAATGATACTAAGCTTTCATATTTGTTTGAGTATATAGAAATAAATATTTGAATTACATTATTGTATATACTCTGAATAATAAAAACAGAGAGTATTTAAATGATGAATGTTATGCGAAATCTATTTAGAAACTAAAGTTTAGATGAATTATAAAACACATTGTAACAAGTATTAAAAAAGTTTATCTACGCTAAGAATAATTTTAAGATTACTTATTAGGGCATAAGCGCTTCAAACGGGTATAAAAAACAGGACAAACTACCAGCCTTCGCATTAGAGTGTACTTCGTAATTGATAGTCCACATCTTTTTAGTTGAGTTCGGTATATCAATGATTCAAGATTAATTATTGGAAGGAGTATGCCTAAAAAATGAGCTCCTCTAGATTATCTGAAATTGAAAAACAAACCAAGCTATCATCACAATATGAGGTCAATAAGATCAATGAGATTTAAACATCTATTTTTAACTACGATAATATTATTTATCGTTTTCAATATACAAGCTCAAACCATCACAGAAACGGATGGCAATTTCAACTTATACAGCAATGGGATAGTTAAATGTACTAGTGCTTCGAATTTAGGTACGGGTACATTAAATGGTACTACCTACACCAAACGTACAGTTGCTGAAATAACAACAGCTAATGCAGCGACTACTTGTACAAGTGGTATTACGGACATGAAAGATCTTTTTACTTCAGAGAATAGCTTTAACGAAGATATTAGTTCTTGGGATGTAAGTTCTGTAATTGATATGAGTGGAATGTTTAATTATGCAGGTGTATTCAATCAAGACTTGAGTAATTGGGATGTTAGTGCAGTGACTGATATGCAGAAAATGTTTAGCTCTGCACAAGTATTCAACCAAGACTTAAATAATTGGGATGTAAGTTCTGTGACTGATATGCAGCAAATGTTTTACTATGCAGATGCATTTAATGGAGACTTGAGTAATTGGGATGTAAGTTCTGTGACAAATATGCTTTTCATGTTTAGTTCTGCACAAGTATTTAATCAAGACTTGAGTAATTGGGATGTAGGTTCTGTTACGAATATGAATAATATGTTTTCTCATGCTTATGTATTCAATCAACCCTTGAATAATTGGGATGTAAGTTCTGTGACTGATATGAGTTATATGTTTTATTATGCATATAAATTCAGACGAAATTTGAGTAGTTGGTGTGTAACTGCTGTAAGTTATAACTTTAACTATTTTGGAAATAATGGCACTGACCCTTCGTGGTATTCATGCCCAGGAGATCAAGAGATTTCAGGTAATGAAGGTTGGCGTCTACTTTCTTTCCCAATCACTGGAGGAACCGTTTCCGATATTTCTGATGATACTCCGATTCAGGGAATTACTGGTGGTGATAATGAAGCTTTCGCTGCTAATTTCTATCTCTATGATGATACGGGAGTCTTCGAAGAGCCCACCGATGTTTCAACCGCTTTTGGTGACGGAAAAGGCTTTGCTGTCTATTTTTATGATAATGCGGATGGAGGGTCGTCTGAATTACCAATATCTATATATACAGCAGGGCCAGAGCCTTCTACTAATGTAGCTGTTACCTTAAACCCCGCTGCAAATGGATATACACTGGTCGGTAATCCATTTAAATCTAACTTTAGCGCCGATGCTACCGATATGGCAGTGAGTGGTGCTGACTTTATTCAGAACAATATTAGTTTTTGGAATGATGGCCTAGGAAGTTACTCTGTGCAAGATCGTACCACGCCGTACATCATTAAGCCTTGGCAAGGGTTTTGGGTTCAGTTGGGAGCTACAGGTGGCGCAACAACGTTGACCTTCAACACCTCAGGCAAAACGACTACAACCGAGAGTGGAAGCTTTTTCTCGAAAGAAGTAGCTGCCAATCGTGGAGATATCAACTTCACCATGAGT
>TARA_R110002096_G_scaffold24760_19_pt1 | contig 24186 bp, 11 predicted proteins | sample TARA_R110002096 | Tara Oceans TARA_R110002096 (sample SAMEA4397295) | marine metagenome | biome: Polar Biome; feature: [DCM] deep chlorophyll maximum layer (ENVO:01000326); material: water (ENVO:00002006), including particulate matter (ENVO:01000060) such as... | depth 35 m
GTGTTTCCCCTCTCCAGCGAATAGATCGCCGCTTCCCGGATATGCCACGGCGCCGAGAAATCGGGTTCGCCAACACCGAGGCTGATCACATCATCACGACCTTGTACCAACTCGAAAAAGTCGCGAATGCCGGAACGGGGGACTTTTTGGAGTTGCCGGGAGATTTTGCTCTGTAGGTGACTCTCACTCACAATCGGGAGGATAATACACGGGAATCGCCGGTTGCTTTCACCAATGTCAAAAAAATTACGGCCCCGGGATGGATGTCGACATTGGATTTGAAATACCCTCAAAAAGACTGATAGTAATACTTAATGCAATTTCCATAATTTAGGAAGAATTGTATACTTTCTATTTACCTGCCACCCTGTTCCTCTGCCCTCCTTCGTGAATCTCCATAAGCTGCTTACGATCAATCTCTTCGTCAGCCTGGCTTTCGGTTTCTCAGGGCTGGCGGCCGGGGTTTCAGAAAGCCATTCCCGAATCTTCTTTTCGAACCTGAGTTCCGTGGATGGGTTGGCCAACGGAGAGATCCAGCAGATTCTGCAAGATCGCCGGGGTCAAGTGTGGTTCGTGCACGAGAATGGCCTGGCCAGATTCGATGGATTCGAACTGCGGGCAATCAATGGCCCGAACTCGATGCATGCAGGCGGATGGTGTCATCCCATTTCGGCGCTGGAAGAAGATCACAACGGGTATTTCTGGATGGGAACCCAGGGCGGAGGGTTGATTCGATTTCATCCGGATTCGGAATCGTTGCTGGAATATCGCCATGATCCCGAGAACCTGGACTCTCTCAGCCAAGACATCGTCACGGCGGTCCATCGCGATTCCCAGGGGATCATCTGGATCGGAACCGAGGAAGGTTTGAACTGGCTCGATCCGCAAACGGGACAGATTCAACGCGTTTTTGAGCATCGACTCAATCAACGGTCGATCACGCAAATTGCCGAATCCAACGGTGAACTCTGGGTCGCGACCCGGGGAAGCGGGCTCTTTCTCCAGGCGTCCAACAAGGATTGGCTTCGGGTTTGGAGCGAACCGACGGAGATCACCGCGCTGGAGGTGGAGAGTGACGTGATCTGGATGGGAACCCTGGGGAGCGGCGTGTTTCGATTTGATCGCAAGTCCCACACGAGTGAGCAATTCTCCAAAGATTCCGGCCTTCTGGGACATGATGTGTTGTCACTGCAACGGGACCCGAACAACGGGCTTTGGGTCGGGACCACCAAAGGACTTTGCCGTCTGAACCTTGAGACGCTGCAATGGAACCAGTATCTCCATCATCCCTACGATCGAAACAGCCTGGCCCGGGGCGAGGTGCAGGCCATTTTGCGCGATAGCCGCAATGTCCTGTGGGTCGGAACCAACAGGGGCATGGTCAGTCGCCATCTCCTCCAGCAACGCTGGTTTCCACACCTGAGCAACGATCCGGAGAACCCCAATTCCCTCAATGAGAATGCCGTGTTTGGCATGGCCGAAAGCCACGACGGAAGAATCTGGATCGGAACTGAAAATGGTCTCAATCGTTATTCCCCGGAATCCGGCGACTTTGAGCATTTTCATCAGGAAACGGAGGCCCCACTGGACTTCTACATTTATTCCATCCTGGAAGATCGAAAAGGCAGGGTATGGCTCGGAACCCGAAATCAAGGATTGCTCCGGCTCGACAGCCCTAACGAGCCCCTCCGAAGATTTGGAGACAAATCCGACTACGTCAGCAAACCCGGGCAAACGGTCGCCTCCCTTTTGGAAGATCGACAAGGACGAATCTGGATCGCGCTTTCCGGGATCGGGCTGGTTTCCTACCAAGACTCCACCGGGTCCTTTCAAATGGTTGGATCTGAGTTTGCCGGGCCGCGCTTTATCAATCAACTTCATGAGGACTGGCTGGGACGAATCTGGATTGCGGCGAGCGATGGCGGCTTGTGGCGGTTTCAGCCTGCGGAAAGCACCTTTGTTCACTACCTGGATTTGCCGGGGGTGGAAGACGAGTTGCCTTCAAACACCGCGTTTGCCCTCGCCAGCAGCGAAGCATCCCGGGAATTGTGGATCGGAACCCGAAACGGAGGATTTTCCAGTTTCAAACCGGAGAGCGGCGAATTCGTCCATCACCAACGCAAGAGTCCGGGAAATCCGGCCACCTGGAAGGTTCAAGGTTTGGTGGTGGGGGCCGACAACTCGCTTTGGATTTCCAGTGATTCGGGGCTTTCCCGGTTCGATCCAGCGTCAGGAACCTTTCGCCATTTTTCGGTTCGAGACGGACTTCAGGCGCCCAAATTTCACCCCAATGCGCTCCTCCGAACCCGGAACGGAAGCATCCTGGCGGGAGGCACCAATGGCTTCAACATCATCGATCCACGTTACCTGCCAGAAAAGCACAAACCGGCGTGGCCATTGCTGACGGACCTGCAGCTCAATGGGGAAACCGTCACGCCATCAGCCGATGGAATTCTGAAAAAGCCCCTGCCAACCCTGATGGGCGGGCCATTGCGGCTGCCCTTCGACAGCAATCTTCGCTTTGCCTTTCGATTCGGGACTCTGGACTATGCCCAATTAGACCACTGCCAGTTCCGCTACCGAATGGCCGGTTTCGAGGATGAGTGGCGACTCGCCGGCGAAGACCGCACGGTCGCCTATCCTGCCATTCTTCCGGGAAAATATGAGTTTCAGGTCGAGATGACCCCCGACGGGGAACACTGGACCGGGCTCAACCATAACCTTCAAGTGATCGTGGTCCGCCCCTGGTATCAGCGAGCCTGGGCGATTGCGATTTGGATCCTGCTGGGTCTGGGAATCATTGTTGGCGGGGTTCTCACGTTTCACCGCATTCAACTCGCTCGCGCCAAAAGCCGGAATGAGCATTTGGAGAACGAGCGCAATCGCGCCAAAGCAGCCCTCGCCCGCCAAGTCCAGTATTCCATGCTGCTGGAGCGAACGAACACGGAGTTTCGTCGCAATCTGGACAGCACCCAGGTTTTTGACGCCGCGCTTCGACGCCTGGGTGAACACTTCCAGACGAACCGTTGTATCCTGGCTTCACTTTCAGAGAACGCGGATGACGGCTTGGAAATTCTTGCCGAATTCATCGAGCCTGATTACACCAGCCAACGCGACATCCAGCTCCCCAAGAGTAATGATCCGTTAATCTGCGCCATTCTTGATTCTGAACATCCGGTTGCGATCGACAATATATCCTCCAAGACCCCGCAGTTGGATCTCGATGCCCATTCCATTTTGGCCGTCCGAACCGCGCACCAGAAGAAGCCAAACGGGATCATTCTGCTTCAGCAGTGCAATGGAACGCGCTGCTGGAACGACGAAGAAATCGAATTGCTGGAGTCCATCGCCGACCAGCTGGGGATTGCGGTGGCGCAGTTTTTGCTCTCGCAGAAAGAAGCCCGCCAAGCTCAGGAATTGGAGAATTCCCGCATTGAAGCCGAGGCCGCGAATCAGGCAAAAAGCGACTTCCTGGCGAAAATGACGCACGAGCTTCGAACGCCACTCAACGCCATCATCGGTTTTTCCGAAGTGATGAGCCGCGATGAAAACCTGAACGAGAGACAGAGCGAGCACCTTGCGATCATCAACAGCAGCGGAGAGCATCTCCTCGGGGTCATCAACGATGTCCTTGAAGTCTCCAAGATCGAGGCCGGCAAGGCGGAACTGGTGTTGGAGCGGGTTGATCTGGAAAGCCTGCTCAAATCGGTGTTCGGCATGCTGTCCGTTCAATCCGCCAAGAAGGAGATTGAATTGAATTTTGCGGCGACCTCAACGCTGCCGAAGTGGGTGGAAGCCGACAAAGGCAAGATTCGCCAAATCCTGATCAACCTCCTCAACAACGCGATCAAGTTCACCAAACAAGGGGGAGTTTCGCTCCGCGTCGGCGCCAACTACCAACAGCCATTTGGAGACGACGCTACGCGTTATCCGTTGGTTCTCGAGGTTGAGGTGGAGGATACCGGCATGGGAATCCAGGCGGAAGAACTTCCCAAGCTCTTTCAGAAATTCGTCCAGACGACGAGTGGAAAGTCTTCAAGCCAGGGCACCGGCCTTGGTCTAACCATCGTCAAAGGATTTACCGAGTTGATGGGAGGGCATGTCTCCGTTTCCAGCCAATTTGGCCAGGGGACGACCTTCTCGGTCGCGATTCCGATGGTTCAACTGGTCGAGGCTCATTCCTCCAATCCCGAATCAGTCGCCCAAAACCTTCAGGTGGAAGGCCTGGTCACGGGTCACCCATCTGTCCGGGTTCTGATTGCCGATGATCAGCCGGTCAATCTGCTGCTGTTGCGCAAACTTCTCGAGACTGCCGACTTCGACATTGAGGAAGCGACCGATGGACAGGAAGCCGTCGAAAAATGGCGCAGCTATCAACCGCACATCATCTTCATGGATGAGGAAATGCCTCATCTGCGGGGCACGGAAGCCACCCGCATCATTGCGGCCGAGTCTGGTGGACAAATGCCACCGATCATCTCGTTAACGGCATTTGCCCTGGAGGATCAGCGCATCGCGGCGGCCGAAGCGGGGTGTGCCGATTTCCTGACCAAACCTTTCAAACGCGACGAGCTCTTCGACATCATCGCGAGGCACTTGCCGGTTCAATACCGGTATCGGGAACCCGCCGCCAAGGCCGCGTAAATTTTACCAGGACCGGTTTCGGGCCCAATCTCCGGTAATGGCCAGCGTCATCCCCGGGCTCTGAATGTTGACGAAGAGCGTGTCGTGATTCGGCGAGAAACATGCACCGGCAAATTCCGAGTTGCTGATCGAGTTCGCCGCCAACGTGTAAAACCGGCCTTCCGGAGTTACGCCGCGCAACATATTCGACTCCTTCTTGGCATCCTCGCAGACAATGAGATCTCCCCAACGAGCGATCGTCATGTTGTCACCATTTTGGAGCAACGCGTGATCATTGGGTTCCAGATAGAGCTCCACTTCAGACGTCTTGGGAAAATAACGCCAGATCTGACCGCCCTGGTTTTCCCCACCGGTTGTGCAGACCCAGTAAATCGCGTCATGCCCATACCACATGCCTTCACCACGAGCAAAAATGGAACCGCCTTTTCCCTGGCCCTGAACGCGAAGATCATTCTTGGGCGAATCGATTTCCTCCATCTCCTTCCACTGCGCCTTGAACCGTCTCCCAACCGGAACCCCCATCGTGGTATCCTGACCCGCAAAATCGTTGATCATGAGCGTTTCGAACTTCCCTTGTTCCAAATTGCCGGGCAAATCGGGAACAAACCGGTAAATCAATCCATCCGGAAGATCCTCCGTCAGGTAAACAATCTGCGTCTCCGGATCGACCGCAATCGCCTCATGGCGGAATCGTCCCAAGGCTGATCGGAGGACCGGTTTCTGCAACTGCGGCGTCAAGGTCGGCCAAACTTCAAAGCAATAGCCATGATTTTGGCCGCGGGACGTCACCATTTCCTTGGGATCAGGCTCTTCGCAGGAGATCCAGGTTCCCCACGGCGTCGGTCCCCCCGCACAGTTGCGATCCGTGCCAAACAAGCTCTGAAACTGGCCATCGAGCCGCTGGCGATGGCAATCGTAAACAAGGGTCGAAGTTCCGCCAAAATAGGGTGATTCACCTTCCGCCCCGACATCGTAACACAGATCCGGATCGAATCCCTCTGGGAGCCGGGTCAGGTCGTCAAACAGGCCTCCCTCCTTCGTCATGCTCAACGCAAGTTCGTGATTGCGAATGATCACGGTTTGTCCGGTCGGCGCATCAAATGCCGCCATTCCGTCCGGCTTTCCAGAAACCTTCCACCCGTCATCCATCAAATCCCCGGTCCGAGACAGCACCTGATAGCTGAATCCGTGGGGAAGATCGAGAATTCCATCGGGATCGGGAATCAGCGGCCCATAAATAGCGTCACTCTGAACCTGGTTCTCCACGGCAGATCCGCTCAAGCGCTGCAGCCCGGAAAACCCAACCGTCACGGCGGCTGCGGTTCTCAAAAATTGGCGTCGGGTTTTCATCCCGGCAATCTGGCCCGGCATTCCAGATTTCAAATGGGATTTTCGAACTATGAAGAACTTGTCACACCACCACTTCCAACGCACCGGGAAGCACTTCCGCAGTTTGCGGCGTTTCCGTCAGCACATCTCCATCCACCTGCACCGGAAGAATCGGATCCGTCTCGATCTTCACTTTCTTTACCTGCCAACGCCCAACGAGGTGTGACGCATCCACCACCGCCGCCTCTTCTCCCTTGGGTTCATCTCCCATCATCATTCGAACCAACGAGAAGATTCCTTCCACATCCGCCTGGCGAATCAGGATCAAATCCAGCTTTCCGTCATCAATCTCGATTCCCGGCGACAAGGTCAAACTCCCAACTCCAAACGCTCCGGTATTCGCAATGACGCAGGCAACCGCTTCCGCGTAAACTTCCCGTTCATCATCAATCGTAATCCGATATTTGGCAACGCTCACTTCCTGCAGGGCCTTGGCCGCAGCAAACGCATAAGCCCACCTGCCAAACTGTTTCTTGAGTTCGCGACTCGCATCCTGCAGCACATCGGTTTCAAACCCACATCCAGCCCGGAGCAAAAACGGATATTTGCCCAGGTGCCCCACATCCAGTCGCCTCGTATTAAACTCATCGCCGGTAATTCTCTGGAGCGATTTGGTCAATTCCTTGGGCAAGTCCAATTCCTTGGCCACGAGATTCCCCGTCCCCCCCTGTAGAATCAAAAGCGGCACATCCGACTTCAAAAGTCCTTCAGAAACGTCCATCACCGTGCCGTCGCCACCGAAACAGGCAACAACATCCGCGCCACGCTCCACCGCTTTCCGCGCCGCATTTGCGCCATCTCCAAATTCATGAGTCACGGAGACTTCAAAGCGAATTCCAGCCGGCCGGAGGATCTCGTTCAACGTATGAATCAGCGGAACCCGCTTGCCCGTCGCCGGATTTACAATTACGTGAATGGATGCGGGCTTTGCCCTCTTCTGCATTTCCTGTAGCATTTTCGTTACATGTTTCCCGTTTCAAGGGAGTAGCATCTTAGTATCATGCCGCCGTTTCTCAAAGCCGCAGCAATGCCAAAAATCTTGATAGTTGATGATGAGCCCGATGTTCGGGAACTGGTGGAATTTAATCTGACGAAAGAAGGATGGAATGTTATTGAAGCCGAAAATGGCCTGGAGGGGATGAAAAAGGCAAAAAAGGAAGCTCCCGATCTCATCATTCTCGATCTAAACATGCCGGAAATGGATGGCATGACGATGTTTAAGTATCTGCGAGAGAGCAAGAAAACTCAAGATATCCCGGTTTTGATGCTGACGGCCAAGAAGGAACTGGATGATAAGTTGGAGGGATTGGCAGTGGGCGCAGATGACTACGTTTCCAAGCCGTTCAGCACCAAGGAGCTCGTCTTGAGGGTTCGAAATCTCGCAAAACGATCCCAAAAACCCAAAAACCCGGGAGAACTGACGACGGGCTCCTTTCGGCTCGACCGCAACAACCTCAAATTTTACCTGTCAGATGAGCCGATCGACCTCACGGCAACGGAGTTCAAATTGTTGCTCATCTTGATCGAGAATCTTGGAGAAGATCAGGATCGTGGAGACTTGTTGAGCCGCATCTGGGGTTACGACGAACGCATCCAAACCCGGACGCTCGATACCCACGTGAAGCGATTGCGCGAGAAATTGGGCCAATATGGAGATTGTATCGAAACCGTGCGAGGCATCGGCTATCGCTTCAAGCAGCCGGTGGAAGAAGATGAGGCGTAAATTGTCGTGATCGCTGCCTTTGTCGCGTGGGTCGCCTCGCTGGGACTCATCGCCCTGCTCCTTTATCACCTGCGATTGCGTAGCTCTCTCGCAAAACTGGAGGAGAGGTTTCGCGATCCGGACAGCCATTTGGCGCCCCCCGAAACCGAAGTGCGTTTTCTGACGCCTTCCTCGGTCAAACACCTGGCGAATCAAATCAATCGCCAAATGGATGAACGGGTCGAGCGAATCGCCCTGGAAAATCGGCAAAAACGCCTCACGGAATCCATTCTGGACCAATTTGAAGATGGCTTTCTCATCGTCCGGGAAGATCTGAGAATTGGGTTCGCCAATACCGCAGCCCGGCAGTCTTTTGCCCACAAATCAGAGATCATCAACATCCCGGTCATTGAAGCGTTTCTCGATCATCGAATCGTCAAAGTGATTCAGGACGCGCTCAACAGTCCAAAGAAACGGAAGGCAACGATTCGAATGGAAGAGCGAATCGAAAAGGACGGTCAGCAAATGAACCGCTTTCTGATGGTGGAAGCGGGCCCCCTGCCCTTCCCGATGCAAGGCGTCGCCGGCGTCTGGGTAATCCTTCGGGATGAATCGGAACGCCACTACCTGGAGCAAACCCGGCGGGATTTCGTCGCCAATGCCTCCCATGAACTCCGCACCCCCCTTTCCATCATTACCGGTTATCTGGAGAACCTGATTGATGGCGATGTCACCGATCCGGAAATGATGACCCGCTTCCTCACCGTGATGAACAAACACGCGATTCGACTGGGCCGCATCGTTGAGGACATGCTCACCATCTCCAAATTGGAGAACAACTCCGAGCTCATTCGCACCGAGCCGTTTGACCTGCTGGAAAGTGCTGCGGACATGGTCGAACACCTCCAACTCTTGATCACCGAAAAAGACGCCAATGTCGTGATCGACATGCCGGAAGATCGCTCAATCATTGGCGACCGGTTTTACTGGGACCAGATCTTTTTCAACCTGATCGAAAACTCCCTGAAGCAGAATGATCATTCCGGGTTGGAGATTGAAATTCGGCTGCGCCCCGACGCGGCGAATGAACATTTCATTCTCGAGATCAGCGACAACGGCGTCGGGATTCCCAGCTCGGACCTGCCTCACGTTTTCAAGCGATTCTACCGGGTCGAAAAAACGCATACCGCCAAAGAGATCAAAGGCACGGGATTGGGTCTTTCCATCGTCAATCGCGCGATCGAGGCCCACGGTGGAACCATGACCGTTCACAGCCAACCCGGCATCCGAACGACCTTTCAAATCACGATTCCCAAGCCCAAAGCAACCGACTCAGGAACTTGATTTGAGGGAAAGGACGCTCTCCAAAAAGGGTGCGGTCCGACTCTTCTCGTGACTGCGAAGTTCTTCCGGCGAACAAGCCGCCACCACTTCGCCGCCGTCTTCTCCGGCCTCGGGACCAATCTCGATCACGTAGTCCGCCTCGGCCACAATATCCAGGTTATGCTCGATCACAACCACCGTCGCGCCATCATCGACCAGACGATGGAGGACTTCCAACAAGCGCTCCACATCCTGCATGTGCAGGCCGATTGAAGGCTCCTCAATCAGATAGAGAAAAGACTTCGGTTGCCGATTCTGGCGAAGCTTTGCCGTCTGGCTGCGACCAACGCCGCGCGTCAGCTCACTCACCAATTTGATTCGCTGCGCTTCTCCACCGGACAACGTCGGACTCGGTTGCCCCAGTTGCAGATAGCCCAGTCCCGTATCGCAAAGTAAACCCAGGGTTCGGGAAATGCGTGGACTCGCCTCAAAGAACTCATTCGCCTCGTCGATGCTCATCTGCATCACCTCGCCAATGTTCTTCCCATTGTAGAGAATCTCCAGCGTCGCATCGTTGTAGCGCATTCCATGGCAGTCCTCACATTCCACATAGCTGGTGGGCAGGAAGTTCATCTCGAGCTTGATCTGCCCATTTCCCTTGCACGTTTCGCAGCGGCCGCCCTCGGTGTTGAAACTGAACCGGCTGGCGGTATAGCCACGAGCCCGCGCATCGGGAACCTGCGCGTAGAGCTTCCGAATCTCGTCGAACACCTTGATGTAGGTGCCGGGCGTTGATCGGCTGGTTTTTCCAATAGGCGATTGGTCGACCTCGTAAACGGCTTCGATCTGATCAACGCCCTTGATCGATTTCCAGGTCTTCTCGCTCGGTTTGCTGCGATCCTTCGGCAAATTCGCCCGCACCGCAGGCTGTAGAACTCCGCGCATCAAACTGCTTTTTCCGGAACCGGAAATTCCACACAAAACCGTCATCCGGCCGACCGGGATTCCCAGACTAACATTCTTCAAATTGTTCGCCGTCGCTTTCTCAATCCGAATCCAGCCTGCCTTCGCGTTCCTGGCCGGAATGGGTCGGCGTTCTCCCCGCATCGGATGCACCAACGGATGCTTCAATTTCTTGCCCGTCGCCGAATTCGGGTTCTTCCGAATTTGCGCCAGGGTTCCCTGCGCCGACACCTCACCACCAAAGCGCCCGGCTCCGGGTCCCAGATCGATCACGTGATTGCTGCGACGCATCGTCTCTTCGTCATGCTCAACCACGACCAGGGAGTTCCCTTTGTCTCGCAAGGCCGTCAAAGTATCGAGCAGGCTCGCATTGTCCCGAGGGTGCAGACCGATCGTTGGTTCGTCGAGCACATAGAGAACCCCTCTCAGGTTGGAGCCGAGCTGCGCCGCGAGACGAATGCGTTGGCTCTCGCCACCACTGAGCGTTTTCGCGCTGCGATCAAGCTGCAGATAGCCGAGCCCCACTTCCTCCATGAAACGCAGGCGCTGGGTGATCTCCGGAATAATGTCCCGGGCAATCAACCCATCTTTGCCGGTGAACTTGAACTTCCCGACGACCTCTTTCGCGTCGCTGACACTCAAGCGGGCGATCTGATCGATCGTGGAATCCTGGACTCGAACATTTCTCGCCACTTCATTCAGCCTCCCCCCGTTGCAGGTTGGGCACGTCACCAATTCATCCGGCTCAACCCACTTTCGTTGCCGCTCTTCCCTCAATTCCGCCTCCAGCTGCGACTCTCCATCGTCCTTGTCCCATCGCGGCTTGATGTGCACCTCGCCATATCCCCGGCAATTGGGACACCAGCCATGGGGCGAGTTGTAGCTGAACAAGCGGGGATCCAGTTCCTCGAACGAACGCCCCGTGTCGGGACAACTCATCGTCGTGCTAACGACTTGAATGTCCTTTTTGGCGTCGATGTACTTCGCGGTTTGTTTGCCCAGCTTCAATGCGGTCTCCAGAGCCTTCCGAATTTCGCCGGAGGGCGTCTTCTTGTCGATCTCGCAAATCACCACGTCGATGGTGTGTTCCTGGAAGCGCGTGAGCTTCTTGAAGTCGGTCGAAGGCTTGAACTCCCCATCGACCAACAGTTCCTCATACCCGTGCTTTTCAGCCCATTTGGCGACATCCGTGTGAAACCCCTTCCGCGCCTTGACCAGCGGCGCCATGATCTTGATCTTCCCGTTCGCCGCCGCCTTTTTGGCTTTCGTCACAATCGCGGTAATCGATTGTTTCACCACGGGCTTCCCCGTGGCGGGAGAATGCTGAATCCCGACCTTGGCAAAGAGCAGGCGCAGAAAGTGGTAAACCTCCGTCACCGTCGCAACCGTCGACTTCCCTCCTCCCCGCGAAATGCGTTGTTCGATCGCGACCGTTGGCGGAAGCCCCGTCACGTGATCGATGTCCGGTTTCTCCATCTGTTCCACGAACTGCCGCGCATAGGTCGACATACTATCCAGAAAGCGCCGTTGTCCTTCCGCAAACAAGATATCAAAGGCCAGGGTCGACTTCCCGGAACCGCTCAGCCCTGTCACAACCACCATTTCGTCGCGCGGAATCTCCAGATTGAAGTTTTTCAAGTTATGCTCCCGCGCGCCGAGCACCTTGATCACCGATGCATCCGATTTCAACATGGGAGCTCGATAGGTGGCCTGCCGCTCTCTGACACTCGTTTTCGCATCCGGATAAAGAACTTGGGACAACGATTTCGCGGTATGCGATCGCTTCACCTTGGCAATCGCTTCCGGCGTCCCTTCGGCGACGATCTCGCCTCCCGCGCTTCCCGCTTCCGGCCCCAGATCAATCACCCAATCGGCACACTTGATCACCTCCACGTTGTGTTCGATCACCAGAATACTGTCTCCGTTTTCCACCAATCGTTGGAAGACCTTGAGAAGCATCGCCACATCGTCAAAATGGAGTCCCGTCGTCGGCTCATCGAAAATCAACAGCGAGGAGTGATCCTTCTGCTTGCTGCCGCTCGATTCCAACAAGTGCCCCACGAGTTTAAGGCGTTGCGCCTCACCTCCGGAAAGCGTGTTCAGCGGCTGTCCCAAACGGAGATATCCCAACCCGACATCCTGGAGCACACTCAGACTGGAAACAATTTTCGTGGAAAGCCGGTTTCCCTCCATCGCATCGAAAAAGGGAATCGCGCGATCGATCGTCATGCTGAGAACGTCGTAGATGGATTCACCCTCGAGTAAAACCTCCAACGTCTCCGGAGTGTAACGCTTCCCCTCGCACTCCGGACAGGTCACGTAGACATCGCTCAGGAACTGCATCTCGACCTTCTCGAATCCGGTCCCCCAACAGCGTTCGCATCGCCCAGCACCCGAGTTAAACGAAAAGTAGCCGGGAGTCAGACCGCGGGCTTCCGCATCGGGAGTCGTCGCAAACAACTTCCGAATTCCCTCGAAAACGCCGGTAAACACCGCGGGCGTCGAGCGCGGTGTTTTGCTGAGGGGCGATTGATCCACCATGATCACCGTGTCCGTCTTGGAGACGCCTTTGAGCGACTTCACCGCACCAACCTCCGTCTCGGCGACTTCTCCACGATCTCTCAGGATATTCTGATAAAGAACGTCGTGGATAAGGGTCGATTTGCCGGAACCGGAAACACCCGTGACGACCGTGAAAATACCGAGAGGGATCTTCACATCGATCCGCTTCAGGTTGTGCTGCCGGGCGCCGACAATTTCGATCCAGTTGGTCGCGACACGACGATTCTCCGGAATCGGGATCACCTTCTCGCCCGTGAGGTAGGCGCGGGTTAGTGAGCGAGAACTTTCAATCCCTTCCGCGCCCTGTTTCATATCTCCGGCATAGACGATTTCGCCACCTCCCTCCCCTCTTCCGGGTCCGACATCGACCAGATAGTCCGCCGCGCGAATCACCGCTTCTTCATGCTCCACGACCAGGAGCGTGTTGCCCTTGTTTCGCAATTGCTCCATGACCTCGATCAGTCGCCCGATGTCCCGCGGGTGAAGGCCGATGCTCGGTTCGTCCAAAACGAAGAGCGTGTTGGTGAGTGACGCTCCCAGGCACGTCGTCAGGTTGACCCGCTGAACCTCGCCGCCGCTGAGGGTTCGCGTCGCCCGATCCAGATTCAGGTATCCCAGCCCGACGCGATCCATGTATCCCAGCCGGGAAGTTACCTCGTTCTTCAGGAGTTCCGCGCTGGAGTCTCCTGCCGGTAGCTTGACGCTTTCGAAGAACGGCAACAGCTCGTCCACGGAAAGCGTCCACAGCTCGGGCAAGGTCTTGTCGTTCACTCGGAAATTCAGCGCCTCGGGTTGGAGCCTGGTCCCGTTGCACGTGTCGCATTCGGTATAACTCCGAAATCGGCTCAGAAACACGCGAACGTGCATTTTGTAGCTCTTCGACTCGACCCATTTGAAGAACCCTTTGACGCCATACCAACTGCCGATCTCGTAGGCAGCCTCCGGGTCGCCGCCATCACCCTTGATGACCCATTCCTGGTCGCTTTTCGGAAGATCCTCAAACGGCGTGTCCAGGTCGACGTCCTGCACCACCGCGCAACGCTCCAGATCGGCCTGACATTCGTAGTATTTGTCTCCTTGAAACGCTTTGACAACGCCTTCCCGAATCGAAAGCGTTTTGTCGGGAAGCGCCCGCTCGACATCGATTCCGATCACTCGCCCAAACCCGCGACAGTCCGGGCATGCTCCCAACGGATTGTTGAAACTGAAGAGTCCGGCCACCGGCTCACGAATGTCCGTATCGCACGAAGCGCAATGCCACTTGGTCGAAAACGAAAGCCGCTCGTTCGAGTCCGGCTCCACCAGCGCGACTTTGCCTTTTCCAAAGTGTAGCGCCGTTTCAACCGCTTCAAGGAGTCGACTTTTGCGATTCGCCGCGACGCGATCCTGAATCACATCGACCATGCCCTGCAATCTCCGCGAAAACTGATCCGGCTGGTCGGTTCGATAGATTTCCCCATAGATCAACACGCGGACATAGCCCTGAGCCTGGAGAAACTCGAAAAAATCGGCCACCTCCGTATCAGCCGGCACCGCGATGCCGAACGTCACCAGCACCGGTTTGTCCTCAAAAGTCGCTTTCGCGGAACTGCTGATGCTTTGCGGAGTGTCAGGCTGAACCCGCGATCCGCATTCCGGACAAAAACCTTCCGCGACCCGGGGAAAAAGCAGCTTCAGGTAGTCGTTGATTTCGGTGATCGTTCCAACCGTCGAACGCGTCGTCTTCACGTTGTTCGACTGCTCAATCGCGATCGCCGGAGGAATTCCGCGGATCTCCTCCACCTGCGGCTTGTCGATCCGGTCGAAAAATTGACGGACATAGGGCGAAAACGTCTCGACATAGCGGCGCTGGCCTTCCGCATAGATGGTCTGGAAAGCGAGGCTGGATTTGCCACTTCCACTCGGACCGGTCACCACAATCAACTGATTCAGTGGCAAATCCAGGTCCACCCCCTTCAGGTTATTCTGCGTCGCGCCGCGAATTTCAATCGCTTCGGACAGCTTCGCTCGGGACTTTCGACGCTTCGCCCGATTGGTGGGGTGCTTGCTAGGTTCAGGCATTGCTGACCATACGACCCCTACTCGCCTTTGGCTCAAGCGGCTTTTTGCGGAAAATGCGCTTCCGGCCGCTTTTCGCGCCCGGACCTGTGACAATGCAAGCCCGTCGGCATAGAGGCCCATGAAAGCTATGAAACTGCGCCATTTCTTTGTCATCTCCCTCACCTTGGTGCTTTTTCTGGCGGGATGGATTTATCACCCGGTAGAAAATCAACGTGATCCCCAATATGCCGAGATGGTTTCGCGACTGGTCTCGAAGAGCTTGGATGTCGTAAAGGTCTCCCTCGCGGCGAGAACTCCTTCCCCGGTTGAAACCAAGGCGGCCAAGTCAGAACGCGTCACGGACGGGCTGCAACTTCTCTACGACTTTCGCGAAACGACAGGCCCCAAAATCCGCGATCGCTCCGGTGTCGGCACCCCCATGGATTTGACCATCGGAAATGCGTCCGCCGTCGAACGGACCGGGACGTCACTCATCGTCAAATCGCCGACCATCCTCGTTTCAGCGAAACCCGCTACGAAACTGACGGAAGCGGTTCGTCAAACCGGCGAGTTCACCCTCGAAGCTTGGATCAAACCCGCGAAGGAGTCCCAAAGCGGTCCCGCCAGAATCGTCACGCTCTCCCTCGATTCCCGGGAACGAAACTTCACACTCGGCCAGGACGGAAACCGCTACGACGTCCGGTTTTTGACCAACTCGACCGACAGAAACGGCCTACCGTCCCTTGCCGGCCCCAAAGGGCAACTCGGGGCCAGGTTGACCCATGTGGTCTACTCCCGCGAACGTTCCGGCCAAACCGTTCTCTACCTGGATGGCAAGCCGCACGCTCAGCGAAACACCGGCGACAACCTGAAGAACTGGGATTCCAGCTACCGCTTCGCCCTCGCCAATGAGTTGAGCAATGACCGCGCCTGGCTCGGTGAATTTCATCTCGTCGCCGCTTACAACCGGGCGCTTTCCCCGGCCGAAGTCCGCCAGAATCTGGAAGCCGGGGCCAATCCCGAAGGTGACGGTGACCTTCTCGCCGTGGAATCTCCGCCGAAACCGAAGATCGATCTCCCCACGGTCAAACTTCCCGGGGGAAACTCGCTCACCCACGTCGACTTCGAGCGTCACGTCATGGGAATCCTCACGCGCCAGGGTTGCAACACCGGTTCCTGCCACGGTTCCCTTCAGGGAGAGAGCGACATGGCGCTGAGCTTGTTTGGCCATGCTCCCGAGCCGGACTACTTCTCGATTATCGATGAGAGTTTTGGTCCGTTCGCCGATCCGCTTGCCCCGGAAAAAAGCGCGTTGCTGCGCAAACCCACCCTGCTGAGCAAGCACAAAGGCGGTGAGCATTTTTCGCAACGTTCGTGGCAATACAAGGTCTTGAGGAACTGGATTCAGGGCGGCGCCGAATATCACAGCGGCAGCGGTGACGTGGTCGGCGTTGAGATTTCACCTCCCCTGCACCGTTTCTCTCGTCCGGGAAAAACGGTCAGACTCAAGGTCGAAGCCACCTTTGCCGACGGCACGCGTGAGGACGTCACCCCCTTCAGCAAGTTTGAGATTGAGGACGACTTTGTGGCGGTTGTGAACGAGGACGGACAGGTTCGCGCTCAAAACCCCGGCGACACCGCGATCGTCGTTTCCTATCGCGACGAGGTCGTCGCCTCCCGCGCTCTGGTCGCGACTCCGATTGGTTACCTTGAGGAAGCCAAAAAATGGCTCTGGAACCCGGGAACCCAGCTTTCCGCGGCTCACTACATCGACCGCGAGATCGGGACCAAACTGGACGCGCTCAACATCGAACCGTCCGCACCGGCAACCGATGGCGAGTTTCTCCGCCGGGTTTATATCGATACGATCGGCCGGTTGCCAAGCCCGGACGAGACACGGACATTCCTCGCCAACCGCAAGCCTGACAAACGCGCCGAAAAAATTGACGAGCTTCTGCGTCACCCACTCCACGCGGCGCTCTGGGCGACCAAGTTCAGCGACATCACCGGGAACAACTCAAGCGCCATGGAGAATCCGGGCGAGAAACGCAGCAAGATGTGGCACGATTGGTTTCGCGACCGGATCGCCGAAAACGTTCCCTACACGGATTTGGTCCGCGGCGTCATCCTGGCAACCAGCCGGGACGGCCGGAGCATTGACCGCTGGATTCAAGACGCTCGAAAGCAGGACGAAGGAGCTCTTCGCGGCTTCGAGAATTCTTACGCGAAACGCGAAACGCTCGATCTTTTCTGGCAACGGCGAAACATGACTCAGGAGCTCTACGCGGAACAGACGGCAGCCGCGTTTCTCGGCGTTCAACTCCAGTGCGCGCAATGCCACAAGCACCCCTATGACCGCTGGACACAGGCGGATTACCGCGCCTACGCCAACGTCTTCGGCCAGGTCAAAAACGATCGTTCGTCAGAGGCTCGCAAGCAAATCGACTCCGAGAACAATCGGCGCAAAAAGGTCAAGGTGAACAAGAAGAACCTCCCCAACCTGCGCGAAGTCTTCGTCGATACGGAGAGGCCGAATCGGCTCAAACATCCGGAAACAAACCAACCTCTGCCACCAACGCCGCTGGGTGCCGAAGCGTTGGAAGAGGATGGCGATTTCCGGATCGCCTACTTTGATTGGCTGACGCAGCCCGAAAACCCGTTCTTCGCCCGATCCTTCGTCAATCGCGTTTGGGCGCACTATATGGGCATTGGCATTGTGGAACCGGTCGATGGCTTCTCCGCCGCGAACCCGCCTTCCAACGAGAAACTTCTCGCCGCGTTGGCGGAAGATTTCGTTTCAAGCAATTACGACATGCGCCACCTCGAACGGCAGATCCTCAATTCGCAGGCTTATCAACGCTCGTCGATGCCGAACGAGACCAACCAGGAAGATAAGAACAATTATGCGCGCAAATATCCCCGTCAGATGATGGCCGAAGTCGTGGTCGACGTCTTGAATTCGGCTCTCGGCAAGAACGACGAATTCACCCGCGACGCGCCCAAGGGAAGCAGCGCCATTGAGGTGGCAGGCAGCCGGATTCAGGACGGAAACCTGGCTTACGTCTTCAGCGCTTTCGGACGACCAACCCGAACCGCGATCTGCGACTGCGAACGGAGCGGAGATCCGGCCCTGCCGCAGACGCTCTATCTGATGACCGACTCCCGGGTTTATGACAAGATCCGTAACGGGCGACTGAAAGAGGAATTGGCCAAGGATAATCGGTTAGGTCGCCTGAAGAAGAAGGAACTCGGCGACAGCGAAATTGGCGAAATCGTTGAACAACTCTTTCTCTCCACCCTGACGCGCTTCCCGGACGAAATTGAACGGCAGGCCGCAATCGCCAACGTGCGCAAACAGGACGGAAGCGAAGCGGGTTTCGTCGACGTCTTCTGGGCCCTCATCAACACCCGCGAATTCATCCTCAATCACTAAACGACTATGAAGCAACCATCCTGGATCGACTGCGAGGGCAATGCCCGGCGCGACTTCCTCAGGTTCGGCACCGCCGGCCTCATGGGGCTCAGCCTGACCGATGTCCTGCGACTTGAAGCGGCTTCGCAGGGAACCTCAAAAGCAAAAAGCATCATCATGATCTGGCTCGCGGGGGGACCGGCCACGATCGACATGTGGGATTTGAAACCGGACGCACCGAACAACATTCGCGGCGAGTTCAAACCGATCGGGACGTCTGCCGATGGCATCCAGATTTCCGAGCATCTTCCCAGCCTCGCCAAAGTCATGAAACACTGCGCGGTGGTTCGCTCCGTTCGTCATACCATTCCCTCGCATGGTCCGGGGACGGTCTATATGCACACCGGCCACAAGCCCACCCCGGCGTTGGATTACCCATCCATCGGCTCACTAACGTTCAAACTGCTCTCCACGCCGACCGGTGTTCCACCCTACGTGACTTTTGGGCGGGAACGTGATCGGGCGGCGATGGGCGGCTATCTGGGACCAGCCTACAATCCCTTTCAAGTCGAGGGAAATGGGCGCAACGGAGATTTTCGAGTCCGAGGACTCACTCTCCCTTCCGGTTTCAGCCTGGATCAGCTCGCCAATCGCGCGGAACTGCTCAACACCTTCGATTCCCGCTTCCAGGCCTTCGATCAATCCGGTTCCATCGCCGGCAGTCTCGACCAATTCCAGCAACAAGCTCTCGACATGTTGCGTTCGCCGAAAACGCGGACGGCGTTCGATCTCGAGAAGGAACCTGACAAACTTCGCGATCGCTACGGCAGGGACACCTTTGGCCAAGGCGCTCTGGCAGCACGCCGCCTGATCGAGGCCGGAGTTCGTTTTGTCAGTGTTGGCACCGGCGGATGGGATACCCACGGAGACAATTTCAAGAAGCTCAAGGACAGCAAACTTCCCGAACTGGACCGCACCTTGTCAGCCTTGATCGAAGATCTCGAGAATCGAGGGTTGCTCGATGAGACCATGATTTATTGCACCGGCGAGTTTGCGAGAACACCCAAGGTCAATGGCAAGGGCGGACGCGATCATTGGGCCAAATCGATGGCGGTGCTGATGGCCGGCGGTGGCCTCAAACGCGGCTTCGCCCACGGCACTACGACGAAGGACGGGATGGCGCCCGATGACGATCCCTGCACCCCGGCTGATCTTTGCGCGACCATGTTTCACAACCTGGGAATCGATGCCCGGGAACAACTCGAAACTCCTTCCGGACGATCGATCGCACTCTTTCGCGACGGAAAGGTCCTGACCAACCTGCTGAGTTGAAAATCGTCAGGGCGTCCGGGTTTGATCCGGCCCCGAGGCGAAATTGCGCCGCACCTCGGCTTCGCTCAGCGCCTTAGAATAAATGGCGGTGAGCCGAATCCGGCCGCGCCAGGATCGATTTTCACCGCTTGGATCATTGCCGAGGCCCAATTTGAGATTGGGATGCCAATTGGAGAAATAGCCGGGAATCCGGGATTGTGCGACGACCTTGCCGTCCAGGTAAAACCTGGCTTCGCCGCCGGGTGTCCGGGTGAAAACGAGATGGGTGAGCTTGGTGGAAACGCGCGCGGAGGATTGCAGCACCTCGTAAGTTTTCGTTTCCGTGGTGCGAAGCCGAACGACGTAGCGGTCTTGGTCCTGGCCGAGAAGAAAGTTCGTGGCACTGCTTCCGTGGGAAAAGGTCACGATCCGAGCGGGCCCCGATTGCGCTTTCTTCGCCGGTTGGACCCAGACCTCAATCGAAATCGCGCGGGATTCCTGACAGGCGTTCTGAATCTTGGTCGCGGCGCTCCGGGACTGGAAATTCGGAGCGTTATCTTTGGAGTTTTTCTCCGCGCTCAAATCCAAAGCCGCCCCGAATCCGGACCGGTCGCGAACGACCTTCCCCGCTTCCTCGAAGGTATACAGGGCGACCAAATCACTCTCGACGCGGCTCGGTCTCGCAGCAAGATCCTGATCCGGTCCCACGACAGCGAACATGCCCGCGCGCACCTCAACCATCGCGCCATCGGAAACGCGGCGGAGATCCACCTGCCCTTCGCTGACTTCCAGCCGGGTTTGCGCTGCATCAGCGGTCAGGGCGAATTGGGTCCCGCGCACAATGGCGTAAGCGTGGGGTGTTTGCAGAACAAACGGCTCGCCCGGCGGTTGCCTGGTCACGTCGGCATCAATTCGACCGGCAACCAGTTGCAGGCGTTTTGACGGGGTTTCATCCAGCTCGAAACTGGGCTCAAAGACGACTTCCGTGCCCCGATCAAGCCGCACCTGGGTGTCGTCTTTGTATCGCAACTCTCCCGTCGAGTCCGGCGAAGCAACCACCCGATCGTAAGGCCGCAGTTTCACGCCCTGGCTCACCCACTCGGATTCCCCCTGGCTCAAAACTTTGACCGCCCCTTCAATCCCCACAAAGTCTGCCGGTTCGAACCAGCCGTCCTGCACCAAAACCAGCGCAATGGCCAACGCGGCCGCCATTCCAGCGGGAATCGCGATGCGATAAAACCATCGATCGACAAGTGTCTCGAGGATCGCGGGCGCCGGACTTTTCCGGGATTTCCGGGCCAATTTCGCGACGCGCGCCATGGTGGCGTCTGCAACGTCGAAATTCTGGTCCAGATTCCGCAATTCCACTTCCACATCGAGCAGCTGCCGGAATTGGGTCGCCGTTTCTGGATTCGCATCGACGAGCGATTGCAGTTCGCGCGTTTCGTTGCGCGAAAGGCAGCCTTCCAGCTCCTTCTGAACGAGTTCTTCGAGGCGTTTCATGTCAGCACTCCCTTCGATTCCATGCACTTGCGCAGCTGACCGCGAGCGCGATAGAGCAGGGTGCGAACCGCCCCGGCCGATTTGCCGATCACTCCCGCAATTTCCTCGGTCTTCTTCCGCTCCAGATAATGCAGCCGCACCGCCTCCGCCGCGCTTTCCTCCAGGCCGCCGAGACATTCACCCAACGCCTGACGCCGCAACCAGATCTCCTCATTCTTGCCGATCTCGTTCGCCTCCACGCCATCGAGACGCTCGATGACCGACTTCGCATACGCCTCGATCCGCCCTTTGTAGCGATAGCGCTTGCGCAACTCCTCACGCACCATGTTCCGGGCAATCGCCTTGACCCATTTGCCGAATCCGCGACCGATTTCATACTGGTCGAGCGCCTGAAACGCCCGCACGAAAACCTGCTGAACGACGTCCTCCCGCGCGCTGTAATCGATCAGCATCGCATTGACGATTTTGAGCACCTCACCCTGATAGCGAACCACGATCTGGCGATACGCCTCCACGTCCCCCTTGCGAATCTGCGCAACGATCTCGTCGGTCGAGAAATCTGCAGCGTCGGGCTTCATGGACCACGATGGAATGGGAGACATGCTCACTTAGGGCACTATGCCGCTCGAACCTGATTGTCACAGGCAAAATTCGGGAACGGGTTTGGTCCCGCGAAAAAGGGTCGCTTCCACGCATCCGTTTTCGCCGATTTCCTCACACGATCCGTAAGCGAAAGTGATAGCTCGCCGCCTAATCAACGCTTAGCCTCAATTCTCCGCAAATCCTCCATGTATCTCCAATCGATCTCCAGCGCCTTTCCTGAGTTTACCTACACGCAGGAAGACTGCTGGAACACGATCAAGGAATCCCCACTTTCCTCGCTGCTAAAGCCCCGCAGCCTCACCATTCTGGAAAAAATCCTGACCGGCGATTCCGGGATCGACGAGCGCCACTTTTGCCTCGAAAAACCGGAAGATGTCTTTCTGAAGGATGCCGGCCAGCTCAATCAAGAATTCGAGAGGTTTGCGCCGATGATCTCCGGCAACGCGCTCAACAGCGCGCTCGATCAGGCCGGCCTTCCCGCCACCGCAATCGACGCCCTTTTCATCTGCACCTGCACCGGCTACATCTGCCCCGGCATTACCAGCCACCTCGCCGAACAACTCGGCATGCGCAGCGACGTCTACCTTCAGGACCTCGTCGGACTCGGCTGCGGCGCCGCCATCCCGACCCTCCGCAGCGCCGAAGGCTACCTCAGTGCCAATCCGGACGCGACCGTCGCCGTCATCGCCGTCGAGATCTGCTCCGCCGCCTTTTACATGGATAACGACCCTGGTGTCCTCATCAGCCTCTGCTTGTTCGGCGATGGCGCCAGCGCCTCCATCTGGCGATCGCGCCCCAGCGACGACGGACCACAGCATCGCCTCCAGAACTTCCAAACCGTTCACAAGCCCGAGGATCGCGAGAAAATCCGCTTCGTGAACGCCGAAGGAAAGCTCAAAAACAAGCTGGATCGCTCCGTCCCCCAGCTCGCCGCCGAAACCGTCGGAGAACTCTTCCGCACCGCCAGTCACAACGGCGACATCGACCAGATCCTCGCCCATCCCGGTGGCCGCGACGTCATCGAAGCGATCGAAAGCACCCTCCCCGACTATCAGCTCCAGGAAAGCCGCCACGTTCTCCGCAACTACGGCAACCTCAGCAGCCCCTCCGTCCTCGTCGCCCTTGAGCACCACCTCGCCAACGGCCATCCCCAGGACAACCTCTGGCTCACCTCATTCGGAGCCGGATTTGCCTGCCACTCGGCGGATTTTGTTCGCAGTTGAAGAAGATTTGACCTTGGGAACGGAAGAAAAGCCGTCTCCGGAGAGCCGGAGGCTCATCCCGAAACTAGCCGGCGGTAAAGCGAAGCGGAACCACCGGATCAACGGCGAACCCGAGATGCGTCCCGGCAGGGACGCCAGAACCGTTCTCGCGCACCTTCCGGCGCGCCATGTTCTTTGCCGTCGGGGGCCCCGGGGTTTCACCCGCGCTAGGCTCGGTTGTCCCTCCGGGACGCTGTTTTGGACCCTTGTGGCGGATCGGGTGGCGGGTGATTTTTCGAAACGTTCGTGACTTCCGCCACCGCTCCCCGTGTCTACAGATCTGACGTTCCAACCACTTTTGGTCTAGGGATCGTGGCGCTCGCAAGCGGGAGACGGAACCGTTCGCGGGCGCCACACTCTGGAATGGGAAAAACCGGGTGGGATTCGTGCCAGGACGTGCTATCAGGTTAGCCCCATGAGCACTGAACTCTTGCACGATCTTGATGAAGTCCTTCTCATGGGACCCGGCCCTTCGATGGTTCCCGAGTCGGTCTTGAAGGCGCTCGCGACGCCGACGCTGGGGCATCTCGATCCCCAGTTCATCGAGTTGATGGATGAGATTCAGTCGATGCTGCGCGATTTGTTCCGCGCCGAAAGCGGGTTGTGTCTGCCGCTTTCCGGGACCGGTTCAGCCGGGATGGAGGCGACCTTCGTCAATCTCATCGAGCCGGGGGACCGGGTGCTGATCTTGAAGAACGGGGTGTTTGGAAACCGGATGGAGGATGTGGCAGGGCGTTTGCAGGCGGAGGTGGAGACGCTGGATTATGAGTGGGGGACGCCGGTGGTGCCGCAGGATTTGCGCGAGAAGTTGGCGAGTTCCGCACCCTACAAGATCGTGGCGATGGTGCATGCGGAGACGTCGACCGGAGTGGCAAATCCGGCCGAAGAGGTGGCGGAGATTTTGCGGGACAACCCGGCTCTGTATCTGCTGGATTGCGTGACGAGCCTCGGTGGAATGAATGTCGATGTGACCGAGTGGGGCGTGGATGCGGCCTACAGCGGAACGCAAAAGTGTCTTTCCTGCCCTCCCGGGTTGGCTCCGGTGTTCTTTTCCGACAAGGCGGTGGATGCGCTGCGCTCCCGTCAGTCGAAGGTGCCAAACTGGTATCTGGATGTGACGATGCTGCTGAGTTATTGGTCGGGCGAGAAGCGCGTGTATCATCACACGGCGCCGATCAACATGCTTTACGGGTTGTATGCGGCGCTGGATCTGGTGCTGACGGAGGGGCTGGATGCGTCGTTTGCCCGTCATCGCGCGGCACATCGGCAACTGGTGAACGGGCTGGATGCGATCGATCTGCAGATGCTGGTGGAGGAGAAATCTCGCTTGCCGATGTTGAATGCGGTGGTGGTGCCGGAGGGGATTGATGAAGCGGCGCTGCGAAAGCGGCTTCGCCAGGAGTTTCTGATCGAGATTGGCGCGGGTTTGGGTCCGTTGGCCGGGAAGATTTGGCGGATTGGCTTGATGGGGC
>TARA_R110002096_G_scaffold434141_1_pt1 | contig 24163 bp, 17 predicted proteins | sample TARA_R110002096 | Tara Oceans TARA_R110002096 (sample SAMEA4397295) | marine metagenome | biome: Polar Biome; feature: [DCM] deep chlorophyll maximum layer (ENVO:01000326); material: water (ENVO:00002006), including particulate matter (ENVO:01000060) such as... | depth 35 m
CTTCACCAGTCTACCAGACTTACCGCATTCGCGCTAGACTAAAATTCGACGCGCTCTAGATAGTACGGACATTCAAATTATATCTGTAACGAGCGCTGCCAACCAAATAAAGCCGGCGAAGTTGATGGCTTTTTTTTCGTAGCGAGTGGCCACACGTCGACAGCGTTTGATTCTGCCAAAGAACCGTTCGATCTGGTTGCGATGTTTGTAGATTTTCCGATCATATCGCTTCATGACGTTTCTATTTGGATTCGGTTTAATGCAAACTTTTGCTTTCAACCGCCTGCCATGCTGGCGAATCGTATCGGAGTCATAAGCGGTATCTGCCACGATGACGCCGACCTCCCCTGGCTTAAATTTCTCAAGAAGTCGTTCGCCCTGTGGTGCATCACCTCGTTGCCCGGCAGTGAGCAGGAAATGAACTAACTTCCCACACGCACCAGTGACGGCATGGATTTTTGTTGTCAATCCGCCACGACTTCGGCCGAGGCAGCGCAGTTCGTCGGCATCACTTTTTTTCAGTGGGTTCCCGGCGGCCAGTCGAAGCAGTCTGATGCGCCTTGATGATCGACGAATCGAGATGGACTTCTGCGAGTTCCTGTTCCAGCTCTTCCTCACCAAGGGCACAAAAGACCTGCTCCCAAACTTCCTTCGCACACCAGCGATCGAACCGTTTCCAGACGGTATTCGGTTTGCCATACCGCTCGGGGAGGTCTTCCCATGGAATTCCAGTCTTCAGAACAAACAGAACAGCGTTGACAAATAGCCTGTTATCTACCGCAGTGCGTCCCGGATCGCTCGCCTTACCTGGCAAATATTCCTGAATCGCTGCCCACTGAGTATCAGTCAGCTCATGACGCCTGACCATCGATTCTCCTCCTTGAGAAAACAAAATCCTTACAAAACAGCACTATAATCCTCACAAAACAGCATGGAAAATGCAAGATTGAATGTCCGTACCACCTAGAAGCTTTAGGGAGTAATCTTCTTTGCGTCAGGAGTTTTCTTCACGCCAGGAACCTTTGTCGCGCCACGAACTGTTTTCACTTCAGGAACCTTTTTCACTACAGCAGGACGCTTTTTCAGTTCATGGGCCGGAGAGAGGTCGACTTTGCCTGTAGAGAGGTCGATATCCGTTTTCGTGACATTATAACCTTGCGGGATTACAAGACTAAACAGCGACTTGTCGAGCTTGACGTTGAATTCATAGTTTGTCATCACAACCTTGGTCTGAGTCGGATCGGGCATAGTCGCTTCAATGCGAACTGGATATTTGGTCTGAGGATCTGCCCAGACCGTCATCGGCTGTAGCTTGGTCTTTAATCGAAAACCAACGACCGTGCGGCCATCAAGTTTCTTTTTGCCAAGCAATTCGATGTTTGAATCTGGATCGCTGATCGCCTTACTAAGCGATTCGCGAACCATGTCGAACTGGTTCGATTGCATGCGATGTTTTGCTTCCTCGGTAATATTGAACAGGTTGAACACCTCGGCCTGCTTCGTCTTGGGATGAAGGCTGACGATCTTGAGTGCCTGCGAGTCATAAATAATGATATCGCCATTTTCGAGTTCTTGGCGATAATGGTTGGGAGCCAAGAACAAACCCTTCGTTTTTAGCGTTGATCCGCCGTTGATGCTGACCTGCATATCAAAACGGGCCGATCGCGCTTTCATGACGTTGTCGACTACTTCTTCGATGGCAAAGGCCGACGGGCTTTCATAACGAACAAACCAAATAGCACAGGCAATGATGATGGCCGCGCTAGTCCAATGGGGAGCTTTGTATTTCATGAGAAATCTTCCTATGTCTATGAGCCTGGTACGCTGGGATTGTGGCGTGGGATCGCTTTTATAAACGGCGAAGACCTCCAGCATGAGATCTTCGCGATGTTCCTCACGCGCGGAAGTGTCGAGCGGCAAGTGCTCGAACAAATTTTCCCAGTCGTCGTTCAGGCGGTCATTCATTAGTAATGTCCATGAGTTGTCTTTGAGTGACGCAAAGTTAAGGAGTGCGGAGGCGGTCGCGCAGTTTGTTGAGTGCGCGGTTTAATGCGACGCGGACGGTTCCGGTCTTGATCTCGAGCACGGCAGCTATTTGTTCGTGTTTGAATCCAGCAAAAAATCGTAAGGAGATAATTGATTGTTCGCGATCGGGCAACTCGCACAACGCTTGGTAAACCTCTTCCCATGTGAGGGGAGTTTCGTTGGAGAACAAGGAAGTGCTTACGGCCGCTTCGACCGCTCCCATTTGGACGGCTGCTTCGAGCAACTCGCGACGACGAATCGACTGCCGCAGATGGGCGTTGATCTCGTTTGTAGCGATGCAAAACAGCCATCGGCGAAAGTCCTCGGCGCACGATCCAGAAAAATCAGTAATACCAACAGCGGCCTTGAGGAAGACTTCAGAAGTGATATCTTCGGCCAAGGCGCGCACCAACAGCCGTCGCGAGCAATACGCGAAAATCGGCGGATAGAAGTAAACAAAGAGCTGTCCAAACGCTTCTCCACTTGTACGGGCGGCTTTTACCACTTCATCCACCGGCTCACTCCGGGTTGATATTAGGCAATCGGTCATTCTGTAAATATAAATGCGCGAGTCGCCAAAGTGTTACATGAAAAGACGAGTAAATTCCGTTTTCAATTTTTGGTTTTGTAGGCCAAAAGTTAAAGGAATCGCCATTTGAAGAGAAAAACGGCTCTCCCCCTTCGGTTCCGTAGACCGATGCTCTATCCAAATTCACTCTATTGATTCAAATCGTTTTGGTTATGGAGTGAAAACCGGTTATGACAGAGGTAAGTGCTTAAATCGATTGCGAAACTCATCAGATCGCGGACACGCCGGAAAACCACCGGGCGTGTTGAAAAAGTCTGTTTGAAAAAACTGGTTCAACGTGTGATTGATCTTGATCTGTCGTGTGGTTTGGCGGTATGAGCAAGTCCGCTTTGTTGTTCAATCTCCCTGTTTTCGATCATGGAGACGCTGATGCAAGGGTTGCATGTCTTTGAGCCCCGGACCAGGACGGTCATTGATCTGGAGTCGTTCATCCCAGAAGACCACTTGCTCCGGCAGATTAACGGCATTGTCGAACCGGCATTCATCCGCAAATTGACCACCTCTTGCTATGTAGAGGGGCGAGGACGCCCTTCCATTGATCCAGTTGTCTAATTTCGAATGGTACTGGTGGCGTATCTCTACGGCATTGATTCGGACAGACGTCTGTGTGAGGAAGTCCACTTTAATCTCGCCTATCGCTGGTTCTGACGACTCTCCCTGGAAGACGAAGTACCGAACCATTCGTCGTTCAGTCGTATCTGGGACCGGTATGGAGAAAAGATTTACGAGCAGGTCTTTCATGAGATTGTGAAATTTTGCCAGCAACACGGCTTAGTGGGAGAGTCCTGTAGCGTAATGACCGACGCCACATTGATCGCGGCGGATGCAGCCCTTGATTCCCTAGTCCACAATGAGCCCCAACAGGCCTTCCAGGAGGCTGAAGCACTCAAAGGACGAACCAGATCCATCGAACCTCCGGCCACTCGAAAAATCTCAAATCAGACACACACGAGTCACACCGATCCTGATGCGACGTTGGCCCAAAAGCCAGGAACGCCACGACAGCTCAAGTACAAAGTGCACCAGAGCATTGATGCTGACAGCCGCATCATTTTAGACACGCATGTTACCACCGGAGCAAGACACGACAACCAGCCTTATCTCGACCAACTGCAGCGAATCGAACACCGCTACAAACTCACGATTCACGAAGTAACGGCGGACCGTGGTTACGGTTCGGCGGCAATCATCCGTACGTTGCAGGAGCAAGGTAGGCGGACCTTCATTCCACTCTGGAGCGGCCGTGCCGGAAACAGCAAATACTTGAGCAGCGGACTCGTTTACGAAAAAGAACAGAATCGCTTCCGCTGTCCGGAGGGGAAGTATCTGCATCCCAATCCTGGGAGTAACAGGAACTACAAGCGGTACGTCAGCGCATCGTCGGACTGTGAGGTTTGTTCCCAGGCATCGACCTGTCCGGCGCGAAAACGAAGCTCATCCCCTCAACGCTTCCTTCTCCGGAACCTTGATCAGGATCTCTTTGAAGAAGTCCTAACGCGAATGCGCGATCCGATATTCCGGCAGAAGATGTCCGAGCGGATGTGGAAGAGCGTAGGGTTATTTGCCGAGGCCAAACAAAACCACGGTTTGTCTCGAGCACGGTATCGCGGACGAGCCAAGGTACAAATTCAAGCCTATCTGAGTGCAACTGCTCAGAATCTGAAGCGGTTGGTGAAGGCTTTTTGTTTTTTACTGCTTGCTCGCTGGTCATGCAGAAGAATGACCGCTACCCACTCTCCCCATCTTCCCAGAAAGTGGGGTTTTTCAACACGCCCCACCCAATTCGCGTACTCCACATACGCTCGTCAAATCCATTCCTTTTCGCGAATTCAGACTCGACCAAACAGTTTCGTCTGGACGGGCTTTAGGATGCACGATTTAACGTAACTGATTGACGGGACAAGTCAAGCCCCTTTCTTCCTGCTTCGGTCGATGTAAACATTCGAACGAGCACGCTTGATTTTCACCTGTGATCGTGAATGCCGCTCGAATTCAGCGAACTGGCGTTCAAGACTCAGTTTCCACCATTTAGCCAAACATACACAAGAGCTTTGACCAGCATTGTTTTTATGTGGAATGGCACACTTCAAGGGAAGTCAGAGTGTTGCCCAGGAGCGGGTCTGCGAATGATTTGAAGCCTTTCATTCTTCGCCGTCCAAGGCCCGATTGAAATATGTGGAGAACTCTTAAATTCCTTCTCGTTAATTATCCCAACCCCTTGTTCATGTACTGCGACAAGACAAAACGGTTCAATCTCGGGTGGGAACTCAAACCGGCCTGCTTCATCCGTTTTACTGGAAAGGCTCTCCCCGTCGGAATTAATCTTGCGGTTATTGATGTATATCGGTTGCGTGGCGAGATAAACTTCCGCGTCAGCTAGCGGCTCGCCATCAAGGCCGACTACGGTCCCAGTCAACGGAGCAGCTTTATTGAGCTTAAAATCGTAGGTCACCTCCCCTTTGTCAGGGTCGTACGCCCGGAAGATTCTTGATTCTCCCGGTAGATAGCCTTCGGCCTCAACACGAATTCGATACAGGAAATTTTCCTGCACAATCGTTGTTTCGTACTCCCCGTTGGTAATCGTCTTCTGATCATATCTCATCCACTGGGGTGCTCTGCCGTCATCATAGTCTGTTCCGCGCATCATCGTAAATTTGGCCAGTGGCTTTTTGGTTTCAGCATCGACGACAGACCCAGTAATCCGCAAGGGGCTTTTCATTACTACCGAATATTCGTCGGGCGAGGGCGACAGGGAAAGATTCTCGACCACCATATATCCCTCTTTCATGACGTTGTACTCGACTGCGTCCAGTGGCGCATCCGTTAAGCGAAACTTCCCGTGGGTATCCGTCTTAGCTCTCAAATTGAGTCGGTCACGATGTTTACGCCAACCCACGGCATAAATGGAGGTTTCTGCAACCGGCTTTTGGTTTTCGTCGACAACTCGTCCGTGGATCGTTTGACCGGGTTTTAGCTGAATCTTCAGCGGTGAGGAAGCGCGACGGACATCGATGAACTCGGGCGCGTACCCGGTAGCTTGAATGGTAAGATTCAACGGGCCGGGCTTGACTCCTAATATACGAAAATCTCCATTCTGACCAGTTTTCGCTCTCGGTTTCTTCGGGCTAAACCAATAGTAGTCGCTGTCGTAGAGACTGGCATTTGCTATCGGTCGACCATCCTCGTCAACGACTCGACCCTGAATTGTTTCCCCCTTGCGCATGGTCATCACGGCTGTCTGATCGAACAGTTTTCCGAGCGCTGGTCTTTCCGTCACCGGCATTGGAATGAAGCCTCGCTTCAAATGATCGCTGATGTAATCGGGGTGGGATAAAAATATTCGGAGTCTGTCCTCGTTAATCTTTGCCGGCATGATTTCCACCTGCCAACGACCATGTTTGTCACTGGTTGTTTTTGTATCGATGTTGGCACGCACATGTGGATTGTCGCCAGAACCTGTTCCCCAGTAGTGAACGGTGATGGCGACGTCCGGAATCGCTTCGCCCCTCTCGTTACGAATCACGCCGCCAAACACCTTTCCTGGCTCCATCGGTATCGTGATCGATTTCGGCATGTTCGGGAAGGGTTCCTCGGCCCAATAGACACGAAGTGGAACGAAGCCCGGCTTACTTGGATAGACGCGAACAGCAGTCGGTGGATGATTCGGAAGTTTGACTGGTGACCGTCCATTGGTATCCGTTGTTTGAACCTTGATATCCTGGAAATCGATTCCGGGCCCTGCATTCTGCAATTCTAAAGACACACCCGGAATTGGTTCCCGCGTTTGCGCGTTAATGATGCCGAAGTCCATCACCTGGTCGGTTTGCCACGCGTCCAGCGAGTCTGCCTGATTCTGCGTGTCCAACCTCTGCTTGTCCGATCTGGCCGGAGTTTCTGCGCGGGTCGTCAAGACAAGCGCTGTCGGGAGTACCCCCACGGCGACGATCATCAAGGTGACGACAGCCGCAAAGGAAGGACGCCGGCGAAATTTTCGATGGGGGGTCAGAATTGTTGTAATACGTTCTTCGATGTTCTTCGTTGATCCGGTCACTGCCAACGTGGGAGTGGTATGACGCGCTTTATACTCAAGAGCCAGCATGTCGACGATCGCTTCACAGTAAATCCGAGGGGGCGTTCCCAATGCGGACAGGACGACCTCATCGCAACATTTTTCGCGTTCCTGCCGGATGTTTTTGTTCATCCACCAGACCAGCGGATTAAAGAAAAAGAGGGCCTGAACAATGATCTGAATGAGATTCACCGCAGCATCCCAGCGTGCAACGTGAGCCAGTTCATGAGCCAGGATTGCCTGCTGCTGTTCGGGTGAGCCGGTGTTAGTGAAATACAAGGGAAGATAGATATCGCCACGCAACCAGCCCCAAACGAATGGTTGGGCGGCTGTGGAAGCCTGATAGACTGTGGGAGTTCTCCTTATCCCGAGCCTGTCGGATAATGTTGCCAGCGTGCTTCGAATTTCGTCGTCCGCCAGAAAACGCGTTCGCGTGAGCCTTCGATGAGTCACCCACACATCGGCGAACACATATGTGAGAAACATCCCCACCACCAACATCCACGCGATTACCAAACACGTACGAACGCTGAAATGATTCATATCCGCTGAACTAGAAACGCGCACGCCAGCCAATGCTGTGGCTGGTTCATCCGGGTTCAATGTGGGAGATGTAATCGAATTTGAATTGTCGATCGAAGATTCGATTTCTGCGATACGAGTCAGCGAGGGAGAAACCCTTTCATTCCGCTCTGATTGATTTCGTTCGACGTTCTGCGGAATCACCGCCAGTGGCAGACTGACCACAGGCAGCATCAGGCACTTGGCGATGACAACAAGCCATAGCAGGTAACGCCAATGCGCACTGGCCTTTCGCAACGCCAGGGTTCCCGCCAAGACCAAGCCGAATACGACTGAAAACTGCCAGCTCTGCGTTATGAGATAATCCGCAATCGTGTTCAACATGGATCCCATTTTTAGTCCCTTGCTGTTATTCGCTTTGTTTTTTAATGAGCTTTCTCAGTCGCTGAATGTCATCATCCTTTAACTCGCTGTGATCTGCCAGGTGCAACATCAATGGGAGAGGGTCCCCCCCGAATAATCGCTCCACAAAATCTCCCACCGTCCGCGTAATCACATCCTCACGCTTCACAGCCGCGGAAAACAAGTGCGCTTTGCCTTGTAAGGCGTGTCGAACATATCCTTTTTTCTCCAGCCGGCGTAAGAGCGTTTGCACGGTGGCATACGTGACCGAGCGATCCTCCGACAGCGCATCGCAGATATCTTGAACCGTTGCCGATTCGAGCTGCCAGACCAGCCGCAGTATTTCGGTCTCGGCTGGACTCATAGCGGGTAATGTCTTTTTTGCCATAATCATTCCTCTTACAGTTGTACAAGGTTATTATCTTACATTTGTACGACTTGTCAAGAGAATTGGCATAATTTGTCCCATCCTCATCAAGTCAGCACGAAATGAAGACGGGAGAATTTGCGATTTTAGGACATGGGCTTAGCTGGTTTTGATGGTCTTTTGATGGGAAGACAGCCCGAAGTGGGCGAGTGGTTTTCGTTTAACGCGAAAGTTGGATAACTACATGCGGTCAATAACTCGTCGAAGGCTTCTGGTTCTCCGCGACCAAAATAACGACCGGGCATGTTGAAAAAGCCCACCTTCTGAGAATATGCAGAGAGTGAGTAGCGGTTATTATTCGTTGTGACCACAGAGCAAGCAGAAAAAAACTTCATCAGCCGCTTCAAATTAAGAGCAGTTACACTCAGATAGACTTGAATATGCACCTTGGCTCGCCCTCGATACAGTAACCGCGCTGTTTGGTGTTTGCGCATGTATGCGAAATTTTCGCATGACGCTTAAAGTGTTCTCGTGTGCATTTCAGTGGCCATTGGCGACCCGATGGGTTGTTGCCTGAAAAGCATTATGCCGATAAGTATGGAGATGGAGCCCAGCAGGGTGTCCAGTCATCAGCAGATTCCAAAAGTAACCATACGGAGTCTTCTGTAATTGAAGTCATTTCCTCTTGATAATTACTGAATTTCTTCTGAGACCAGATGTAGTAAGTCACCGATTGTTTTATGCTTTTCGATGGGATGCCGCAATGGTTGATCGGTTAAGACTTCATAGTGATTCTGACGGCCAATCTTCTCACGTTGGATAAAGCCTTCTTCTTCCAGATCCTGAATGATCCGCTGGACAGCACGCTCTGTTATTCCCACTTTTAAAGCGACTTCCCGCAATACAATGGAAGGTTCGCGATGCAGCACGATCAGAACATGTGCATGATTGGTCAGGAATGTCCAACGGTTTCCAGAATCCTCTGAGGACTTCTTTCGAACTTCTCCCTTGATGACATGTGGCGTGTCTTTCTCGTTCTGCTTTTCCGGTTCCACTCTGACGGATCCACTTTTTCGTTTATTTTTTGACGACTGATTCATCCAATTTTCTACCTGCTCAGAAAAGAAAAGCACGCCCTTTAGTCCCCTGTGCTACTTCAGTTAGTGCAACAGAGCGACTCAGATCACTCTAGTGTATCGGATCCTGAGACGAAATCAAATTCACGAATAAAATTACTCCTCTCTCCCCGTGTGTTTTAAGCCTGTCAGTCACTTCATCCGGAATATCCCTCAAGTTTTTTAAAATAAACGACGAAACATAATTGACGACATTAGATTCGTGTATTAAATTACGCGTATCTAATTTCACGATACTTGATTTGCGAACTGGAGAACACCTGATGTCCAATGAAGTCGGTTTGGTTTTGATTCTTCCCACTTGTCTACTGCTGATATTTGGGTTCATTCCCAGAAACCTTGCAAATACGCGGGGCAATCAACTTCGTCGAATAACCACTTTCCTCACAGGCAGTCAATGCGTTCTGGCAACTCTTATAGTTCTACTCTACTCCTTACAGGTATTCATTGACCGCTCCCTGGTCAGATTGCCCCAAATCCTCAAAATCGCTGATTTCAACTTCCTGATGCTTGATGGCGCCTCTTGCTTAATGTTCTCACTGGTCAGCTTTGTCGGCTGGATCATTTGCAGTTATTCTGTCCGCTATCTGGATGGAGAATCTGAACAGGGCAACTATTTCCGCTGGACCGGGTTTACGGTGGGAGCAGTCTCCCTGATGGCAGTTTCGGGAAATCTGCTCCTGTTTATTCTTGCCTGGGCGATGTCCAGTCTGGGCCTCCATCACTTGCTTTTATTTTACAAGCATCGGCCTGCCGCTCAACGGGCTGCGTGGACTAAATTTACGGTAAGTCGAATTGGTGATGCTGCTTTAATTGGGGCAGCAATATTGATTTATCAGGAATTTCAGACGCTCAATTTTACTGAGATCTTCGCCAGCATCCGGTTACAGTCTGAGTTCAATTCTCCCCAGATGATGTGGGCGATCTCACTTCTGGTTGCAGGAGCTGTTCTCAAATCTGCGCAATTTCCATTCCATACCTGGTTACCGCAAACACTGGATACACCAACTCCCGTTTCAGCTTTGATGCATGCAGGTATCGTGAATGCAGGTGGCTATCTCATGATTCGTACCAGCCCCCTGCTGGTTTTGAATCCTACCGCGATGACCAGCCTGGTCCTTATAGGAACGATTACGACCTGTTATGCGGCAACTGTGATGCTGACTCAAACCAGTATCAAGAAGAACCTGGCGTATTCCACCATTGCGCAGATGGGCTTCATGATGCTGCAATGTGGCCTGGGTGCTTTTTCCGCCGCCATGCTGCATATTCTGGCTCATTCGCTCTACAAAGCCCATGCATTCCTGAATAGTGGAAACGTGATCGAACAAAACAAAGTCTCAGGATGGAACCAGCCCAACGATCAAGAGCTACAAGGCTCCCCAGTCAAACTGTTTGTAGCCGGTGCCTCTATTATCCTGGTTTACATTTCGAGTTTGTCGCTCTTCAGTATCAACCCGATCACAAAACCCGGTGGTATTCTACTGGGGTTTATTTTATGCCTCGCTCTGCTGAGTTGGGTGAAACAGGCTTTTCAAGCTAATAATCGTTCCTTGCTGATTCGAACCGCAGGTCTCTCCCTGATTCTCTGTCTGTCATACAGTTTCAGTTTCGTTGCGATCGATAAACTTGTGGGACTGCCTCAATTCACTTCAAGCCACTCTTACCTGACCTGGGCCGCTGCTGCTCTGATTGTTGTTGGATTTAGCAGCCTGTCTCTGATACACCGTAAGATCTCACAACCTAACCCCCCCCTCTGGATCAACAAACTCTATATCCATGCCATCAATGGATTCTATGTTGAGACGCTGCTCAGGCAACGTTTCGGAAATCTCAACCGGAAATAAATCAGTTCGATCCCTCATTTTTTTCGCTCATAAAACAATATTATTAGAAAGTGTATCATCATGTCAGATATGAAATCCGAATCACTATTCTTTCCTTTACCCAAGCTGATCAACAGGTGCTCCACTCAACAGCGACATCTGATAGAACAGATTACTGAAGCACTCAAGGTCGTTTCAAAGGTCATTTCGCCAGTCTCGCCTTTAAAAGATTATGTGGCAGTAAATCCCTATCATGGGATTTCTGAGCGGTCATTTCTGAACGCACGCAATTATTTGCGAATCTTTTCAGACTGTGAAACCCTGATGCCTCTGGAACACTATGCTGAAGAATTCCATTCAGGACAATTCGGGATTGAACAGATCCAGTCTGCAGTCGAAGAATTAGAAAGCACCAGGCTTAGCAATGAGAAAATCCCTTCTGCAGATGAAATTGTCGAACTGTTACAAAGCCTGGCTGACAGCCTGGACAAACAACAAGACCGCGCTGCTGGCCAGTTGAAGCAGAAGCATGACAGACCAGTTCGGACTCTGTCTGAGATGCTGGATCAAAATTCGCAGGAAAACTGGTCTGAACTGATCTGCGATGAGGTCTCAAAATATTGTGCAATGCATTATGACCAGGGCGAGTCAACCTGGGCGAGCCCCTGGAAGCAATATACCTTATATGAGTCCTGGCGTTCAGCGGCTGTCTATGATCGAAATCTGGAATTCCAGGGACTCTCCGGCTTACGTAGTTATATCTCTCAGCTCCCCCATTCACCAGAAGTTGCGATAATCACTTCATTGAAAAGTTTGAATGTTCCACCAGCCCTGTGGGAGACCTACTTACTATGTCAGGCCTTTTCAATTCCCGGCTGGTCAGCCTGGGTAAAATATCAGTCAGTCGAATCAGGAATTGATGATCCACTGTGTAACGACCTGGCGGGACTGCTGGCCATACGTCTCGCATACGATGCCGCACTCTCGAAGGCACAGGCATTCGAAGTTGACTGGGGCTCGTATACCAGAAACCAGACCGTTTCGTTTAAAGTATCACACGATGCACAAGACAATGAACTTATCCGATATACACTGTTACGCGCTTCTGAAATTGCCTTCCGAGATCGGTTGCTGCAAGGTCTCCTTAAAGAGGGGGATACTGCAACCACAAACACAAAATCTCCAGCTCATGCATCAGCTGTTCCAGCACAGCGAAAATTAGCGCAGATGGTTTTCTGTATTGATGTGCGATCAGAGAGAATTCGACGTCAACTGGAATCAGCGTCTAATAGGATAGAAACTTTCGGATTTGCCGGATTCTTTGGTCTGCCAATCGAATTCGTGCGACTGGGAGAGCAATCCGGTGACAGCCAGGTCCCCGTTTTATTGAAACCGCAAATTCAGATTTTTGAAGACGTCAAGTCGACAGACCCCGATCTGAAGACCAGGATCGTTCAGCAACGCAGCTTGTCCAGATCATTTCAGAAACTCTGGAAAAACCTGCGAACTTCCGCAGTAGGCTGCTTCCCGTTTGTTGAAACAACAGGATTACTTTATGGACTCAAGCTCTGGCAGCGGTCTGTTAGTTCAATTTCAACATCTTCCAACACGCCCCGGGGAGGGAGCTTCAAGAGAAACGCTGAAGAACTTGAACCAAGTTTAAATGATCTGAATCAGCAGGGAGTCACACCCGCAGAGCTGATAGAGTTAGCCGAATCGATGTTAAAGAATTTGGGTTTAACAGACAATTTCTCCCGCCTTGTTGTGTTTTGCGGTCATGGCTGCCAGACAGAAAATAACCCCCTCAAAGCAGGTCTGGACTGTGGAGCCTGCGGTGGACACTCAGGCGAACCGAATGCCCGAATCGCAGCTAAAATTCTGAACCAGGCTGTGGTGCGGCGTGGTCTGAAACATCGGGGAATCATCATTCCCTCCGATACCTGGTTTATAGCAGGATTACACAATACTACGACAGATGTGATCGATTATTTTGAACTGGATCAGGTACCAGAAACACACCATGCGGACTTGAAAACGTTAACCGATTTATCTCAGCTTGCCTCCGAAAAATCGCGGATCGAGCGAATGCCGGTTGTGAAGGCGTCCACAGTGACAGAGTTGATGCGACGAGCCGGTGACTGGTCTGAAGTCCGTCCTGAGTGGGGACTGGCAGGGAATGCCGCCTTTGTCATCGCTCCCCGAACATATACTCAGGAGATCAATCTGGATGCACGAACATTTCTGCACAGTTATGATCACAAACACGATCCGGAAGGCATTGTACTCGAGAATATCATGACGGCCCCCATGATCGTCGCACACTGGATCAATATGCAATATTACGCCTCTACTGTCGATAATCACCATTTCGGCAGCGGAAACAAGACGTTGCATAATGTCGTGGGTGGCTTTGGAATTCTATCAGGTAATGGTGGTGATCTGATGACGGGTTTACCCTGGCAGTCTCTGGACACAGGTGAAAGTTTACAGCACAAACCACTACGGTTACAAGTTGTGATCGCTGCTCCGAGAAACGTCATCGAAAAGATTATTTCGAAACATCAAAGTATTGCGAATCTACTCAGTGGTGGCTGGATGCACCTGATTTCACTGGATGAACAACAGCAGTTTCAGTACTCCACCGATGGGAACTGGAAAAAGATTGAACTGTCACAGACATCAAATGTTTTGATGCCCTGATCGATTTTGGTACCTGCTCTCTTGATCTGATTTTAATGATCAAACAGTTAACTGTAGTTAAGTCAAACGAGGCAGTCCTCCCTACTTACTCAAAATGTCTTTTATATGTCTTTTATAAGGAGAGAATGATGAAAATTATAATTGAGACCCAAAATCAATTGTTGAGCCAACAGCTGATCCAACTTTGCCAGCGATACTTGAACGATGTTCTATCCCACCCATTTTTAATCCATGATTGTATCACTGGAGCTGATTATCAGTACCCCGAAAGTTTGACAAGACGATATGACTAAAGTATCTCGGGTACAGATGCATCAAGGGAATTGTCATATTGCATTTCATCAGAATGGTGAAGAAATTGACGCCTGCATATCCAAGATTGCTGAGAAGGCCCAGCGAGAAATTTCTCGCGTTCGAGAACGTTGATTGGCACGAGTGAGTTGCATGTACGAACTCGATAACGGCCCCAGTTCAGGGGCTTCAACTTGATGGAATCGATACATGACAAAACATTCAGACTAAAGAAGCTGAATGTCAGACCTGACAATGAAAAAACTCTGAACGTGTAATTCGTATTTTCTGAATATTAACCTAAGAGGAGAAATCCGATGACAATCACCTTTACAGATCGAAATCAGTTATTGACTCATCAGTTGAAGCAACTCTGCGAGCGACGTTTAAACTACGCCTTCTCACGATTTCAGTTGATGATCAAATCCATCGAGTTCTGTGTCAGTGATTTGAACGGCCCCAGGGGAGGCATCGACAAAGCATGTCGGGTGCGGATCAGACATAGGTCCGGTCAAATTATCGTTAACCATAAGCATGAAGATCTTAATGTTTGTATTTCCAAAGTTGCCGAGAAGGCGACCCGCGCAATTTCACGTAACAGGGCGCGTTCAAAGAAATTTAAACGTTCGCGACATACTGATCTGGAACAGCCAGAACTGAATTTGTAGACATGTGATGTTGCTAAAATCCACTGACTCTTCGAAATAGGTGTTTTTTTATTTTAAGGATATTATCGAGTGGTACTAACTCTTAATGAGACTCTAAGAGCAGATATAGGATTTCTGGGGACATTACTTGGAGATACAATCCGCGAATTTGAAGGTCAGGCCGCTTTTGAAATTGTAGAAGATGTGCGACGGATGGCCTGGGAACGACGAGCAGACGAGACACAGATGGAAGTCATGCTCTCTAAGCGGATTGCCGAGTTGTCGGACGAGCAGATGCGAATCGTACTACGTGCTTTCAGTATTTTTCTTGATCTATTGAATCTGGTCGAGGATCGGCACCGTGTTCGGATTTTAACCGAACGGGCACGCGAAGCCTATCCACAGATGCGCAGTGAATCGATTGGTGACGCCATCAGTCAATTGATGACGGCAGGAGTCACGATTCATCAAATGCAGGAGCTGCTTAACCAATTGCAGATCGATCTTGTGTTTACGGCACACCCCACAGAAGCAAAGAGGCGATCAGTACGCACCAAGCTACGTGCTATTCGAAATTTACTAATTCAATACGACACCGCAGACTCTTCTGAATCCATTTATAATATTAAATACCAAATTCGAGGTGAACTTGCCAAACTTTGGTTAACTGATTTTATTCGTTCCAAGCGACCATCTGTATTGCAAGAAGTAGAAAGAGGGCTTTCGATCAAGCCCGTTCTATGGGAACAAGTACCGCGAATCAACCATGAACTTCAGTCTGCAATTCAAGAGCATTTTGGTGATGAAATTGTCGTAAAACAATCTCCTCTCACTTTTAGCTCTTGGATTGGTGGAGACCGGGATGGTCATCCTGGTGTGACAGCAGCGATAACTGAAGATACATTTATTTGGTTGCGACAGACAGCAATCGACTTTCATTTGAAGACTTGTGACCGATTATTTCAGTCTTTGAGTCTGTCACAACGTGAGTCTGATTTTGCAGACGAACTGAAAGACGCTTTAATTGCAGCAGCCAATAAGTGGCCGATTTTAGAAGTACAATCTGTGAACTTGCCAGCGGGAGAAATATGTCGCCGCTGGCTATCAGACATTCGTTGGCGTCTCAAACAGACCAGTCAAATTACTTTGGTCGAGAACAATGTAGAAGGAGTATATCAGACTGCTGATGGATTGTATGAGGATGTTAAATTGCTTCATTCCGCTGTCAGCGAGTTGCCAGCTAGCCGATATTTTATAAATGAGTTGAGTGACTGGCTCATACAGATCGAGACGTTTGGTTTTCATCTAGCACAATTGGATGTTCGACAAAATGCCTCTATCTACGCCTCCGTGATGGATGAAATCTTTCGGCAAACAGGGCTATGTTCTAAGCCCGAGATAATTGGTGAACCTGGGAGGCTTTACTTGCTGGAAGAAACGTTTCATCAACGTTTATTGATAGATACTGCATCTCTTTCTACAGAGGGACGTGAAACTTTACGCTTGTTTCGATTACTGCATCGTGTGGCTGCCCATTTCTCTGAGGCAGCCATCGGTACACATGTTGTGAGTATGACCAGTCAACCCAGCGATATACTGACCGTTTTATGGTTTTGGAATCAGACCCGAATTGACTCCCAGCATGTTTCAGGCACTCCAGCGGGCTTATCGATCGTACCCTTGTTTGAAACGATCAACGATCTGGAACAATCCCCCAATATCCTGAATGGTATCCTAAAAAATAATGTTTATCGAGACTATTTGAAACAACAAAATGATCACCAGATCGTAATGCTTGGGTATTCTGATAGTACCAAAGATGGTGGCTATCTGACTTCCGCCTGGTCTTTGTATAACGCGCAGCAACTGCTTGTCGAAGCCGCAGACCGACATAAGGTTCGGCTCACTTTTTTTCATGGTCGTGGTGGCTCTTTGGGACGGGGTGGGGGCCCCGCGGCACGAAGTATTCTCTCATTACCCAAAGGTACATTTCAGGGATCATTACGTCTCACTGAACAAGGTGAAGTTCTAGCTGATCGTTACGATGACCCGGTTATTGCGCATCGACATCTAGAACAGATCATTTGGTCTGCATTGCTTTCTATCAGCGATCACACATCGGTGGACTGCGATCACTGGATTCCCCTGATGAAACAGTTGTCAGAGGTTGCATTCGGCAAATACCGCCAGTTATTAGAATTACCTGATTTTGTGGAGTACTTCCGGCGCGTGACACCGCTGTCGGAGATTGAACAATTACCCATCGGGTCACGTCCCTCCAGGCGAAAGTCCGAAGCAACGGGATTGCGGGATTTACGTGCCATCCCCTGGGTTTTTTCGTGGACTCAATCACGATGTTTAATTCCAGCCTGGTATGGTTTGGGGGCTGCTGTCAATCAAATCATGAAAAATAATCGATTACCGGAACTTCAAAAAATGTATCGGCAATGGCCTTTTTTTCGGGCACTGATTGATAACTCTGAGTTGGCGCTGGCAAAATCGGACTTTGACATCGCAAAATACTATGCAAATCTGGCTACAGATAAATCATCATTCTCGAAAATTGCTGATTCCATTGCTCAAGAATTTCACGATTCAAGTCGAGCGATTCTCGCTATCACTGGTCGGGAGGAACTACTCGATGGAATTCCCTGGTTAAAAGAATCAATTCGTGTCCGGAATCGCTTTATTGATCCACTGAACTTGATCCAAGTGGAACTACTGCGGCGTGCACAGAATTTAAGTATGTCTGAAGAAATGGCAACGGAACTACAAAATCTGACACGCCTTTCGATATACGGTTTGACTGGCGGCATGCGAACGAGTGGATAAGCTGCTGTAGTATCCGCTGCTTTCCCGCGACCAATCTGATGGATTCGATTCTTAGTAAGAAACAAAATACATGGCAAATATTTAAATGAGTAATGTCTGTTCGTCAGGTTTAGTCAAGACCAGGGATTATCACTTTTAGGCTTTAATCCGTTTGATCTACTACCTGCTTCTTATAAGACCAACCAATCAAAATATGATTTGACTAAGATGTTTTTTGAGACAATTCACTATTTCGTCTCGTTTCATATTTACGCGTAATTAACTTTTCAATCAATCACTGAATATTTGAATTGACTATGTCTATTAACCCGCCAGACAACATGAACTCTTCTGCTGAGACAGATCCTGATTCGGTACAAACCGACATCAAAGCGGTGTCTTGGCTATTTGAGCATTTGGCAGTAGACGTCGGTCATTCAGCTGATCGCACGCGCATACGCCGTGCGGTGATTGAAGCGACTACCGACCGAGCTTCAGAGGCAGACGACGACTGGTGGAACTGGCTGGTGGAGGCCAGTCGTAGTCTGGGGCTGAAGTACAAGGTGATGGATTGTAGCTTCCTCGAACTGATCGACATTACCAAACAAGGCGGACGCGTTCTAACACGCGCGGGGACTCCCCCTTGCTGGACGGCACTGCTTTCAACTAAAAGGCGACGGTTTCAGGTTTTACAACCAAATCGTGAACAGAACCGGATGTGGATCAGTGCGCGGAGAATACGGCGGTTACTGCAGATTTCGAGCCGCGATGAAGTAGTACGCTGTCTGATCATCAAGCCTGAACTCACATCATCGGCTGATGCATCTTTGGGAACACACAAGCAACTCCCCCTGGATCGGGTCCTGGCTCTGATGAAGCCGGAGTCATCAGACATCTGGAATATCATAATCTTCGCGCTGGTGACAGGGTTATTGGCATTAGCCACACCACTGGCAGTGGAGACTCTGGTCAATACTGTTGCCTTCGGTCAATTACTGCAACCCCTGATTGTCCTGGCATTAATCCTCCTGGCCTTTCTCTCATTTTCAGCTGCCCTACTGGGACTGCAGACCTATGTGGTGGAAATCATTCAGCGCAGGCTCTTCGCACGTGTCGCCGCGGATTTGTCTTATCGACTGCCACGCGTGATTCCTGCAGCCATGGAGGGGGAGTCGGGACGTGAACTCGTGAACCGCTTTTTTGATGTCATCACAGTCCAGAAGGCATCATCCGCGCTCTTGTTAGACGGTATTTCGCTGGTACTAAATACATTGATCGGCATGACTGTGCTGGCTTTTTATCATCCCTGGCTGCTGGGATTTGACGTGGTGCTGCTGTCTTTAATCATGTTTGTGATATTCGTGCTAGGACGTGGCGCAGTGAACAGCAGTATTAAGGAGTCCAAAGCCAAGTATAAGGTCGCTGCCTGGCTGGAAGACCTGGTTGGTTGTCCGACAGCCTTTCGTTACGGGGGGGCGGCAGAGTTTGCTCTCGATCAGGCCGATCATTTAACTTATGAATATCTGAGTGCCCGCAAGAAACACTTTCGCATCGTGATGCGACAGATCATTTTTGCTCTGGCGTTACAGGCGGTTGCCAGTACAGCTCTACTGGGTCTGGGGGGCTGGCTGGTGATTGCCGGTCAATTGACTCTGGGTCAACTGGTCGCAGCTGAACTCATCGTGACGGTGATCGTCGGTTCGTTTGCTAAAATGGGTAAGCATTTACAGAGCTTTTATGATCTGCTGGCCTCAGTCGATAAACTGGGTATACTGTTTGATCTGCCAATGGAACGTCAGGATGGACTCCTTAAGATGTCCCATGACCGACCGGCTGAAGTGACAGTCAACAACGTAGGTTTTTTAGGTTATTCTTCAGAGCATGGCACCGTTGCTGCTGAGAAGCTAAGTCTCAGGATCAAGAGTTCGGACCGGATGATGTTGATGGGGCCCAGTTGTAGCGGAAAGAGTCGACTGTTGGATCTGCTGTTTGGATTAGCCAAACCAGCGGAAGGGCATGTATCGATCAATGGAATTGATCCCCTCGATTTGCGGCCCGATGCACTCAGGAAGCATGTTGCTCTGGTACGGGATATTGAAATTTTCTCAGGAACACTGGAAGAGAACGTCCATCTGGAACGTCCCTCTATCTCGACCAGAGATGTTCGTGAAGCGCTGGGGTGGGTTGGTCTAATTGACGAACTCCTGCGGCTTCCCCATGGTTTAAATACGCATCTTGTCGAAAGTGGATTTCCACTGACTTCTAATCAAGCCCGCAAGCTAATGCTAGCCCGGGCGATTGTCGGGAGGCCCCGTCTCCTGTTGGTCGACGGGATTATCGATGTGTTTTCGGATGATGAGGCAGATCGGTTAACCCGGATGCTGGTTGATCCAGATCGGCTCTGGACCTTGATCATGGTGACTGGAAGACAAAGTCTGGCAGAGGCAGGAACCGTGATTCGATCCTTCAGTGTTGATGGATTGACTAGGGTAGAAGGAGGGTCTTATGACAACTAAGCAACACCTTGATGCACCGGCGTCGCTGCCGGAACAACAGCGTTGGTCGATGTTAAGTCCGGTTGCCTACAGTGAGTCGAGCATGCCGGCACTGCGACTTGCAAGATCATCGCGACTGGCGCGGAAGATCGCTAAAACTCTGTTTGGGCTTCTCGTACTAACAATTGTACTCATGGTCTTTGCCCCTTGGCAGCAATCGGTAACGGGAACCGGAGATGTTCTGGCATTTTCGCCCGATCAACGTCAACAGGTAATTCAGGCGACGATCAAAGGTAGAATTGCGCGCTGGGGTGATCAGATTTATGAAAATGCACGCGTTAAAAAAGGACAGGTGATAGCCGAGATCCGAGATTTAGATGAATCGTATGCCGCACGACTGGATTTGCAGCTAATGAACAGCAGACAGGCAGTGGCTGCCGCAGGTCAGCAAATTGAGGCGAACAAGCGAGCTCTGGAAGCAGCAGAAACAATAGTAGAATCATATCAGCTACAAGTTTCAGCTTTTGAAACCGTGAAGCGGGAAACCATTGCTGCCCAGGATGCGTACATCGAAATGGCTGCCAAGAAGGTACAGGGAGAACAGCAGAAGCTGGTTGAGTACCAGGTCGCCTTACCTCAACTACAGGCGGAATATGATCGAATGAAAACATTGCAGTCAGAAAACAACATCTCATTACAGAAGCTGCAGGAGGTCAATCGAAAATATAAAGAAGCGACCAGCAAGTTCAAAGGAGCCGAGTTTTACTACGGTGCCGCACAAGACGAATTATCGGGCAAGAAAAGTGAGCGGACCGCGAAAGTAGAAAAGGCGCAGGCTGAGATTGATAAAACGAAAGCGATGTTAAGAAAAGCGAACGGTGATGTGTCCAAAGCCGAGAGTGATATAGCCAAAGCTCAACAAGATCTGAATAAAGCGGAAAAAGAACTGCTGGACATGCAAGTGAAAGTCTCACGCCAGGAAAGTCAGCTGATCAAGGCCCCCTTTGAAGGCTACATCGTTCAGATCACTCCGAATCTGGGAACCGCCATCCTGAAAGAAGGCGACCCAATCTGCACTATTGTACCCTACACGACAGATCGATCGGTCCAAATCTGGCTTGATGGGAATGATGCGCCACTGGTCGAGCCGGGACGGCATGTGCGACTTCAGTTTGAAGGCTGGCCTGCCGTGCAATTTGCCGGTTGGCCTTCAGTCGCTGTCGGCACTTTTGGAGGCAAAGTTATTTCTGTGGACGCGACCGACAACGGGAACGGTAAATTTCGGATCTTGATTCGCCCTGATGCACAAGATCAGCCTTGGCCACAGGATCGATTTTTACGGCAGGGAGTGCGCGCCAATGCATGGGTCTTACTGAATCAAGTTCCACTCTGGTATGAAATCTGGCGAAAACTCAACGGATTTCCGCCTGTGGTTTCAATGAATGAACCAGGGCAGAAAAGCAACAAAAGTAAGCCTCCCAAACTCCCTAAGTGATACTAGGCAGTTCGGGGTGAGTATGCCGCCTTTGCCGCTTGTTACGAAAAAGTAAAGGCTTTCTGTAATAACGATTGTTACGTTTCCACTCCCGATCAATTACCCCTTCCACTTATGCCGATTTCTAAAGTAGAGCGCTTTGTAACGTTTGTAGCAACTGTATTGACTATTCAGGTTGCTGGTGAAGCTAACCAGTAGAGTAATTGAGCAATGTTAAGAGTTTGGATACCGTTGATTGCAGCAATTGCAGTCGGATGCGCTGGCACACGACAAAAAGTGTCTCAGTCGCAGCCCGAGCGTTTCGGCTCCATTGCGCGCGTGACGCTTGAGTCTGAACCGTCTGAAGCCATTGATAAATCACAACTTCAACTGACATCGTATCGTGAGCGGGAAGCCTCATTTCCCGCAGCCAGTCAAAGTGAAGTTACGGCATCCTCTCAGGTTATGTCACCCATCCCTTCCGAAATCATCAATGAAGAAACCACTACGATTCCGGTAATTCCACCATTGCCCGCCGAAGATTTTGAGCCAGCTGAGAATGGAATCGTTCTGGAGGACATAATCAATGCGGTCTATCAGAGTTATCCCCTGCTCGAAGCAGCCCTGTATTCGCGCGAGGTTGCCTCCGGTGACCGGTTAGAGACCTTAGGGGAATTCGACCGCAAATTGAAGGCGGGAACCGAGAATGGACCGATGGGTTATTACAAAACTTATCGTCAGCATATTGGTCTGATTCAACCTCTGAATCAAGGGGGAGAAGTCTTCGCCGGTTATCGTATCGGTCGGGGGAGTTTTCAACCCTGGTATCTGGAACGGCAAACGAATGAGGGAGGGGAATTCAAAGCGGGTTTCTCAGTCCCGCTCTCGCGTAATCGGAACATCGACGCACGACGCGCCGCCCTCTGGCGCGCGACCTATGGTGTGGAAGCGGTCGAACCGGATATTCAGGCACAACTGATCGCTTTTGTTCAAGAGGGGACTTATGCCTACTGGGACTGGGTTGCTGCAGGTGCCAAGCTAGTAATCGCTGATCGAATTCTTAGGCTGGCGCAAGACCGAACTGATCGAATTCGGAGTCAGGTAGACAACGGATTCCTCGACCCACCGGAGTTAACTGACAACCTGCGGCTTGTTGCCGAACGTTTGGGAAAACGGGCGTTTGCCGAACGAAAGCTTCAACAGGCGGCCATCAAGCTTTCCTTGTACTATCGTGATGTCGACGGAAAACCGCTCATTCCCGATTCAGAGAACCTTCCTCGATTTCCTGAGCTGGAAAACGTCAATTCAGAGAGGGTGGCATTAGATGCCAAACTGGCGCTGGAACGACGACCTGAGATCTATGCGATCAACCTATTACAGCATCAGTTAAATATCGATCACTCCGAGGCCCTCAATGATACTCTTCCCTCAGTAGATCTAGTAATGGCAGCGTCTCAGGATGTGGGATTGCGAACAAGTCAGAAGAATGATAAAGGCCCTTTTGAACTCGATGCTTTATTATTTGTGGAAGTTCCCCTCGAACGTCGCAAAGCCCGGGGAAAAATTCAGTCGGTGAGTGGTAAGATCTCACAGCTTAATGCCAAGCGAAAACTGATGGAGGAAAAAATCGTTGTCGAGGTGGAGTCCGCTTTTGCCGGTTTGATCGGGGCTTACAAACAGGCCAAACAGGCGGAAAAAGCTGTTGGGTATGCAGAAGACCTGGCACGTCGTGAGCGTCGTAATTTCGAAGAAGGTTTGTCGGATTTGTTGAAAGTCACATTGCGAGAACAATACGCGGTGGAATCAGCAGAAAAGGCCGTAGATGCAAAGCTACTTTATTTCAAGGAACAGGCTGACTACCGGGCAGCACTGGCACAAGATCAGCTTCCACAGTCTGCAGCGGAGTGAGATTTTTTGTTTATTCAAAAGAAATAGCATCAATCTAAGATAATTCATAGATATAAGGATCACAAACAAGACAATCTATTGCATTCATTGCAAGTAAGAGTGATTATCCCCCGGACTCCCTTCCTTGACAGATTCGATCTTAATATCAGGATGCATTCCACATTCACCAAATATCAGCTTGACATAATCGACTGCGACACAAGAATTAAACTTCGCAACTTTGACAAATTTACTTGTATACTGCGGATCATTACAAAATTGTACATATTGAATGCTCTCCGAATTGCATAACCTAGCTTTTCAAATAAGCGCTCCAGATGTCTTCCTCTGGATAAGATTTGCCCAATTCAATACATACTGAATCCATCCACTGCTTGAATTGGCCAAATTGATCAAATTCATAATCCGTAATCCGATCAAACTCAGTAACTCGAGAGGTAGTAGTTTTGTCGGCAAAAATATTATTTTCCAATGATTGATAGTATCCGCCTAGATCGCTTGCAAGTTTTGCGATAAAACGCCTTTTACTCTCAATTGTTAAGTCCAGAATAATTGGCAAACGCTGCCGAATTGTAAACCATTCAACTAAATATTGAAGATTCGGCCCAACTTCATCGTAGTGTTTTTCAAGTAATTCGATATAGTCTGAAGGAACTGGAACAGAATCTAATTCAATATCCATAGTTACTCCAATTCAGTATGCAGAAATCACTATCAATAGTATCACGCGAAACCTTGAACACCTAATAATAAAACTCGAAAAATATATAAAACTAAAATCGGGTGAAAGTCAGAAATAAAGTGAAGTAATACCATGTATCATCGGTGACAGTACGAGAAAATAAATGCTACGACTGTGACCTTCCCCCCGTTTCTTGATCCATGCGGAATGCGAGAGATT
>TARA_R110002096_G_scaffold183757_21_pt1 | contig 24150 bp, 19 predicted proteins | sample TARA_R110002096 | Tara Oceans TARA_R110002096 (sample SAMEA4397295) | marine metagenome | biome: Polar Biome; feature: [DCM] deep chlorophyll maximum layer (ENVO:01000326); material: water (ENVO:00002006), including particulate matter (ENVO:01000060) such as... | depth 35 m
CAAATCATAAAGTTATTTCTGTCAACGAATTACTTAGCATCTACAGGGATGACCAAGACTTAAAAAACTACCAAACCCGTTAACAAATTATCTAACATCTACAAATATTTCGACGAAATTAGAGTCATAATAACATCCATTATTCATATTTTAGATATATTTTATATACTATCATATAACATTACTTATACAATAGAACTTTGATTTGGAAAACGTAGCCTCAGTGTCGTATCTTGGTAGAAGTTGATTGAAAAACAAAGCAACCCAGTCTCAAAAAGGCAGGGTTTTTTTATGTCTATGATTCAACGAGAGCCTTTAACACATTATCTCCAATCGTAGACAAAGTACTCCGAATCTATTTCTCTAGATTCCTTGTTAGAATCTCACTCATATAGTCAAAAAATGGACGGATGATGAGAAATGATTTCACTATCTCGAACATCAACTGTTCAGAAAGCACTATACCGTCGGGAATGGAATGCGCTACATGAAATTGCTTAAAGCGTATTAGGTCGATATTAGGATGGTCTTTCTCGAAACCTCTAGGTGCCGACTTCACAGCTTCTCCATTAAAAGTCCCCCAAGTATTCTTGAAATCTTCATCGGCTAAGATTTCCCTCAATGGATTTGCATCATGGGCTAACTCATCTCGAATCAATTTCAAATCTGCGGGGTCGGGACTAAAAAAGCCGCCAGCCAAAAACGAATTTCCAGGCTCAATATGGATGTAATATCCACCTCGTAACCATTGTGTAGCTCGGGTTAAACGTCCTGCAAAATGAGTTTTATACGGCTCTTTACCTTTAGAAAATCGGACATCTCTATAAATTCTAAATAGAGATCTCTTAGCGGAAGTATCTTCTATCTGATCTACTTTACTCATCTCCACAATCAGACTTTCCATAAAGCCAATCATATTTTGATGAGCAGCTTGGTACTTCTCCTTGTTCTCGGTAAACCACTCCCTATTGTTATGAGTACGCAGCTCTTTTAGAAAATCGAATGTTGAGGTATCAATCGTACTCATATCATTTTGTTTTTTTATTCGAGAGTAACAACTCTATTGTCTTCTTAATTCTTCTCAGCCGAGTTTCTGGTTTTTTAGCATCGTGAATCCATCGAACATATTCTCTTTTATGGCTAAAAGCGAGTTTATCAAAAAAGGTGGCCGCTTTGGGATTCATCTCCAACTCTACCAATAAATCGTTCGGAGGTTCTACGGTTTTAGTCTTTCTATTTACGCCAGGCGGGTCTTGCCCAAACGTTGATGGTTTCTTTCGTAAATCCTTATGAATTATCCGAAATACTGACCAATCAGCGTTTAGAGAAATAAGCCTTATCGATTCATACCCCCAATTTGCAAGTTGCTCAGCAGTAGAATCTCTATTTAATTCTGTGGGAATTGAACCAGCTCTTTTAGGATATGCGAGCCAATTCGTTGTAGTTGGTGTGCTATGCAATTCTATTTTTGGCAACCATTCTGAAATCCCTTCTGCCGTTTCTATAAATACAATTAAGGTGTCGAAATTGGTATCAAGCTCGGGTTCTGTCATCACATCCAATCCCGAGAATAAAATTACTTCGCTCGGTGATGCATTTAAAATGAGCAGCTTAGATTCCTGCTTGAGTTGCAACTTCTTCTGTAAATCACTTGCCATAATTATTCCTCCTTTTAGGAATATCCCATCAAAACGAAAATACCGACCTTAACCCAATTGCTAAGGAATTTTTGAAACTTGGATGCCGGTTCGGATTAATAATGTATTGAGTATTGAATTGAAAACTTACATGATTTGAAATCGGTGCTAAATATGTGAGTTCCACATTCAATTCACTCTGCGAATAATCAAATCCACGATTGCTCTCGAACTCAATAAAATCGTCGCCATTTAAGGGCAACGCGATTGCAAATCCAGCTTCATCTTGTTCTCGACCTTTCAATAATCCCGTGTATGTTAATCCAGCTCCCACATAAGAATGGAATCGACTTAATTTATGATGCGTAATTCCAACTCGTGCAAAAGTAGCCATCTTCTTACTAACCTTCATTTCGCCTATAGCGTAAAGCCCATGATCAGATTCTAAATTTCCTTCCCAACCTATTCGCTCTTTGCTATATTTCCACCCACCAATTACTACACGATAGGGGCTATCCTCATCAACTCCTCTTTCTAAATACTGACCTTCATTTGTTGTATTCGGATTTGTAAACGCAACTTCAGACACAAAGAGTGCTCCCTCACTTTTACGCAAATAAATCTGCGTTCCTTGTGTATTGACAGGATTTGATGGAACAGCATCAAGCACGGCAAGCTTTATAGTTATGCCTGGCTTTGGAATTATTTTGGCACGAGCAGAAAGAGAAGTTATTGGAAAGATGGAAGGTCCCAAGACACCACTTGCTGAAAAATCTGGCCCTATTCCGTGCGAACTGTTCATAAACAACATTCCGTTCGCAACAACATCAAACTCTGAGTTCAAGTCATATAGCCCAATTAGAACCGAGCTATTTATTGAAGGAAAGACTTTCTGAACCCAAGCTTCATAAAATCTCCAAGAATTCTCCGCTTCAATATTTGACACCCCTTGAATGTCACCCGTTAGTTCTGAAATACTTCGCCCTTGATTTCCAAGCCCATAGATATAAAATGTGAAATCATTCACGTCAAAACTCAGGTCCACATCGACATTATCCAGACCTCGGATTCCCTGTTTCGCACCACCGGCTACGTTTGCGAAAACATCAGTAGTGTATGTAAAAGAACTTTCTACATTCCTAAAAATCTCGGGCTTTTCCTGAGAAAATACAGCAGTAGTTTCGCATACAGATAAGCACAGAAAAGAGAATAGATATTTAATCTTCAACGACATTAAAATTTACCGCAGACCAATGCTTTTTCAACTCCTGGCGCAAGATTTTCTAACCCTGAGATGAACTTATCTGGACCTAGCAAAATCTCGGTTATTTGTCCGCTGTACTTTATAGCTGTTTCGCGCATAAACCCCATCATAGGCCAACCCCAAAGTGCCGAAAACAAAACTCCGTCTTCTTCAAAATATGGATTCGTTAAGTAGGTGCATTCTATCACATTTTCTACTGCACTGCGATTGGTTGCACTTCCTCCTACCAAATCAATAACCACAGTTCCTTTTTCGAGGAGGTTTTGGGCATGCTCTTTTGTAATCAAGAAATTCTTACCTCGCAAATGCTCCGGCTGTTCGGCTCCATTTACAATAAGATCTGCATCAGCTAAATATTCTTCGATAATACCTGACTTTGTATGAATTTTGCCTAGCACATTAATCTCCCGCACTCCATTATAATAACATTCATGGATAGCGCCCATCCCAACATTTCCATAACCAAGTATGACTGCCTTAGCTTGATTGGGTTCTTTCTTTTTGGAGCTTTTTTCTTGTAATAACTGTAAACCATAGCGTGCGCCGGCTCGTCCAGTTTCGTGCAACGCTTCAATTTTGCGCTTTCCAAATTTTGGAGCAGGATTTACATGCCGATAATATTTTAGAGCTTGATATCCATGTTCTTCTACAAAAGTATGCACATCATACCATCGTACTCCTTCGTGTTCAATACCCTCAATTATGCTCTTAGAATTTCCAAAAACACTAGAGTCATATACTATAACGGAATTGTGACTCAGCTCACCTAGCTCATCATATTTTACATTAATAGGGTATAACTTTAAGCTCGCCGGAGCGTGATTCATCAGTCTGCGAATTACACCAGACATCCGCTCGTTGTAGCCAATCACATGAAATTCATCTTGATCAACGCCTGCTCTACGCAAATCTAACTCTATACAGTTGTCTGCCGCCATCAATCCCAACACCAACTCTTTTGGCAGCGATTCTGGTGATTGCACTACATTCTCCATAGCAACCACATTGATTTTATGGTCTTGAAGAAGTTGTGCTCTTTCTGGAAATGAATGAAAATGTGCCATACAAAACAGTGTAGTTTTTGGCTGCATTAAAGGAATGCTCTCCATAGCTGGACCTTTAAACTTCACTACTAAATCTTTATCCTGATAAAGCTCCTCGGTATGTTGAAGCTTGGCACCTGCGTTTAAATATTCTTCATCACTAAACCCAACACCTTCACCGGCTCCATACTCAACCGAAACATCGCATCCTTTTTTCACCAGCTTTTCTACATCATCGGGAATCAAAGCTACTCTTTTTTCGAGTGCGCCTGGGTTTTCTGGCGATTCATTCTCTTTTGCTAATCCGATTTTTTTAAACATTCACTTCTCTTTAATACTAAAATTAGGATTCTGTATGATGCCAAAAATATTTCTGTCTACTTATCTCAGCTCTTCACTAGGCGATGCGCCCAATTCCAATAACTTGGCTCACATTTATTTAAAGTTGATGTGGTTTGGTTAGCTAAGCGAGTTTAGCACAGGCATTAAAAGAAAATGAGAAATTTTTCCTTGATTACGTAACTCAATTTTTTAATGCCGTTATTCTATTTCTAAAAAAACTGAGGCGAGCTCTTTTAAGAATATTTTTAGCCTCGAGGATTCAAGGTTATTCTTTCTCTAGAAGCCCAAACTTGGCATCCAGCCAAAAGTTATACCCATATAAGAACGATTATAAAAACTGATATTCGTCCAAACACCCACTTTAATTTTCTTTGTTTTAATAACCCCAGGGAAGATTTCAATCTTAATATTCTCATCATATTTTTTACTCCCAACAAATATAATAGATGCCATCAGGGAGTTATTCTTGTCTACAAAAAATCCAACTGAAGGCTTTGAAGTAATGTTTTCTTGCTTTGTTTTATTATCAACAATAATTACTTCTTCGGTTATGGTACCAATCCCCAATGAGTATGTATAACCTTTATGATCGTAGCCACCGCCAAAAAGCCATCCAGAACCTAAATACCAAAACACAGAGGTATTCTTCAAAATTGATGGCTTCCATTTTAAAGAGTAATACTGACCCACATTTTGCAATGATTGATTTGTTGGTACATAAGCAGCCTGACTTAGCCAGCTACGTAGCACTAAGTCTTGAGAAAAAAAGCGCTGAACGGGTTCAAAACTAAAAAGAATCATCCCGGGAATATCAAAGAAGTAAATATCGGAAACGGCGTCGTAGCTTAGCCATGGTTTTTTGTTGTGTTCTACCGCTTCGTTAAAAAGCTGGTCGGTAAGAGCTGTAAAAAACGCCACAACACGAGGGCTTTTTACCCCATGATAATCATAGAAATCAATTAACCGAGCATATTCCATGCCTCCGCCAATAAAATGCAGCCCATAGTTGGGTATCCATTGATTGCTAGTTTTAGAAAACCCAAATGGGATTAACTCCGATTCGGCAAATTTCTTCCATCCAATTTGATCAATCGCTTCTCTTGGATGAACCAACGAATAGAAAACTTTTCGAAAACCATTTCCTAAATGGAAATCAGCTACATAGTTCGATTTATCAGCGGTTTCAATCATATCAAAACCGCCATTTAGTATTTGTGTAAGTGGAGAAAATGCTGCTTCTGAACCGTAATTCTTTCCAGTATAAAAGTATCCATGCTGCGCTTTAACCGCAGTACTAACCCCTATAAAGCACACTATAACCCCGAGGAGTGCTTTAATTCCTTTAGATTTCAATAACTTTGAGTTGATTGCCTATTCTATTTACCCAAGATTAGAGCTGTCCATTATATTGCTCTATTATTAGCCGCTGATATCTAAACCCCAGTCGTCAATGTCCTGATTTATTATTATAAGCTCAATCGCGGGTTAGTCCAAATCTTTTTGACATATCTAATATTCCCGAACTAACCTTACTCTTTAGTAACTACAAGAGTGGCTACATATTTGTTTTTTGAAATATCTCCAAACTCTTCGGGATATGGGGCTAAAGTAACTAGTTCGATACTATAACCGCCAACGGAGGTTATTTGTGAGTCTGAGACTGTATTAAACTCTAGCTTTTCACCTTTAGCTAAAATGCTAAGCTTCGCATTTCCTGCCCAAACACAATTTACCGATGTAGGACAACGACTATCCTCACTCACATCTTTAAATGAAATTGTTACATCTGAACCTTTTACCTGTGTTTCTTCACCAATTTTAATTGAAAAATTTTCACCCAGATTCACTTCAGGCTCTACACCTGCCGTTTCAACTGGTGTACTTTGACAAGAAATAAATAAAATGGCTAGAACAATTAAGCTGCTAATCTTCATTTTCTCGAGATAAGGTTTTTGTTGAGGACTCTAAATAGGAAGTGGCTTCTAATCTATATCAGATCCATACACTAATTCAATAAAATCATTTTTGGCTAAACCACCAAAATAGGGTTCAATATCTAATTTTTGTAAAGCGGTGGTGATATCATCCAAATGGTATCGGACTTCTACCAAAAGCTCTTCAATATCTTTCATAGCACCTTTTCCTAGAAAGTCACCATAAATTTTCAAGTCTTTGATATGCCCATTCTCCACATTTAAGCGCAAATCAACTTCCCCGATAGGAAAGCGGCGAACTCGTTGAATGTCGAATTTTGGAGATCGACCGAAATTCCAATCCCAGTTTCCGTAGCGCTCTTCTCTTATTTTATGAACACCTTCCCAATCTTCTTCTGATAGGTGATAAATCTCAAAGTGCTCCCGCTCTTCTGTTAAACCCGTAAGCAAAGCGGCTCTAAATTCTTCGATAGTGATTGGGGTTTCTAAAAACTCTGTGATATTAGCCACTCGGCTACGCACTGATTTATGTCCCTTGGATTGAATCTTGCTCATTTTCACATTTAGCGCATTCCCAACTTCATTCAAGTCGCTATCAAAAAGTAAGGTGCCATGGCTAAACATACGTTTTACGGTAGAGTACTGGGCGTTTCCTGAAATCTTTCGGTCATCTACCAATAAATCATTCCGGCCACTTAGCTCTGCATTCACACCCATTTTATGTAACACATGTGCTACAGGATCTGTGAATTTTTTGAAATTATGAAGACTTTTCGTGTCGTAGTTTGTAATAAAACTAAAATTCAAATTGCCCAAATCGTGATATACCGCACCACCACCAGAAAGTCTGCGCACAACATGGATGTTATTGGCTTCCACATACTCATGGTTTATTTCTTCCAACGTGTTCTGGTTGCGCCCAATAATTATAGATGGCTCGTTGATGTAGAATAACAAGTAATCATGTTCGTAGCTTAATTTCCTTAGCGCGTATTCTTCAATTGCTAAGTTGATACTTGGGTCGGTAATGCCTTCATTATCAATAAAAATCATACAGAATCTTATTTTTTGGTGATTAATTTGCTGAACAAATACCGTGTTAAAATAAGTCCTTTTAAACCTTCTTTCTCAGATGATATCAACTTTTATAGCCTGAAATTATCCGTTCTAGGAATCACGTTTAAATTCTTAAATTAAACCGCATGAAAACACATCGTTTACAAAAGGGTATTGAATGACAGACTCACCGAAGAGTACATGGAGAAATAATATCCATGAATTTATTTTTGAGGCGGATACTAAACTTGGCAAAGCTTTCGACATCGTTCTGATTGTCAGCATTGTTCTGAGTGTTTTGATAGTAATGCTTGATAGCGTGGCTTCTCTCCGTATACAGTATGGAACGTTGTTTTACACCCTCGAGTGGGTTTTCACTATCCTTTTTACCATTGAATATATACTCCGCATTATTGCTGTTGAACGTGCACGAGGCTACATATTTAGCTTTTTTGGCTTGGTGGATTTGTTTTCAATTTTGCCGACTTACATCAGTTTCTTTTTTCCTGGTTCACATTATTTCATGATCATTCGAATTCTTCGAGTTCTTCGTGTTTTCCGAGTATTGAAATTCACCCAATACCTTATTGAACTAGATCAGCTTAAAGAAGCCTTAGCAATGTCGCGGCGAAAGATTACCGTATTTATGTTTACGGTAATTACACTTTCGGTTTTAGTTGGCTCACTTATGTATGTAATTGAAGGCTCAGAGAATGGCTTCACTAGCATTCCTCGTGGCATTTACTGGGCAGTAGTTACGCTTACAACGGTGGGTTATGGTGACATTTCTCCTCAAACACCTTTTGGGCAGATGCTTGCCGTAGTAATCATGATTTTAGGCTACGGGATTATTGCGGTACCAACAGGGATTGTAACTGTGGAATTAGGCAAAGTTTCAGCGAAGAAAATTTCTACCGAGGTTTGTAGATATTGCTCGCGCGAAGGACATGAAAAGGACGCCGTATATTGCAAATACTGCGGTGGAAAGCTGAATCCCTAGCTATTTTCTTTTCATTGTACTTCTACTTCTTTTGAAGTTCCACAAAGAACCACATAAAGTAGAAAGTCCACCAACTACTCCACCAATTACTCCCGTTAATAAGACCATTAACAATGGTGATTGTACACCTAACATTTCAGCGATTCGCCCAGCCATTATTCCATCATTCCCAATGTTAATAAATAGTGCCTGACCGCTCCAAAGAATGAGCAACGCTAAGAATCCCCATCCAAAACTAGCGAGAGGTTTAAGTTTAAAAGTGAAACCCAGAATAAGCCCAAGAATTGCAACACTCCACCATGGTAGAAATAGGTTAACTAGATACGCTGCAATAATATAAATAAGTGTTAGTAGCATGATTTTAAAATTAAAATTGAAACCCGAAATACTCCGTATTCAATGTGTTTATATTTTCAGTTTCAGCCTATTACTTTATGTCAATTTTGTAGAGGTAGTTGGAAGGCTTTTCTTTCATAAAATTCAGCTCAAACAAACCTCCAGTACGCCAAGTTTCTAGCAAGGAATCGTAATTTGGTGAACCTGGATTTCCAGACGCTCCCCCAGGATACACGCCATAACCTTTCACTTCAGGACCAAGCTCAACAACCATTCGCCATGATGGTCCATTTCCACCTCTTGTTGCATTTACAGACTCAGATCCTCCACCAGCAAATACATTCTGTGCTCCAAAGCCAGGAATTGCCGCTAGATGATCAATGTCGTTATTTACAAAATAACCCCATTTCCACTTTTCATTTTCTTCACCTAACGCATTTTCAATTGCACTAATGGTTTTTTTAAATGCATAAGTTACCCGTTCGTTCAAGGTTTCTACTTGCTCGGTGTTTATGTCGTCAATAAACTCATAATCTGGCTCTGATTTTAGAACTTCCGTTATTCTATCTCTTGGTGGAAAGCGTAATATTGCTTTTGTGGTAGCGTACTCGTCATCAAATATTGCATCCTCAAGATTACGCCACCAAGTTCGGAAAATACTAGGAGCAACCTTTTCGGCATCGTTATAGAAATCCCATTCTTCTACAAGTTTCAGTTTTTCAAGTTCGGACTCATTCAAACTATCCTCCTGGATCCATTCTAACATTTGTGGTAGAATAGTTGCTGCATGATAGCTGTATGTATCCATCTGCAGGCTCTGCATATCTTTCGTGATGATATCATCCATGGCTCGTAGGCGATCGTTGATTCGACGTCCTCGCTCAAATGGTGCGAAATCATCATCTATGTAATAGGGATAATCTGGTGCAGCAGACTCTTGATTTGCCGAGCTAACAAACCCTCTTTCTGGATTTTTAACATGGGGATTATGATCGTGTGGAATCCAACCTTGCCAATCATATAATGGATCTGTTCCATCACTTACCGTTCTGCCTTGATTCTTCCATTTATTGGGAAATTTACCATTCACCCAAATAGCTATATCGCCTTCGTTACTTCCGAAAACAAAATTTTGCGCCGGAGCCACGTAGTAGCTCAACGCCGAAACATAATCATCGTAATTCTTAGCTCTATTTAATCCATAAAAGGTTTTCAATTCTACAGATGGTTCATGAGCAATCCATCTTAATGCATGGTAAGCCGGTTCTCTTTCCGGATTTATTCTAGATTTCGATTCCGTTACAGGCCCATGATGCGTGTATATTACCGTATCGAGCACGGTTTCTTCACCACGAACTTGAATTTCCTCAATTCGCATCGTGGTTGGCTTCCATTGCCCATCGTGCCAATATTCTTTCTGAGATTCGTCTCTGAATTTTATCTCATACCAGTCCATTACATCGGCAGCAACATTCGTTACTCCCCAAGCAACATTTTCGTTAAAACCGATAATAACTCCGGGCACGCCTTGTAAAGAAACTCCATAAGTATTCACGCCTGGCGCATGGAGCTGCACTTCATACCAAATAGACGGAAGAGATAGCGATAGATGAGGATCGTTCGCCAAAATTGGAAATCCTGATTTGGTTTTCTCGCCACTTACAGCCCAATTATTACTTCCAACACCTTCAGGAAGTTCATATTCACCCAACTCTACCGCTGAAGCTGGCACAAACAACGAATCTGGCTTTTGAACAGGAATTGGTTTGAAATCCCATTTTTTTGATTCTGGAATGATTGGATCGTTTAAAGCAGGTTTAGTGGAAAAAAATTTCTCGATGAAATCTGCACCAAAGTACTCTAAAGTATTACTCGTTCTATCGTCACTATTTCCACCAGCTAACATTCTCGTCATATTTTTGAGAAGATGAGCTGTTTTTATTGGAGTCCATTCTTCGGGAGAAATATCAAGAATTTTGTACTCTACGGGATAATCTTTGTGAGACAGACTAGAGATATATGCATTTGCACCATCAGCATATGCAGTTAACACATTTAAAACCTCCGGATCTTTTTCCATTTCTTTAAAAGCTTTTTCTGCTCCGTATGGCATTCCTCGTCTACGTGTTCCTTTATCTCTACCCAATGTCTGTTTACCAACTATCTCAGATAGCCTTCCTGCTGCGTCATAAGTCTGTAATTCCATCTGGAATAAACGATCCTGAGCAGTTACATAACCTTGTGCGTAATACAAGTCATAATCACTTTCGGCAAAAATATGTGGCACTCTTCGCTCATCATAAAAAACAGAAGTACTCTGCTTTGTGCCATTCAGTTCTACCTCTCTTGATTCAGGGACATCTATCTCGGCATTTGCCCAGAACCCCGCATCGGGGTCAAAAAACTTACCTAGGGGAGGTACAGAACCAAATTTAGTATTTAAGGAAAAAACAACTGCAACGAGAAGTAAAAGGGATACGCTAGGTTTAAGAAACTGCATTAAAAATATATTTTAAGAAGATGACTTTAGTTTAAAATAGCTCAACTTCTTAAACTAAACACTTATAATTTCGTTTTTACCAGAGCATCATTTTCATACAGAAAACACTGCCACCGCTTTTTAAATACTCGCCGGTGCTAAACTCGTTTACTTTAAAACCAGCTTCTCTCAATTTCTGATTTACATCGGTACAGCCTTGTTGAATGAACACATTCTTTCCATCTGGGCAAGTAGCATTACAAGCAAAAAATTCCTCAGCTTCATATTTAGACGCTTCAATTACATTTGAGAAAAACTCATCGATAATCGCTCTACCTTTTTTCGTAAAAGCTGGGGGATAGATAAGCACCGTATTCTCGTTAAGCACACAGAAGCAGGTGTCTAGGTGGTAGAATTTTTCGCTTACTAATTCTAAAGTAATAACAGGTACACCAAAGGTTTCTGAAATTACTTCATATACTTCTTTCGAAGTTCTAAAACCATAACCGCCCCAAAGTAAACCTTTTTTGAAGTGCCAAATTGCATCGCCCATTCCTTCAAAGTCGGTGAACTTGCTTTCGTTAAGTTTCAGGATTTCATAGCTACTTTCTTTATACACTTCTTCAATATAGCCTACCTCTCCTTTGCGCTCTTGTGCGTGCATCACGCTCATAATAACTTCTTTCGTGCCATCAGCTTTTATGTGAGGTAAACTTTGGTTGGCACAAAAAACCATGTCTGGGAAACCACGTACTCCGTCAACTACATGCACAAAAAGCCCTAACTCTTCGTACGCTGCTTTTAGATGCGCCCATTCATCCTGTGCTGCAAATTTATCCACATCTCCGATATGCCCCTTCATATGTGGGTTGATTACATATTCCACATCGAAATAAGTAGGTTTTACTATCATTACTTTAGATGGAGCTGGCATTGCTCGCAAATCAGAAATCGAAAAATCGAGTTCTTCCACCGAAGAAATTACTTTAGACATAGCTTTATAGTTGACCATTACAAGAAATCAGAATATGAAAATAGTTATTCTGGAACAAAAATTTGGTTTGAAGATTCTTAAATCACAAATAGAAAAGGGTAACGAATAACGCCTAACAATTTACTATTTTTACACCGAATCATATATACACATAATTATATGCCTGATAAAAATCTTGTTGTCGCCTTTGGTGGCGTTTCTCCAGAACACGAAGTTTCCGTACTTAGTGCCATGCAAGCAATTGCTGCTCTTAAAGGTACTGAATATTCCATCCTCCCTCTGTACATTAGTAAATCGGGAAAGTGGTTTACTGGTGAAATATTATTGGATTTGAGTACCTATAAAGACCTGGTAAAGCTAGAACAACTTGCTGAACCTTGCGCTTTTGTGAAAGATGAAATTGGCCGAACTCAACTTAAACAACAAGCAGTAAAAGGTTTGTTCGCAAAACCTAAAGCTTGGCCTGTGTTTGCCGTGCTTTGTGCTTTCCATGGTAGCGATGGTGAGAACGGTTCTTTTCAAGGAGTTTGTGAGACTTTTAATGTGCCATATACGGGTAGTGATGTATTGGCATCATCGATTGGGATGGACAAAGTAAAAGCAAAACAGATTTGTGTAGCCAATGAAATCCCAGTTACTGATAGTTTAGATTTTTACGAAAGCAATTGGGAAACCGATCAAGACACCATTCTTTCGGAGGCCGAGATTATTGGCTATCCATTAATTGTAAAGCCAGCATCGCTAGGAAGTAGCATTGGCGTTAGCAATGCAGAAAACCGCAACGAACTTATTGAAGCCGTAGAAACTGCTTTCCGCTACGATGCTCATTTGCTTATTGAAGAAGCCATACATCCACTTATGGAAATTAATTGCTCCGTATTGGGCTCTTACGAGCTGTGCACGGCCAGCGTTTGCGAAAAACCTATCGGAACTTCAGCTACACTTTCATTTCAAGATAAATACCAAAGCGGCGGAAGTGCCGAAAAAGGAATGGCTTCAGCAGATAGAATTATCCCCGCTGATATCTCAAGTGAACTTACTGCTGAAATTAGAGAGCTTGCCGTACATACCTTTAAAACCTTTGGTGCAGCAGGTGTGGCACGTCTAGACTTTCTTGTTAATTCAGATACTTCAAAAGTATATTTCAACGAGATTAACACCATTCCAGGTTCATTTTCTTTCTATTTATGGGAAAAATCGGACATTAACTTTACTGAGTTAGTACGCCAACTTATAGACCTTGCCATAGCAAGACATCAGGCAAGAAATGGCAGAGTTCGTAGTTATGAGACTAACTTATTGAATGAAAAAGCGGCCAAAGGTATTAAAGGATTAAAAGGCACTAAATAAAAAGCTATAGCGTATCAGTTCTAGTCGAAAGAATGATTCTAATTTTTAACGATTCCATTTATGAATACTAAATATTCTCTTCTCGTTTTAAGCATTTCAGCTCTTATTTTTGGCTGCGCTAAAAGTACGGAGACCACTATCGTTAAACCTAAGGCAGGTCTTTTTCAAAACCAAAGCTCTGCAACACTTCCAGAAAGAAGCCAAGAAGCTGCCAATGATGATTTCACACAGTTGAATATTGGTGAAATTGGATCTATTGAAAGCCTCGACCCATTATTTGCACAAAACAATAGCGAACTAAGGGCTATTCACGTTGTATATGACGGACTAACTCGACTATCTCAAGATGGCTCCGTTGCCTCAGCACTCGCATTAAAATGGACAGTAAGCCCAGACTCACTTCAATACACTTTCCACCTACGAACAAATGTTTACTTTCATAACAGCTCCAAGTTTTCAAGTGGACTTGGACGTCGCCTTTCCGCAAAAGATGTAGAAAAAAACTTTCTACGAATGGGTTCGGTACTCGTTCCCGATATGGCTGCTAAGAAATTCCAATCTATTTTGGGCTTCGAGAACTACACCAGAGAGCAGAGCACGATTAAAAATCCGAGCAAAAGAATTATAAATACAATCGAAGGATTGAAGGTTAAAGACGATTCTACTTTCACCATTACTCTATCGCGAAAAGATTCTAACCTGTTACTAAACTTAGCTCACCCTCATGCTTCAATTTATGCAGTTGAGAGTTTACCAAAAGAAGGCGGCCCAATTATGCAGCCTATTGGTACTGGAGCTTTTTATTTTGCGAAAAAAGAACTCAATAAATTTATTTTCGCCTCTAACAACGAATATTTCAGAACCGTTAGCCTCCCAGATCGCCTTGATATCGTTACCGGTTTAGATGAAGTGCAATTGCTGAAGAACTTCACCAGCGGAGAATTAAACGCTCTCATTGAACTCGGCCCTAAAACTCTAACTGAATTAACAGACTCATTGGGAAACCTGAACTCAAAATACAATTCTAGTACTGTTTTAGAAACGACACCTGTTTTTGGCGAGTTCAGTATTTATTACAATGCTGAATCGAATCAACCCAGTGCGAGAAATTTCGTTGCCTCGTTAACTTCCGTTTTTGATACTAACAGTAGAAAAATTGGAACCATATCTACTATTTCTACCTCTAACCAAACGTTTGATGTCAGCAAATTATCTGTGAAAGTCACTCACACCAATAATCCTTTTGAGGAATACTTAGTAAACGCACTAGCTTCAAAATTTGTAGCCAACGGAGCCACATTTAGCCTAAACGCATCTTACGCACTTAATAAGGATGTCGCTTTTTCTTTAGTTCCACAAAGCGATTTAGCTCCAGCATTAACATGGAAAGTTCCCGTTCATGTTTTGCAGGAAAAAGAGCTCCAAGGAATTTCTATTTCACACACACCCTGGAACATTAGTTTTAATGGTTTCTCATCCGCTATGAAGGATTCTCAATGAAATTCGCAGTAATTGCAAACCCACATAAATATGAAGTCAAAGACATTCTTACTTCAACTGTAAAGTGGGCTAGTGCAAATAACGTCACACTTTTTCTTTCTAAGGAAGTCTGTAAACTTACAGAAATCGTTGCATCCCCCACGCTCATTCAAACAGACTCTGACGAACAAGCCATTGCTGAAGCCGACTATGTTGTAGTAATTGGAGGCGATGGAACCATTCTCTATACCGCTAGAATTTCGACGAAAGAGAACAAACCCATTTTGGGAATAAATAGTGGCCGGCTCGGGTTTATGACCAACACCCAACCCGAGGATCTCGAAAAAGCTTTAAACAGCTTGCTAAAAGGGGACTTCAAGATTGATAAGCGCCATTATTTAAAAGCTACCGACTTAGATGGAAACGTTTTTTATGCGCTGAATGAATTTCTTTTCACTCGAAAAGATTCAACTTCTATGATTAACATCACAGCTATTTATGATGGTGATTTGATAAACACCTATTGGGCAGATGGATTAATTGTAGCTTCCTCAACAGGTTCCACCGCATATAACTTGTCATCTGGTGGCCCAATTGTAGCACCAGGAACAGGAGTGATGCTTGTAACTCCCATTAATCCACACACGCTAACAACACGCCCATTAGTTGTTCGCTCCGACCGTCCTCTGAAAATACGGATTGATCAGCAGAGAGCTACCGAGGTTTTGTTTTCGTATGACGGAATTATGACCGAGATTGAAAAAATTCCTTTTGAAGTAGAAATTATAAAATCGAAACTCGGTTTCAATCTCATCCACTTACCAGGCCAAAATTATTTCGAGACTTTACGAAAAAAACTGATGTGGGGACAAGACTCGCGCAGAGGAAAAAACTAACTCCATTTTTTTTGCAGAAACCAAGCTTTTTATAGCTTTTTCCTAACATTCTTAATTCTGAATTAGTACCTTAAAGCATAACAATTTCATCATCCAGATGAGACTTAATTGAGCATCAACAATAAACCCAATTCCCCATGAAAGTAACAGTTGTAGGAGCCGGAGGAAACGTAGGTTCAACCGTAGCACTTAGTGTAGCACAACGCGATTTTGCAAAAGAAGTAATTGCAGTAGATCTTGAGCGTAAAGACGGAGACAAAACATTTTATCCATCAAAAGGTCGTGCGCTTGACCAATGGGAAGCTTCTCCCATTCACCTTTTTGATACGCGTATAAAAGGCACTACGGATTACGCTGATACCGCGGGTTCTGATGTATGTGTTATCACCGCTGGTGTACCTCGTCGCCCAGGCATGAGCCGCGACGATTTGTTAGAAATTAACGCAAATATTGTACGCAGTGTTTCTGAACAACTTGTTAAGTACTCTCCAGATACTATCATCATTGTGGTTTCTAACCCTCTTGATGTAATGGTTCAGGTTGCTAAAGACGCAAGTGGACTTCCTTACGAAAAAGTAATGGGTATGGCTGGTATTCTTGATACTGCTCGCTACCGTGCTTTTATTGCGGATGAACTCGATGTTTCTCCAAAAGACATTCAAGCGTTATTAATGGGCGGCCATGGTGATACAATGGTTCCACTTCCTCGTTTCACAACTCTAGCAGGAATGCCTATTACTCACTTCATTTCTGAAGAACGTCTTGGCGAAATCGTAGACCGTGCTAAAAAAGGTGGCGGAGAACTCGTTGGCTTGATGGGAACTTCAGCTTGGTACGCACCTGGTGCTGCAGCCGCTCAAATGGTGGAAGCTATTTTGTTAGATCAAAACAGAATTTTCCCAGTTTGCGCGCATATCGATGGCCAATATGGCATTGACGACCTTTATATCGGCGTTCCTGTAAAACTAGGCAAAGGCGGTATTAAAGAAATAATTGAGGTTGATTTAACCGCTGACGAACAAGAACTTATGAATGAGTCAGCGAAAGCCGTTCGCGGTACTGTCGAAGACTTCAAAAAACTAATGAATAAGTAAACCAACGAGGACTAAGGTCTTCACTACTTGCATTTACAAAGCCCTTCGAATTTTCGGAGGGCTTTTTTTGTATATAGGAAGTTTGTTAAGTTTTGAATGGAAAATCGGTTTTTCTTAATAGTTTAGCGGAACTATATTATTCATTATTGGATATATATCATGTAATGAAGTTGCCAGAAATTCACTTTACTCTCTGATGCTGTAAAATTGCTTCTCAAAAAGGAATAATTCAAAACTCCTCAATATGAAATTCTTAAAAATTCTAGCCGCAACTCTCTCTCTTCTACTGATACTTATTTTGGTACTTCCTTTCGCTTTTAGTGGCAAGATTACCGAGTTAGCAAAAAAGGAAATCAACGAGAGTGTGAACGCAAAAGTTGACTTTTCGGATATCAGCCTAAGTTTAATACGTAATTTCCCAGATTTCTCACTTCGCTTGGGAGATTTATCGGTACTTGGTAATGCCCCTTTTGAGGACGATACACTCTTTTATACACAGAACCTCGATATAACCATTGATTTGATGTCCGTTTTAAAAGGCAGTCAGTATGTTATAAAAGATATCGAAGTAGGTAAGCCTTTAATACAACTGATAACTCTAGATAGTGGCCTAACGAATTGGGAGATCATCCCAGCATCCGACAATTCAGATGCTACTGAAGATGAATCTACTGATGCTGAACCCTACAAAATTATGCTCAAGTCTTTCACTATTCTAGAAGGTAGAGTTGTTTACAAAGACCAAAGCTCACCATTTCAACTTTCGATGAATAATATCAATACTACTCTCGCGGGCGACTTCACTCTTGATCAAACCCAAATGAAAGCTGTTTTGGAGATTGGTGATATATCATCCGTATACAATGAAATGACCTTGATGAAATCTCTTAGCTTAAAAACAGATGTTTCCATTGATGCTAATCTGGCCGAGAATATCTTTGACCTTGATATAGAGAAGCTGTTGCTTAACTCTTTACAGCTTTCGATGGGAGGCCGTTTCAGCCTAGCCGATTCATCTATTGGGATAGATTTTAAATTCGATGCCCCACAAGGCACATTTAAACAACTTCTTTCGCTCATTCCAGCAGAGTATCTAAATAATTATTCCGATTTGAATACAACAGGAAATTTCAGTTTTAATGCTTTTGCGAAGGGTAATTTCAATGAAACAGAATTCCCTGCTTTTGGTGCAGAGTTAAAAGTTGACCAAGCCACCATTGCGTCTCCCGAACTTCCAGAAAAATTAGAGAACATCCAGTTAGCTTTGTTTGTGGATAATAAAACGGGTGATTTTGATCATACTTTAGTTGAAGTTAGACCCCTGAGATTTAGCATGAAGGATAATCCCTTCGAGTTGAATTTGACTGTTAAAACCCCAGTGAGCGATCCTGAAATCGATGCGACACTGAAGGGAAAACTGTTGCTTGAAGAAGTTGCCGCCTTACTTCCAGATGCAGAAATTCCCGTAATTAGTGGCATTGTTGCTTTAGACATGGCTCTTAAAACAAAGTTATCCAGTATTGAGCAGGAGAAATTTGAGCAGATTGATGCTTCGGGCTCAGCAATATTAACGGAATTTAAAACACAAATCGAAGATGAAAATTTAGCCATCCAAAAAGTAGATTTGAAGTTTGCACCCACTGCTATCAATACAAATGTTCAAAAATTAACGCTGGGTAAAAGTGATTTTAACTTTTCTGGAAATGTTCAAAACTACTTGGGATATTTCTTAAGCGATGGCGTGCTCAAAGGGCAATTTAAGCTAACTTCCTCTAATGTAGACGTCAATGAATTAATGCAATTTGTTTCTTCTGATACAAGCGATACCACTACCATAGACTTAAGCTTGGCTGATAGAATGGATTTGCAGTTCATTTCAACTATTCAGCAGCTTACCTATGAACAGTACGAACTAAAAGAAGTACGAGCCGATATTGGCATTGTCGATAATAAAATTCAGTTAAATCCTTTGCAGGCTAAACTATTTGGTGGCGAAGTAAGAATGTTGGGAATAATTGATGTGATTGATAAAAAATCACCACTTTTCAATTTCGATTTTAAAATTAGCAAGTTTGATATTCCTTCTGCATATCAAACCATACAACTTTTTCAGGCAGCAGCACCTATTGCCGAACACACGACTGGTAAATTCTCGGTCGATTTTAATCTTAAAGGCAGAATTGATGAGCAATTAGAGCCTGTTTTCAGCACTCTTCAAGGAGGTGGAGAATTATTCACTACTAAAGTTGAGGTAGATTCTGCACCCGCACTAAATAAACTTTCATCTTTACTTGGCAACGAAGATTACCGAAAACTGACAACTAATGGCGTTGATATCGGTTTTGAATTTGTAAACGGCCGAGTTTATCAAAAACCATTCGGTCTTAATTTTTCTGGCTCTGATGCTACGGTGAGCGGTAGTTTAGGATTTGATCAATCCTTGGATTATGATCTTCTACTAAATGTGCCTTATGGAAAGTTAGGGAAAGAGGTAAGTGATGGAATCGTAAGTTTAGTAAATAAAATCGGGGGAAGTAAAGCAAACCTAAAGCCTGAAACCAATGTACAGATTAAAGCCAAAATTTCAGGTTTGGTTACCAATCCCAAGATAAGTCTTGATTATAAAGACTATGCTAACGATGTAAAAGCAGATTTGAATCGTTTGGCACAACAGGAAATTGAAAAACAAAAAGCGGCCTTAGCAGAGAAAGCTAAAGCCGAAGCCCAAAAGGCATTGGAAGCGGCTCGAAAGCAAGGTGATAGCCTTATAGAAAAAGCCGATGCTACTGCTAAAACCATCCGAGATGAAGCTACAAAAGCGGCCACAAAGTTACGTGAAGAAGCTGATAAAAGGGCAGAGCAGTTAATTGTAGAAGGCAAGAAAAAAGGAATGATTGGGGAACGGTTTGCAACAGAAGCCGCCAAAAAAATCCGAGAAGAAGCGGATAAAAAAGCATCACTTTTAGAACGCGAAGCCGACCAAAAGGCATCCAAGTTACAAGCTGAGGCAAAAACCAAAGCAGATGCACTTATTAAGGAAGCGGAAAGAAAAGCAGGAAACTAGCTATGATTTTAACAATACTAGAGAAATAAACCAACGAGGACTAAGGTCTTCGAATTTCGGAGGTTCTTTTAGACGCTCAATTATAACATAGCAATCTTAAAGAGTGTTAAACCTACCCGAATAGAGCTCGAGTCCCCAAAAAAAACTAAGCTACTCCTAATAAGAAATTCTTTCTTTTTGGCTAAATTCAAAACATAGATTGTTCTCAAAATTTATGCTAGTTTACTCAGAAGCTTAGCTTTAATGACTTCATCAAACCGACCTTAGAATGAAAAATTATTTATTTCTCGTCCCCGCTTTATTATTTATCGCTTGCTCAACAACAAAGTCAGTTCACCACACCCAACAAGCAACACTGTGGGTGCAAAATGCAGCCGAATTCGACGCTTTAAGTCAACAAGCCTACAATGCAGCAGGAATTTACCTTCAAGAAGCTCTAGACGACAAAACGTGGTCGGCATCGTTAGAGCAATCGGGTAAAGATTTTGCCTCTCTGCCAGCTGCTATCATTTTGGATATTGATGAAACTGTTCTAGACAATTCACCTTACCAAGCTCGTATGGTTAAGAAAAACTCAGCTTACGACCCCGTTGCCTGGAACCAATGGGTATTTGAAGAAAATGCCGATGCTATTGCTGGCGCTGTTAGCCTCACTCAAAAAGCAGCTGAAATGGGCATTACCGTTTTTTATGTAACTAACCGCGATGCAGAAACTGAAGAAGCTACTAGAAGAAATATGGAACGACTTGGTTTCCCAATTTCACAAAAGACCGATGTAATTCTACTAAAAGGTGAACAAGAAAACTGGACTTCTTCCAAAGTTGAACGACGTAAAAAAATAGCTTCAGAGTACCGTATTATTATGCTTTTTGGAGATGATTTAAATGATTTCCTTCCCGCCAAAAACATTACTGAAGAACAGCGCGATAATTTAGTATCTCAATATTCTGATAATTGGGGGAAAAAATGGTTCGTTCTCGCAAATCCAATTTACGGTTCTTGGGATCAAGCTCTATTTAACTTCGAGCGAAATCTAACCGACGAACAGAAAGAGCGAGCCATTCAAAATCACCTTAACACAAAACAATAAGCATACCTTTTTTACGCTGATGGAAAAAATTAACTGGGGAATTATTGGCTGCGGAAACGTGTGCGAAGTTAAAAGTGGCCCTGCCTTTAGTAAAATTGAACACTCAAACTTAGTAGCCGTAATGCGGCGCAACAAAGAGAAAGTGGAAGATTTTGCACATCGACATAATGTTCCTAAAGCTTATACAGATGCTACCGCGCTTATAAACGACCCAGATATAAATGCGATTTACATTGCTACTCCGCCAAACATGCATTTGCCTTACACTATTGAAGTTGCTTTAGCTGGCAAAGCCGTTTACGTTGAAAAACCTATGGCTAGAACTTTCGGCGAATGCAAAAAGATGATTGCCATTTGCGAGAAATATCAAGTTCCGCTTTTTGTGGCCTATTACCGAAGAGCTCTTCCTTACTTTCTGAAAGTGAAGGAATTACTTCATGCATCTGCCATTGGCACTCCTACTTCTGTTCTGATTGAATTTTTATCGCCACCAAAACCCGACGATTTCAAAACCGAGCACGATAACTGGCGTACCAAACCTGATATTTCTGGCGGTGGATATTTTCACGACTTAGCTTCACACCAATTAGATATTATGAGCTTTTTGCTAGGCGATATCACCTACGCAACGGGCGATTCTTCCGATTCTATTGCTAGATACAATGCCCCAGATATAGTTTCTGCAAGTTTTGGCTGCTCTACAGGGGTTATTGGCTCTGGATTATGGAATTTTGTTGCTGCAGAAAACCAGCGCAAAGATTTAGTTACCATCCACGGAACGGAAGGAAGTATTCAGTTTAGCTGCTTTGATGGAAATGCTCCTATCGTTTTAAAAACTAATTCGGGCAGAGAGGAGTTCAACCTTCCGTATCCAGTACATGTACAACAACCACTCATTCAGAGCATTGTGAACGATTTACGCGGGATTGGGAAGTGTGCTAGTACCGGAGCAACAGGTTCCCAAGCAAACTGGGTGATTGATCAAATTCTAAAAGCGTAAGAGTTGGTTAGTAGCTTTTGTTAGAACAAGGCTTATGGTGTTCGTAGACGGATTAATAAAATTAAACAACGGACACCGTCATCCTGATCCCGAATCCTCGGGAGAAGGATCTATACGACTATTTTAAAGCAATAGTTTTGCTTTAAGGTGATATCTGGCCGTAGCCTCATATTATTTCCCTGCTCATTATCACTCTCATCTCGTTGAGGTGTGTGGTTTGGTGGGCGTATTAATACTCTAGATTTTAAAAATAGCTAGGTGCTTTGTGAGGAATCAGAAAATTATTTCTGTCAACGAATTATCTACCTTCTACAGGAATGACGAGTCTTAAAGAACTGCCAATCCATCAACACAGGTGACTTTTACGGAGCACTTATAAGCACAATATTTTCTGCAATTAGGCCTTTTTCATTTTCTACCAGATTAAATTCGAAAATAAGTTCTCGACTTGGCAAAAAGCTCGCATCAAAATCATCTTCAAATTGTGAAATGTGAACAAACACCGTTTCATAAGGGGAGTCGCAATCTCGGGAATCTGTAATCCAAAGTGTATCATTTAACTTTTTCATAAACCGAATAAAACCATATCCATCATTCTGAGAAAAATCGTAACACACACCGCGAACTCGAGAACCTACTTTCCCCCAATTACACGATGACTCAACCGGCAACAATCCTGGAACTAAATATCCCGAAACGAATGAATCGACTGACTTTTTAAGTACTCCCGATATATTATCAAAGCCTAAAAGTTCAACTCTACAGCCTTTATTCTGAATGGCATTCACAACACTACAATAACTTCCATTGCTTGTGAGAAGCACAATTTTGTCTAGGTGTTCAGCTTGTGTTAGCATATCAACAGCCATATCCATATCAATGGTAGACTTAGTGATTTTTTCACCCGTTTCGTGGTTATTATAGGTTTGCACGGGTTTTTCGGTCACCTTATATTCGAAATCGCGAAGCACTTCGCAAAATCGCATGGTTTTGCGTCGGTAGTCTCTGTCCGTTTTTAAGCGCTCTTCATCGTATGAAAGATATACGTTTAGTCTTGAAGGCGTCCCACCATCTCTACAAGCAAATTTCCGGAGGATATCGTACCGAAGCCCATAACCACCATTCATGGTTACATTTACCGCATCAACGTAGATGCCAATTTTTTGTCCAGATTTCATAATTAATACCGTTCACAATTGTGATGATTATTTACTCGAAGAAGTTTGCCCAAAAAATTTACCCACTGTAATATATCCTATCAAGGCGATTGTCACACTAAACAAAAGTAGTGACGCTCCCAGTTCCGATGAAATAATCTCCATTACATAAGACTTTGAATACACAGCAGCCGAAGCTATTAAGATAACACCAAAAGAAAGCAATAAGTTATATGGTACTTTAAACGACTTAACAGAATATCTATAAATGAGAAGTGCCATAATAAAGTAGCTCGCTAAGGTTGCCCACGCGGAACCCATCATACCAAATTTTGGCACCAAAATGAAGTTCATTAACAAAGTTACGGTTGCTCCAATCAGTGTAATTTTAGCTAATTCTTTGGTCTTTTCGGCGATAAAAATTCCTGCTGAGAAATTTATATACCAACCCTGAAACCAGTAAGCGGCCAATAATACAGGTACAATGGGTAATGCAATCCAGTATTGTTCTCCTACTAAATTGAAATTCGTAAATGGAATTTTTAAAGCCACTATTTGTTGGGCAAAAAGTGACACGAATAGAAATATTGCCGCCGCTGCCACATTGAAGTACTTAAAACTTTCTGCGAATATTTTTGGAGCTGTGACATCATCAGACTTTCTCATGAAAAAAGGTTGCCAAGCCATTCGGTACATTTGCACCAGTAATAGCATAAATACCGCCAACTTATAGCACGCACTGTAAGCTCCCACTAAATCCTCAGCAGTAAAACCTGTACCATATAATGTTTGAATGGTGCTCTCAGGAATTTCGAGCAGGTAGAATCGGTCAATCATTTCATTGATTACATAACCAATTCCTGCAGGCACAAATGGCAATCCAAATCGTAAAGACTTATAAAGGATTTCTCTATTCCATTTACCTAACAACATTT
>TARA_R110002096_G_scaffold16106_34_pt1 | contig 24106 bp, 16 predicted proteins | sample TARA_R110002096 | Tara Oceans TARA_R110002096 (sample SAMEA4397295) | marine metagenome | biome: Polar Biome; feature: [DCM] deep chlorophyll maximum layer (ENVO:01000326); material: water (ENVO:00002006), including particulate matter (ENVO:01000060) such as... | depth 35 m
ATCCGTGCCGCAATTATCTCTGATGTTCCCGCCGAAACCGGTTCCGTGGAGGAAGATCCTGAAACCGGGAAGAAAAAATTGTCTCTTCGTCCCAAAAAACAGGAGGAAAAAGAGGCCGGAGTGATGGGAAGAGCGATTAAACGCATTTGGTAGATTTCCCAATGCCAGGCGTGGTGTTAGTGATTGCGCCATGCTGACTACCCTTAGCATCCGCCAGCTTCGTTGCTTTGAATCGGCCACGTGTCCAATTGGGGCTGGCGCGACGATCTTTGTTGGCGACAACGCGCAGGGAAAGACTTCCGCGCTTGAGGCGGTTTGTTTGGTGATGCGTTTGCAATCGCCGCGCACATCTTCGGTCGCGGATTGCATCAAATTCGGCCATCGCGAATTCGCCGTTTCAGCCGAATTTCGCCAGCAGGATCTGCTCTTTGGATACAGCAAGACTCGCCGCAAAATGCGGGTCGATGGAGAGAATCAGGGCAAATCCGGCAACTTTCTTCGCCACACCGCCAAAGTGGTCTGGATGGCGAATGATGATCTGACTTTGGTGACGGGAGGAGCGGAATCCCGAAGGCGTTATCTCGATTTCATGGGGGCGCAACTGTTCCCTACCTATCGCGCCGCGATGCGGGCTTACGACCGCGCCCTGCGTTCGCGGAATTTCCTCCTCAAACGGGATGCCCAGCCCAATTGGCGGCAAATCGATGCCTATACCCAGATATTGGTGGAGCACGGTGCGGAACTCACCAAACGCCGGGATGAGATGGTGGCCTCCCTCGCGCCGATTGCGGCAGGCGTTCAGCGTGAGATCAGCGGGAAAGATGAGAAATTGGAGATCGTCTATCAATCGGCAAATGGAAATCGGCTTCGCGAGGCGTTGGATGAAGCCCGGTCGGAAGAGACTCGAAGGCGGTCCACCGCAGCGGGGCCGCATCGTGACGACCTGGTTTTGACCTTGAATGGAATGTCTGCGTCGCAGTTTGCCTCGGAAGGCCAGCAACGGACCGTCGCTTTGGCGCTCAAGTTAGCGCAGGCGCGGTTGTTTCAGGATCAATCTGAAGAGGCGCCTTTGCTCTTGTTGGATGACATTTTCGGCGAGTTGGATCCGGCTCGTCGCAATGCCCTGATGGCGAGCCTCCCGCCCGACGCCCAGAAGTTGATTACAACGACGCATCTCGACTGGCTGGACGACCACCTGCATCCCGATCTGCTCTATCGAGTGGAGAACGGGACGCTGGAGGTCATCTGAAAACCAGGCCGCGCGGGCTGCCTATTCGGTGCCGTATTTGATGCCTTTCGCTTCAGCCTGTTCGCGGATCATCTTCTTCACTTTGAGATCGAATCCGTCGCTCTTGCCTGCTGCCGCGAGCCGTTTCTTTTCTTCGGAGAGGAACTCTCCGCGTTGCTTCACCAATTCGGCCATTTGTTGCTGCAACTCTTGACGTTCCTTTTGCAATTTTTCGACATGAGCCGTGCGTTCTTCCTGAGTCATGGATTTCAGGTTGTCGGGCAATTTCTCTTCCTCGAGTTCTTCGAGAGTGACCTTCTTTTCCGCGATCAGCGCGATCAGGTCTTCGTCGCCGCTGATGACTTTGACCGCTCCGCCACCACCTCCGCTGATGTCGGCAAACGGATCCGCTGAGGGGGCAGCCTTGATGAGGTAGTCGGCTCGATCGGCCGCCGCCTCCTCTTTCGCGCTTGAAGCTGCGGCGACCTTGCTTCGTGCCGCGGCTAGAGCCCTGCGGTCGCCGTATCCAACGACCGTCGCATTCAACTTGCGATTGATTTCGGAAATCTCAGCATCGTAGGGAGACCGAATTGCGACGGTTCCTCCGCTCTGCAGGATAGCGGCGTATTCACCTTCTCCCTTTCCGGCAATTTCTTCCCAGACTTCTCGAGTTCCATTCATGTTTCCACACTGAATGGTATTGATGATGAGGTCCTGCTTCATCGCCAATTGGCAAATTTCTGGATACTTCATGTCGTCTTGATAGTCCATGTGCGGAGGGGCGTCTCCGACGAGGAAGACGATCTTGAGGACGTCCTTACTCTTGTTCCAACTCATCTTGGTGACGGACTCATGAAGCGCCTGGTTGACTGACTCGGGACCATCCCCCCCGCCTTGCGCCTTGAATTCCATCAGGTGCCCGTAGATGGCGTCAATGTCTTCGCTCAGATCATAAACCTTGGTGATATATGCGTCGCCTTTGTCGCGATAGCCAATCAGTCCAAAGCGAATCTCGGGAGCGGGTTTGGTGGAGACCATTTCATTGGCGATCGACCAGATTTTGTCTTTCGCCCCTTGAATCAGTCCGCCCATCGAGCCGGTCGTATCGAGAACGAAACAGACTTCGACTTTGGGACGTTCGAGTTTTTCGGCGGCTCCATAACTTGGAGCGAGCAGCGCGGCAACAGCCAACGCTGGGAGGAGGTATTTGGGTGTTTTCATCGGATTTGAATCAGTTCATCGTTCAGAACAAGATCGACCTGAGGCCCAACGGAGAGCCAATTGGTGAGATAGAGATTTTCGCTGAGAAGATCGAAGTATTCCTTCGATCCAAACTGGATCTCGCGCTTCTTGAGTTTGTTGACCAGCGCCTGAGCTTCGCTGTCGGTCCAGACTGCCTCTTTCTGATAGAACGTTTTTCCAGCAATGTTGCGGGTGGGCGTCGCACCTATCTTGTAGCCTTGAGCCTTCTCCGCTTCGAGGTTGGCTTCCGTGTTGCTGTAGGCCCCTTTTGCGTTCTTGAGTCGATCGTTCGATCTTGCGGCGGCGACCGCTGAACTGCCATCGGTTTTGGACTTCAAGGCGTCGTATTCCTCTGAGATATCAGCAAACGGATCATCGCGACCAACGCCGCCGCCGCTGCCTCCCATGGCTCTGCCTTCTCGAGCTTCGGCCGGTACGGGCAATTGCGTGCGCAAGGATTCCGGGACCGCGCGACGTGTTTCATCTTCGACAATCAGGAACGTGGTATAGGGGGTGACGATTCCGAATTTACGAGCCAATTCGACAACCTCCTCTTTCAACTCATCGCTTTCACCATGAAGACGGATTTGATCCAGGAGGTATCCGACTCGTCGCGTAGCCCAGAGGTTGGCGACAAAGCCGGTATCGCGGTCGGAGGCCCCAAATTGGACGGGAAGTTTGAAGGTTCGTTCTTTGCCTTGGATGGAGCCTTTCAGGACGACCTCCCCGCGTTTTTCTTCGGCACCAAAACGGCCCAAGACGACGAGTTGATCGCCATGAAAGAGGTCAGGGAGATCCTTGGGATAGCGATTGCGAACCCATTCCACTCCTTCCAATTTTACGGAGAGATTGGTGAGAACGGGGTCCGAGATCTTCGCATAAAAGGTAGAAACCTTGTGCTCAATATCTTCGTCTGGAAGAACGTATTGACTGACGGCGCGCGTCTCCTCGGTGACGAGGTCCAACAGATGCGTATTGATATTGGTGCCAATTCCGAAGCAGAAGATTCGAGGTTTTAGAGCGCTGTTCTTCATCGCGCCTCTGACGGAATTCAGAATGACTTCCTTCTTGGTCGCCCCAAGGGTTGGCTTTCCATCCGTCATGAAGATAATCTGGAGAGGACGGTTTTTGTCCGGCGACTTGGTGGCCGTCTCAATGGCCAGTGTCAGTGCTTCCTCGATGGCGGTTCCGCCGATCGCACGAACGGACTCGACGAACTTGGACGCTTTCTTCCGGTTTGCCTCCGTTGCTGTGACCAACTCCTCAAACACGGATTCTGCTTCGGTTGAGAATCGAATGATTTCAAAACGATCTTCGGGGTTGAGGCTGTTGATACAGAAATCCATCGCCTTTTGAGCCTGCTCCATTTTCTCACCTCGCATTGATCCCGATGAATCGAAGACGAAAACGACGTCTTTGGGAATCACCCTGGCGTTGTCGTTCCAATCTTCCGGGCTAAGCAACAGCATGAAATGGCCTGCCTCCTTTGCATTGTTTTCGTGATAAGTCAGGAAATCCATGGTCACCGGATCATTGCCTTCCGGTCGCAGCGAATAGTAGATCTGAAGGTCGCGATCGACGTCCATTTTGCTTTCTTCCAAGCCCAGAACGGCCCGGCGTTCCCCTTTGCGTGATATCTCAATCTCGTGTGATGGAGAATAGATCGTTTTCAGGTTCTTGCCTTCACTCGCTTCGATCTGAACTCGCAAGGAGAAATCGGGGATCGGCGTCTTACAATATTTCGCGACATTCAGCGGGTAGTTATACAGCACCAGGTTGCCATCCTTTTTCAGCAGTTCCGTATACTTGATCCTCAATTCTTTCTCGGAATGGGGTTCGATCGGAAAAATGCGCACCTTGAACAATCCCCGGGATGCATATTCAAACAGAGCGGGGTCCAACGCGCGACGTACGATGTCTTCGTAAATTTTTCTGGCTTTTGCCGCGTCGAGTAACTCTGCTTCGACCAATTCGCCATTCACCTCCATGGCGAATTCCGTGACCTGGGCATTTTTAGGGACAGGAAAAATGAAGGTTCCTTCAAGTCTTCGCGACGTGGGGTTTTTGAAGACTTGAAAAACTTCAGTCGTTGCAACCTGATCATCGATGGTGATCTCAACCTTCTGCTGTTTCAGATCCAACGGCATGTGCCGGTGAATCGGCCTTGGCGGTCGCGGACGTGGACGAGGTGGCAGGGGAGGGTGCGGAGGTTCTGGAATGATGATGGGATGATCAATCGCCCGATCAACAATGATGAGACCGTTGGCCGTCGCCTGGTGGAAGGGAAGAAAGGCGACACAAAGGAAGAGAATCAGGAATCTGGATTTCATCGGAACAACGTGGGGTTACAAGTTTAGACACACATCCCAACTTCTTATTAGGGAAAGCATGCCACGTTGTTACGGGGGAATGTGTCAGAAGATTGTAAAAACGTGGAAAGTCACTCCAGGCGATCCAGTTTCAACAAGACGAAATCCTTCTTCTCCCAATGAAAGTCCGCCAGTTCCCTGGTGCGAAACGGGCGAAGGTATTTCTCAACCTTTTTGAGTTTCAGATCTTCTTTCTTGATGGCGAGGTATCCGGGATTTTCCGGCATTTCAGAAATCCTGGCCGCTTCAACATAGGGATGGGAAACATAAACGAGAAAACGAAGATTCTCCGGATCATAAAACGCAAGAAGACGGTTAGGATCGTCGAGATGGCCAAGGAGTTCCGTCGCATGAGGACGGTGAAACGCGTGTTCGCGTTCGAGAGAAACCACGTGGGTGAAAGCAAGAAAGATCGCAGCGGCAAAGACGATACAGGTGTGGACGAGAGGCGGCCACATCGTGAATCGCTTGACGAGGAAGACGGAGAGCAAACAAATTCCAATCGCCCCCAGGGCCGGAACCAGGGGCGTTGATGGGCCAAAGAAGGGAACGATCCAGATTGCGGCCACCGCGACCACGGGCAGAGCGATCGCGAGCGCGGCGTTGCTTTTTCGCCACCAACGATCGAATTGCAGCCGGGGAGCGTCCTCAATTCGCCTCAGGAGATCGACCAGAATCACTGCGGCTACCGGGAAAACCGGCATCACGTAGCGAGCCTCACCTTTTGGGGCGAGCGAGATCATGACAAAGCCAAAAATCAGTCCGAATCGAGAACCCCACATCGCGATGTCCCAATCGTCGGTCGGACGGGGCGAGTTGCCCCGAAGTTGCAGCCATGCCCAAATGAGGGGGATGGTCCAGGGCAGGAAGTCTTTCGCCATTTCGACCGGTCGGATCAGCCATCCTCCGATATCGACATTGTGCAGGCCGAGTCGCGCCGCGAATTGCTGAATCCAGACACCCGAGGTCTCTTCTGCCGAGCCGACCTGCTGGTAGTTCAGATAGGCCCAGGGAGCGAAAACGCCAACCATCAGCACGATTCCGAGGAGATGAGCCGGGTGAAAGAGCTCTCGCAGCCGGCCTGCTTTCCAAACCGTGGCAATGACGACTGGATAGAAAAAGAGAAGATGCACCGGTCCTTTGGCGAGCAGTCCCAGCCCCAGAAAGAGCCAGGGGATCGTGTATGCCAGCCAACGGCGGCCATCCGTCCACCACCTGAGCCAAAGCACAAACGCGATGCCAATCTGGGCGACATACATCGCTTCAATCTCGGCCATTCGCCCCTTGTCAAGCACCCCAAAGCAGCTGAGAAAGAAGAGTGCGACCGTCGTCGCGCGCCAGATTCCAAATCGATCTTTGAGGGCGATCACGGCCGCGAAGGCGAACGCGAGTAACCAGAGAATCGACGGCCATCGGGCCGACCAGACGTTGTCTCCCGTCACGGCGAAAGCCGCGGCAATGCTCCAGTTGATCAGAGGAGGCTTGCGACTGTAAATTTCGCCTCCGACTCGCGGAACCACAAAGTCTCCGTTCTGGAGCATGGTGCGTGCGGGCAAAATGCGGCGTGGTTCCTCTCCTCGAATCTCGTGAGATCCAAGATAGGGAACATACATTGCGAACCACAAGACGGTCACCAGTGCAAGGGCATGCCAGAGTCTCATTCTCGGGGCGGTTCTAACCGAATACCCCAAAGCAGTCCAGTGGAAGAAGATTGAAAAACGGAGCCGACTTTGGAGTTGCTTTCCGTGATCGGAAGACTCGAATTGTCTTGCAGAATCCCTAATTGTCGGACAATCTAACAAGGAAGGCAACCTCCCTCTCTATGCCTGCTTCCTTCATTCCTTCCACCGTTGGCCTTTCTCGCGAAAATGCGGCTACTCAATCGCAGTTGGAGGAGCGTGTTCAGGCCCGGGCCCGAGAGATTTTTTCCGTCATTGAAGGGAAAAAGCCCTCCGTGTTTGATTCCACTCAATGGACGGGAAAGCTGATGTCCTGGGCAATGAGCAAGCCCGATTTCCGCGTCAGACTGCTTCGATTTGTGGATGCTTACCCAAGCGTGAGCAATCCGGGGCAGCTCCATCGGTTGATCCAGGAATATTTTGTCGCGGATGGCGGCGATATTCCCGCGTTCCTGAGATTCGGCGCTCAAACCAGCGGATTTCTGGGGCGGGCGGGCCATTCCGTCATGAACGTGGCGATTCGCAAGAATCTGGAAATGATGGCCCATCAATTCATCGTCGGTTCCGGGATCGAAGAGGCAATGCGAGGAGCCAAGAAGCTTCGCAAGGAGGAGTATGCCGTAATTCTCGATCTGTTGGGTGAGGCTGTCGTGACCGAGAAGGAGGCGGAGGAACATCTGCAGTCTTATTTGGCGGTGCTGGATCAATTTGCGGATCAGAAGCTGAATCCGATTCGCGCGAGCGAACAGGCGAGCCTCGATTGGGACTCGGCACCGATCGCCCAAATCTCGGTCAAGCCAAGCGCCCTCTATTCGTTGGTCGATCCCCTGGATTTCGAGGGATCTGTGAACGGAATTTTGGGGCGGTTGCGGAAGATCGTCGGGAAGGCGAATGAAACGGGGGCCGCGGTGTGTCTGGATATGGAGAGCTACCGCTTGAAGGACATCACGATTGAAGTTTTTCGTCGCCTGCGGAGTGAGAACCCCGGCTACCAGAATCTGGGAATCGTGTTGCAGGCCTATCTGCGCGAGACGGAAGCGGATTTACGCAACCTGCTTGCGTGGATGCGGGAAGAGAACCTGCCATCGGCGATTCGGCTCGTGAAAGGCGCCTATTGGGACTGCGAAACGGTGATCGCAGCCCAAAACGGATGGGCAAACCGCGTTTGGGAGCAGAAACCGCAAACCGATGCCAATTTCGAAAAGTGCAGCCGTATCCTGCTGGAGAACTCTGATATCTGCTATTTTGCCTGCGCCTCGCACAACATTCGGTCGATCGCTGTTGTTTTGGAAACTGCCAGGAAACTGAAGGTTGCTGCGGATTGCTTCGAGTTTCAGCTGCTCTATGGGATGGCTGAGCCGGTTCGCGACGCGATTCGCGATATTGCTGGCCGGGTGCGATTGTATGCCCCGTTTGGCGAGCTGATTCCGGGAATGGCTTACCTCGTGCGGAGAATTCTCGAAAACACCGCCAACCAAAGTTTCCTGCGGGCGACTTTTGGTGAGGAAACAGATATGGGTGCGCTGTTGAAAAATCCGGTTGATGAACTGCGCAAATCCCCGCCCAAAACCAGATCCTCCAGGGAATCGGAATTTCGAAACGTTTCGACCGTTGATTTCACCATTGCAGCGAATCGCACCAGAATGCAGGACGCGATCGCGGGAATCCGGGCATCGGGCTTGGGAGAAGAGCATTTTCTCGTGATCAATGGGGAAAAGGTTGAATCCGGGAATCTCGCGACATCGTTCAACCCGAACCTGCCTGATGAAGTTCTGGGCAGGTTTCATCTGGGACGAAAGGGGGATGCCAGCAACGCCATTGCGTCTGCCCAAGCGGCATTTCTCAGTTGGAAGAAAACGAGCCAGGCGGAGCGCAGTGCTATTCTGAACCGAGCTGCTGACCTTTGCGAAGAACGCAGGTTTGAACTCGCATCCTGGGCCATTCTGGAGGTTGGAAAACAATGGCAGGAGGCCAGTGGAGAGATCGAAGAAATGATCGACTTCTTTCGCTACTACGCCCGAGAAGCCGAGCGTCTGAGCTTGGCCAATTCGCTCCTGCAACTGCCCGGTGAGGCAAACTCGCTATCGAACGAAGGGCGGGGAGTAACTGCGGTAATTGCTCCTTGGAATTTTCCGTTTGCGATCAGCGCGGGCATGATTGCTGCGGCTCTCGTCACGGGAAACACGGTCGTCTTCAAACCCTCCGGTCTCTCTGCGATTACCGGCTCCATTCTAGTCGCGCTTCTTCATGACGCAGGATTGCCCGATGGAGTGCTGAATTTCGTGCCGGGCTCCGGGCGGGAAATTGGCGGCGAACTCAATATCCACCCCGATGTTGCAACCATTGCGTTTACGGGATCACGCCAAACGGGTTTGCGAATCATCGAGCGGGCGGCCGTGACGCATCCCGAACAACGCCACGTAAAACGGGTCATCGCGGAAATGGGCGGCAAGAATGCGATCATCGTTGATGACGACGCTGACCTGGACGAAGCCGTTCCTGCGGTGCTCCGGTCCGCCTTTGGGTTTCAGGGGCAAAAGTGTTCCGCTTGTTCTCGCGTGATCGTTCTCGATTCGGTTCACGACCGCTTTGTGAACCGGCTGGTTGATGCCGCCAAAGGTTGGAAACTCGGGCCCAGCGAGGATCCTCAGTATCACATGGGGGCGTTGATCAATGAATCGGCGTTGGCCAAATTTCAGAAATACGCTTCGATTGCAAAGGAAGAAGGAGATCTGGCTTTCGAATCTGAGTGTCGGGGACGTGGAAGCGTTGCGCCGATCATGATCTTCACGGGCATTAAGCCGGAACACCGGATTGCTCAGGAAGAAGTTTTTGGACCGCTACTCGTGGTGATGCGGGTTCGGGATTTTGACGAAGCGCTGGTCGCTGGGAACTCGACTGACTATGCGCTGACGGGCGGTGTTTTCAGTCGTACGCCCAGCCATCTGGAACGTGCGAGACGAGAGTTTGACGTCGGTAACCTCTACTTGAATCGGGGAATCACAGGGGCGCTGGTGGGGCGACAGGCATTTGGAGGCAGCGCCATGTCGGGCGTCGGTTCCAAAGCTGGTGGACCGGACTATTTGCTCCAGTTCATGAACCCGAAAGTAGTGACCGAGAACACGATGCGGCGAGGTTTTGCCCCAGACGCTCCCTAGCTGCTCCTTTAGAACAGGAGTTCGGCCAACGCCGCGTCATCCAAGTAGCTCGGATCAGAAACCGCGAGAAATTCGCTGACCATCGTAAGAACTTCCAATTCTTCAGTCAAGATATCGACTTCATCCCCGGAAACCACGCTTCGAGTGGATTCTTCCGTTGGTATCGACGCAATCCCAGTTTTTTCAGGGGTTTGCGGAATCGCCAGGATGGCAATCGTCAAAACGATCAAGGCGGCGAACGAGCCGACAAGAACCGGGCTTTTGAAGAAATCCAACCAAGAACCGCCGGCTTCGTTAGCCGTCGATTGTGATTTTCTGACTTCACGAAGGGTGTTTTGAACAAAGGCTCCCGATGCTTTCTTTGGCGGGGATTTGCCAAGCAGCGTCCAGAGTTCGTCATGTTCCTGAGGTTCCATTCGCCGGATTCAACTCTGTTTGGACAGGAAAGTTGCAAAAAAATCAGAGCTGCGTCATCTCGAGGAAACCCTCGAGTTGTCGAATCCGGGTTGGATGACGCATTTTTCGTAGGGCTTTGGCCTCAATTTGGCGAATTCGTTCGCGAGTTACCTCAAATTGCTTTCCGACCTCTTCCAAGGTGCGGCTGTAACCATCAATCAATCCAAAGCGTTGTTCCAATACTTGGCGTTCCCGCTCGGTCAGCGTGTCGAGGACTTCGCGAATCTTGTCCTTCAAGATGCTGAAGGCGGTGATGTCACTTGGGTCTTCGGCACTCTTATCCTCGATAAAGTCTCCAAAACTGGTTTCATCGCCGTCTCCAACCGGGGCCTGCAGGCTAATCGGCTGCTGCGCCATTTTGAGAACGGCGCGCACCCGCTCGACTGGTAAATGAATTTCGTCGGCAATTTCGTCCGCCGTTGGTTCACGTCCGTATTCCTGGACCAACTGCTTTTGCACCCGCATCAGCTTGTTGATGGTCTCGATCATATGGACCGGAATTCGAATGGTTCGGGCCTGATCGGCAATGGACCGGGTAATCGCCTGGCGAATCCACCAGGTTGCGTAGGTCGAAAACTTGTAGCCGCGCTTGTACTCGAATTTCTCGACCGCTTTCATCAACCCCATGTTCCCTTCCTGAATCAAATCGAGAAAGGACAACCCGCGGTTGGTGTACTTCTTTGCGATGGAAATGACCAGTCTCAGGTTCGCCTCGACCATCTCTTCCTTGGCTTGACGCGACTCTTCCAGCCACTTGTTCGCTTCTTCCAACGCGTTGGAAAACGCTTCTGGAGCCATCCACGTCAATTCGGCGAATTGCTCTTGATCCGAGTCATCGCCGACCTGTCCGAGGTATTGATCAGCCAGAGAGACAAATTCTTCGGTGACCTTCTGCTTGAAATGAAACTTCCCGTAAATTCGGTGTAGGCTGGATGCGGCCTTCTTGAGATCCTGTTCGAGCGCATCCTTTTTGGCTCCCTTCGACTTTGCGATTGAGGCGCGGAGCTTGCCAATCTGCGTCCGCAACTCTGTGATTTGATCGCAGAGTTTGGGGACTGCGCGAAGATATTTGTCGCGATTCTCGACCTTTTTATCGACGATAACCCGGTCAAAGCGTTCTTCGCCTTCCATAAGGCGTGCCGCCAAGTCAAGGTAGGCGTCTGGGGTAAAGCCAAACTGATGAATGATGCGTTGAACGCAGCTTTCGGCTTTCTCGATCCGCTTCGAGATCAAAACCTCTTCGTCACGGGTCAGCAATGGGACTTGACCCATCTGCTTCAGATACATTCGGACCGGATCGTCGAGCACGTCCAGTTTGGGGTCCGGTTTCGGGCGTTCATCCAGTTCATCCGCCTTGTCATCGCCCTTGTTTAGTTGATCGACCTCTGAAGAATCGATGATCGAAAATTCCATGCTTCGAAGACGATCAAGAATCTCTTCAATGGCCTCGGGCGAAACGACCGTGTCCGGAAGCGCCTCGTTGAGGTCGTCGTAGGTCAGATAGTCCTGTTCCTTGGCGAGTTTGATGAGATCCCGTAATCGTTCACGAATCTCTGGTGAATCGATATCAGAGGCAGGGGATGCAACTGGAGAAGGATCAGACTTTTTGCTGCGAGCCTTTGGGGCGGGCTTTGCATGCGCATTCGCGACCTGCGAGGCGTTGTCTGAGGAAATTTGTGGGGGAGCCTTTCGCGCCATGACAGCCAATTCGACCAAAAACAGAGACTGCGGATTCGACTTAATCCGAAGCAAGGGAATATCTTTCGAGCTCGGAAAGGGGTCAAGCGTTTCTTTTGCGAGTATAGTCTCTAGTGAGTCGCATTTTCGTAAGTCAGTTTTGCCATGATGATTATCTTGCCCAATCAGAATACCGAAGCGGCAGCATCGCCTCATCCCGGAACGTTTTGGATGGCGATTTTTAGCATCTCCTTGATTCTTTTGATGCTGGTTGCCGTTGGGCTCTTCATTTTGCGGCTTCGGTATCGGGCGCGGAATCCGCTGCCAGACCCCACGAGCTTGGGGGACATTCTTGAAACGGAAGAAGAGCAACGCGCTGACACCAACTCCTGGGAGAAAGAATCTGATTGGTGGAAGCGTGATTAACCGGTTTTTTGGGTTGCTCGAGTTACTGAAAACGTGGAATCTACGGCAAGATGTCTGGAATTCTCGCAAAAATTGGGCGTAACAGCATCGCAAGGGCTCAACAAGAATTCTATTTAAGCACCATGATGGTGGTTGGAATGACACGTGCCCTCAATCCCCGGACGTGGGTTTTTCCGGTGAGAGACCGCCTTGCCCGGCAAATTCTCTTTGCGGGTGTCGATGCAGTCCCGTTCACGATGATGGTTGCAGCAGTCGTTGGCGCGATGGTCTATGTGCAGTGTTTTTTTTGGCTGCAATACACCGATAAAATCGAGTTTTTGGGGAGAATGGTTGGCGCTCTGTTAATTCGGGAGGCCGCTCCGTTCCTGGCCACGTTTATTGTGATCGGGGCAAGTGCTTCAGCGGTGACCACAGAGCTCGCAACGATGAAAACAACCGGCCAGGTTGCTCTCCTCGAAGCGCAAGGTATCGACATTTTCAGTTATTTGGCGGTTCCAAGGATGGTAGGCTTGGCAATTTGTGTTTTCGGTCTTAGTTGCGTCTTTCTGGCGGTTGCCATTGTCGCAAGTGGTTTGGGATTCGTCTTCATCAATACAGAAGGGCAGGGGCCCATCCCATTCTTGCAAAGCGTCTTTGGATCCGTCTTTTTGAGGGACTGGTTTGCGCTTGGTATCAAGAGCATTTTGCCGGGCCTCTTCATGGGCGCCATTTGCTGTTACGAGGGGTTGCGCGTCAAGGGAGCCAGTACGGAAGTTCCTCAAGCCGTGAGTCGAGCCATCCTGCGGTCGATCAGCGCGACCGTCATCATCTCAGGGGCCGTTATGATCATTACCTACATCTGATGAAGAAGAATACGGACATTGTTTTGCGCTTCAGTGATGTTCGTTTGAATTATTTATCTGGAGAGGGGGAGAGCGGATTCAGTCTTGCACTCGGTGCCGGGGAACTCGCTCTCTTTTGTTCGGACTCCCAAAAGAAGACCCCGGAAATCGCGGATCTGGCCATGGGCCTCCGCCGGCCGTCATCCGGGACGATTGAGTTTCTCGGGGAAGATTGGACCAGAATGGGGGCACCGGATTTGTTGCGGAATCGCAGCCAAATCGGAAGGGTTTTTGCCCCTCGCGGCGGCTCAAATTGGCTTCACAACCTCGATATTGATGAAAACATCATGGTTGCGCAGTTCTTTCGGCCTGGCCAAACCCTTGCCACGGTTCACGAACGCGCCCAGGAAATGGGACAGCGATTCGGGTTTCAAGTGTTGCCGCATTCGAGGCCGTCAAACGCGTCTGCTGAAGAATTGACCAAAGCCCAATGGGTCAGAGCCTTTCTTCCGGATCCGCTCAAGCTGTTGATTCTGGAACGACCAGGATATCACCTCACATTAGAGCAAATGCGTCCCTTGATTCAGCAGATTCAGAGAGTCCGTGCCGATGGCACTCCTGTTTTGTGGATCGATTACCAGGGAGACACGTTTGAGCGCCTGGATGTTGAACCCACTTATCGGTTTGAAACGTGTCCCGAGGCCCTGAGTGGCGAATTCCGCTGAACATCAATGATACAAATGAACTTAGTATTCTAAGCAAGCTTATGGAGAAACCTTTTCGTTTTCGGTATGTCAGCGAGATAGCTGGCTTCTTTGTGCTGCTGGCCGCGGTTCTCTTGGTCGTCGGAATCGTACTCAGTGGGCAAGCTCAGGGCTGGTTTGAGCCAAGGCGTGTCATTCGCGTGGTGCTTGAAGGTGAAAGCACGAATGATGTGAAACCTGGCACGGACGTCAAAATCATGGGCAGCAGGGCTGGGACGGTGGAACGCATCGAGTTCAGAGAGAAAAGTCGTGCCGCTGATGGGACGATTACGACCAAAACGTTCGATCCGATGCTGGTTCAACCCATCAACGTCGAGATTGTTGCCGTGCTCAAGGTCAAGGGGGATTGGATCGCGTTCGTGGGATCTGACTCCATTGCCAATCTCAAGTATGATTGGGGTGGTTTCGGGGCTCCCTATTTTGACATCTCCAGGGGAACCAATGCGGTTGGAGCCTCGGACGAGCTGTATCTCCGACTGGAAAAGAAAGAGAATATCGAAGCGGCGGTCGAGCGAGCGGTAAACAATATTTCGATCACAACCGTAAAAGTTGGGGAACTGGCAGATTCCTTTAACAAGCAGGACGGCGATCTTAAGCAGGCGCTGGCTTCATTGCGCGAAATCGCGGATAAGGCCAGCATGGAGGAAAGTGTGATTGGCCTGCTGGTGAATGACAATGAGGCTGCGTTGAGGATGAAGGCGACCCTGGAGAACTTTGAAACCGCCTCAGCTGATGTGAGTAAGTCGGTCACGGCGATCAATGACCTGCTCAGCGGGATGAAAGATGGTGAAAGCGGGATCGCCGGAGCGCTCTTCAATGATGAAAATCTTGCGAATCAATTGAAGAGCACCATTACGCAAATCGAAAAAGCCACAATGGAAGTGAACGAATCGCTGTCTTCACTCCCTTCCATGCTCAATGCCACGGACAAAGCAGTCAATCAATTCACTGAAGTTGCCGTTGTCATGCAGAAGGCGATTGAAGAGTACGAACTTCTTGGCCAGGCATTGCAACAGCATTGGCTGGTTCGCAAGCAGGTGAAAAACATCAAGGAGGATGAGGTGAGTCCTCAGCAAACTTCAGCTTCAACGGCTAAATCAAGTGGAGGATCGGACTCGGGTTCGGCAAACGTCAAAGCGAAGACCTCGGAGAGCGGTGCGTCTCGACCAACATCATCCGGCCTGCGGCTTCCTTTCCGGAAGAAAAAGTAGGTTGAAGCTGTCGAAATATGAACACAAAAAAACCCCGTCCGGCGAACCGGACGAGGTTTGAAAATTTGGTTTAAATCAGCTTAGTATCAATTGTTTAGAACCATACCAGCCTCTGGATGGGCCCGTCTTCCTCTGGAAAACAGTTTTGATGGTCCTGAACGTTTAGCTTTTATGGATTGAGCCGGACGACTTGAATTAACAGGGGTGCTGCTAGGTTCTGCGCTTTCCGGCGCGGGTTGTGTTGAGTTTGTTCGGTTGTTGTTATTATTGATTGGGGTAGCTGATGCTATTTCTGTATTGTTACTAACTTCATTGGTAGTTGGTTCTTCAACTCGTTCACGTTCTCGAGTTCTGACGTGCGAGGTCTTCCGACGCGCCGCTGGTGGCGACGCAGCAGCAACAACCTCGGTATGTTGCCGCGGAACAGGCAACGGAGCCTGTGGCTGTGGTTGTGGGATTTCCCGATGTTGAGGTTGCGGCTGAACTTGATGTTCAGGCATGGCCGTCAGGGCCGCCAAACCGCGAGCCTGGACAGGCTGGTAGGAACCATTCGATGTAGAACTGGATCCGGAGCGCAAACTCCAAGCCAACAGCGCCAACGTGAATTCTGGGATGCAGAATACAATTGCCGCGCGGGAAATGAGCCATTGAGCAGGCTTTTCCTGTTTGTCGGCCATCTGCAGAAGCACATGTCGGCCTGTATCGTTCTGGGCTGCAATTGCAGCGGCAGAAACAACTTGAGCACGGAGGGGTGCAACAGCAGCGACCAGACCAGCAAGATCGGCGCGCTTAGCTTCAATCAGGGCCAATTGCCCCGGAATCAGGTGATCGTTGTCACCTTTTCCATCATTGTCCATGTCAGTAGCAACCTGCACCATTGCTTGAACTTCGGTGCGAGCTGCTGCAATCTCAGCCTCAGCGGCTTCGAGTTGCGTTTCATAGACGACTTTCTCAGCACGAGAGGCACTGAGATCCTGGTTTTGACGCTTGTTGAGAATCTCCCAAACGGAGACTCCGTCCAAGCCGGAGGCTAGCAGTGTCATTGCCACTGTAGCTACTAGGTAGAGCAGGTTACCCGTTGAGCGGAACTGAAACGCGCTAGCGCTTGCAAGTCCGGCAACAAGTACCGCTATCACAATTGCGAGATACCATGGGAACAGGCTACTCGCACCTATTGCGCTCAGAGTGCCGAGCGCTAGGAAGCCAACGGTCCATAAGAACCGGGGGCCTTGGTTTTGGTTTTGTGCGTGCATACGGGGTCTTATTTAATGAAGGTTAACTATCAATGCAACCATTTAATTCTGTATTATTGAAGATTTAGGGAAACTCAATGATTGGGGCGTCGGTGAGCGCGAAATGGCTCCATGCATTAACCGGAGCCCGATTTGGTGGTGCCTGACAGGCATCGTCATCGGGGGATCGACCTGGTTTGACCAAGGGGAATTCGAGTTAGTGGATGGGCTGTCAGGCGGATTTTGCGGGCCTGAAAGGCCATTGGTCGCGCAGATGAGGATCGTGTCAGAAAAGGGCCATGAATCCTATTGATAGGGTGTGGCCGGGGCCGTTTCCCTGGGCCTGTGGGCAGTGAGAATGACGGCGGTCAGGAAAGAGAGCGGTTTTACAGAAGGAACAAGTATCAGCGGACACCCGGCAGCCTGCATCATTGGTCTCCTGTAGCATTTTTGTTCGGTTTCCGGGCTTCCTCTGGTTGCCTGTAACGCCTTGCAGGTCGCCAAATCTCCTTGCGGCATTGGCGATATCCTCCGTTTGCTCTGCTCTAACTCGGCAGATTGGGCCGTTAGATGATGGAAACGCCTCCAAATGGAGAACCTTCCCTGAAGCCTTGTTAGGGATATGATGAGGATCGGCCCAAAGGATGGTGCTGATCATCCAAAGTTTGGCCAAGAACTTAGGGTTCGGAGTCTCATCGGCTGCCTCTTACTCCAGACCAACGGAGTTCAATAGAGGGATTACTGCCATTTCGTCTCGCGTTCCGACGCCCTTCCAAGCCTTGGAGACCGCTCCGAAAAGAGCGCCGTCCAACAAGGAAGGAGTAGTGGAAGAGGCGTTTAGTGGTTGAAAAGATATTCCTTGGAATTCAAGAGCGCCCAGAAAACGTCATTGAGAACCAGTTCTTGCTGCTTGGGATCATCGCCAATCGCCTTTACCTGCTCGGTGACGGCTTTCATCTCATCAGCAGTTGGTTTCCGGCTCACGCAGCGAATGTAGAGATCTTCAACAATCTGTTCAGGAGTGAGTTTCTTTTCCGTCATCAGTCGGCGAACGAGAGCCCCTCCGTCGATTTTGGAGGTGACCGTGCTGCCATTCATGAGGTGAAGCGCCTGTGACAGGCTCGGATCCATTCTGACTTCACAGGAACAAACGGTTTCGCGGGATGCCCGTCCAAAGGTTTGCAGGAAGTAATTGCTGGTATTTCCATCAGCAACCTGAACAGCCCTTGCCCCAAGAGGTAACCCCTTGAATTTGTTCTTGGTTTCCGTGACTTGAGTGATGGTGTCGAGGAGAACCTCAGCACGCATTCTGCGAACGCGGGCCTTCGAGAAATTGGTCAAATCGTCTTTGTTGGTTCCGTTCGCCTTCGTTGAAAGCTGATAGGTTCTGGAATTGCAGATATCTCTGACCACCTTGCGGAAATCATACTTGTATTCGACAAATTTGTTCCCAAGGGCGGTCAGCAACTCAGGATTTGAAGGAGGATTACTCACTCGGACATCGTCTACGGGATCTATGATTCCTGCGCCGAAAAAGTGAGACCAAACAATGTTGGCGATGTTGGTGCGGAAGTAAGGATTCTCTGGAGCCGTCATCCATTGCGCCATGAGCTCGCGGCGGTCTTTTCCTTTCAATTGATCATCGGTGAGGGCTGTGCCTCCCAAAAATTGAGGTTTCACCGAGCGATTGCCAACTGGGTGTTTTGCATCGCCGCTGCCACGATTGTAGATGATCTGTTCCCGAGGATCTTCGGTGCTCTTGCGGCCAATCTGGGTGAAGAAAGAGGCCCAACCGTAGTAGTCATCCATCGTCCATCGATCAAATGGGTGATTGTGACACTGAGCGCACTGAAGCCGGAACCCCATGAACACCTGAGCGACATTCTCCGCCACTTTCAGTTGGTCCCTCTCCGTGTTGTAATAGTTGGTTGGAGGGTTTTCGAAAGTTCCTCCCGTTGAGGCGAGAAGATCCTGGACGATTTCGTCCATCGGAACGTTGTCGGCAATCTTCTCTTGGAGCCAATTGAAATAGAGCAGGGCGGCTTTGTAGCTCAAGCCTTGGTTGACATTGCCGCTGGAGCGAATTTGAAGCAACTCAGCCCACTTCATCACCCACATTTCCGTAAATTCCTTCCGGTCGAGCAATTGATCGACGAGTTTTTCCCGTTTCTTGGGATCTTTGCTCGCCACGAAGGCGTCATAGTCATCGCGCTCAGGCAATTGGCCAAGGACGTCGATGAAAACCCGGCGAAGAAAGATGTCGTCTTCGCAGATCTCTGAGGGAACCATCCTCAGCTTGTGCAGCTTTTCGTGTACCAGTTCGTCGATGTAATTGTTCGACGGGATGGTTGGGCGTTTGTATTCCAGTCCTTCGGGAATGACGATGACTTGGCTTCCCACGGTAAACGTGTCGTAGCGAGCCATGACGAAAGCTTCTCCGCGTTTTCCTGCGGTGATCAGCCCATCCTTGCTGACGTCTGCCGTTGGCTGATTGTTGGTGATGAATACGGCGAGGTGCGTAACATCCCGGTCTGTTCCATCGGAATATTTGGCCCGAACGGTCAGTTGATGGTTCGTTCCGTCACCTTCCAAGAGTAGTTGATGAGGCATGACGTCGATATCAACGACTTCAGGGAGGTCGCCTTCGTCCTTGTTGGCTCCAGCAGCCAGCCAATCGACCATGGTTTTGTAGCTTTCGCTGCCTTTCTCAAAGAGTTTACCTCCGGTGTGGGGAACCGATTCAATGGATTTCTCGACAAGCAGGCTTTCCTCGGGAATCGCCAAATTGATCCGCCGACCGTTCATTTCTCGAGTAACGCGGTGATAATCGCCATCGGGATCATATCCGAACAACGACAGCATGAATCCGTCCTGACCGCGAGCTGAACCGTGACATTCGCCCGTGTTACAGTTTTCCCGCATGAAAACCGGCATGACATCGAGCTTGAAGCTGGTGGGTTTGCGCACCTCGGCCTCAGAGACTTTGAAGGGAACGCTAACTTCGATCCCTCCGACCTTGGCTTTCAACTCGGTTTCGCCATTGGCCTTGGGGTAGAAGGTGTGTTTGCGCTTCTCAGCCATTTCAGGCTTTCCAAGCACGAACTCGGTATTGGCGGTGACGTCGTAGGTCGTATCGTCCTCGTATTTTGCGACGACGACCAAACTCTGGCGATCTTTTCCCGTCTCAAGGGCAACCGCTTCGGGGTAGACTTTAACTTCTTTGATCTTTTTGCCGCGATCGGGAAGTGGCTGGGGCCCTTTGTAATCGTCCGGGTTCTTGGCGATCAATTGGGCATTTTCAGGCCAAGGAGCTCCGGCCTTGATCCAGTTTTCCAGAAGGGCGATTTCTTTCTCCGAGAGAGTTCCTCCTTCAGGAGGCATGACATCAACATCGTCTTCGGGAAGCGTGATGCGGTCGATGATGGAGCTTTCCTCAGGTTTTCCCGGAACAATTGCAGCGCCGGAATCTCCTCCCTTCATGATCCATTCATGAGTATCCATCCGGAGATCTCCCTTGATTTTGTCAGCTTGGTGACATTCGACGCACTGGAACTCCAGGATCGGAGCAATGTCGCGGTAGAAGTCAAAACCTGGATTTTCTGCGGCAAAAGCGGTGGCGGCAAAAAGCAGACTTAGGAGATGAAGTTTCTTCATAATGAAATCGTTAAACGCAAAGGGCAACAACGTAGCTCTACTTCAGAACAACGAGCGGAGCCTCTGTTCAAAAAATTATCGGACAAGGCTCCGTCACTAACACGCCACCGAGCGGTGACGTCTTGCGCCAATTTTTGACTGATTAGGCCATTTTAATCCGCCGTTGCGCGACTCATGGCCTTTCCCGATTTCAGGGGACGCGAAACTGGACCGTTTCACCAGGGCTGTTGGGGTCGGGAATCTCCACGGGAGTTCCTGAGCCGATACCGCGAACATCGATTTCACCGCGATAAGAATTGCCCCGTGGGAGGGTCACATAGCCATCTTTGCCGGGGATCGGAACCGCGAACGGAAGATTGGTTGGGACAAAGACGGTGGATTCTGACGAAGGCTCGGGGGCGGTTTCCTCAATGGCGTCAGCCGGGTTAAACGTGGCAGGAGAAAATGATGTCTCAAATTCTGGGGAAAAGTCGGCTCCGCTTTCTGCCGATGCCGGGGGAAGGGAGGTCCTTGAGGATGACCGGTTTTGAGGTTTCGAGGACGATAATGATGAGGATGCGGTGCGGCTGGGCTCGTTTACTTGGGATTCGGCTGCCCGTCGCGATTTTCTGGAGGACAGTTCTCTGGAGGGATCTGTCATCGCCCGGCGATGTTTGGCTTCGAGAGCCTGCATTCTGCGAACCGAGCGTGGAATCTTCTCACCGTCTGGGCCGATCAACCTGTTGGAGCTGGATCCAGAGGAGGCGTAAATGGAGTTGGCCTGGCGATTCCAAAACGGTGCAAGCGGCTCCCGGGCCTCCTCCGGCTGGGCGCGGTTTCTCGGAATTCGTGGAGCAGACGTGGTTTTACAACTGATCAACGCGGACCCGAGGAGAGAAATGATAAGAAGGAGGGAGAGGTGCTTGCGCATGGTTCGAGAGGGTTGTCTTTAATTTCAATAAATAAACGACTTTCCTGTCTTTGGTCAATGCTTGAAGTGCCAATCTTGCAGCACTTCCAAACTTCCCGCGTTTGTGCCCCCTCCGGCGTTGACAACTGGTCTACCAACCCGTTCGATTCGAACCTCCCAAACTCAGCCTATGAATTTTCGCCATCCTTGGTATCCCGTTATTGTCAGCCTCGAGCAAAGGTTTGGGCGCCTGGCGTTTCCCGGGCTGATCCGCGCGATCGCGATTTTTCAGTTCATCGTGGTGTTGATTTCCGCAATGCAACCGGACTACAAGTTGTTGCTTCTTTTTGACTGGCAGGAAATCAAGTCCGGACAGATTTGGCGGCTGTTCACCTTTGTCTTCATTCCTCGAACCAGCAGCATTTTGTGGGGCGTCGTCGCGATGCTGTTTCTTTGGTTTATCAATGACATTCTTGAAGAAGCCTGGGGAGCCTATCGCGTAACGATGTACGTTTTCGGTAGCATTCTCCTCTATTTGGTTTGCATCATCCTGATGCCGCCGGTGGTGCAGGGCTTCATTTCCTACTACGGTAGCAATTTTATTTACACGGCCATCTTTTTGGCGGCCGCGGCGCTCGTTCCGGACCATGAAATTCGGCTGATGTTTGTCATACCCATCAAAATGAAATGGATTGGTTGGGTCGTTTTGGCATTCGCCCTCTATTCGATTTTTAGTTTGGCCGGAGCGAACCTCGAAGGGTTTGCGATGATCGCGTTTGTTGCCGCAATGCTTCCCTACATGCTGGTTTTTCTTCCCAAGTTTGCTTTCGAGTTCAAACACCGGCAGAAAGCAAAGCTCAGGAAGGCAAGGTTCGAGTCCGCGCATTTGGGAGATGATGAGGCATTTCATCGCTGCGAAAAGTGTGGCAAGACCGAGTTGCAAGATCCGGACGCAGAATTTCGCATCGAGAACGATGATAAGGAATATTGCTTGGATTGCTTGAAGGATGGCGTCCAAAACAGCGCATGAAGAGATTCCCATTCCTAATTTTTTTGGTCATTGCCATCGTTGATGCTGATTCCAGAATGAATGCGGAAGGATTCGATCCCGGGATTCTGGAACAAATTGATCAAACGATCGCCGAGGCGATTCAGGAGGAGATGTTGCCGGGAGCTGTTCTCCATCTGGAGGCAAAAGGTCATACCTATCGGAAGGCTTACGGAAATCGAGCCCTGAAACCCCGGAAGGAAGCGAACACGGCCGATACGATCTATGATGTGGCGTCGCTGACCAAAGTGATGGCAACGGCCCCCTCGATCATGAAGCTTGTGGAGCGGGGGCAGTTGGCTCTCGACCAAACGGTGAATAGCGTTTTGGCGGACTTCGAGGGATTCGGCAAAAAGGGCATTACGATCCGTCAACTGCTGACTCACACCTCCGGCCTTCAATCGGGATTTCCGAAAGATGATCGACCTGGTAGTTATCGGAAAGCCCTCATCCGGATCTACGAAAGCGAGCCGAAAATCGAACCTGGAACGGCGACGATTTACAGTGATCTGAACTTCATCCTCTTGGGGGAGATTGTTCAGAAGGTGAGCGGCGAGTCTCTGGCCAGCTTCGCGCGCCGAGAAATCTGGGCACCGGCCCGGATGTGGGAAACGGGATTTCGTCCCGAAAAAAACCTCAGATCGCGCATCGCCCCGACGGAGAAACTGGGTTTGAGCATGTTGCGAGGTGAAGTCCACGATCCGACCTCGCGACTGATGGGCGGCGTCACCGGTCATGCGGGCGTTTTCAGCGACGTTGATGATGTCGCGCGGTTTGCCCGCATGATGCTGAATGGGGGAATTTTGGATGGCGTTCAAGTTCTGAAGGGAAAAACCGTCGCCGAGATGACCCGAATTCACTCTGGCGGGCGCGGTTTGGGCTTCGATTTGGATTCGTCGCTTGCGGAGCTGCCACGCGGCAAACATTTTGAGATTGGCAAGTCCTACGGTCACACCGGCTGGACTGGGACGGGAATGTGGGTCGATCCGAGCAGGGAGATGCTCGTCGTCCTGTTGGCGAACCGGAATCATCCCCGGGGGGGCGATGTGCGTCAATTGCGGTATGACGTCGCCACCCTGGCGGCGGAAGCGGGCGACAAATTGAAGTCGCGCATCCAGCCACGAGTGCTCCCGCGCAATGGGATTGACGTTTTGGTTCAGGACGATTTTCGGCCTTTGGCGGGCCAGAAAGTTGGATTGATCACCAACCACACCGGACTTAGCGCTGAGGGCGAAACCACGATTGACATTCTCCATGGCGCAAAACGTGTGGATCTAAAGGCGCTGTTCGGGCCGGAGCATGGAATTCGCGGAAAGCTCGATCAGCCGGAAATTTCGGATGGACTCGACGACAAAACCGGCCTGCCGATTTACAGCTTGTACGGAGAGAATCGGAAGCCCGGTGCGGAGCGGTTGGCTGGGCTCGATGCGCTGGTCTTCGACATTCAGGACATCGGATGCCGCTTCTACACCTACATTTCCACAATGGGCCTGGCGATGGAGGCGGCTGCTGAACAGGGGCTCAAGTTTGTGGTTCTGGATCGTGTCAATCCCATTGGCGGCAAGGTGGTGGATGGCCCTGTCGAAGTTGGCGTCCGGAAGTTTACCAGTCATCATCCCATCGCGATTCAGCACGGGATGACGGTCGGGGAACTAGCCCTCATGTTTCGCGAGGAACTGGGCTTGAATCTGGAGTTGACGATCGTTCCGGTTTCTCATTGGAATCGATCACTGCGATTCGACCAAACCGGCCTGACTTGGGTCAACCCAAGTCCCAATATGCGCAGCTTGGAGGCGGCGATTCTCTATCCCGGGATTGGTCTACCGGAGTTCACCCGGCTCAGCGTGGGGCGGGGAACAGCGACGCCTTTTGAGCATGTGGCGGCTCCCTACATCGATTCCGAAAAGTTCGTCGGCATGCTCAACCAGCGAAAGTTGCCGGGAGTTAAGTTTACGCCCACCCAATACACTCCGAGCTCAAGCATCTTTGCCGGGGAATTGTGCAAAGGTGCTGCCTTCGAGATTCTTGAGCGCGATACGATCCGCCCGATTGATATCGGTCTGAGTATCGCTTCGATCCTTCATGAGACTCACCCGGATTATGACTTGGAAAACCTTTCCAAACTCCTGGTCCATCCGGAAACGCTAGAGGCGGTTCGAGCTGGGAAATCCCTTTCGGAGATTCGGGCGCTTTGGGAGGGGGAACTTGCCAATTTCAAGGACCGGCGGGAGAAGTTCCTCCTGTATCGGTGA
>TARA_R110002096_G_scaffold5508_5_pt1 | contig 24084 bp, 23 predicted proteins | sample TARA_R110002096 | Tara Oceans TARA_R110002096 (sample SAMEA4397295) | marine metagenome | biome: Polar Biome; feature: [DCM] deep chlorophyll maximum layer (ENVO:01000326); material: water (ENVO:00002006), including particulate matter (ENVO:01000060) such as... | depth 35 m
TGGCGATTCCCGATCGCTGTCCAGCGCTCATCCTGACGGCAATCTCTGGGACAACGGCGAAGACGCCGTGGCCGAACTCGAGCACCTGTTGCGGGTGCGCGGCATTGCGCTGGGCAATTTTTCAGAACGCAATATCCGTCTTGGCAGGCCACTGGCCACCGTGGAAGAAGTGCTTGTGCCCATTTTCCTGTTGCATCGTTTCCAGTTGCAAGCGGTTGGCAAGCTGATTGGCGGTTACTACTACGAGTACAACCTGCGGGGTGACGGACAACAGGCGGCGCGGCCGGTTGCTCTGAAAAAACAGCAGCAGGCAATCGATGCGCTGCTGCGTACGCTTGACGCCGATATGCTCGCCTTACCGGACGAATTGCTGGCACTGATACCACCGCGTCCGCCGGGCAACATGAAATCGCGAGAGACGTTCTCCGGCGGTACCGGGGTCGTATTCGATGCGACCGCACCGGCAGCGAGCGCTGTGACGCTGACGTTAAACGTACTGCTCGATCCGTCACGGGCCGCGCGCCTCTCGCAGGCCGGTGGGCCGGGATTCAATACTGTACTCGACGGTCTGATGGCGGCCACCTGGCGGACACCGCGCGAGGACGGAACGATAGGGGCGATACAGCGGCAGACCAACATCCAGGTCATGCATGGCTTGCTGCGAATGGCATTCGATCCTGACGCAAATGACGATGTGCGCGCGCTCGCGTTGCGCTCGATCGACGGACTGCTGGACTGGCTTGAGCGCCAGTCGCCCAGGTCGGCGTTGTGGAATGCACACTACCGTTTCGCACAATTTGAAATAAACCGGCTGCTGGCGGATCCGGCACAAATCGAGCAATTGACGCCGGTGACCGTACCGCCGGGATCGCCCATCGGTTCATACCAGCATATCCAGTAGCCGGGAATCCTCATGTCCACGACCGTCACAGTCCTTATCGTTTACCTGGGTATCCTCGCGGCACTTGCGATCTGGAGCCGTCGTGAAACGCATACCTTGCAGGGCTATTACCTGGCCGGCAAGAAGCTGCCTTTCTGGGTCGTGGCGTTCAGCACCAATGCCACTGGCGAAAGTGGCTGGCTGCTGCTGGGCCTGTCGGGCATGGGGTATACCGTTGGCGTGCAGGCGTACTGGGTGGTCGTTGGCGAAATTCTCGGCATCGCCGCCGCCTGGTGGATTGTTGCACGTCGCCTGAAACGGCTTGGCGACGAAACCAACTCGATTACAGTGCCGGATGTACTGGCTGCAAAGTTCCAGGACCGATGGCATTTAATTCGCGGGGCCGCGGTCCTGATTATCCTGGTCATGGTCACAACCTACGTGACCGCGCAAATGGTGGCATCGGGGAAGGCATTCAGCAGTTTTCTCGAGGTTCCGTATGCGACCGGTAGCGTTGCGCAATTTCTCGGCATCGACAATGAGTACGCCAGCAGCGTGATTATCGGTTCGATTTTCATCATCGGCTATACCTTCGTTGGCGGCTATAAGGCGGTAAGTTATACCGACGTAGTGCAGGGTGTGCTGATGTTGCTCGGTCTGATTGCCGTACCGGCGGCCGCCATCTATGCGGCCGGCGGATGGGGCGAAATTCGCAGCAACCTGATGCTGCAGGACCCGAATCTCGTCAACATGTTCGCCGTACCCGATGCGAGCAAAACAGCCTTGATTGCGATTGTCAGTTTTATTGCGATCGGATTGCCCTTCATGGGCGTGCCGCAGCTGCTGGTGCGTTTCATGTCGGCACGCGACGACGTCGAAATCAGGAAGGCGCGCATCGTTTCCCTGTCGGTAATGCTGTTTTTTACGGCCGGAGCTGTGACGGCGGGGGTTGCCGGGCGCGCTGTTTTCCCCGGGCTCGCCGATGCTGAAACTATTTTCCCGACGCTGTCGAGCAACTTGTTTCCCGAAATTATTTCCGGCTTGCTGCTGGTCGTCGTGCTGTCGGCCATCATGTCGACGGTGGATTCACTATTGCTGCTCGCGTCGTCGTCGCTGGTTCGCGATACCTATCAAAAAATCATTGGCACGACACGCAGCGAAGCGACACTGGCAAACTATGGCAAGCTGCTGACGGTCATTATCGGTGTCGTTGCGGTGGTGCTCGGGATCCAGGAGCCCCGTGTCATATTCGATTTCGTACTGGCGTCGTGGGGCGGGCTCGGCTCGGCATTCGGGCCGGTTATGATCGGAATTTTGCATTACAGGCGGATTACCCGTGAGGGCGTCCTTGCGGGCATGTTGGGCGGATTTCTTGTCTGTGTACTCTGGATACGCTACTTCAAGGCCGAAACCGGGCTGTATGAAGCCATTCCAGGCTTCGCGGCCGGCTTCATTCTCACTTACGGCGTCAGTTACCTGACCAGCAAAAAAACCTGAGAAAAGTGTAACCGATTGCCGTTCCGGGCCCTATAAGCCTGCATAAAATCCAATTTGAGGGTGCGGAATGCGTAATTTGAAAATATTTGTTGTCGGTTTCCTGCTGGTGTATCCGCTTTTGGCGATGGCGGATGCCCGGGACGTGCCGGGCGAGGCGAGCTGGTATTTCTACGTTGACCTGGAGCAGATGCGTTCGGCAGGACCCGGCAAGGCGGTTTATGACTGGCTTCGCGACGAAGTGCTCGACGACGTCAAGGAAGATTCAGGCCTCGATATCGAACGCGAACTCGACCGGGTTATTTCCTACGCGGTGGGTGACAAGGAAGGTGTACTGGTACTCGAGGGCGACTTCAGCCAGAACACCCGCGATATCGCTATGGCGTTTGTAGCTTCCGGCGGCGACATCATTCCATTGAAGTCTTCCGGCAAGACTTACTATCAATTTGCCGGTGACAGTGAATTGCCGGATGAAATTACATACGACGCCGGAAACGTCGCGTTCAGCATCGATTCGCTGAAGGAAGAGTCGTACCTGTCGACGGATGTGAAGGGCAAGATCATTGTGACTTCGACTGAAGGACACATGCAGGAATTGCTTGCCAACAACGGTAAAATTGCCGGTAGCCGCAGCCACAAAGGCGCGCTGATGGTGTTGTCTGCTGAGAAAACCCTGGTTCAGGCCGGCATGCGCTCGGCAGCGCTGGGAGCAGACCAGTGGGATTCCAATGTATTGCGGAATACCGAGCAGGCGGCTTTGCTGATCGCCGCCGTCAAAGACAAGCTGGCGTTTGAGGCAAATTTAACGACAACAGAAGCCGATATGGCCGAATCGATGGCCAGCGTCGTGCGGGGCCTGATCAGCCTGGCATCGTTTGACGATGATATGGATCCGGAAGCGCTTGCCGTCTTGCGCGGCACGCGGGTGGAAGCGCGCGGCAACAGCTTGAGCATCTCCATGGCGATAGCGCCGGGCATCGTGGTATCCACATTGCGCGACTGATGAGCGACGCGTCGCAACAGCAACTGGTAGCAGCCGCTCAGGCAGGGTCCGTGGACGCTTTCACGGACCTGGTGCGTGCATTCCGGGTTCGCTTATTGCGCTTTTTGCTAACGCGCTGCAACAGTTATGCGGATGCCGAAGATGCATTGCAGGATACGCTGATAGCAGCCTATCGATACCTGCATTCTTACGATTCCCGCTGGCGCTTCAGCACCTGGCTGTACCGAATTGCGATCCGCAATGCACACAAGAATCGCTGCGAAAATGTCGTCGACATCGGCGATCTCGGTGACGAAGAAAGTGACCCGTTACAGCAGTGCATTGCGGCATCAGAGACACAGAATCTCTGGATCAGCGCGCGCCGGGTGCTCAACGACGAGGTTTTTGCGGCGACCTGGTTGCGCTATGCCGAGGACATGTCAATCAACGATATTGCAATGGCGCTGGATCGTTCCCAGTCCTGGACCAAGGTCAACCTGCTGCGAGCGCGCCAGGCCCTGGATACGGAAATGAACCGCCAGCCCAACGGAGAAAAAGTCTATGGATAAGTTGGCCACTCAACTCAAAGCGGATGCCGCCGAGATCGATGTCGAGGTCTCGGATGAACTTGATTATCGTATTCGCGCATCGTTAAACAGTGTCAGCCAGGAACCGGCCAGGCCTGCAGCCGTGCGGCGGCGACCGGCGATTTTCTGGTTTGCGAGTAGCCTGACAGGGATTGCTGCTGCCGCGGCAATCATAACGATTCTGAATGTCCGAACAGGTGACGACATGACGCCACAGGCAACACCGGATGCAACACCGGTGGCGATGTCGACATCCCCGATCATCGAGCTGAAAACGGAATCAGCAATGCTGACTGCGCCATTGCAGCAGGAACTTGAGCACCTGCAGTCGGACATCAGGAAGGCGGAGAAGAAGGTCCGCGAAGACATAGGTCTTTGAGCTTCTGGCAAAAAAACCTTGTTTGCACTATCCTCAGTCGCTGGGATCAGTTCGCCGGTGTCAAAAGCCTGTGTGACATTTTGATACCTTGGCCATCAACGCAGTGGGGATTGCGAGAATAGCGACAACGCGAACTGAATAAGACTAAGAAAATCGGCATCGTCCAGTGCGCCTGCCGATACTCAATCGCACGACCATTAAAGGATGCATGAAGTATGCCTTTTGCCGTTGTTCTGATTCTGCTTGTCGTTGGTTCCATTCTCTTCCACATCCTGAGTCCCTGGACATTTACCGAGTTGGCGTCCAACTGGGCGATGGTCGACTTTACGGTTGATATCACGCTCTGGGTGACCGGTGTTGTCTTTGTCGCCGTTAACCTGTTCATGGCGTATTGCGTCATCAAATTCCGGCATAAAAAGGGCGCGCGATCGACGTATGAGCCCGAGAACAAGAAACTGGAATACTGGTTGACCGGGCTGACGGCGGTCGGTGTTGCCGCCATGCTGACGCCGGGCCTCGTTGTCTGGAACCAGTTTGTCACCGTTCCGGAAGAGGCACACGTTGTCGAAGCCGTCGGCCAGCAATGGCACTGGACTTTCCGTTACCCGGGCGAAGACGGCAAGCTGGGAGAAGTCGACAACGAACGTATCAGCAGCGAGAACCCATTCGGCATCGACCCGGAAGATCCGAACGGCCGTGACGATATTGTTGTCTACAGTCCGGAGGCGCATGTTCCGATCGATCGGCCGGTCAAGTTTCTGTTGCGCTCCAAGGATGTGCTGCACGATTTCGCCGTTGCGCAATTTCGCGTCAAGATGGACCTTGTGCCGGGCATGAACACTTTTCTGTGGCTCACGCCGACAAAAAGTGGCCGCTTCGAAATTCTCTGTGAAGAACTGTGCGGCATCGGGCACCACACAATGCGTGGTGCCGTCATCGTTGATGAGCAGCAGGACTACGACAACTGGCTCGCACAGCAAGCGACATTCAGCGAGCATAAGGCCGTCGCCGATGGCAACGCGACGGTGGGTGCGGCGCAGTACGCCGTTTGCGCGGCTTGTCACGGCCAGCAGGGTGAAGGCAATCCGACCATGAATGCACCCAAATTGGCGGGACAGTCGCACTGGTACCTGAAGCGCCAGGTGCAGAACTACAAGCGCGGGCTGCGGGGCGTGCACAAAGACGATACCTACGGTCAGCAGATGATCGGCATGGCAGCTGTGCTGGCCGACGATGCGGCGATCGACAATGTTGCCGCGCATATTGCGACATTCCCGGACAACCCGGCTACAGCCAGCATCAGCGGTGATCAGCTGCACGGCAAGAAGTTGTACGCCGTTTGTGCGTACTGTCATGGCGATGACGGCATGGGTAACCAGGCTCTCAACGCACCGCGCCTGGCTGGTATGTCGGACTGGTACCTCGCGCGACAACTACAGAATTTCAAGAGCGGGGTGCGCGGTGCACATCCGCAGGACTATTACGGTTTCCAGATGGGACTGATGGGGCAGTCACTGCATAGCGATCAGGCAGTGGACAACATCATCGCGTACATCAACACTCTATAGGTCGATAAACTATGTCTTACGTTGCTATAGCCGATCGTGACCACGAGCAGGAACACCACGATCCGCAAACGTTCATCACGAAATACATCTGGAGCCAGGACCACAAGGTCATTGCCGTTCAATACGGACTGACGGCCATCTTTGTCGGTCTTGTCGCGCTGGGCCTGTCGGCCATGATGCGTTTGCAGCTGGGCTTTCCTGACGAATTTACGTTTATCACGCCGGAGAATTATTACCAGTTCATCACCATGCACGGCATGATCATGGTGATCTACCTGCTGACGGCCTTGTTCCTCGGTGGCTTTGGCAACTACCTGATTCCGTTGATGTGCGGTTCACGCGATATGGTATTCCCGTACCTGAACATGCTCAGTTACTGGGTCTACCTGCTGTCCGTCATCATTCTGCTCGCCAGTTTTTTCGTGCCGGGCGGCTCCACCGGTGCCGGATGGACGCTCTACCCGCCGCAGGCAATCATGGAAGGCACGCCCGGCGTCGACATGGGCATTATCCTGATGCTGGTATCGCTCGCCGTGTTCATCGTTGCCTTCACGATGGGCGGACTGAATTACATCACCACGGTCCTGCAGGCTCGCTGCAAGGGCATGACCCTGATGCGCATGCCGCTGTCGGTCTGGGGTATTTTTACGGCGACTGTGCTCGGCTTGCTGGCGTTTCCAGCGCTGCTGGTCAGCGCCATCATGATGCTGATCGATAAAACCCTGATGACCAGTTTCTTCATGCCGGCGATCAGTTCCATGGGGGCGGATCCCGGCTATACCGGCGGCAGTCCGATCCTGTTCCAGCACCTGTTCTGGTTCTTCGGTCACCCGGAGGTGTACATCGTTGCGCTGCCGGCCTTCGGCATCGTGTCCGATTTGCTAAGCACGCACGCACGCAAGAATATTTTCGGTTACCGCATGATGGTCTGGGCCATTATCGCGATTGGCGGCCTGAGTTTCATCGTCTGGGCGCACCACATGTACGTCAGCGGCATGAACCCGTATTTCGGTTTCTTTTTTGCAACGACGACGCTGATTATTGCGGTGCCGACGGCGATCAAGGTCTACAACTGGGTGCTGACGCTGTGGGAAGGCAATATCCATCTGCGCGTGCCGATGCTGTTTGCCATCGGCTTCATCTTTACGTTCATCCATGGCGGGCTTACGGGCTTGTTCCTGGGTAATGTCACTATCGACCTGCCGCTGTCCGACACGTATTTTGTCGTCGCACATTTCCACATGGTGATGGGTGTGTCGCCGATCCTGGTAGTGTTCGGCGCGATCTATCACTGGTGGCCGAAGATCACCGGCAAGATGTATAACGAAACGCTTGGCAAGTGGCATTTCTGGATGACCTTCCTCGGCACGTACGCGATCTACCTGCCGATGCACTACCTCGGTTTTGCTGGCGTACCGCGACGCTATTTCGCAATGGGCAACACCGAATTCCTGCCCGATTCAGCGCAGGACCTGAACGCTGCGATAACGATTTCGGCTTTGTTCGTGGCGTTGTCGCAAATTCTGTTTTTCGTCAACATGATCTGGAGCCTGTGGAAAGGGCCGAAGTCGGACCCCAATCCGTGGGATGCAACGACACTGGAATGGCAGACCCCGGATCATCCGCCGAAACACGGCAACTGGGGACACGAGTTGCCGCAGGTGTATCGCTGGGCTTACGACTACAGCGTGCCGGGTTACAAGGACGACTTTATTCCGCAGAATGTGTCGGCCGACGATGCGCCCGCGGGACGTGATCATGGTGGTGAACACTAGATGACGATCGCTCTCGGCTTTCTGGCGCTGATTCTCGCCACGCTGCTGGGCTGGTTGTTGAAGCAGACTTTCAACGCCGCGCCGTGGGAAATGGAGGTCGTCAGTGACACGGCGCATTTCGGGCCGCTGGGCAACGATCGCAGCAAGCTCATCGCGTTGCTCGGATTACTGGCAGTCGTCTCGTCTTTCTTTGCATTGATCCTGAGTGCCTATGCGTTGCGCATGGAGCTTGGCGACTGGGTGCCAATGACGGAGCCACAGTTGCTGTGGGTCAATACCGCCATGTTGATCGTGGCCAGTATTGTCTTCCAGTGGACCCGTAATGCGGCCGTTGCTGGAAACACGGTGCGACTGGCGCCAGGGCTGCTAATCACAGGCGTACTTACGCTTGGTTTCGTGGCGGGGCAATACGTCGCCTGGCTGCAACTGCAAAACGCCGGACAACTGATTACGGGAAATCCGTCGAACGCGTTCTTTTACTTCCTGACAGGTGCGCATGCCGTTCATATTCTGGGCGGGCTGTTCGTGTGGGCGAGGGCGACTTTTAAAGTTGTGCTCGGTCAGGGAAAAGCCACAGAGATTCGGCGCAGTATCGAGCTGTGCACGATCTACTGGCATTTTCTGTTGCTTGTCTGGCTGGTTCTTTTTGGATTGCTGTTACAGACCTGAGGGGTCGACATGTCAGAAGCGGTAGTGGATGAAGTGGATGGTAAGGATGGCCTTGTAGAGGACTGGTCGCGAGACAAGCAGGTCTTCGGCGTGCCCTGGGGCAAGGCCATGATGTGGATATTCCTGCTGTCCGATACCTTCATTTTCAGTTGTTTCCTCGTCGGTTACATGTCGGTTCGAATTGCGACCACCGATCCCTGGCCAAATCCATCCGAAGTCTTCGCACTGGAAGCATTTGGTGTCCCGGTGCCGCTGCTACTGATTGCGATCATGACCTTCGTGTTGATTACCTCGTCCGGCACGATGGCGCTCGCCGTCAACATGGGCTACCGAAAAGATCGCAAGAAGACCTTCTGGTTGATGCTCGCAACCGCTGCACTGGGCGCGACGTTTGTCGGCATGCAGGCGTTTGAGTGGACTAAACTGATCATGGAAGGCGTACGCCCCTGGGGCAACCCCTTTGGCGCGGCGCAGTTCGGCTCCAGTTTCTTCATGATCACAGGCTTCCACGGTATGCATGTGTCGGCCGGTGTGATTTATCTGCTGGTGGTTGCATTTCGGGTCCGCAACGGTTTCTACGAAAGACGCGGCGGTAATTACGAGATTGTCGAAATCGCGGGTTTGTACTGGCATTTTGTCGATCTCGTCTGGGTATTCATATTCGCATTCTTCTACCTCTGGTAAGCAACAGGACTAAACGATATGGCTGAAGAAGGGACGCAGCATCCATTAAAAATTTACTGGATCATGTGGGTTGCACTGTTTGTACTCAGTACTTTTTCCTACATGACAGACTTCATGGACAGGGGAACCATGCGCCATTTCCTGATCCTGCTGTTCATGTTTGCAAAGGCCGGCGGTATTGTCTGGATATTCATGCACATGGGCTGGGAGCGATTCGCTTTGAAACTGGCCATCCTCGGACCGCCGGTTGCGATCATGGTGCTGATAGCCTTGATGGCGCTCGAGGGCGATTACGTCGAAGACTCGCGACTGGAGAATTACGGCGAAAGCACGATGGAGGTCGAGACGCCGGGACACCACTAGATCCCCGGGAATTCAGTTAAAATATACGGGGTTGGAGCTGCACAGGCTCCAACCCTTTTTTTGTGTTCACGTGGAGTCGAAATGTCAGCGGTAAAACTTGCAGAAACCGATGCTGAAATCAGCAATTGCTTCGCCGTTATGGCGGAACTGAGAACGCATCTGGATGAAGCGTCTTTTCTTCCCCTGATTCGCAAGATGGAAGGTGAGGGCTATCGCATGGCGTACATTAGTGACGCTGGCACTGTTGTCGCGGTTGCCGGGTTTCGCGTAATGACAACGCTGTTCATGGGTAAGAACCTGTACGTTGACGACCTGGTTACCGCGGACAAAGCGCGATCCAGCGGACACGGTAAGGCGATGATCGAGTGGCTGCGCGCACAGGCCGAGTCAGCGGGATGCACGCACTTGCACCTGGATTCAGGCACACAGCGGCATCGCGCGCATCGCTTTTATCTGCGTGAGGGGCTCGACATTGCAAGTTTCCACTTCAGCCAGAAACTGACAGAGGACTAGCGCATGCAGGCGCTGTTAAGTCTCGTGGGTGTCGCCACTGTTTTTCTGCTGGCGATCTTGCTGTCGAATAATCGCGGCGCAATTAACAAACGAACTATTTCGATTGCCTTTGCCATCCAGGTCATCGTTGGCGGCCTGGTGTTGTTCGTGCCGGCAGGCAGTTTTGTACTCGACAAAGTCGTCATGGGCGTGCAATACGTCATCAACTACGGCAACGACGGCATTCGCTTTCTGTTTGGTAATCAGTTGAACGACTCGCTTGGTTTTACCATCGCGTTCAACGTCTTGCCGATTATTGTCTTCTTTGCCGCGCTGATGTCCGTGCTGTATTACCTCGGCATCATGCAAAAGGTCGTCGGCGTATTCGGCGGCTGGCTGCACCGCCTGTTGCAAACCAGCCATGCGGAATCAGTCAGCGCCGTGTCGAATATTTTCGTCGGCCACACCGACGCGCCGCTGGTCGTGCGGCCGTATCTCGCGCGCATGTCGCAATCCGAACTCTTTGCGGTGATGACAGGCGGCTGCGCGACAATTGCGGGCGCTGTGATGATGGGCTATGCGCAAATGGGTGTCGAACTCAAATACCTCATCACGGCAAGTTTTATGGCGGCACCCGGCGGCTTGCTGATAGCGAAGATCATGATGCCCGAGACGGAGTCAATCGATGATCGGCCCATCGTTGCGGAGGAAGATGCCGACACGCCGGTAAATATTTTCGAAGCGATTGGCAACGGTGCGATGACGGGCATGCAGGTCGCATTGAGCGTCGGCGCCATGTTGATCGCGTTTGTCGGCCTGATCTACCTGGTGAATGGTGTCATGAGCGGCATCGGCACCTGGTTCGGGTTTGAGGACCTCACACTGCAGTGGCTGCTGGGACGGCTGTTTGCGCCGGTGGCTTACCTGCTTGGCGTGCCCTGGAACGAGGCGATCCAGGCCGGTAGCCTGATCGGGCAGAAATTGGTGATCAACGAGTTCTACGCTTACGTCAGTTTTGTCGAGATCCGGGATTCGCTGTCGGCACACACGCAAGTTGTTGTTACTTTTGCACTTTGCGGCTTCTCGAACCTCTCGTCGATCGCTATCCTGCTCGGCGGCCTGGGGGCGGTTGTCCCTGAACGCCGGCATGACATCGCGAGGTTTGGTCTTCGTGCCGTGATTGGCGGTACACTGGTGAACCTGATGAATGCAGCGCTCGCGGGCTTCTTCGTCGCGCTGCAATAACGAGCGGAAGGCAGGTATGGCAAGAGCAATTATTCTGGTTCTGGATTCGTTTGGTATCGGCGCAACCGCCGATGCGGACAGGTTTGGTGACGTGGGCGCCGATACCTTCGGCCACATCGCCGAGGCGCGCGCCGGGTCGGATGCCGGCCCCCTGAAACTGCCGAATCTTGCGAAGCTGGGGCTGTTCCATGCGGGCAAGGAAAGCAGCGGTGAATTTTCGCCAGGCTACGATCCGAATATCGAAGTCATCGGTGCTTACGGCCATGCTGCGGAACTCAGCAGTGGCAAGGACACCCCGAGCGGTCATTGGGAGATTGCAGGCGTCCCGGTGCTGTTTGACTGGGGCTACTTTACGGGTAAGGAAAACGCATTCCCGAAAGAACTACTCGATGAATTGATAGCGCGCGCGGACCTGCCCGGCGTACTCGGCAACTGTCACGCGTCCGGCACGACCATTATCGCCGAGCTGGGTGATGAACATGTTGCAACTGGAAAACCGATTGTCTACACGTCGGCCGACAGCGTCTTCCAGATCGCCTGTCACGAAGAGACCTTCGGTCTCGACCGTCTGTACGCACTTTGCGAGATCGCTCGCAAGCTGGTCGACAAATACAACATCGGTCGCGTAATCGCGCGCCCTTTTGTCGGCGACAGCGCGGAGACGTACGTGCGCACCGGGAATCGTCGTGACCTGACAACGCCACCGCACGCACCGACCGTGCTCGACAAACTGGTGGACAGTGGTGGTGAGGTGATCAGCGTCGGCAAGATTGCGGATATCTATGCCCACATGGGCATCACGAAAAAAATAAAGGCGACCGGCAATGCGGCCCTGTTCGATGCGACGCTCGATGCAATGAAGGCAGCCGGCGATCGATCGATCGTGTTTACCAATTTTGTTGACTTTGACATGCTCTACGGCCATCGCCGCAATGTCGACGGATACGCGGACGCGCTGGAGTATCTTGACCAACGGCTGCCGGAAATACTCGAGCTGATGAACGACGATGATTTGCTGGTGCTGTGTGCGGATCATGGCTGTGATCCGACCTGGCCCGGCAGCGATCATACGCGCGAGCATATCCCGGTGCTGGTTTACGGCGCGGGCGTTGAGCCGCGGTCGCTGGGCCGGCGCGAGTCATTCGCCGACATTGGCCAGAGTGTCGCGACGCATTTCAATTTGCCGCCCATGGACTACGGCACCAGCTTCCTTTAACGCGCCTGGCGGTTTTTCCACGAGTCGGGCACGCGGACGGCGATGACTTCGCCGGATGCCGTCTGGATACCGCCGGAAAACACCTCGCAACTGACGATGCTCTTCTTTTCGCCGCACTCTTCGATGCGCGCACGGAGTTCGATTTCCTGGTCAATCGGGGTCGGCGCAAGATAGTTCACGGTCAGGCGGCCCGTTACGCACCAGATTTCCGGCGGCTCTCCCGTATCCCGGCCCTCACTGCGATAGTAGTTACTGATCGCCGTGCCGACGCTGTGGCAATCGATCAGGCTGGCAATCGTGCCGCCATAGACGTATTGCGGCGGACCGGCACATTGCTCGGGTTTCGGCATGTACCGGCAAACACTCTCGTCGCCATCCCAATGGCTCTTGATTTGCATGCCGTGCGTATTATTGGGTCCGCAGCCATAGCAGTTGTTTTCCGGCATTTTGTCCTGGATTGCCGTCATTCCGGGTTGGTCTCGCGGTCAGCCGGGCTCAGGCACAGCGCCAGCCACGCGGCCAGAAATATGCCCGCGATACCCACAATCGAAAACCATAATGGATGTGGAATGGTTGCCAGGTTGTAGACGGTGGCCAGCAGCATCAGGCCGGTGATCATGCTGGCAAAAAACCGCTTGCGGGCCGTGCCGATGCGGCAGGCGACCAGGATTCCGGCCAGTGTCGCGGCAAACCAGCCGCCGGCCACAAAGGCGAACGCACCCACTGGCAGCGTTGCAATGTGACTTCGTACGGCATCGATGTCGTCGAAGTCCAGGTCCGCGGGTGGCGGATAGACCGTGTGTCCGAGCATTTCGGCCAGCATGACCAGGACCAATGCCACCGCGATACCGGCGATACCTGCAGCAATATTTTTCCCCATGATGCTCTCCTCGTGGACAATATTCTTGTTATTGATTGCGTTGCTGTAGTTCGGTCTGAATTTTTGCCGCCAATGCATTTGCCTCGGCAGCGACACGCCCGGTATCGATGGTGAGTATGTCGCCATCGCGCATGAGCAGCTTGCCGTCGACAATAACGGTGGTCACATCCTGTTCGTCGGTAACGTAAACCAGGTGAGAAATGACATCGTAGGTCGGTACGTGATGAACATCATCGAACGAGACCTGGATGATGTCGGCACGCTTGCCGACTTCAATCGAGCCAACCGTGTCGCCGAGTCCGACCGCTTCTGCACCGCCACTGGTCGCCATTTTCAGGACTGTTGGTGCCGACATGACAACCGGGTCCATGCGGTCGACCTTTTGCAAGAACGCTGCGAGCCGCATCTCTTCCCACATATCGAGGTCGTTGTTGCTCGCCGCGCCGTCAGTACCGAGTCCGACGCGTACGCCGGCCGCCAGCATGTCCGGAACAGGCGAGACACCGGACGCAATTTTCATATTGGATGTCGGGTTATGAATGACGCCGACCTTGCGTTGGGCGAGAATCTGAATCTCGTTGTCTGTCGGCCAGACCATGTGCGCGGTAATGGTTTCTCCGTCGAAGAAACCGATGGACTCGGCCATTTCGACACTGGTCGTACCGTAGGTATCCTTCGAGTACTGCAGTTCGAACGGCGATTCCGACATGTGAATACTGATGCCGACATTGTATTCGTTGGCCGCTTCACGGGTGGCGCGTAGTTGCTCTGCATTCAGCGTGTAGTTTGCATGCGGGCCGAAAATCGGTGTAATGCGGCTATTGCGCCCTTGCCAGCGATCGATAAAACCGATGCCTTTTTGGATCGAATCGTTGGCGCTTTCCGCGTCCGGACTGCGTTGGTCGATGACCGTTGCCGATATTTTTGCACGCAGGCCGCAGCGGTCGACAACTTCGGCAATGGTATCGGGGTAGTAATACATGTCGATAAAGCTGGTCGTACCGCCACGAATCATTTCCCAACAGGCGAGTTCGGTGCCGACACGGACAAACTCGGAATCGACAAATTGCACTTCGGCGGGGAAGATATAGTTGGTCAGCCAGTCCATCAGCGCGAGGTCGTCGGCGACGCCGCGCAGCAAAGTCATCGCTGCATGGGAGTGCCCGTTAATAAGACCCGGCATGACAACACGACCCGTGCCGTCAATCGTTTCCGCTGCCGGGTATTGCGCAACAATGTCGTCTGCTGCACCGACGGCCAGGATGACACCGTCGTCGATTGCGACGGCTGCATCACGGTGCACCGTCATCGCATCGTCCATCGTCACAACGTAGTCGCCGAATACGACAAGGTCGATGCGATCGTCCGCAGCGGTGGTTGCCTGCGGCGTGTCGGCGGTATTGCAGCCAACGCCGACGGCTGCAAGAAAAAATAAATAGAAACAACGATTTAGTCTTTTCATGGACGCCCCTTTTGGTGCCGATTGTAGCATTTGACAGGCATTGTCCCGAGCAAAAAAAGAGCCGGTCTACAGACCGGCTCTTCCGACATCGGGTGACACAAACGGATCAGAATTCTTTGGTCAGCCGTAAGCCAAACTCGCTGGCATCGTTGCTGAGAATTTGCAGTACGTAATCGCCGGTGTTGAGACGCGCATTGTCGTAGCGTTCGTCCGTGATGTTCCTGCCGTATAGCGCAACAATCCAGTCGCCATCCGCTGAATGATAGGACAAGTCCATATTGATCAGCGAACGGCTGTCAATTTGGGTAAGGCGACCCGGGTCCGAACTTGGTTCACCGTACATTTCGTCGCGATACGAATAGTCCGCTCGCATCACAAACTCACCACCACCAGACAACGGTATTGCCAGCTCCGGACTGAGTGAAAACGTCAGTTCCGGCGTCAATGGCGCAACGGGTTTTACGCCATTTTGTTCATCGACATCAACGTCGATATATCCCAGCGACGCATGCAGTTGGAAATTGTCGGTCAGCAACGCGGTGCTCTCCCACTCGAAACCAACGGAATCCTGGTCCACGACGAGATTCGTCGTGCTGAATCCGCCGCCCGAGGTTGAGCTGACCTGGTAGGGCAGGTCGGAGTACTGCGTGAAAAACAGCGCAGCGCTCATTTGCAGGCGTTCAAAAAGCTGGCCTTTGACGCCGAACTCATAGTTGGTTGCCGTAATGTTCTTGCCAGGAATCAGGCAGCCATCAATGGTGCCGCCGAACAAACAGAATGGACGGGCCGGGAACTGGCCGGACTGGTAGCCGTTCTGAATGGCGCCGTAGATATTCATACCACCGTCCAGCGTCAGGTTTGCAGCAAGCTCCCAGCTGATTTCGTCGGAATCGTGCTTGTTGCTGAAGGGTCCACTGCCGACATTGGCAAACACATCCTTCTTGTCTTCTGTGTAGCGCGCGCCACCCGACAGCCGCAATGCGTCTGTCACGTTAAGGCCAACATTCGCAAACATTGCGACGCTCTTCGTGTCCTGCTCGAGTATGAAGATACCGTCGGTGAAGCCATTGAAGGTCGTCGGGCTCTGGACGTTATCGCCCTGTTCTTCGAAATAGTAGACACCGGATACGAAATCCCACGAGCCCAGGTCGCCGTTGACCTGGAACTCCACTGCCTGCTGGTTCGCCTGGCCGCTTTCGGGAAATGACAGGAAATCATCGACGAGACTGTCATCGTCGAGGCCGGCACGGTAGTCGGAAGTGCGAGCACTCAGGATGATCTTCGTGGCAATGGCATCGGTAACGCCCCAGTCTATGGTTACCGCGGCGCCGGATGCCGAGTTTGTTACGCGGGCCTGGCTTGCCTGGCCGGTGTTGTTGTCGTAAGGGTCGCGCGAGACATCGTCATTCGTGTAGCCAGCCATTCGTAATGCACTGCCGGGCGGCAGTTCATCGATCAGCGTGGTATACGGTCTGAGACCCCCTTCACCGTCGTTGGCGTCGGCCGCAATGGTGATCGCTACATCGTCACTCTCGTAGCGAAACGCGATGCGCCCGAAGATCTCCTGTGTCTCGCCAACCTTGATGCCGGCATTCGGCAGGTTCACAAAGTTACCCAGACCGCCACGATTTTTGAAGCCGCCGGTAAATGCGATCGCTGTGGTTTCGGAGAGTCTTGTATCGGCATAAAAGTCGCCGTTGAGGCGTTCACGGCTGCCGGCTTCTATGCTGACGCGAGCGCCCGGATCGGCGCCCGGTGTCTTGGTGATAATGTTGATCGCGCCGCCGATCGAGTTGCGGCCATACAAAGTGCCTTGCGGGCCGCGCAATACCTCGACACGCTCGATATTTGTCAGGTTCCAGTTTTGTCCGACCTGGCGGCCAAGGTAGACGCCATCAACATAAACACTGACGCCCGGATCCGTCGTAATCAGGTGATCCTGCAGCCCGATGCCGCGGATAAACGGGTTGGCTGACGACGTGTGACCTGCCGAGAATTGCGTAATATTCAGGTTCGGCACGAATTTGCCAATGTCGACAATATCGACGATCCCTTGCTGTGCGAGCTTGTCGCCTTCGAACGCGCTGATTGCGATCGGGACTTCGTAAATGTTCTGCGAGCGCTTCGTTGCCGTTACAGTAATTTCGTCAAACAACGAATCATCGTCTTGCGCAAAACCGGGCGGCGATATCAGTAACAGTGCCGCCGCAGACGTGGCGGCCAGACGGACCACTTTAAGCTTGATCATTGTATTCTCCCCCATGAGACTTTGATCGTATTCAGGCACGAAACCAAGCGGTTCCGTATGCGCTGCAGTATAGCGGATCGTCCTACTTGTGTGACCTGATTTACTGCACTAAGGTGTCAAGCCATGGGCAGCAACAGCATTCCCGAAAAGAAGGTTCCCGAGTATCTGGCGCCGCAGGATGGCCTGCTGAGCGAGGCCATGTTGCGAGATTTCGAATCTTTCGGGTTCCTCATTTTGCGAGACTTCGTATCGGTCGACGCCTGCAACGCGCTGATTGATCGTGCCCGGCATCTGATCGACGAATTTGACCCAAAAACCGTGCAGAGCATTTTTTCTGCAATGGAACAAACGCAGCTTGGCGACAGTTATTTCGAAGAGTCCGGCGACAAGATACGATTTTTCTTCGAGAAGGACGCGTTTGATGAAAGCGGCAATCTGCGACAGTCGAAGGAAGACAGCCTGAACAAGATCGGGCACGCAATGCATGACCTGGATCCGGTATTCGACGAGTTCTCCCGTTCGCAAAAGCTACGCAGCGTGGTCGACTGCCTGGGCTACGAAGACCCGGTGATTCTACAGTCCATGTACATTTTGAAGCCGCCGCGTATTGGCGGTGAAGTGCACTGTCACCAGGATTCGACCTTCCTGTACACAGAACCTGAAACCTGCACCGGATTCTGGTTTGCGCTCGAAGACGCGACCCTCGAAAACGGCTGCATGCAGTTCATTCCGGGTGCCCACAAGCAGCCATTGAAGGAGCTGCACTTTCGCGACAGCGACGGCAACATGACTTACAAGACACTCGACCATACGCCGTGGCCGGATAACGCGACACTGCCGGCCGAAGCGCCGGCGGGCACGCTGGTGATATTCAACGGCCGCGCACCTCACATGAGCGCCGCGAATCTCTCTGACAAGTCTCGCCACGCTTACACGCTGCACATCATTGACAAGTCCAGCCACTATCCTGCTGCCAACTGGCTGCAGCGAGGCCCTGATCTGCCATTGCGCGGCTTTGACTAGGCGCTTAGTCACCAGGAAGCACAATGTTATTCACTGACGTAATTCGCAAAAAACGCGACGGTGGCACGCTGTCAGACGACGAGATCCAGATGTTTGTTGACGGGCTGGCCGACGACAGTCTGCCAGCGGAGCAGGTGTCGGCGCTGGCAATGGCGATCTTCCTGAATTCAATGAGCTTCGACGAAGCGGGCAAGCTGACGCTCGCGATGTCGGCATCCGGCACGGTGCTCGAGTGGCAGCAGGAGTCGCTCAACGGCCCGGTGATTGACAAACATTCAACCGGCGGCGTCGGCGACAAGGCAAGTTTCCTGCTGGCACCAATTGCGGCCGCCTGTGGTTGCTACGTACCGATGATTTCCGGTCGTGGGCTGGGGCATACCGGTGGTACGACCGACAAGGCAGAGTCGATACCCGGATACAACGCGACGCCGGATTTCGACCTGTTTCGCAAAACGGTCAAGGCGGTCGGTTGCGCAATTATCGGTCAGACGGCCGACCTCGCGCCGGCAGACCGTCGCTTCTATGCGATCCGCGATGTCACCGGAACTGTGGAATCGGTACCGCTGATCACCGCGTCCATCTTGTCGAAAAAAATTGCGGCGGGACTGCAAGGCCTGGTGATGGACGTCAAGGTTGGCAGCGGGGCGTTCATGGAGTCGTCGGACAGGGCATTGGAGCTGGCGAAAAGCATCATCGGCACGGCAAAAAAAGCCGGGCTCAAGACACACGCGATCATTACTGATATGAACGAAGTGCTGGGCACTACGGCTGGCAATGCGCTGGAGATTGCCGAGTCAGTCCGCTACCTGCGCAATGATTTTCGTGACCCGCGACTGGATGAAGTCACGCTCGCGCTGAGCGCCGAAATGCTGGTCGTTGGCGGCATTACCGATAACCGTGATGACGCACTCAAACGCTGTGAAGACTCCGTCAGCAGTGGTCGAGCCGCCGAGGTGTTCGGCAAGATGGTCGCCGCACTGGGCGGACCGGCAGACTTTGTTGAGCGCTACACCGAGCATCTCGATCAAGCGCCGGTGACCCGCGCGGTGCATGCGGACGGCGTTGTCACCGCCGTGAACACGCGGGCGGTCGGCAATGCAATCATTGAGCTAGGTGGCGGTCGCCGCGAAGTCGGGCAGAAACTCGACCTTTCCGTTGGCTTTAGCAATATCGCCGGCACGGGTGCACGACTGGACGCGGAAACACCGCTGGCGGTTATTCATGCGGCGTCGGAAGCCGACGCAGAGACTGCTGAGCGTAACCTGCTGCAGGCATTCAGTATTGCCGAATCCGCGGTGGCGGAACGACCGGTTATTGAGCAGATTTTGACCGGATAAGCACGGCTAATGCGCTAAACTAGGCGCTCGAATAATAAGAAATCGCTTCGGGGGAAACCATGTCTGACTACATCGGTATTGTCGGTATCGCCGTGATTCTGGGCATCGCATTCCTGTTTTCCAGCAATCGAAAAGCCATCAATCTGCGTATTGTCGGCGCGGCCTTTGCGCTGCAGGTCGTCATCGCAGTGATCGTGCTGTACTGGGAAAAAGGCCGTGCTGCCATAGCCGTCATGAGTGATGGCGTCATGGCAGTCATCGGTTTTTCCAAGGCTGGTATCGACATGGTTTTCGGACCGCTGGCAGACACCCAGGTTGTTGGTTTCAGTTTCGCGATTAACGTCCTGCCGATCATTATCTTCTTTTCCGCGCTGATGTCCGTTCTTTACCACCTCAGGGTCATGGAATGGGTCGTCAAACTGGTCGGCGGCTTTTTGCACAAAGTCATCGGCACCGGCGCTGTCGAATCGATGAATGCGGCTGCCAATGTATTCGTCGGTCAGACAGAAGCGCCACTGGCGGTACGGCCGTATCTCAAGGGTCTGACCGAGGCGCAGATGTTTGCGGTCATGGTCTCCGGATTGGCGTCGATCGCCGGCACGGTGCTTGCCGGCTACGCGTTGATGGGGGCCGAGCTAAGGTACCTGCTGGCGGCTGCGTTCATGGCCGCGCCGGGTGGTTTGTTGATGGCCAAAATCGTCATGCCGGATGACAAGGTGGTTTCGTCAGCGGCACAAGAGCGGCTGGTCATGGAGAAAAGCCACCACAAGAACCTGATCCTGGCAGCGGCCTCCGGCACGACCGATGGATTGCGACTGGCCGCCAATATTGGCGCGATGCTGATCGCATTCGTTGCCTTGATCGCATTGTTCAACGGCTTGGTTGGCTGGGTGTCGGGCTGGTTTGGCTACTCGTTAACCCTGCAAGCGATACTCGGCTGGGTATTCAGCCCATTGATGTACCTGCTCAGTGTGCCGTGGGCCGAGGCGCAGGCAGCCGGTGCGTTGTTTGGCGAAAAACTGATCCTGAATGAATTTGTCGCTTTCTCCCATCTCAACGAATACCTGGCCGGAATGAGCGACCGCACCGTTGCCGTGGTCACGTTCTCGCTGTGTGGATTTGCCAACCTGTCTTCGATTGCGATTTTGCTCGGTGGCCTCGGGGTGCTTGTGCCCGAGAAACGCGACCTGATCGGGCAACTCGGCCTGAAGGCGGTACTTGCCGGCTCGCTGTCCAACCTGATGAGTGCCGCGCTGGCCGGATTGCTGCTGACACTGTAAGCCGTTGACACCGAGACCCATCATTATCGACTGCGATCCGGGGCAGGATGACGCGGTAGCGTTGTTCCTCGCACTGGCGTCGCCAGACGACCTGGATCTGCTGGGTGTGACTGCCGTCGCCGGAAATGTGCCGCTGGCGCTCACGGAACGTAATGCGCGCGTCATGTGCGAGGTGGCCGATCGCCGCGAGGTCCCGGTATTCGCCGGTTGCGATAAACCGCTGATTCGCGAAGCGATCACGGCCGAATACATCCACGGCGAAAATGGCATTGATGGCATGGATATTTTCGAGCCAGAGATGCCCTTGCAGGAGCAGCACGCCGTTCGGTTTCTGCTGGAGACTCTGCGTTCAGCACAGCCAGCAAGCATCACGCTCGTCCCGACCGGGCCGCTGACCAACATTGCCGCCGCGCTTGTCGAAGATCCCCGCATAGCGGGCAATATCAAGGAAATCGTTTTGATGGGAGGCGCGATGCGAGAGGGTGGCAATCACACGCCATCAGCCGAATTCAATATCCTCGCCGACCCGCATGCCGCCGACATCGTTTTTAGTTGTGGCAGACCCCTGACGGTGATGGGTCTTGATGTCACGCACAAGGTCTTGTCGACGCGGGCTCGAGTGGATCGCATTGCGGCGCTCGGTAATCCGGTGGCCGATGCGACGGCAGGCATGCTGAGTTTTTTTCATCGCTACGATGTCGAAAAGTACGATTCACCCGGCGCGCCGCTGCACGACCCTTGTACTGTCGCTTACCTGTTGCAGCCGAACCTTTTCAAGACGCGTTTGTGTAATGTAGCAATCGAGACGGAATCGGAACTGACGATGGGTCATACGGCGGTCGATTTCTGGCATGTGACAGAGCGGCCGAAAAACGTGCACTGGGCGTACGACGTTGACAGTGACGGATTCTACGATCTGCTAACTGAGCGCCTGTCGCGTTTTGCGGCCCCGTCATAGTTCCACGATTTTTTCCAGGCCAACCGATTGCCAATGTCGATACACGTCCCGCCAAGCACGAGAAGCACTATGCTCACGGGGTCGTTTCTTTCCGGTCCAGAATCTTATAATTCAAACATCTCCATAGGAGCAGCACGATAGTGATCGTCGGAACTCTGGTTTCGCTGTTTTTTTCGTGGCTCTTGCTTCGCGTTTTAGTGCGCGAACCCCTGACAGTTCTGGGTATTGTGCCAACCAAACAGCGCATGATCGCGTTTGTGGCCGGAATGTTTTTTATGGCGCTTATTGGGGTCATCAACTTCACGTGGCAGGCACACTTCAAGGAAGTTTCCTACCAAGTAAATCCGGACTATGACCTGCACCAGCTGCTTGGCGGTTCTTTCTGGGTGCTTTCTTCGGTGCTCTACGAGGAATTTCTTTTTCGTGGCGCGCTGCTTTACCTGCTTGTCCGTTACGTCGGAGTTGTGAAGGCTTGTCTAGTCAGTGCCATTGCTTTCGGTGTGTACCACTGGTTTAGCTACGAAGTGTTCGGCTCTCGCCTGGTGCTAATGATCTACATTTTCCTGGTGACCGGGGCGGGTGGCTGGATGTTTGCGTTTGCTTACGCCAAGACCCGGTCTCTTTATGCACCAATTGGACTTCACCTGGGATGGAATCTCGTGGCCGCCGTGGTCTTTTCGTCCGGCCCAATCGGTGAGCAGTGGCTGATTCAGCAAGGTGAAGGGGCTTATAAGAGCGAATGGGTAACTTTGCTGTTCTTCACAATTCAGGCAATCATCGCTCCAGGCTTAGTTACCTGGTACTTGCAGAGATTCTATCGCCCGCGAGCGGAGTAGCAGCTATTGGGCGACCAAATAAGAACAGCTCCTTACATAAGCTGATGTTACCGCGGACTGCGTGCCCTTGGGGTAAACATTTTTGATCGGCTGCTTCGCATCGCATAGCCGCCGGTCGCATTTCCTGAGCTATAATTTCTGCGTTTGACCCGAAGTGGCCATACGTACAACCCATCAATCTGTTTGGACAAATCAACAATGACACATGAAAAAGTTGCTCTTATTACTGCTGGCGGCAGCGGAATGGGTGCGGGTGCAGCCCGAAAGCTCGCTTCCGTAGGTTTTCAAGTTGCAATCCTCTCTTCATCTGGCAAAGGTGAAGCACTTGCGCACGAACTGGGAGGTATTGGCGTCACAGGATCAAATCAGTCTAATGACGACCTTAAGACGCTGGTTGATGCAGCCGTTGCAAAGTGGGGGCGAATAGATGCGCTTGTAAACAGTGCCGGGCACGGGCCAAGAGCGCCAGTACTCGAACTAACAGACGACGATTGGCATACAGGAATGGAAGTCTATTTTCTCAATGTCGTACGCCCGACGCGACTTGTGACCCCTGTTATGCAGGAACAAAAGTCGGGCGTGATCATCAATATTTCGACGTTTGCCGCATTCGAACCGGATCCCGTATTTCCGACGTCAGGCGTATTTCGCGCTGGCTTGGCCGCATATACGAAACTGTTTTCAGACCACTATGCAGCAGAAAACATCCGCATGAATAATGTGCTGCCGGGCTTTATTGATAGTTTGCCGGAAAAGAAGGAGTTCCGCGATCGTGTTCCGATGCAACGCTACGGGAAAACCGATGAGATATCCGAGACCGTCGCATTTCTTGCTTCTGACGGAGCTGGCTATATTACTGGTCAAAATATTCGAGTAGATGGAGGAATTACGCGCTCCGTTTGAACGGCTGCTTCTGGAAGCAGTCTGTCAGAAATTCCCAAATATTCGATTTGAGCGGCCGCTATTGGGGAGAGCAGACGTTTCACACGAGTAAAAAGTGAGAATAAAGCTGTGACGCCTATCCTGTCCGTTCCCACTGTTCCTTCCTATAATCGGCGCAGGTTAGGCGAAAGGCGTGCACCATGAAACCAGCGATATTGGCAGCCCTGATTGTGCTTTTGACTGGTTGTGCTTCCGATCAAATCGCGGTAGTTGGCCCGGTGGAAGAGGACAACGGAATTCCTGACCTGACGATGCAGGCCTTCATCCCGCCAGTCATTATGGCGGGGTCTGGAGCCACCATTTACCTTTCAGACCTTGTTGCCAACATCGGGGAGGGCCGGTCGGGCGAATCGACCATTCGATACTACATTTCCGATGAACCGGAAATCGACGTCAGCACGGCGCAAGTGATCGGCGAGAGGGCGTTGCGATCGCTCGGTCCTAAGGAAGTTGACGAGAGTATGGAATTACCATTTGTCATTCCGGTGGGGTTGGACCAACCACCGCTATTCCTTGCGGCGTGTGTCGATGTCGACGATAAATTGCTCGAAACAAACGATGGAAATAACTGCACGACCAGCAATTCTGTCGAGGATTCCATGTACATGAGCCCGGCAATATTCGATGCTGTGGGCGTCGTGCCAGCCAACTAGTCTAGATGAAATCCCGCCGGTAGCAGTTCCGCAATGGAGTATTGCTGCCAGTCCTTGCTGTCGTCCATCGCAATAATGATCGTGTCTTCGTCGGCGAATTCGTTAATGCGCTGACGACAACCGCCGCAAGG
>TARA_R110002096_G_scaffold87831_2_pt1 | contig 24076 bp, 21 predicted proteins | sample TARA_R110002096 | Tara Oceans TARA_R110002096 (sample SAMEA4397295) | marine metagenome | biome: Polar Biome; feature: [DCM] deep chlorophyll maximum layer (ENVO:01000326); material: water (ENVO:00002006), including particulate matter (ENVO:01000060) such as... | depth 35 m
CCTTCTGCAATCTGATCAACATACCGAATAGTTGCCCTTCTACCCGCTGAGGCAGTAACATCGCTTGCTAACGTCATTCGTTCACTTAAAAAAGAAACGTAATCCATCTTCATTTCTTTACGGTTGGCTATTTCCCACCATTCTTGATCACCACCACCCCAAGGCCATTTTTCAACGTATACAACATTTTTACCGAGCATTGCCATACTTTGGTCAAAAGTCTCATCCATTCCTGTGGTAACAGCGTCTACCACAGTAACCATGGTAATACCAATAATAATACAAAGCGCTGTTAGAAAAGATCTCAATTTATTTATACTAAGAGCTTTAAGAGCAACCTTTGCACCCTCGTACAGACTGTTAAATAATCTCATGCGTAATTTTTTTTAGTGTAACCTGTTTCCGTACGGCAGATATATTTCTTAGTTTCATTTAATTCTAAAAAAGGGCTACAAAAGAATTACTCTCATAAATTAATTAGCCCTACCAAAGTTATTATTTATAACTATCAAATAATTGCAAAATGATTGTAGATTTTCTTTTTCTTGGAGCACACCCCGACGATATCGAATTGAATTGTGGAGGAACAGTAGCCGCAGTAATTGCTAGCGGAAAAAAAGCTGGTATTATTGATCTAACTCAAGGTGAAATGGGAACTCGAGGCTCTGTTGAAATTAGAAAGCAAGAAGCTGAAAATGCTTCTAACATATTGGGTGTTTCGTACCGTGCGAATTTAGGAATGAAAGATTCTATTGTTGCCAACCACAGAGAGAATCAATTAAAGGTTATTGAGCAGGTTAGAAAGTGTAAACCTGAAATTTGTATTACAGGTGCACCACACGATCGTCACCCAGACCACGGAAAATCTACCCAGTTAATTTTGGATGCTCTTTTTTATTCTGGTTTGAAAAAGATTGTGACTTTAGACGAAAACGGTGAGCCTCAAGAGCCTTGGCGTCCAAAGCATATTCTACATTACATGCAAGACCGACCGTTTGAACCCGATTTTGTTTATGACATTTCCGAACATTGGGAAACAAAGAAAGAAGCCATTCTAGCATTTTCTACGCAATTTAATGTCTCAAATCCGGGTGATGAACCTGAAACTTACATTTCCTCTAATAATTACTTTAAGCAATTAGAAGCTCGTGCTCGTTACTTTGGGCATTTAGCAGGCTTCGAGTTTGGAGAGCCTTTTAAATATTACAATGGCCCCACTCCTCTCAAGAGTTTTGATTTTTTGTTGGATAGTTCGCCAGTTCGGTAAAGAAGTATTAACAAAATACTTTTCCACTCCTAAATAAAAAACCTCCACCATTATGGTAATTGGTAACATTGGAGGTTCAAAATGCCGTTCTATTAGGTTTTATTTTATCAACGTCATCTTCCGAACAATTCCCTGATTACCAACTCGAAGTTTGTACAAGTACATGCCGTTTGCTAATGTAGAAGCATCGAAACGAATGGTTTGTTTACCCGCTGAAAGATTTCCATTTACAAGCGTTGCTACTTCTCTACCTAAAACATCATATACTTTCAACGAAACAGTTGAGGGAAAAGGTAACTCGAACTGGATATTAGTTGAAGGATTGAACGGGTTGGGATAGTTCTGGTGTAGCTTATTTTGAGTTGGTACCTCAGTTTGATATTCATTTGAAACAAGGGAGGATAACAGCTCCACTGAATTTCCATTTTCGTAGCTAAATAAGGAGCTGTTAGTGGTATAATATTCCTTAAAGTGCTCCACCGTAAAACCTGTAATATTCTCATTTGGTTTCAACAAAACTTCAAAAGTCTCCCCATAATCTTCAGATACTAAAACAGAGTCTGAATTCCAAATATATAACTTACCATGTTGAGTTGGGTGTGTTGATATATTAGGATAAATACTACTTGGGAAAACATGTATCAACTCCCAAAACTCGCTCTTCCCCTGATACTTATTTACATACAAACCATATCCTGGAGTGCTCAATACATCAATTATATAGACTGTATTTGAATCACTATCAAAAAAAATGTAGCCAGGAAGCAACGTGTCACTAATAAATTCTAAATTTTCACCTTTGTCAAGGCTTCTCAAAAAGGGGTTTCCATCACGGGAGCCAAAATATTTTCTACCAAACAGCAATGAATCATTGTATGGACTCACAGAAATTAGAGAAAAGCCTAACTTGGAACTGTCGGGGAATTCAGGAGGATATACAGTATTCGATTTCGGAAATCTTCGTCCGCCATTTAAACCAATAACAGTTTCTCCATACATTTCGACGTAAACTCGGCCACTGTCGGTTCCTTCCACATTCAGTTTATTGATGCCTGACCATATTCCACCAATTGATTTACTGCCGTCATTTCTTGACGCGAATTGAAAACATTCTTCAGTGCAGTAAGTGGTGGCTGTGAGATAATTAGTCGGATCGTTTTCTAAAAACTTATAATCGTTGGTATATACATAGGGATCTCCAAATATTCTACCAGAATAGTTTTTTATAAAAACTGAGTCTTTCCCGTTTTTTGTATTATAATGGTAAATGTTTCTACTTTGCTTTCCTGTTTCATCCACGAAGCTCAATCGATAAAATAGATGCACCGTGCTCGAGCTGTCTGTAAGGCTTTTTAGCTCGTGTATTTTTTTAGGAGTTTGAGCAACCGCCAAGACAGGTAGTATAGATACCAATAAAAGTAGTTGGGTTAATTTTTGCATAATCGACTTTTTATTGTTGCTTACTTATTTTTCCTCTCTGAGTGTTGTCACCACACGTAGATTGAAACTTCTGTTTTATATTACATAAATTATTTTTATTTGCAAACTATTACATGGACAATTAACTATTTATAAACGTTATAGATATCAATCAAATTTGTACCGTTTTTGTGGCATTTTACACGTAATATTAATATCCAACATGCGAAATAGTCTGCTATTGGTAAAGGGGTGAAGGCAAGTATCTCACCCTTGTCATATACAGTAATAAATGCGGCTATTATTAAATTTCCTATTCATACACCAATCAATCCAAACTCAACATCTCTTCAGAAAAGCACTCTCCAATTTCAGTAAGTAGAAAATCACATATTGGTTTATTGCCAGCAACAATACGTTGACCAAAAAGCCAGTTTTGCTCGCCTTTCCAATCAAAAATTATTCCGCCTGCTTCTTTTATGATTAGAGTTGCAGCGGCGACATCCCAAGGACTTAACCCATATTCATAGAATCCTTCAATGCGTCCACAGGCTACATTACATAAATCCCAAGCAGCCGAACCAGGACGTCTTACTCCATGCGTTTTATCCATCATCACTTTAAAAAGCTTTAGGTAATTCTCAACCAAATCTAAATTATTGTATGGAAATCCAGTTCCAATTAGAGACTCGGATGGCTCTGTAATGCCGGATATTTTGATTTTTTTATCATTAAACCAAGCTCCTTGTCCTTCAACAGCCCAAAATAATTCGTCATGGGCAACCTCATGAACTAAGCCAACCTTTGCCTCTCCATTTTCCCAAAGAGCAATAGAAACGCAATAAACAGGGAAGCCATGCGCAAAATTCGTGGTGCCATCAATAGGATCGATAATCCAAATTCGCTCTGAAGGAAGGGACTTATAATGGGATGATTCTTCCGCAAGGATGAGGTCATTAGGGAAAGTTGCTTTTATAACTTCAATAATCTTTTTCTCTGAAGCCAAATCAGCATCTGTCACTAAATCATTCTTCCCTTTCAGATTAATCTTAAACTCTTCGTTGTTTGCAAATTCACGAATTATAGTAGCAGCATTTTCGGCTGCAGACTTCGCAACATCTAGTTCTTTAAGGTAACTCAAGGTATTTGTCAGATTTTAGGTTCAATTTGGTTTCTTTGCTTTAATCTAAGGTAAAATTTAGAGATATTTAGGGCTCAACAACTCACCAAAATCATTCTTAATGATTATTCCAATAGCAAGCGACCACGCAGGTTTTCCAGCAAAAGAAATCACGGTTAAATTACTGGAAAAAATGGGGCACACTCCCGTTGATTTTGGAACTCACTCTGAAGACTCTGTTGACTATCCTGACTTTGCAGTTCAAGTAGCGGAACGTATTAATAATTCAGAGTTTGAACAAGGAATTTTAGTTTGTGGAAGTGGACAAGGCGTATGCATGACAGCAAATAAATACCCAAAAGTACGCGCTGCACTTGTGTATAATGCTGAGGTTGCTCAGATGACTCGCTTACATAATAATGCTAATATTATGTGCTTGCCAGGACGTGAGTTGAATGAAAACCAACTACAAGAAATTCTAGAATCGTGGTTTAGTACACAGTTTGAAGGCGGCCGCCACGAACGCCGAGTAGAAAAAATTGAATCTTTAACACAAAAGTAACTCTCATTAATGAAGCCCATTAAAGAACTAGACCCAGCCATTTTTGAACTTCTCGAAAAAGAAACTGATCGCCAAAACCTTAATCTAGAGCTTATTGCTTCCGAGAATTTCACTTCACGTGCTGTTATGGAAGCCTCAGGTAGCGTTCTTACCAATAAATACGCTGAAGGCTATCCTGGTAAAAGATATTACGGCGGTTGTGAAGTTGTTGATGTAGTTGAAGACATTGCAAGAGATCGCGCTAAGAAACTGTTTAATGCTGATTGGGTAAACGTGCAACCACACTCTGGTGCTTCTGCAAATGCTGCGGTTTATTTAGCTTTTATGAAACCTGGCGACACTCTTCTAGGTTTTGACCTCTCCCATGGTGGTCACCTAACTCACGGCTCTCCTGTTAATTTCTCTGGGATTTACTTTAACCCAGAGTTTTATGGCGTTGAAAAAGAAACAGGCCGATTGGATATGAATAAAATCCGAGAGAAAGCCAAAGCTGTTAAACCGAAAATGATTTCTATCGGTGCCTCTGCTTATTCTCGAGATTACGATTATGAAGCTTTTAGAAGTATTGCCGACGAAGTTGGTGCTTTTCTTTGGATGGATATGGCGCATACAGCAGGGTTAATTGCTACCAAGCACTTAAAAAATCCGCTTCCTCATGCGCATGTTGTAACAACTACAACACATAAAACCTTACGTGGCCCTAGAGGCGGAATGATTCTTATCGGGAAAGATGGCGAAAACACACTTGGTATAGTTGCTCCAAAATCTGGACGTACAAAAAACTGGAGTGAACTTTTAGACTCTGCTGTTTTCCCAGGCACCCAAGGTGGACCACTAATGCACATTATTGCCGCTAAAGCTGTTGCTTATGGCGAAGCTCTTCAAAGTGATTTTACCACTTATCAAACTCAGGTTCTTGCAAATGCAAAAGCACTTGCAGGGAAATTCACCGAGTTAGGATACGATATTGTTAGTGGCGGAACCGACAATCACCTCATACTGATTGATTTGCGCAACAAAGGGCTAAACGGTAAGATTGCTGAAGAAGCTCTAGGTAAAGCAGCAATTACTGTAAACAAAAACATGGTTCCATTCGACACCGAAAGCCCATTTGTAACTTCTGGCATCAGAATTGGTTCGCCTGCAATGACGACTCGTGGCTTGAAAGAAGCTGATTTTGAACAAATAGCTGTACTTGTAGATACTGTGCTTCAAAATCCTACCGATGACAGTATTCATCAAAAGGTTACTGCGCAAGTAAAAGAGCTTTGCGAAAGATTTCCCCTTTATGACTTTGTAACCGCTTAGGATAAGCCATTTTGCAAGAACGCCAAGTAATGCCCAAAATTCCGCCAAAGGCAAGTAAGCCAAAAGAGCCTGTCACCGACATGTCTTTTTTGGATCATCTTGAAGAATTGCGATGGAGACTTGTAAAAGGTCTCATCGCTATTGGAGTTGGGGTTGTGGTGGCTTATATCTTTAAGGATTTCTTTTTAGACAAAGTATTGCTGGGGCCAACTCACGCATCTTTTTTTATTTATGACTTCCTTCGGTTAGACGCTATCGATATTACTTTACAAAGTAGAAAGCTCCCAGGTCAGTTCTTTACCATGTGGGGAATGCTCTTTATTATTGGTTTTATCATCGCATCACCGGTATTTATATATCAAATTTGGTCTTTTGTTGAACCTGCCTTTGAATCAACAACCAAGAGGAAAACCTTCTTTTCAGCATTTTTCATCACTTTTTTCTTCTTAATCGGCGTCTCATTTGGCTATCTTGTTTTAGTGCCATTTGCATTGCAATTTTTCTCTCAATTCCAAATATCAGATGTCATTCGAAATGACTTTGATATCAACGCATATTTCAGTTCTCTAGCAACTTGGGTTCTTTCTTGCGGTCTTATTTTTCAAATTCCAGTAATTAGCTATTCTCTTTCAAGTATTGGGCTTGTAACACCTGCTTTTTTGAGAAAGTATAGACGCCATTCTATTGTGTTCTGTTTAGTGTTAGCAGCATTGTTAACTCCGCCAGACCCAATTTCTCAAGTGTTGATAGCTTTGCCTCTTACTTTCCTATATGAATTTTCAATCTGGGTGAGTAAAATTTCGGTTAAACGTAGAGAAAAGAAACTTAGAATAGCCTTTGGTGAGGAAGAAAAAGAAGATAAAAAGTAAGCTTTACTGTAGTGAAGTTTTTAACCACCGCAAGCGTTATATTTGTTTTCAGATTATGAAATAAAAACCCTTTCGGTAAGTTACCTAATCTGAATTAATCCGATTTTAAAATAAAAACGAACTTTTTCAAGAATTGATGAGATTAAATAAAGTTAAAGCCTTCACCCTTGTTTCTACATTTTTCCTTTTTGCAATTAGCTGTGGCGATGGGACAAGTCCTTATTTCGTTGAAGATGATTTCTCTACAGTTCCAGACCCTTATTCAACTGTGGGAATCACTCCAGATACTAGCGATTCAGGCTTAATTACATACAAGTTAGCAAGCGGAAGTGGCCCTTTTACCGTAAATATTATTGATGATGTTTTGGTATACTATACCGGGCGAAAAACCAATGGCGATGTTTTCGATAGCTCTTTCAAAAACGGAAGCACCTCTTCTACACAACTAACAGTTACTGGCGTTATTGAAGGCTTTAAAGAAGGTCTTTTAGGCATGAAAGAAGGCGATAAAAAAATTCTTGTTATCCCACCGAGTCTTGGATACGGCAATAGCTCTGGAAGCACATTACAAAACGATACTTTAATTTTCGATATTCAACTCGATTTAATTATAAAGTAATTTTTAAACGTAAAATCGCTTTGTCCGCTGATTTAATCTGGTCGTAATTTCATAGGAAATTGTGCCAGATTTTGTCGCCCATTCGTTCGGAGTTAATTCTTTTCGATTGAAAAGAAATATTTCCTCACCAAGTTGAATTTCGTTCTCAGAAAACACCATGATATAATCCATGGTAACTCTACCTGCTTGCTGCAAAAACTCGTTTCCCTTCATCAATTGTATCTCACTCCCTAATATTCTCGGAACGCCATCACTATATCCAACAGGCACTGCTCCAATCCAGCCGTCTTTGGGCGCTTTCCAAGTACATCCATAACTTACAGCCTCTCCCTTTTTTATTCTCTTAGCTTGCATAATCTGAGACTTCCAATCTATTACAGATTTAAGATCAGGAATAACTTCGTCACCAGGTGCATATCCATAAAGACTAATACCTGGCCTTACTGCATCAAACTGAACATCTTTGTCAGTATGATAGAAAATTCCACCAGAGTTAGCGGTATGTGTCATTAATTCCTCTGGGAAATGAGATCGGATTTCAGTAAACAATTTCAATTGTTCAGCTACGGTATTACCTTCTTCTGCATCAGAGTTTGCATAATGTGTGTAAATACCTTTGCAATATATATTGGAATACATTTTAATTTGCTCTAACACTTCAGGAATTTGACTTGAATACATTCCAAGACGTTTCATTCCTGTATCAAAGTTAATGTGGTAAGAAGTTCCCTCTTCTAGCAGTTTAAAGCCTGTGATATCTCCTACAGTAGCTGTTAAATCATACTTTGGATACAAAGGTGCTCTTTCTGCGTTGGCTACTTCAAAAACCAAAATTGGATTCGTTATTCCAGCTTCTCTGAGGACTACACCTTCCTCTACCCTAACAACACAAAACCAGTCGGTTTTTCCTTGAATATGAGTTGCAAACTCTACAAGCCCATGACCATAAGCATTGTCTTTTACAACAGCCATAACCTTTACACCAGGCTTTAGTCTGCGTTTAATGGCTTCAAAATTTGCATCAATAGATGACTTATGAACGAAAATCTCAGATCGCATTTAGTAATTTCCTTAGTCTTGCTTACACATTATGAGTTTTAAAAATACGTAACCAAGTTATCTAAAGCTTGATTTTGTAAGCTTTTCGAAATAAAATATTTCTAGCAGTAACTAGGTCTAGCTGAACATTTCTAGAATAGTTAATAATTGCGTATTAGGTTATAATTATTTATTTGTATAGAAATACATCAGCTTAAATCTATACTTTTTGATGGTTAACAATAAAATCTAATTCTATGAAGATTGGTCGCTTTGAGATAGAGCATTTAAGTGAAGGGATTTTCAAGGTTTTTGATGATAATACTTTTCATAAAGTTGAGAGTAACTCAATTACAAAACCGGCAGCTCTCGCACCAGAATTAGTAGACCTTACCACAACTATTGGCATAGATCCCATTCTCATCAGAGATGGAAAGCATAATATCTTGATTGATACCGGATTGGGCTGGGGCCTCGATACCAACAGCACCTATTCCAATACTTCTAACTTAAAAACGAATCTAGATATTTTTGGGCTCATTCCTCATGATATTACTCATGTAATACTTACTCACTTACATTTTGATCATTCTGCTGGTTCTACTTTTGTAAATCAATCTATAAAGACCGAACCAACGATGAGCTATGCAAATTACTTTGTGCAGAAGCTAGAGTGGGCATATGCCATTAGTAGAATTGGGAAAGAAAACCACTTAATGGGCGATTTTTATAATCTCGATGAACTTTATAGACTCGCTGCTAATGAAAAAATAGTTTTTATTACTGATAGCCTCTACGAGATAATTCCAGGAGTTTATCTGATAAGAACTGGCGGGCACACCCCTGGACATCAAATAGTAAAAATTCAAGATCAAGGTGAAACCGCGTACTTTTTAGGCGATTTGGTTCCATCAGAACTTCATTTAAATCATTATGACGCCAAACAGAATCATACACATCCTTTAGAAGCTAAAAAAGCAAAGACATTACTTCTAAGACAAGCATATGAAGAAAACGCGGTGTTGCTATTCTACCACTCCATTCATACTAAAGCGGGACGTTTGATGAAGGACATGGATAGGAAATATGTTCTAGAAGATGTAAAGTAAATACTCGTCGCTATAAATTTATACCAGCATACTAATGTCTAAATCTAACTCTTCAGAAAGCCTTAAAGAAATCGCAAAACAGTTACGATGTCCAACTGGGGCAAAAGGCCTAGAAATTGCTCATGCTATGAATGAAACCAATTCGGGTATGACTTTAGAAACAATACGCTCACTAAATCTCCAACAAAAGGATTCCGTTCTTGAACTTGGTCACGGAAATGCTCTGCATTTACCAAGTCTCTTTCAAATAGAGAATAATCTCTTCTACACAGGGTTGGATATTTCGCCATTGATGAACGCAGAAGCAGAAAGAATTAACTCAAGTTTAATAAATTCAGGCAAAGCGATATTTAAACTATACGATACACTACCCCTCCCTTTTGCGGATGAAAGTTTCAATAAAATATTTACAGTCAATACTATCTATTTTTGGGATGATCCTGAACTTATGCTTCAAGAATTTTATCGTATTCTGAAACCCAACAGCTTGTGTTGCATCACATTTGTTCAAAAAGAATTTATGGAAGACTTACCCTTTACTTCATTTAATTTTGAGTTTTTTGATATAGAGCGTGTAAAATATATCTCAACCGATACTGATTTTAACATCTTAGAACCAATTAATAACAAAGAGATTGTACACAACCATGAAGGGGCAGAGATTCAAAGACCCTATACCATCTTAAGACTTTCCAAAATTTAGAGTTCAGTAACATTAAATTTTAGCTGAAAACACATACTCACCTATTTTTTACATTATATTAAGAGGGTAAAAAAGGATATGGCGAGAAGGGCAGGAATAGAATGGGCAAAGAACGAGTTTTAGACTCAGAGTATTTTTTTAAACTATCACCAGATTTATTATGCATTGCTGGTTATGACGGTTATTTCAAAAGGATTAATCCTGCGGTTTCACATCTTTTAGGTTATTCAGAAGAAGAGCTTCTTTCTAGACCTATTGACGACTTTATGTACAAGGGCGATATTGATTTGACTCGGAAATATCGAGAGAATCTTATTAAGGGCACTCCTTTGCTCAATTATGAGAATCGGTATGTAACTAAAAGTGGTGATATTGTATGGTTGGCATGGACATCGATGCCACTTGACTGTGAACAACTTATTTATGCGATTGCAAAAAATATCACCTATAAGAAAAAGCTTGAGGACGAAAGAAATATACTTCTCTCAAATCTAACTAGGATGAACCAGCATCTAAAGCAACTCACCTATACTACCTCACATGATTTAAGATCTCCGGTAAGTAGTTTGATTTCAGCTTTTAGTTTAATTGATACAAGCACTATAGAAAACAAAGAAACGCTCGAACTACTCGACATTCTTAAATCGGCGACAGAAGGACTTAAATTATCCCTTAATAACTATGTGGATGTTCTGAGTCATTCCGAAGAACAAACCATTCCCGTTGAGGATTTAAACCTAGATGAAACGGTAACTCGTATAGAGTATTCAATTCGAGCGCTAATACACCATTCTAACACCACGGTTAAAACCGACTTCGCAGCTTTTGAAACCATTAATTTCAATAAAGCTTACCTAGATAGCATATTTTTGAACCTCATCACCAATTCAATTAAATATGCTAACCCCAACAATGCTCCAATAATTACCATTTCTACGCATATAGAAGGTGGAAAAAAACAATTGATATATACCGACAACGGAATTGGTTTTGATATGGAGAAAGTTGCTGATAAACTATTTGGACTTCATCAAAAATTCGGAAATCATAGCGATAGCAAAGGCATTGGTCTTTACTTAGTTCACAGCCATGTAACAAGTTTAGGTGGTAAAATAAGTGTTACAAGTGAGCTCAATAAAGGCACAACCTTTACTATTACCCTAAAAGACTAGTTAAAAACTAGGGGTTGATATCCATTATGCATATACGTTGTAAAAACGGTAAGCATTGAAAGTCCAATCTTAACATCATCATTTACCTCGTTACTTTCATATTTGCGAGCTAATAAAGATTGGCCACATACAAATACTTCAATACCAGCTTTCTTCAAAGTAGCTATGAGCTCTATATTTGGATTATCTAGCTCATACCGTTTCTTATACGCTTCATTGTTAAGAATAACATCTGTTGCGCCACCATGAATAACCACCGCTACTTTTAGGTTCTCGGACTTAACCCCACCTAGTCCATGTAAGTTTATCATGCGTGCTACATTATTTAAACCAGGGTTTAAGCTTTCTTTATCTCGTTGAAGCGTTTTAAGATCAATCACGATTTTATATTCCATATCAGGACTTGGTAACACCGCATTCTGAATTTCATAAATCCCACCAAAGCCTTTTATAATGGGGAATTGAGCCTCTTGTGCAAAAAGTGAGGCGGATAAAGAACATAAGATGGCAGAAATCAGTACAAAGTATTTCATAAGGTGTGATGAGTTTAGATGATGGTTTGAATAAAGAAACCCATCCAATATAAGAGATTCGAATTGAGTAATTAGTATGCAGGATGAAATTTTAGATGTAATCATTTTCACCCCTTAGCATTATATCAGAGTCCTTTTATCACACTCATCTCGTTGAGATGGGGTTTGGTGGGCATATAAACATTCTGAAGTTGATACTAGGAAAAGTGACGTCTTAAATCTTACATCTTATATCTAATCTTGTAAATCATAGTTCAGAAGTGAGTTGTGAGATTTGAGATTCCCAACATTCATAATCTAAAATTCAAAATTCATAACTCCCTTCCCCCCAATTCTTAATTTTGAATTATTAATTCTCAATTCTCAATTCTCAATTCTAAACCCCAAAATTTACATACCAAAGTAACCATCAAAACTAAGTATATTCATCTAAGTAATTACTCTAACTTTCTTTGCACAAATTTATGCCCTTTTCTTCCTTAGGTTTATCTGAACCGTTATTACGTTCTTTAGCTTCACAGAATTATAAAGAACCCACTCCTATTCAAGAACAGGCTATTCCTGCAGTTTTGGCTAATAAAGATGTGTTAGGCATCGCAAAAACTGGTTCTGGTAAAACAGCTAGTTTTGTATTGCCAATCCTAACTCAATTACAGTTTAAACGCTCTGAAAAAAACCGACATATTAGTGTGTTGGTGTTGGTTCCTACGCGCGAACTTGCCGTTCAGGTAAATGATACCTTTCGTGCTTTTCTTACAGGTTTACCTCAACGGGTTAAAACAATGGCTGTATTTGGTGGAGTTTCTATCAATCCCCAAATGATGGCTTTACAAGGCGTAGATGTTCTTGTCGCCACACCTGGACGTTTACTTGATTTGATTGAATCAAAAGCAGTTCATCTTTCTGATGTACGAACTTTAGTACTAGATGAGGCTGACAAAATGCTGAATTTGGGATTCACTGAAGAGATGAATAAAGTGTTCGCTTTGTTGCCCGAAAAAAGACAAAATCTTTTGTTCTCTGCTACTTTAAATGATGATGTTAAAGCAATCCATCAGTTTTTATTGCAACAGCCAGAAGTTATTAATGTCTCCCCAAAAGAAGGCGACGATGAGATAGAGTTGATTGAACAACTGGCTTATTTCATTTCAGAAGAAAAGAAAGGTCCCTTGTTACGATATCTCATTACCGAGCAAAAAATGAAGCAAGTGCTCGTATTTACTTCTTCCAGTAAAAAAGCTGATTCAGTAGCCAATAAGCTCTCCAAAAATGGAATCGAAGCAAAAGCTATACATGGTAAAAAGAGCATGCAGTACCGAACAGGCGCATTAAATTCATTCAAAATTGGACATCTTCGCGTTCTTGTTACAACGGATTTACTCTCTCGTGGTATCGACGTTCAATACCTTCCTCATGTTATCAATTATGAACTCCCTCGTTCCCCAAAAGACTATATCCACAGAATTGGTAGAACGGGAAGAAGTGAGTCTACAGGTGTTGCCATTTCTTTAATTACACCAGACGATGAACATCACTTTGCTGTTATAGAGAAAAAAGTTGGTAAGCCCATTACTAGAGTTAATACCGAAGAAATTGACTTACACGGGTTCTAGTGGTGCATTAAAAGTGGCTAATAGAAATCATAATTTAATATTACACGTTTGCTAGGTTGATGTTTAACTGCTAGTTTATTGCAAAACACTTTTCTATGAACAGGATTGACCGACTTACTGCAATGATTATCTTCCTTCAGGGAAGGCAGTTCGTTCCTATCGCCGAAATGGTCAATCGTTATGGTATCAGTGAACGAACTATTTATAGAGATTTAAAATCTTTACAAGAAGCAGGTGTCCCCATCGGCTTTGAGAACGGTAAAGGTTATTACATTGTAAGTGGATACCGACTCCCTCCTGTTATGTTTAGTAAGGAAGAAGCCGCATCAATGCTTGCTGGCGAGCGAATGATGCAACGCTGGAATGGCAGTTCGTTAAGCGACTCTTACGTATCTGCTCTTGATAAAATCCGTGCTGTTTTGCCTACTAAAGAAAAGAACTATTTAGATACTTTAGATCAGCACATAAAAGCATTTCCTTATCCCGATAGGCCGCCATCTAATACCGATTCTAAAGTTTTCGATTTTCTTCAGAATGCCATCTTCCAAAAAAAGGTAATCGAAATTAAATATCGCTCTCCTTATAAAGATGATACAACTAAACGGAATGTGGAACCACTCGGCTTATTACTCCGTGGCAATTATTGGTATTTGGCAGCTTGGTGTCTAGTTCGGGCCGATTACAGGTTATTTAGGATTGATAGAATGGAAAGCTATTCTTATTCCAAAAGTGCTGCTCTGGTTTCTAAAAGTCACTCGCTTGAAGAGTTCTATGAATTAAATTTAAAAGAAGAAGAAAGAGACATCCATAAGGTTGTGGTTCGGTTTTCGGATGATATGTATCGTTACCTAGGAGATCAGAAATACTATCATGGCTGGGTTTCTGAAATCAAAATTGAAGATGGTAGAGAATTAACTTTTCTCTCCTATTCCATAGAATATATGGCTCGCTGGTTATTAGGTTGGGGCAATAGTGTTCAAATTATTGAACCAGCATCTTTAAAAAATCGATTGAAAGAATTAGTTCAGGAGTTATACAACCATCATTGTGATTAGTAAAAATATCTACTCATCACTGACATAAGGCTGTCAGTAGTTTTATGTATCCTTCTTAAAATATATAGAAACACCACTTACTCATGACACAAATCAACGCAAAACCGAAGATAAAATCCTTATTCAAAGCTCTTCACTTATTCTCAAGATGCCCTCATCATCAAACCGAGCCTACCTGCTTTGTATTTAGCACTTCTTTAAGTTCTTCGGATGATGTCCTGAAAATAACTCCTAAACTGAATGCCATTTCTTCCATCAAATCGTGGAGTGTAGACTTAGAGGATTGGGAGCATGTGTTATGCGTGAATTGCACTAGAATGAAGCCAGATGATGTAATTAAACTAATCCAAAGTGAAGGATTCGACTGTACGGAAATGCCCATTTGAGCATTCTGAAAACTTTCTCATTTTGCATTGACATAGGGTTGTCAGTCCTCTCACCTACCTTCAAATATCATCAAATTTCTAACTCATTAAATCAGGCATTCAACTATGGAAATCCTCCCTTTATTACTCAAAGAATTAGATCAAGAAGCACAGACAACACGAAAGTTTTTTAAACTCGTTACTGAAGAACATTTTGATTGGCAGCCTCATCCAAAAAGCATGACCATGAAAAGATTAGCTGTACACATTGCAGAGTTACCTAGCTGGGTAGCAATGACTTTTAATTCTGATGGAATTGATTTTGCTACTACACCTTATGAGCCAACACCAATTAGTTCTCAAGAAGATTTGATTGAGTTATTCGAAAAATCATATGAAGCAGGGAAAAAAGCGCTCGAAGAAGCAAAGGAAGAAGATTTGTTACCTAGCTGGACAATGAAAAACGATGGTGTTGTTCTTCAAGTGTTCACGAAATACGAAGTAATCCGACACGCTTTTGGTCAAACTGCACATCACAGAGCACAACTGGGTGTAAACCTTCGTTTATTGGATATTCCAATTCCAGGAAGCTATGGCCCAAGTGCTGACGAAACGTTTTAATTCACTTAGCTAATTGAATCTGAAACTAATTGCCGCTGTTGTTTATTCCTTAATTTATAAGAAATGAAAAACAGCGGTTATTTTATTTATCGAAGTTTTAGTGAGCTTCAAGCCAATTCTTGCCAATTCCAGCTTCCACTTTTAGTGGTACATCCATAGTAAAAGCTCCCTCCATCAACTCAATGATTTTAGCAGGAACCTCTTCCTGCTCGCTATCATGAATTTCAAACACCAATTCATCATGTACTTGAAGTAACATTCTGCTTAGCTTCTTGTTTTCATTCAGCCAATTGTGAATGTTAATCATTGCAAGCTTAATTACATCTGCGGCAGTACCCTGAATAGGCATGTTAATCGCTACACGCTCCGCAAAGCCTCTTACGTTCCAGTTGCCAGAGTTTATATCAGGAAGGTAGCGGCGACGTCCTAGCAGCGTTTGTACGTAGCCATGTTCTTTGGCAAACTCTTTCGTTTCGTTGATATAGTTTAAAATATTTGGGAAACGGTTGAAGTATTCATCAATCATCACCTTCCCTTCGTTATTATCGATGCCTAAGTTTTGGGCTAAACCAAAAGCACTTAAGCCATAGGGAATCCCAAAATTAACTTCTTTGGCTTTACGACGATGGTCTTGGGTCACGTCATCTAATGATTCTAAGCCGAATATCTCTTTCGCTGTTCTTGCATGGATGTCCTCTCCATTCCTGAACGCTTCAATCATTGCTTCGTCTTTAGCAATATGTGCAATTACACGAAGCTCAACTTGAGAGTAATCTGCGGAATAAATCTGGAAGCCATCATCAGCAATAAATGCTTTTCTAATTTCGCGCCCTCTGGTGGTCCGAATAGGAATATTCTGAAGATTCGGATTGGATGATGACAACCTTCCTGTTGCGGCAACACTTTGGTTGAAATCGGTATGAACACGTCCTGATTGTTCATCAATAAGCAGAGGCATTGCATCTACATAAGTAGATTTAAGTTTAGCCAACTGACGATATTCGAGAATCAAACTTGGGATTTCATACTTAACAGCCAACTTTGTCAAAACTGACTCATTAGTAGAATACTGCCCAGTTTTGGTTTTCTTGCCCGAAGGAAGTCCCAACTTTTCAAAAAGGATAGTACCCAATTGCTGCGGGGAATTGATATTAAATTCTTCTCCGGCTTTCTCGTAAATCTCTGTTTGAAGCTTCAATAAGTCTTCAGTCAAATCTTTTGAAAACCCAGCAAGCATTTCCGTATCCAGCTTAATGCCTTTGTATTCCATATCAGCAAGAACTTCCATAAGTGGAAATTCAACGGTATTGGCTACTTCTTCAAGCTCATCTTTTTTAAGAAGTTCTTTTAGGATTTTATACAATCGTAAAGTGATGTCTGCATCTTCAGCTGCATATAAATACACATCTTCTGGAGTTAAATCCGCCATCGAAATTTGCTTTCTACCTTTCCCAATTAACTCTTCAATTGGCACAGGAGCATAGTTCAGATAGTTCTTAGAAAGTTCATCCATCTTCAGCTTTTGGGAAGAATCCACAAGATAAGCCGCAATCATTGTATCGAATGGCTTTCCTGTAACCTTGATGCCTGCTCGACTAAGCATCATGTAATCGAACTTAAAGTTATGCGCCACAAGTGTGGTTTCTGGATTCTCAAATAAAGGTTTGATGAGTTCAATCATCTTACTTTCATCAAGACCACCTTCAACATTTACAGGAATATAACATCCCGTTTCTGGTTTAATAGAAAAAGAAACACCCACTAACTTTGCTGAAACTGGATCTGGTGAATCCGTCTCTGTATCAAAACAAAGAACATTAGCAGCGCTTAGTTCTTTCACGACATCGGCAACACCTTCTAGCGTATTAATTAGTTTATACGCCGATGTGTCTTTATTCAATTTTTCCTTTGGAGCCTCTTCAACAAAAGTGCCAAATAAATCGCCTTGTCCACCAACTTTATTCTCAGGAACATGTACGGGCTGTTGTTCTTCACCAAGAAATTTTCTAGCTAATGTTTTGAACTCCATTCTTTTGAAAAACACACCTAGGTCTTTTCTATCAGGACCATTCCACTCTAGTTCTTCCCATTCTAACACATCAGGAATGTCAACTTTAATGGTAACCATGGTTTTAGCATGCATAGCCATTTCAACATTTTCAAGCAGTGTTTCTCGCTGGCGTTTTGCTTTTATGGTGCTAGCTTTTTCAAGCAAGTTCTCGAGTGAGCCAAATTCATTAATCAACTTTGGTGCACCTTTTTTTCCAATGCCAGGAACACCTGGAATATTATCTGAAGCATCACCAATTATCGCGAGCACGTCTATTACTTGCTCAGGATATACACCGAAATAATCCATCACTCCTTCTCGGTCTATAATATCGAATCCACCATTTTTATTATCTGGTTTCAACATTTTAACATGATCGTGAACGAGCTGCATGAAATCTTTATCTGGTGTCACTAAGAACACATCTACATCATCAGCATTGGCACCGTTAGCAATGGTTCCGATTAAATCATCAGCTTCGAAACCATCTTTCTCAATGTTTTTTATACCCCAGTTCTCTACCATTTCTTTAATAAGAGGAATTCCTGTGCGCAACTCATCGGGTTGTGGCGGGCGTTGAGCTTTATAAGTCTCGTCCAAAACATGTCTAAAAGTTGGTGCATGCGTATCCCAAGCCACTGCAATATGAGTTGGTTTTTCTATATCTAACATGCGTGATAAGGTATTTGCAAAGCCCAAAACAGGCCCTGTGGCAATCCCTTCAGAGTTTTTTAGACGTGAGTTTACAAATGCAAAATGTGCTCGATAGGCTAGCGCCATTCCATCGAGTAAAAAAAGAAGTTTCTTTGACATGAATTCCGTTATTTTCCGAACAATATGACTTGGAAACTAAACTTTTTGTGACTAATTACGAAGACATCACAGCGAACTAAATAAATCAATTTCCTTTGAGTTTAAAAAACGAAGCACAATCAGGTTACGGAACTAAGAAATTCTATAAAGAATATGTCTCTGGTATGAACCGAGATAGAATTTCAAAAGAATTATCGGTTGATACTGACCGCTTAAAATTACTTTATAAAGAAGCCGTTGAGGATATCGAGCGTCAACAAGGGCAGCACCTCCCTGGTCATGTAAAATTCTTGCGTCTTTTTTCTGATTTAACACAGCGGCTAAACCCTACCCGTAGATTAGCTTTTGGCGTAGGTGGTGCAAGTTTCGTCGGCTATTATGTTTTGAATTTTTTGGGAATAACAGACTTTTTATTCTTTTCAGGATTGTTATTGCCTCTCGGCTTTGCGTCCATGTTTTTGTTGCTCCTTGTAGAGTTACTAGAGAAATCTGATGTTCAAAAGGAAATTGATTTAGCGCGTGATATCCAGCTTAGCTTATTGCCAGGAACCTCTCTTAACAAAGAGAACCTTGAGATTTATTCTTTTGCACACACGGCAAAAGAAGTTGGCGGCGATTATTTAGATATTATTGAGACAGAAAAAGGAACCTATGTAATTATTGCTGATGTTTCAGGCAAGGGTCTTTCTGCAGCTCTTTATATGGTAAGAATGCAGGCTCTTGTAAAAATGCTTGTAGCTAAAGAGCATCCTACTCCAAAAGATTTATTCATCCAACTTAACGATTACGTTAAAAGTAATAGTCGAGATAAGACTTTCGTTACCGGTTGCGTAGCGTTCTTTCCGATTAACAAAGAAGAGTTTGTGTATGTTCGCGCTGGGCACAACATTCCTGTTTATTACAGCAAAGAGCAAGATACTACCTTCAATCTAAAAGCAGATGGTTTTGCTTTGGGTATGACTAATAGTAAAATGTTGGAGAAACACCTTGAAGTAAAGAGATTTCATTTTAAACCGGGTGACTCTGTTCTCTTTTATACAGATGGCTTGAATGAAGCTAGAAACGCACGTGGTGATGAGTACGGCGAAGAACGTATTGAATCACTGATGGAGATCTATGGCTCTTTACACGCTAAAACTATAGTTAATAAAGTACAAAGTTCTCTAGAGGCTTTCATTGGTCAAGAGTCTCCGCTCGATGACATCACTTTTACTTGTGTGCATCGACCGGAGTAATCTCAATAATTGCTTTTATTTTGATGCAGCTTCCACAACATGCTTTGTGGTAACACCAAAGTGCTCGTATAACTCTTCGAAAGGCGCAGATTCACCGAATGAGTCAATACCGATAGCGGTACCCTCTTGGCCAACCCATCGCTCCCAACCGAATGTAGAACCAGCTTCAATAGAAACTCTATTGGTAACTGCTTTTGGAAGTACACTTTCTTTATATTCATCACTTTGAGAAGCAAAAAGCTCCCAGCTTGGCATACTAACTACTCGCGCATCAATGCCAATAGCTTTTAGTACTTCCTTAGCATTTACCACAAGATGAAGCTCTGAACCCGTTCCAATTAAGATAGCGTCTGGAGTTTCTTTTTCTGAATCAGAGAAAACATAAGCTCCTTTTTCAACTAGGGAAGCAGGATTTTTAGAATCTCTTGCATAAGTAGGCATGTTCTGACGTGTTAACACAAGCAGAGTTGGACCTGTTGTATTTTCCAAAGCCGCTTTCCATGCGTAAGAAACTTCATTTGCATCACCAGGACGTAAAACAAGTACATTCGGCATCGCTCTTAAACTAGCTAAATGTTCGATTGGCTGATGTGTTGGACCATCTTCACCTAAACCAATACTATCGTGGGTCATAATGAAAATAGAAGGTGTCTTCATAAGCGCAGCTAAACGAATAGCAGGACGCATATAATCAGTAAACACGAAGAACGTTCCGCCATAAGGAATTAAACCGCCATGGAGATTAATACCATTGATAGCAGCTCCCATTGCGTGCTCTCTTACACCGTAATGAACAATTCTACCAGTTGGACTTTCTACAATAAAAGATTTTCCATTATTGATATCCGTTTTGTTACTACCAGAAAGATCGGCTGAGCCACCAAATAAATTCGGAATCGCTCCTTTTATTGCTTGAATTACTTTTCCAGAGGCATTTCTACTTGCTTCACCTTTCTCTGATTCCGGAAATTTTGGTAATAACTTTACTAAGTCTGGAAGTTCTCTTTTCATCCAGCTTGTATACTCATCTGCTAATTCAGGATCGGTTGTTTCATAATATTCAAAACCAGCTTCCCATTCTGCTTCAGCTTCAGCACCTTTTTCAATTTCTTTTCTAAAAACTTCTAATGCTTCTTTTGGGATATGAAAAGGCTCTTCTGATGGCCATCCGTAAAACTCTTTCGTCAACTTGATTTCATCATCACCTAAAGGAGAACCATGCGATGAAGCACTATCCTGCTTGTTAGGTGAGCCATAACCAATATGCGTTTTACAAATTACTAAAGATGGTTTGTCACTTACTTTTTGAGACTCTTCAATTGCAGCGCTAATTTGTTCGTGATTATGGCCATCAATTTCTACAACATGCCAGCCGTACGCTTCAAATCGTTTCGTTGCGTCTTCAGTAAATGCTAAATCAGTAGACCCTTCAATAGAAATTCGGTTAGAGTCATATAAATAAATAAGCTTCCCTAAACCTAAATGTCCAGCTAAAGATGCAGATTCGTGAGAAATCCCTTCCATCAAATCACCATCACTAACAATTGCGTAAGTGTAATGATTTACCACCTTATGAGCTTCATAGTTAAAATGGCTTGCAAGAAATTTCTCAGCCATCGCCATACCAATACCTGTCGCAAAACCTTGCCCAAGAGGACCAGTTGTTGTTTCAACACCAGGAGTCATTCCAAACTCTGGATGGCCAGGTGTTTTACTACCCATCTGGCGGAAATTTTTGATATCGTCTAAACTCACATCGTAGCCCGTAAGGTGGAGCAAGCTATAAATTAGCATTGAACCGTGCCCTGCTGAGAGAATGAATCTATCACGATTTGCCCAATCTGGATTTTTTGGATTGTGCTTTAGGTACTTAGTCCAAAGAACGTAAGCAACATCAGCCATACCCATAGGCATACCTGGATGCCCTGAATTAGCTTTCTGTACAGCATCGATTGATAAAGTTCGAATTGTATTGGCGCAAAGTTGGTCGAGCGAGGTGAGAGACATATAGAAATGAGTTAGTTTAAATCTCGATTTGGATAGCTTAAAATATAGGGAAAGTGCCTTTCAGATTAAACGAGAATCACGAAAAAGTTACGGCAAAAAAAAAGCCCTGACAATATCAGGGCTTAAAGTGTTTAAAGTGTTCTTAGCTTGATTTACACTTCAACTCAAATTCCATAATGTGTTGAGATGGAGCTTTGAATGAACCAAATAATGCATTACCAAATGCTTGGCAAGCTTGGCCAGTTGTGCCTTTTCTTTGGTGAGCTAATCCAATTTCAAAATAAATCTTAGCTTTATCAGTTTTACCACCTTGTTCTAAGGCCAATGCTTTTGTTGCGTTACTAAGTGCCGCATCTGACTTGCCTTGCTTATTCAAAACTTCAGTTAATCTATAATAAACATCAGCAGACTCATTGTACGTTGTGGCAAGTTCAAGAAGTTCTACAGCTTGGCTATATTTTTTTGCCTCGATAGATTTCGCACCTCTAAACAATAGTTCATCATGTGCAGAGCTTTTTGCAGAGCGCGCTACACGAGAGTCGTTTACTTTTTCAGCAACAGTAATAGCTTGGTTGAACCAATTTAGAATACCATCTAAATCATCTGGAGAAGCTTTTTTAAGCACTAAGCCCTTTTGATAAAAAGCCACTGCATAGTTAGCGTTTGCATTAATCGCTTTATCAAGTGCTGCGTTCGCACCATCAAAGTCTTCTCTGTTATACAACATAGTAGCTTTTTGATAGTAAAGCTGTGGTATTACATTTACAGATCTTTTTGAAATATCAGTATCACCAAATTCTTTAGCTACTTGCGCAGTTTCAGCGAAACTTTCAATCGCACCATCTAAATCATCAACTGTTTTAGATTTCTTGAATGTATTAAAAGAAACAACCGCCTTTTGATAGTACATTTTTGGAATTTGTCTCTCGGCTTGATCCTTGATACTTGTCCCTTGATCAGATCCCAACTGCTCACCAATACTAATTGCCTGAGTGAATGAGTTTATCGCTGCCTCATACTTCTTGCTCTGAGCTTGCACCAAGCCCTCATTATATAACTTTACGGCGTCAGCATATTCCTGTGCCGATACATTTAGACTTATTAAGCCCAATGCGAGCACTAAAAAACTTTTGTAGAAAACCTTCATATTACTATAATTATTTTTTGTTCATACTGAGAAAGCGTTGAATTTAACTAAAAATGCTTCACAATCTAAAGTTATAAACTAGTTTCTTCTAATTTTTATTGTTTTTTTTATTCACTACTGTAATCTATGTTCCCATTTAGAGTGAAAAGTTAGGGCTTGGCTCTTCATTTTCATAGAAGTCGCAGATAATATCAACAGCTTCTTGTGGGCTATCAGTAACGAAAAACAAATCGTGATCAGCTTCTGAAATCGTGCCCCACTCGGTCATTGTTCCTTTAATCCACTCTACCAAACCGCCCCAATACTGAGAACCAAAGAGTACAATCGGAATTTTTGAAATTTTATGAGTTTGAATTAACGTTAAACTTTCGAACAATTCGTCCAAAGTCCCAAAGCCTCCTGGGAAAACGATAAAGCCTTGAGCATACTTTACAAACATCACTTTTCTTACAAAGAAATAATTGAAGTTGATTTCGTATTCTCGAGAGACATATTGATTTGTACCTTGCTCAAACGGGAGAACGATTCCTAACCCAACCGATTTACCTTCGCCTTCAGTAGCCCCTTTATTAGCAGCTTCCATTATGCCAGGTCCACCACCAGTTATTACTCCAAACCCTTTTTGAGTTATTAAATCGGCTGTTTCTACAGCTAGCTGGTAATACTCATTATCCGGTTTCGTTCGTGCTGAGCCAAATATAGAAATACATGGTCCTATTTTATGGAGTTTGTCGAAGCCTTCGACAAACTCTCCCATAATTTTAAAAACGCTCCAAACATCTCTGTGGTTATCTTCTTTATAACTGCTAGGAACTTGAGGTCCTTTTTCTTCTTTAATTTCTTTCATTATTATCTATTTAAGTTTATGGATAATGTTACAGCGGGAACTTCTCCATATAATCTTGTACTTATCGTTGTAGGAGATAAACTGCCATTCATAGACAGATCATCAGAAACATCAAATGTTCTAAGGTGAGCAAATACATAAGCATCTACTACATTTAGCAAATGCGAAAGGGCAATGGTTATATATATAAAATCTCGACGGTTTCGCAGAAAATCTCTATTCGATTTTAAATACGTTGCCGAAGAACCAATAAGATAATCTGGTGTTGTACCAAACCGAAGGTCTGTATTTGTTGAAAACGAGTTATAGTAAGCTGCTCTATAATTGTGGTATTCTTTAGTAAGATACACACTGTAGTAGCCCAATCCACCCAAAAGGCCATAAATAATAGGAACTTTCCAAGCCTGTCGATTCGTTACTTGGCCCCAACCGGGAATTAACAAAGATTGCCTAAGTACTGTTTTAGGCTCTGGGTAATTATTAATAGTTTTAGTGGGTTCAAGTTTCATTGTTGAGAAATGATAACTTGAAGGCACAAACCGTTCGGAGAATAAGGTTTGTGAGAATACCGACTGTGCCATCATAAAAACGATGGCACATATTC